>Ga0131853_10002062_pt1 | contig 36086 bp, 40 predicted proteins | sample TergutLab28metaG_FD_92764 | JGI IMG/M metagenome (GOLD analysis project Ga0131853, IMG submission 92764) | Labiotermes labralis P1 segment gut microbial communities from Petit-Saut dam, French Guiana - Lab288 P1 (version 2) (version 2) | ecosystem: Host-associated > Arthropoda: Insects >... | reverse complement strand
TTTGATACTGAGAATGAGGAAGAGATGGTGTTTGAGTGAGTGGTGAATTTTGGAATGAGGATGAGATGGTGTTAGTGTTAAGGGTTGTAACTGAGAATGAGGAAGGGATGGTGCTCTTTTTGAGGGGTTGAACCTGAGGATGAGTTTCGATGGTGTTTGTGTGAGGGTTTGAAATTGAGAATGAGGATGGGATGGTTTTGTTGTGGGAGGTTGAATCTGAAAAGAAGGAAGGATGGTGTTTGTGAGGGTTTGAAACTGAGAATGAGGATGATATTTTGTTTATGTGACGGATTGAATCTGAGACTGAGGATGAGACAATGTTTAAGTGAGGGGATAATACTGAGAATGAAGATTGGGCGGTGTTTGCGTGAGGTGTTGAAACTGAGGAAGATGTATGGGTGTGTGTTTTGAAGTTATGAAGCTTAGAATAAGGCGATGGTGATTGTCTGACGGATTGAAACTGAGATTTTGGTTGAAATGTTGTTTATGTGATGGGTTGAACCTGAGAATGAGCATGGAATTGTGTTTGTGTGACGGAATGGACCTGTCTATTAGGAGGTAATGGTGTTTCTGTGAGGGGTTGAAACTGAGAAAGAGATTGGGATGTTGTTTGTGTGAAGGTTTGAAACTAAGTATGAGGAAGGGATTGTGTTTTGTGTGAGGGATTCAAAATGATAAAGAGAATGGGATGGTGTTTTGCGTGTGAGGTTCAATCTGAGAATGAGGATGGGATTGTTTTTTTGGGGGGGTTGGAAATGACAATTAGCGTGGGACTGGGTTTGTGTGACTGAGTGAAACTGATATGAGTATGTGTTGGTGTTTGTTTGCCGGATTGAAACTTGGTATGAGTATGAATTGGTGTTTGGTTGAGGGTTTGAAACTGAGAATAAGAAATGAATGATGATTGTGTGAGTGGTTTTAACTGAGAATAAGAATGAGAAATTGTTGGTTTGAGGTTTTGAAACTCAGAACAGGAATTTGAATGTGTTTTTGCGAGGGGTTGAGAATAAGAATAGGGAATTGGATGGTGATTGTGCGGGGATCAGAAACTGAGAATGAGAAGCTGATGGAGTTTTTTTGACGGATCAAAACTGGGAAAGAGAATGAGATGGTGTTTGTTTGACGGGTTGAAACTAAGAATGAGATTGAGATGATGGTTGAGTGAGGGGTTCAAACTGAGAATGAGGTTGGTATGGTTTTTATTGTGAGGGTTTGAAACTTAGAATGAGGATGGTGTGGTTTATGTGTGAGGAGTTGAAACATACAATGAGGATTGGAAGGTATTAGAGTGAGAGTATGAAAGTAAGAATGTGGATGGGATGTTGTTTGTGTGACCGTTTCAACATGAGAATGAGGATGGAATGTTGTTTCAGTGATGGTTTGAAACTAAGAATGAGAAGGAAATGTTCATTTTGTGAGGAGTTGAACTAAGAATATGGATGGGATGTTGTTTGTGAAGGGGTTTGAAACTGAGAATAAAAATGGGATGGTCTTTGTATGACGGATTGAATCTGAAATAAAGAATGTGACTGGGTTGTGTAACTGTTTGAAACTGAGTATGAGAATTTTGTGGTGATTGTGTGTGTGTTTGAATGTGAGAATAAGAATGGTTTGGTGTTTATTTGACGGATTGAAGCTGAGAATGCGAATGAGATGTTGCATTTGTGAGGGGTTGAACCTGAGAATGAGAAAAAGATGGTGTTTCTCTGAGTTGCTAAATCTGAGAATGAGGATCGGTTGGTGTTTTTGTGAGGGGATGAAACTGGCCCTGAAGTGTTATTGTGTTTTTATGACAGATTAAAGATGAGAATGTGGTTGGGATAGTGATTGTGTAAGAGGTTGAGGCTGAGAATGAGAGTGGATTGGTGTTTATTGTGAGGGGTTGAAAATATGAATGTGGATGGGATTGTGTTTTTAGGGAAATTTTTAATCTGAAATGAGGATGAATTGATGTTTTCTTAAGGTGTTGACACTGAGAATAAGAATAGGAAGTTGTTTGTGTGACGGAATGAAACGGAGAATATAGGTATGTTGGTGTTCGTTTGAAGGATTGAAACTGGGATTGTATATAATTGTTGTTATAGTGAGGGGTTGAAACTGAGAATAAGAATGGAATGTTGTTTCTGTGAGTGGTTGAAACTGATAATAAAAATGTAATGGCGTTTGTTTGAAGGATTTAAACTGGGATTGAGATTGAGATGGTGTTAGATTGAGGGGTTTTAGCTGAGAATGAGTATTTGATGGTGTTTGGGGGATTTCTTCAAATTGAGAATATGAGTGGTATGGTGATTGTGTAAAAGGTTGTAACTGAGAAAGAGAATGGGAAGGTGTTTTTGAGGGTTTGAAAATTAGAATGAGAATTGATTTGTGATTTGGTGAGTGGTTGAATTTGAGAATAAGGTTTGTTTGGTGATTGACGGATTTAAACAGAGGATGAATATGAAATGGTGTTTGAATGAGAGTTTTAAACCGAGAATGACGATGAGTTGGTGCTTAAGTGAGTGATTGAAATTGAGAAGGAGATTAGGGTGGTGTTTGCGTGAGGGTTTGAGCTGAGAATGAGTATGGGATTGTTTATTGTGAGAGGTTGAAATTAAGAATGAGAACGGTGTGTTGTTTGTGTGAGGGTTTAAACTTGAGAATGAGGATGGAATGTTGTTTGTGTTAGGTGTTGATACTGAGAATTATTTTGGGTTGGTGTTTGTGTAACTGACAGTATCTGAGAATGAGAATGATAAGGTGTTTGTTTGAGGAGTTGAAACTGAGAATAAGAATGGGCCCGTGTTTGTGTGAGGATTTGAAACTGAGAAACCGAATGGGGGGAATTTTATTTGGGGGTTGATTCTGAAAACGAGGATTGGATGGTAAATTGTGACGGATTGAAACAGTAAATGAGAATCAGCTGTTGTTAGTGTGGTTGTTTGGGACTGAGAATGAGAATGGAATGATGATTGTGTGAAGGGTTTTAACTGAGAATTAGATTGGGATGTTGTTGCTTTAAGGGTTTGAAACTGAGAAATAGTTTGGAATTGTGTTTGTGTGAGTGATTGAGCCTAAGAATGAGAATATGATGTTAATTTTGTCAGAAGATGAAACTGAGAATGTGAAATTAATTATGTTTATTTGACGGATTGAAATTTAGATTGAGGATGAGACGGTGTTTGATTGAGGGTTTGAAACAAAGAATGAGATTGAGATTGTTTCTGAGGCAGGGGTTGAAACTGTGAATGAGTTTGCGATTGTGTTATTTGTGAGCGTTTGAAACTGAAATGAGGAGAGTATGTTATTTTTGTGACGGGTTGCACCTGGGAATGACTAAGGAATATTGTTTGTTTGATGGATTGAAACTGAGGAAGAGGATGAAATGTTGTTTGAGGGAGGGATTTGAAACTAAGAATGAAACTTTAAGGTCATTGTGTGAGGGGTTGTACTGAGAATAAAGATGTGATGTTGTTTGTATGAGGGTTTGAAACTGATAATAACAATGTGATGGTGTTCGTTTAACGGATTGAATCTGAGATTGAGGATGGAAATGTGTTTGTGTAATATATTGATTCTGAGAATGAGTATGGGATTGTGATTTTGTGAGGTGTTGAATTTCATTATAAGAATGGGTTGGTGTTTGTTTAACGGATTGAACCTGAGAAAAAGAATGAGATGTTGTTTGTTTGAGCGGATGAACCTAAGTTTGAGGAAGGGATGGCGACTTTGTGAAGGGTTGAATCTGAGAATGAGAATGGGATGGCATTTGTGTGAGGGGCTGAAACCGGAAATGAGTTTGTGATATTGCTTTTATGAGGAATTGAACTTGAGAATGATTTTAGAATGTTGTTTGTGTGAGGGGTTGAAGATGAGTAAGCAATGGTGTATTGTGTCAGGTATTGAAAATGAGAATGCGCATGGGATGGTGTAATTTGTGAGGTTTTGAATCTGAGATTTAGGACGGAATGATGTTTTTTAAGGAATTGAAAAAGAGAATTAGAATTTGGCCGTGTTTGTGTGACGGAATGAGTCTGAGAATAAGAATATGATAGTGTTTGTTTGACGGATTGAACCTGGGAATGAAAATAATTGGTTTTAGATTGAGCGGTTGACACTTAGTACTCGTATATGGATGGAATGGTGTTTGTTTTGGGGGTTGAAACTGAGTATAAGGATGGGTGGTGTTCTTTGACGGATTGAAACTGAGAATGAGAGTTGATGTTATTTAATTGAGGGTTTCAAACTGAGAATGAGTAAGGACGGTGTTTGTGTGAGTTCTTGAATCTGAGAACAAGAATTTTATGATGTTTTTAAGAGGGGTTGAAACTGGGAATGAGTTTGGGACGGTGTTTGTTTGAGAGGTTGAAAATTAGAATGAAATTGGGATGGTGATAATGTGAGTTGTTAAAACTGAGAATAATTTTGTGTTGTGATTGTTTGACGAATTGAAACAGACAATATAGTTGAGATGGTGTGTGAATGAGAGTTTGAAAATGAATATGAGTTAGTATTTGAGAGAGGAATTCAAACTGAGAATTAGAATGGGATGATGTTTGTGTGAGTGTTTGAACTGAGAATGAGGATGGGATGGTGTTTCTGTTAGGGGTTTAAGCTGAGAATTAGAGTGGGATGGTGCTTGTGTGACGGATTGAAACAGAGAATGAGAATGAGACGGTGTTTAATTGAGGAGTTCAAACCGAGATTTAGTATGGAACGTTGTTTGTGTGGCGTGTTGAGCCTGAGAAAGAGGATGGGGTGGTTTTCATTTGAGGTGTTGAAGCTGAAAATATGTATGGGTTGGTGATTATGTGACGGCTTGAAACTGAGAATAAAGATGAGATGGTGTTTGTATGAGGGGTTGAGATTGAGAAAGAGGAAGGTATGATGTTTTGTGAGGGTTTGAAACTGAAAACAAGGATGGGGTTGTGTTATTTTGAGGTGTTGAATCTGAGAACAAGGATCGGAATGTGTTTGTGTGAGGGGTTAAGCCTAAGAATGAGAATGGCATGGTGATTTTTTGAGGTGTTTAACCTCAGAATAAGAATCGGAAGTAGATTGTTTTACGGATTGAAACTGAGAATAAGCATATGATGGTGTATGATTGAGGGGTTGAATCTGAGAATGAGTTAGAGTTGGTGTTTGAGTGAAGGGCTTTAAACTGAGAATGAAAATGGGCTGGCGTTTGTGTTAGAATTTGAAACTGAGAATGAGAATGGAAAGCTTTTTTAGTAGTTGAATCTGATAATGAGAATGGAATGGTGTTTGTGTGAAGAGATTAAAAAAATAGAATGAGAATGGGATTTTTTGCGAGGGGTTGAAACTGAGAAAGTGTATGCAATACTGTTTGTTTGACGAATTTAAACTGAGAATAAGGGTGGTATGGTGTTTGATTGAGTGGTTGAAACTAAGAATGAGAATGGGATTGGGTGTGTTTGACGGTTTGATAATGAGAATGAGGATGGGTTGGTTGTGTTTAAATAATAGAACCCGAGAATGAGTATGGTATGGTGATTGGGTGAGAATTTGGCACAGAGTAAAATATGGCTTAGTGTTTGTTTGTCAGTTTTAACTGAGAATGAGAATGAGATTGTGACGCCGGGGAATTCCCCAAAAGAGAACACAATTCGTAAAGGAAACGGCGAAATCTCATAATCAAGAATGAGATGATGTTTGTGTGAGGGGTTGAAACTGAAAATGAGGATGGGATGATGTTCGTGTGATTGGTTGAATCTGAGAAAGGGGAAGGATGGTGTTTGTGTGAGGGGATGAATTTGAGAATGAGTATGTTATGGTTTTTTATGACAGATTTTATCTGAGAATGAGGATGGGAAGTTGTTTGCGTGAGGGGTTGAAACTAGGAAAGAGAATGGGATGGTGATTGTGTGAGGGGTTGTAACCGAGAATAAGAATGGTACGGTGTTTTTTTTTCACGAATTGGAACTGAGAATGAGAAACAGATATTGTTTGCGTGAGGGGTTGAACCTGAGAATTAGGATTGGATGGTCTTGTGTTTTGGGTTTACACTGAGAATGAGAAGGGGATGTTGTTATTTTGAGGCGTTCAAATTGAAAATGAGAATGGTTTGGTGCTTTTGGGGTTTGAAACCGAAAAAGAGGATGAGATGGACTTTCAATGAGGGGTTGAAACTGAGACTAAGTTTGAGATGTTGTTTATTTGACCGATTGAAACTGAGTATGAGGGTTGGATGGTGTTTGTGTGAGTGGGTGAACCTGAGATTGAGCATGGGGTGGGGTTTGTGTGATGGATTGAAACTGAGAATGAAGATGAGATGGTTTTTTTGTGAGGGGTTGATACTGAGGATGAGGGTGGGACAATGGTTGTGTGAAGGTTTGTAACTGAGAAAGAGTAAAGTTGGTGCCCTATTTAAGAGGTTGAAACTGAAAATGTGGTTGGGATTTTGATTGTGTGAGAGATTGAATCTGAGAATGAGGAAGAGTTGGAGTTTTTGTGCGGGTTTCAAACTGAGAATGAGAATGAAATTATGTTTTGTGTGGGTTTCAAACTAAGAATAAGAATGGGATGATGTTGGGTAGAGAGGCTGAAAGTGAGAATGTGTATGGGATTGTGTTTTTGTGAGGTGTTGAGACTAAGATTGAGAAACGTTTTGTTTGGGTGAGTAGTTGAAACCGAGAATAAGAATCTGATGTTGATTGTGCGACGGTTTGAACAGAGAATACAGATTGATTAGTTTTTGTTTGACGAATTGAAACTGAGAATGAGAATTATTTGGTGTTTGAGTGAAACTTTGAAACAGAGAATAAGTATTGGATTGTGTATGTGTTAGGGTTTGAAACTGAGAGTAAGAAATAAAAGGTGCTTTTTGAGTGGTTGAAAAAGAAAATAATTTTGGGATGGTGTTTGTGTGAGGGAATGTAAACGAGAATATGAATGGGATGTTGTGTGTTTGAGGCGTTGAAACTGAGAAAAAGGATGAGGTGGTGTTTGTTGGAGAGGTTGAATATGAGAATAAGAATGGGATGTTGATTGTGTGAGGGGTTGAAACAGAAAATTGGAATAGGATGGTGTTTGAGTGAGGTGTTGAAAGTGAGAGAAAGGATGTGAAGGTGCTTGTTTGAGGGTTTGAAATCGAGAATAAGAATGGAATGGTGTTTGTTTTGAGGGTTTGGAAATGGGGATAGTTTTGGGATGGTGTTTGTGTGAACGGTTGAAACGTAATATTAGAACAGGATGGTGTTTGTGTGAGGTTTTGGAACGGAGAATAAGAAAGGGATATGTTTGTTTGAGGGGTTGAATCTGAGAATGATGTAGAATTGAAAATAAAGATGGGATGGTCACTATATGAAGGGTTTAATGTGAAAATAAGATTGATTTGGTGTTTGTTTGAGGGTTTGAATCTAAGAAGAAATTTGGAATGGTGTTGTTTGATGGGTTGAAACTGAGAATAAGTATGGGATGGTGTTTGTGTGAGGTGTTGAAACCGAAATTAAGTTTCGTTGATGTTTGTGTGAGGGTTTGTTTCTGATATTAAGATTGGAATGGTGTTAGTTTGAGGGGGTGAAACTGAGTTTAAGTTTGGGATAGTGTATATGTGAGGGTTTGAACCTGAATATTAGAAATGGATGGTGATTTTTTGAGGTTTTGAAATTGATAATAAGAATGGATGGCGTTTTTTTTAACGGAATGAACTTGAGATTGATTTTGGGATGGTGTTTGAGTCAGGGGTTGAAACGCAGGATGGGGTTGTGTTGATGTTTGTGTGTCAGAATGAAACTGAGAATAAAATGGTTTTGTATTTAATTTGACGGATTGAAACTGAGAATGAGTTTGAGAAGTTGTTTGTTTGAGGATTTGAAACTGAGAATAAGAATGGGGTGGTGTTTTTGAGGGTTTGAATCTGAAACAAACGAGATTTTGTTTGATTGAGAGTATGAATCTGAGAACAAGAATTGGATGTTGTTTGCTTAAGGGTTTGAAACTAAGGATATGTCTGCGATGGAATATTTTGACGGATGTAACCTGAGAATGATTGTGGGATGTTGATTATGTGAGTGGTTGAAACTGGGAATGAGGAAGGGATGTTGTTTGTGTGATGGAATAAATCTTAGAATAAGGATTTGATGGAGTTTGTTTGACTGTTTGAAACTGAGAGTGAGTATGAGATGTTGTCTGAGTGGGGGTTTGGCACTGAGATTAAGAATGTGTTGGTGTTTGTGTAAGGGGTTGAATCTGAGATTAAGAATGGAATGCTTTTTGTGTGAGGTGTCGAATCTGAGAATAATTTGTGAAGGATTTTGTGTGTTGGATTGAACTTGAGAATGGGGATGGGAAGTTGCTTGCGTGAGTGGTTGAACCTGAGAATGAGGATGGGATGGTGTTTGTGTGAAATAATGAAACAGAGAATAAGATTTGATTGGTGTATGTTTGACGCATTGAAACCAAGAATATGTATGGACGGTGTTTGATTGAAAGGTCTAATACTGAGATCATGATTCGGATGGTGTTACTTTGAGTGTTTGGAACTGAGAATAAGATTGAGATAGTGTGTGCTTTAGGGTTTGAATCTGATATTCTGATACAGATGGTGCTTAAATGAGTGGTTGAACCTCTGAATAAGTTTGGGTTGGTGATTTTGATTTGTTTAAACCGAGAATAATTGTGGGTTGGTGTTTGTTTGTCGGATTTAAACTGAGATTCAGGGTGAGATGTTGACATTTTGAGGGTTTGAATTTGAGAATAAGAAACGCATGTTGTTTTTGGTGAGTTTGATAATGAGAATAAGGATGGTATCTTTTATGAGGGGTTGATATTGATAATGAGGCTGAGTTCGTGTTTTTTTTATGAAATTAACCTGAGAAAGATGATGGGTTATTGTTTGTGTGAGGTGATGAAATGTAAAATGAGGAAGGGAAAGTGTATTTGTGACAGAATGAATGTGAGATTAAGGATAGGTTTGTGTTTGTGTGACGGCTTGAATCTGACAATTTGAATGGGAAGGAGTTTTTGTGAGGTTCTGAAACTGAAAATAAGAATGGGACGGTGTTTCTTTGACTGATTGAAACTAAGAATATGAAAGAAATCGTATTTGTGTGAGGGTTTGAAACTGAGAATAAGAATGGGATGATGTTCTTGTGAGGGTTTGAAACTGAGATTAGGTTTGGGATGGTGTTTGTTTGAGGGTTTGGAACTGAGAATAAGAATGTGATGATGTTTGTTTCACGGAATAAAACTGAGGAAAAGATTGAGATGTTCTTTGAATGAAGGTTTGAAGCTGAGAAATGGAATAGGACGTTGTCAGTGTGAAGGTTTGAAACTGAGAAAATTATTGGAATGGTGTTTGCGTGAGGGGTTTAATTTGTGAATGTGCATGTTTTGGTTTTGTTGTGACAGAATGAGACTGACAAAAAAGATAGTTTGGTGTTTGTTTGAAGGATTGAAACTGAGAATACGATGAGATGGTTTTTGTGTGATGTGTTAAATATGAGAATAGAAATTGGGTAATATTTTTGTGAGGGATTGAATCTGAGAATAAAAATTTAGCTGGTGTTTGTTTGAGGGTGTGAAACAGAGAATAAGAATGGAATGGTGTTATTTTGAGGGTTCGAAATTGAGATTAAGAAAAGGATGGTGTAAGTTTGAGTTTTTGAAACTGGGAGTAAGGTTGTGATGTTGATTTTGAGGTAATGGAATTGAGAAAAAATATGCGATGGAGTTATTTGAAGGTTCGTAACTGAGAATAAAAATATGAATGTTTGATTAAGAGTTTGGAACTGAAAACTAGAATGGGACGATTTTGGTTTGAGGAGTAGAACCTGAGGATAAGTATGGAGTGGTGTTTGTTTGATGGTTTGAAACTGACAACGAGAATGGGAAGTTCTTTGTATGAGGGGTTGAAACTGAGAATGAGAATTGGATGGTGTTTGTGTGACAGAATGAACCTGAGAATAAGAATGTGTTGGTGTTTTTTAACCGATTTAAAATGAGAATGAGTATGAGATGGTGTTTGATTGGGGTGTTGAACCTGAGAATACTTATATGATGATGTTTGTGTAAGGTGTTGAAACTGAGAATAAGAATGGGATGGTGTTTGATTGAGGGTTTGAACCTGAGAATAACTATGTGATGTTGTTTGTGTGACTGATTGAACCCGAGAATTTGGATGGGTTGGTATTATATGTGACAGAATGGAACTGAAAATAAGTATCATTTGGTGATTTTTTCGCGGAATGAAACTGCGAATAACAAAGTAAGGTTTTTGAGTGAGGATTTCAAACAGAGAATAAGTTTGGGATTTGTTTGTGTGAGGGTTTGAATCTGAGTAATAATAAGGGATGGTGATTTTGGGGTGTGAAACTGAGAAAAATTTGGCTAGAGTTTTTTGGAGGGGTTGAAACTTGGAATCCGAAAGTAATGGTGTTTGTGTGAGTGGTTGAAACTGAAAATAAGAACGGGTTGATGTTTATTTAATGGGTTAAACTGAAAATAATCATTGGATGGTGTTTTTGACTGAATGAAACTGAGAATGAGAATTTGATGGTGTTTGTGTGACGGGATGGAACTTAGAATGAGACTTGGATGATGTTCGTATGACAGAATGTATCTGAGATTAAGGTTAGGTTGGTGCTTGTTTGACGGACTGAAACTGAGAATGAAGGTGAGGTATTCTTTGAGTGAAGTGCTGGAACTAAGAATAAGGTGGAATGGTGTTTGTTTGAGGGTTTGAAATTGAGACAAAAAATGAAATGTTGTTTGTGTCAGGGGTCGAAAATGAGAATGAGGTGATGTTATTGTGACGTAGTGAATCTGAGAATGAGAATGGGATGATGTTTTTGTGAGGTGTTGTAACTAAGAATAAGAAATAAATGTGATTATTTGACAGAATAGAACAGAAAATAAGGATGTGATGTGGTTTGTTTGAGGGATTGTAACTGAAAATGAAAGTCAGGTGGTGTTTGACTGAAGGTTTGAAACTGATAATAAGTCTCATTTAGTGTTTTGTGAGGGGTTGAAACTGAGAATGAGGTTGGAATGGTGTTTTTGTGAGGGGTTGAAACTGAGTGTGAGAATGGGATGGTGTTTATGGATGTTTTGACACTGAGATTGAGGATGGGATGGTGTTTTTGTTGGGGTTTGAAACTGAGAATGAGTTTGAGATGGAGTACAAATGAGAGGTTGAATCTGAGAATAAGTTTAGGATGGTGTTTGTTTGACGGATTGAAACTGAGAATGAGAATGAGATGGTATTTGTGTATGAAGTTCAAAGTGATTTTGAAACGGAATGGTGATTATTTTATTGGTTAATCCGAGAATAGGAATAGGTTTGTGTTTGTTTGACGGATTCAAACTGAGAAACAATATGTGATGTGTGTTAAGTGGGCGGTTGAAACTGAGAATGAGAATGGGGTGGAGTTTGAGTGAGGAGTTGAAATGAGAATGAGGATGGGATGATAATTGTGTAACGGATTGAAACTGAGATTGAAGATAAGGTAGTGCTTTTGTGAGGAGTTGAAGCTGAGAAAGAATAGGGCATGTTGTTTGTTTGAGAGTTTAATTCTGAGAATGAGAATAATGTTGATTGAGTGAGTGTTTGAATCTCAGAATGAGAAATGGAATGATATTGTTTGAGGAATGAAAGAGAGATTGAGTTTATGATGACGTTTGTGTAAAAGGTTTAACCTAAGTATGAGTCTGGGAAGTTGTTTTTTTGAAGGATTTAACCTGTTACTGCTCACGAAATGGTGTTTGAGTTAGGAGTTGAAATTGAGAATGAACATGTAATGGTGGTATAGTGAGTTTTTTTAAATTGACAATGAAGATGGAATGTTGTTTGTGTAATGGGATGAAACTGAAAATAAGAAAGGGATGGTGGTTTATTTGAGGTGTCGAAAATGAGAATTCGAATTGGACGACGTTTTTGTTAGGTTTGAAACTGATAATGAGATTGGGAAAGTGTTTTTGACATTTTACTGAGAATAAGAAAGCGTTGTTGTTTAATTGACGGATTGAAACTGAGAATTAGGAGGATTTGATGTTTGAATGAAGGGTTGGAAATGAGAATAAGGATGGGATTGTGTTTGTGTTAGGGGGTTCAAACTGAGAATAGGAATTGGGTGGAATATTTTGGAGTATTGAACCTGAGAATGAGGTTCTCATTATGTTTGAGTGAGAAAATTAACTGAGAACGAAAATGGGGCGGTTTTTTATAAGTGTTGAATCCGAGAATGAAGATGGGATGGTGTTTGTGTAAGGGTTTGAAACTGAGAATGAAAATGCGATGGTGTATGAGTGATGGTTTGAAAATGATAATAAGTATGGGATGTTGATTGTTTGATGGATTGAACCTTGGAATGAGTTTGAGATGGAGTTTGAGTGAAGGGTTCAAAGTGAGAACGAGAATGAATTGGTGATAGAGAGAGGAGTTGAAACTGAGGATGAGAAAACTGTTGTGCTCTTTTAGGGTTTGCACCATAGAATGGGAATGGGATGGTTTTTGTGTGAGGGGTTGAAACTGAGAATGAGGATGAGTTTAGTTTTTGAGGTTTTGAAATTGAAAATAAGGATGGGATATATTTTGTGAGAGTTTGAAACTGGGAATCAGAATTGGATGTTGTGTGTGTGATGGATTCTAACTGAGAATGGGAATGAGACGGTGTTTGAGTGAGGGGTTGAAACTGAGAACGAGTATGTGGCGGTATTTTTTGTGAGGGGACTAAATGGAGTAAGAGAATAGGCTGGTGTTTATTTGAGGGGTTGAAACTGAAAATGAGGGTGGGATGATGATAGTTTAGCGAATTGAATCTGAGAATGAGTTTGAGATGATGTTGTGTGAGGGTTTGAATCTGAGAATGTGCATGGGATGATGTTTTTGTGAGGGGTTGAAACTGAGTGTAGTATGGGATTGTTTTGGTTTGAGGGTTTGAATCTGAGAATGAGTGTGGGGATGGTTTTTGTGACAGGTCTGAGGCTTAGAATAAGAATGGAATTGTGATAGTGTGAGGTGTTGTAACTAATAATAAGAATGGAATAATGTTTGTTTGGCGGATTGAAACTGAGAATGCGGATAAAATGGTGTTTGTTTGAGTTGTTGTAACTGAGAATGAGAATTAGTTGGTGTTTTAGAGTGAAGTTGAAACTGAGAGTGGGATGGAGTTTTATGTAAGGGTTTGAAACCGAGCATGAGAATGGCATGTTTTGTATGAGAGTTTGAACTTGAGAAAGAGTTTGGAATTGTGTTTGCTGATGGATTGAAACTAAGAGAGAGGACAGGATGATGTTTAATTGATGGTCTATATCTAAGAATATAAATTGGATGTTGACTGTGTGAATGTTTGAAATTGAGAATAATTTTGGGATGTTGTTTGTGTCAGGTTTTTTAACTGAGAATAAGTTATGGATGGTGATGGTTTGACGGATTGAAACTGAGAATGAAGATGAAATGGTGTTCGTGTGAGGGTTTGAAACTGAGAATTTGAATGGCATGGTGTTTGTGTGAGGGGTTGAATCTGAGAAGAGTACGGGATTGTTTTGTTTTGAGGGTTTGAAACTGTGAAAAATGGTGGGATTGGGTTCTTTTGTGAGTTCGAGAATTAGAATAAGAATGGGAATGTGATAGTATGAGGGGTTGAAACTGAGAATAAGAATTGAATTTTGTTTGTTTGACGGATTTAAACTGAGAATGCGAATGTGTTTGTTTGAGGTGTTGAAACTGAGAATGAGAAGGAGTTTTCTTTGAGTGGGAAGTTGAAATTAAGAATGGGAAAGTTTTGATTATTTTAAGAGCGATTGAAATTGAGAATAAATTTGGGATTGTGTTTGTCTGAAGGATTGAAGCTGAGAATGATAATGAGTTTATTTTTGTGTGACGGGTTTTAACTGATAATGAGAATGGGTTGGTGTTTTTTTGAGGGACTGAATCAGGGAATGAGAATGGGGTGGTGTTTTTCTGAGGAGATGAAAATGAGTTTGAGAATGGGGTGGTGTTTTTAGGATGGATTGAATCTGAGAATGAGTATTGATTTGTGTTTGGTGAGGGTTTGAAACTAAGGATGAGTTTGGGTTGGAGAATGTGAGAGTTGTTGAAACTGAGAATAAGAATGGGATGGTGTTGTTTGACGGATTGAATATGACAATTAGGGTGAGATTGTGATTGTGTGAGTGGTTGAAACTGAGAAGGGGGTTTCCAAGTGTATTTGTGAGGGGTTGAAAATGAGAATTAAAAATGGGTGGTGTTTTGTGAACTGTTCAAACTGAGAATGCGGATGGGATGTTGTTTGTGAGGGCGGTTTAAACTGAGAATGTGTGAAAGATATTGTTTTTGTCGCAGATTGAAACTGAGAATAAGTATGGAAACGTGTTTGTTTGACGAAATATAACTGACAATGAGTATGAGATGGTGTTTGATTTAGGGGATGAAATTGAGAATAATTACGAGATGGTGTTTGTGTGAGGGTTTGAAATTGAAAATAACAATTTGATGTTGTTTGTGTGATGGGTTAAATCTGTGAAAATATATGGATTCTGTTTGTTTGAGTGTTTCAAGCAGAGAACAATTATGGGATGGTGTTTGTATGTAGCCTTGAAACTGAAAATGAGTTTCGATTGATATTTTTGTGAGGTTTTGAAACTGAGTATAAGAATGGATGGTTTTTCTTTGAGGGGTTGGAACCGAGAATAAGATTTGGATATTGTTTGTGTGAATGGTTGTAACTTTAAATAAGTTTTGGATTGTGATTGTTTGATGAGTCGAAACTGAACATAAGAATAGGTTGGTCTCTGTATGATGGTTTGAAACTGAGAATTAGGATTGGAAGATGTTTATTTGAGGCGTTGAATCTGAGAATAAGTTTGGGACAATATGTGTGTGAGAATTTGAAACTGAAAATAAGATGGGATGGTGTTTTATTGCGGTGTTCAAACTGAGAATAAGATTGTGTGGTGTTTTTGAGTGTTTCAACGTGATAATGAGGATGGGATGGTGTATGTTTGAGCGTTTGAAACGGAGAATAAGAGTGGGATGGATTTGTTTGATGATTTCTTTCTGAGAATAAGAAAGTTGTGGTGGTTTTGTAAGTGTTTGAATCTGTGAAAAAGAATGTGACGGTCGTTTTGAGTGTTTGAATCCGAGAATATAGATGGGGCCGTGTTTGTTTCAGGGGTTGAATCTTACAATAAGAATGGGATGGTTTTTGTGTGAGGGGTTGAATCTGAAAATAAGAATTGGTTGGTGATTGTGTTAGGGGTTCAAACTGAAAATAAGTATGTAATGGTGTTTGTTTGATGGGTTGAAACCGAAAAAGAAAGAAGGATAATATTTGTTTGAGGGGTTGAGTCTGAGAATAAGAATGGGATTGAGTTTCTGTGAGGTTCTGAATCTGAGAATAAGTTTAGGCGGTTTATTTTGAGGGGTTGAAACTGATAATAAAAAGGGGATGGTGTTTCTTGAGGGTTTGATTATGAGAATAAGAATGGGTTGGTGTTTTTTTGATGGATTGAATCAGGGAATAAATTATTTGTGTGGGGTATTGACCCTGAAATTAAGGATGGGGTTGTGTTTGTGTGAGGGTTTGATTTTGAGAATAAGTAAGTGACGGTGTTCTTTTGGAGAGTTGAATGTGGGAATAATAGTGGGATGGTGTTTTAGTGAGCGTTTGAACCTGAAATTTAGGATCGGGTTGTGTGAGTGTGAGGGGTTGAAAAAGAAAGAAAGAATAGTATGGTGTTTGTTTGACGGATTAAATCTCAGAATATGGATGGAATGATATTTGTGTGAGGTGTTGATACAGAGAATGTGGATGGTTTGTTGTTTGTGCGACAGAATGTTTCTGGGAATAAATAGGATTTGATGTTTGTTTGACGGATTGAATTTGAGAATGTGGAATACATGTCGTTTGTGTGAGGGATGAAACTGAGAATGAGAATGGGATGGTGTTCTTTTAGGGGTTGAACCTGAGAATAAGAATGAAATGGTGTTATTTTGAGTGTTTGAAACTGGGAATAAACATGGGATGTTTTTGATTTGAGGGTTTGAAACTGAGAATAAGGAATTAATTGTGTTTTTGAAGGGTTGAACCTGAGAATAAATTTGGGATGAGGTTTCTTTGAGGGTTTGAAATTGAGTATAAGAATGGAATTGTTTTTTAAGATTTTGTATCTGAGAATAATTGTGGTATGATGTTGATTTGAGGGTTTGAAACTGAGAATATGGAAGTGATGGCGTTTGTTTTGGGGGTTAGAAGCTGAGAATAAAAATTGAATGGTGATTGATTGATGGACTGAAACTGAGAACGAGAATGGGAAGCTATTTTTGTGAAGTTTTCAACCTGAGAATGAGGATAGGATGGTGATTATTTGACAGAATGTAAATGAGATTAAGTTTGTTTGGTGTTTGTTTGACGGATTGAAACTTAGAATGAGGATCAGTTTCTGTTTGGGAGAGAGGTTGAAACTGAGAAAATTTTGGAATATTTTATGTGTAAGGGGATGAAACTGAGAATAAATATGTGTTGGTGTTTGTGTAAGAATTTGAACATGAGAGTTAGAATGAGATGGTATTTGAGTGATGGACTGAAACTCAATATGTGTAAGGGATGGTCTTTGTTTGAAAGTTTTAAACTGAGAATGAGAATGGGATGGTTTGAGTGACAGAATGAATCTGAGATAAGAATTTGTTGGTGATTATTAGACGGATTGAAACTGAGAATGATGATGATACTGTCTAGGATTGAGGGTTTGAAACTGAGAATAAGTTTGGTATGCTATTTGTGTGAGGTGTTGAAAATGAGAATAAGTTTTGGATGTTGTTTGTGTGAGGGTTTGAACCTGAGAGTGAGTTTGAGACGATGTATTTGTGACGGATTGAAACTGAGAATAAGGAAGGGATGGTGTTTGTTTGTGGTTTTGAAGCTAAGAATAAGAATAGGATGATGTTTGTTTGACGGATTGAAACTAAAAATTAGAATGAGATGGAAAATTCTGGAGGATTTGGCGCTGTGAATGAGGATGGGATGTTTCTATGTGGTGTTGAAATTGACAATGAGAAAGGAACGGTCTTTTTTGATGGGTTCAACCTGAGAATAAAAAAGATTCGTTGATTTTGTGAGGGGTTGAACCTGAGGATAAAAATGGGATTGTGTTTGTTTGAGGGGTTGATCCTGAGAATGAGGTTGGAAATTGTTTTTGTGCGGTGTTGAAATTTAGAATGAGGAGGGGATGGTGTTTTGTTTGAGAGGTAGGAAATGGGAATGAGAAATTTTTGGTGTTTTTGTAAAGGAATGATACTGTGAATGAGATTGAAATCGTGTTTTTGTGAGGGGTTGAATCTTAGAATGAGTTTGCGATGTTGTTGGTTTGCGGGTTTGTAACTGAGAATGTGAATGGGATGGTGTTTTGCGAGGGTTTGAAACTGAGAAACAGAATGGGGTTGTATTTGTTTGAGAGGTTGAAACTGAGAATGAGAAAGGGATTTTGATTATTTAAGGGGTTGAAACTGAGAAAAAGAACGTGTTTGTGATTTTTTGACGGATTGAAACTGAGAATGAGAATGACATGTTGTTTGAGTGAGGGTTTGAAACAGAGATTGAGGATGTGATGACTTTTGTGTGAGGATTTGAAACTGAGAATAAGGATGGGATGATGTTTGTGTGAGGAGTTGAAACTGAGAATAAGTTCGGGATGGAGGTTGTTTCACGAATTAAAAATGAGAATGAGAATGAGATTTTGTTTGTGTGAGGGTTTGAAACTGAGAATGAGGATGGGTTGGTGTATATTTGAGGTGTTGATCCTGAAACTTAGGGTGGAATTATGTTGGCTTGAAGGGTTGAAACTTAGATTGAGTGTATGATGGTTTTTGTTTGAGGGGTTGTAACTGAGATTGGGTGTGTAATGGTGCTTGTGTGACCGTTTGAATCTGAGAATGAGGATGAGGTGATGATTGTGTGAAGTTTTGAATCTGAGAATGTGTTTGGGATGGTGTTTGTGTGACGTATTGGAACTCAGAATGGGGATGAGGTGGTGTACGTTTGGGAGGTTGAAACTGAGAATGAGAATGAAATGGAGTGTGTGTGTATGTTTCAAACGATAATAAGTTTGGGATGTTGTTGGTTTCGAGTTTGAATCGGTGAATGTGGATGATGTTGTGTTTGTGTGAGGGGTTGAATGTGAGAATAAAAATTGAATTTTTTTTTGTGTGAGTCGTTGAAACTGAGAATAAGTTTGAGTTCGTGTTTGTGTGACGGATTGAAACTGAGAATGTGTTTGAGATTGTGTCTTTGTGAAGGTCTGAATCTGGGAATGAGAATTTGGATGGATTTCATTTCACGTATTGAAACTGATTATTAGAATTACATTGTGTTTGTGTGAGGTGTAGAAATTGAGACTGAGTTTGAGTTGGAGTTTGTGTGAGGTGTTGAACCTGACAATGAATTTGTGATTTTTTAAGTGACGGATTGAAATAGAGAATGAGGATGAGAAGCTAATTGTGTGCGGGCTTCAACCTGAGAAGGAAAATGGGATGGTTTAGGTTTGACAGATTGGAACTGAGATTGAGAATGAGATTGTGTTTGTGTGTGAAGTTGAAACTGAGAATAGGTTTTGATGTTAATTTGATGATTTGAATCTGAGAATGAGAATTGGATGTTGTTTGCGTGAGAAGTTGTAACTAAGAAATAAATTGGAATGATGATTTTGTGAGGGGTTTGAACTGTGAATATGATGAAATGTTGTTTGTGTGAGAGGATGAATCTGAGAATAATAATGGTTTGGTTTTCGTTTTAGGGGTTGGATCTCAGAAGGAGATTGTTTTGTAGATTTTGTGACTGTTTGAAACTGGAAATAAGCGCCGGATGTTTTTGGAATGAGGGGTTGAAACTGAGAATTTGAATGGGATGATGTTTGCGTGAGTTGTTGAAACAGAGAACGAGGATGTGATGTTGTTTGATTGAGTGTTTGACGCCAAGAATAAGAATGAGATTTTGATTGTGTTAGGGGTTGAAACAGAGAATAAGAATGGGATTGTTTTTGTGTGACGGATTGAAACTGAGGATAAGGGTGAGAAGTTGTTTGAGTGAGGGTTTCAACCTGAGAATGAGAATGGGATGGTGTTTGTGTGAGAAGTTGAAACTATGAATTATAATGGGATTACGATTTTGTGAGGGATTGAAACTGAGTATAACATTTGGATGGTGTTTTTATGACGGATTTTATCTGAGAACGAGGATGAGATGGTGTTTAAGTGGGGGGGATTAAACCTGAAAACGAGGAAGGGATGGTGTTTTTTGAGTGATGGAAACTGAAAATATATTTGGAATCGTGTTTGTTTGAGGGTTTGAATTTGAAAATGAGGTGGTGTTGGTGTTTGTGTGAGGGGTTGAAACTGGAATAGTGATGATTTCGAGATCGTTTAACGGGTTGTAACTGGGAATGGGGATGGGAATCTTTTTGTGTGAAATTTTGAAACTGGGAATGGGGTAGTGGCGGTGTTTGTGTGAGTGTTTGGAACAGGGAATGAGAATGGGAAAGTGTTTTTATAAGGAATTAAACCTGAAAATGTTAATGTGTGGGTGTTTGTGTGAGGGGTTGATTCTGAAAATGTATATGAGTTTGGATTGGATGGTGTTTCTGTGACGGTTTGAAACTGGGAATGGGTTTGGTATGGTGTTTGTGTGATGTTCTGATACTAGGAAGAGTGATATGATGGTGTTGTTTGAATGGTTTTAACTTCGAATAGGGTTATGATGTTGTTGGTGAGAGGTATTGAAACTGGGAATGTGATATAACGGTGTTTTGTGTTAGGGGATGAAACTTTAAATGGGAATTTTATGGTGTTTTTTAGAGGGAAGGATTCTGGGAGTGGGGATGTAATTTTGTTAGTGTAAGGGGTTCAAATCTGGCGAAGGGTATCTGATTGTGCTCGTGTGAGGTTTTGTACCAGCGAATGGATTTGAGTTTATGTTGCTGTGAGGGTTTGAATCTTGGAACGGGAATGTGGTGGTGTTCGTTTGAGGGTTGAACATGAGAATGAAGTTATGAAGGTGTTTGTGTGACGTATTGAAACTGAGAATGAGAATGCGATGTTGTTTGATTGAGGGGTCGATCCTGGGAACTGGGATGGGATGGTCCTGTTGTGTGGGGTTCAACCCTGGAAATGGAAATATTTTGGATTTGATGATAGATGGTGGAACTGGGAATGGGAATGTGATGATGTTTGTGTGAGGGTTTGGAACTAGGAATAATAATGTGTTCGTGTTGGTTTGTGAGTTGAACGTGGGAATGATAATGAGATGGTTTTTTTAAGGAGCTGAAACTGGGATAGGGGATGTGATGGTTTGTTGTGAGGGTTTCAAACAGGGAATGTTGATGGGACACTGTTTTATTGATTGGTTGAAACGGTGTATGGAATTGCTATTTTGTTTTTTAAGGTGCTGAAACTGAAAATGTTTATAGGAATGGGATGATGTTGGTTTCAATTGTTGCAAGTGGGTATGGAAATGGGATGGTGTTGGTTTGACCGGATGAACATGTGAATATAGATACGACTTTCTTGGTAAAATGTGTTGAATCTGGGAATATGAAAGGAATGGTGTTGGCATGAATTGTTTAACCTGGGAACGGAAATGGAATGGTGTCATTTTCAGGGATGAAACTCGGAATGGGGATGCGATGGTGTTGGTTTGAGCGGTTGAACATGGGAATGGGAATGGTATGGTTTTGTTTTGAGGGGTTGAACCTGGGAAAGGAAATGGAATGTTGACTGAGTGAGTGGTTGAAATTGGAAATGGGAATCGGTTGGCATTTGTTAGATGGGTTGAAAATTCAAATATGGATATGATGTTGGTGTATAGGCGCTTGAAACTGGGAATGGGAAATGTATTGGATTGAGGGGTTGAAATTTGAATTGGGAATGAAATGGTGTTGTTTGAGGGGTTGATACCTAGAATGAAATTCGGGTGGTTTCGGCATGAGGGGTTGAAAATGGGAATGGGAATATAATGGTCCTTGATTGATAATTTGAAATGGGGAATGGGAATTGCATGGCTTTTATTGAGGGGTAGGTACTTCGAATGTGGTGTGATGGTGTTGGTTTGAGGGGTTGTAAATGGGAGTTGGAATGGGATGATTTTGGTGATAAGTGTTGAAACTGGGAATGTGAAGGTGATAGTGTTCGTTTCAAGGGTTGAACCGGGGAATGAGAATGAAATGTTTTTTGTGAGGTGTTGTATTTAGTAATGGGAATTCGATGTTGTTTGTGTGAGGGGTTGAACCTGGGAATGGGAATGGGATTGTGTTTGTGTCAGTGGTTGAAACTGCGAATAGGAATGTGATAGTTTGGCATTGGGGAAGCTATTGTGTTGGTGTGAGCGGATGAAAATTGGAATGAGAAAGGAATGGTGTATGTGTGTGAGGTTGAATCTTGGAATGTGTTTATGTGAGGGGTGGAAACTGAAATGTCGATTTGATGATGGGGGTTTGATGGGTTGAAACTGAGAATGAGAAGGGGATATAGTTTGTGTAAGGGGTCGAATCTGAGAATGAGTATTGTATGGTGTTTGTTTGAGGTGTTGAATCTGACAATGAAATTTGGTTGGTTTTGGTTTGAGAGTTTGAAACTGGGAATGGGGATATAATATTGTTTGTGATAATGGTTGAAACTGGGAATGGGAATGGGATGGTGTTTGTGCGAGGGGTCGAAATTGGGAATGTGAATATTTGTTTTTTTTTTGTATGGGGTTGAAACTCTGAATTGATATGGGATGGTGCTTTTGTGAGGGTGTGAACCTATGGATGAGAATATGATGGTGTTGGTGTGAAGGGTTGAAACTGGGATTGGGGTTGGGATTGTGTTTGTGTGAGGGGTTGAATCTTAGAAAGGGTATGGGATTATTTTGTTATGAGGGTTTTAGAACTGGGAATGTGAATATGGTGGTTTTTATGTGAGTGTTTGAAACTGGGATTGGGAATTTGAGCGTTTTATGTAAGGGGTTGCAAGTGGGAATAAGAATGCGATGTTGCTGGTTTCATGATTTGAATGTAGGAATGTGAATTTTATGGTTTTTTTGGTGAGGGGTTGCACCTGGGATTTGGGATGTTTTGTTGTTGGTATGAGAGTTTTAAACTGGGAATGTGAATGACATGGGGTTGATTTGAGTGGTTGATAGAGGGTAACGTGATGCGATGGTGTTGGTGTAAGTTGTATAATCTGGTAATGGGAGTGGGATGGTTTCGTTTAGTGTTGGTGAGACTGGTTATGCAGATGGGATGGTGTTGTTTTGACCGGTTGAACCTGGGAATATAGATAGGACGGTGATTGTGAAAGATGTTGAAACTGGGAACTTGATTGGGATGATATTTGTAAGATGTCTTGAAACTGGGAATGCAAAATGGATCGTGTTTTTGTGATTGATTGAAATTGTGAATGGGGATGCGAAGGGTTTGGTTTGGGCGGTTGTACATGTGAATGGGAATGGTGTTGGTTCGAGTGTTTGGAAATTGGAATGGGGATGATTTGGTGTTGGTTAGGGGGGTTGGAATTGGAAATGGGATTGGGACAGTTTTGGTGTGAAGTGTTGAACCTGGGAATGTGAATGAGATGGTGTTTGTTTCAGAATTTGAAACTGGGAATGGGAATGGGATGGTGTTGGTTGGAGAGTTTCAATCTGCAGATGGGATTTTGATGGTGCTGTTTTGCGGGTTTTGACTGGGAACGGGAATGGGATGGATTTTGTTTTAACGGTTGAACCTGGGAATGTGAATATGATGGTGTTGGTTTGAAGGGTTGAACATGGGTTTGGGAAAGGAATGTTTTAGTGCCAGCGGTTGAACCTGGGAATGGGAATTTGATGGTGTTTACTTGAGAATTTGAAACTGAGAATGGGAATGGGATGTTGCTTGTGCCAGTTGTTGAATCTGGGAATAGGATTGGGGTTGTGTTGTTTTGAAGTGTAGTAACGGATTTGGAATTAAATGTTGTTGGTTTGATGGTTTGAACGTGGGAAGATTGTTTTGATGGTGCTGGTTTCACGTGTTGAAACTGGGAATGGGAATGCTAAGTTGCTTGTGGGAGGGTTTGAATCTAGTAATGGATTTGGGATGGTGTTTTTTAGAGGGGTTGAACATTGGGATGGGAATATGATGGCATTTTTGTGAGGTGTTGAAATTGGATACGGGATTTTGTTGGCGTTGCTTTGAAAACTGGTAACTGGGAATGGGAATGTGATAACTTTGATTTTAGGTTTGAAACTGGTAATGATAATGTAATGATTTTTTGTGAGGTGTTTCTTCTGGGAATGGGAATGTGTTAGTGTTTGCATGAGGTGTTGAACTATGGAATTTAGAGGGGATGGTTTTGGGTTGAGGGGTTGAAACTAGGAATTGGTAAGTGATGGTGTTTTTGTGAGGGGTTGAACCTGGGAATGGGTTTGGGATGGATGTTTGTGAGGGGTTGAGCCTGGAAATGGGAATGGGGTGGTGGTTTTGTAAGTGGTTGGAACTTGGAATGGGAATGTGATGATGTTTCATTGAGGGGTTGAACCTTGGAAATGGAATGAGGTTGTGTTATATTGAGGGGTTGAAGCTGGGAATGGGGAATTGGATGGTGTTGTTTTTAGGGTTTGAACCTGTGAATAGGGATGTGATGTTTTTTGTGCGCTGCTTTGATTCTGCGCATGGAAATTTAATGTTGTTTGTGTGAGGGGTTGAAACTGGGGATGGTGATGTGGTGGAAATTGGAATGGGATGAGATGGTTTTGTTGTGATGTGTGGAAACAGGGAATGGAGATGGGATGGTGTAGTTTTGATGGTTTAAAAAGGGAAATGGGATATACTATGGTTTATTAGAGATATAGAAACTGAGAAAGTTAAGGGGATGGTGCTTGTGTCAGGGTTTGAAATTGGGAATGGAATGGTATTGTGTTTGTGTGACTGTTTGAACCTGGGAATGTGAAAGGAATGATGATTTTTTGTGTGGTTGAAACTGGTAATAGGAACGGGTTGGTGTCCTTGTGAGGGTTTGAAACTGGGAATGGGAATGGAATGGTGTTGGTTTGCGCGGTTGAAGCTGGGAATACGGATGTGATTTTTTATGTGAGGGGTTGAAACATGGAATGGAAATCGAATGTTGTTTGTGCGAGAGGTTGAATTTGAGAATTGGAATGAAATGGGTTTTGTGTGAGAGGTTGAACTTCGAAATCGGAATTGGTTTGTGCTGGTTTGGGGGTTGAACCTGGGAATTTGGTGTGATTTTTTGTGTTAGTTTTTGAAACTGTTAATGTAAATGGAAATGTGTTTGTTTTGGGGGTTGAAACTGGGAATGGCAATAGGATTGTGTTTGTGTGAGGTGTTGAATCTGCGAAGAGGAATGAGGTTGTGTTTGTGTGAGATGTTGAAAGTGAGAATATAATTGTTATGTATTGGTTTTAGAAGTTGAATTTGGGAATGTGAATCTTATCATGTTTCTGTGAGGGTTTGAATTTGGGAATGGAGATGGGATGGTTTCGGTTTGAGCGTTTGAATCTTATAATATGGATGGAATGGTGGTTTTGTGAGTGATTGAGCCTGGGAATGGAAATGTGATGATATTGGTTTGAGGAGTTGATACTGGGAATTGAGATTGTATGTTGCTGTTTTGTTGAGTTGAACCAGGGAACTGGGTTTCGATGCTGTTGGTTTGAGTTGTTGAAACTCGGAAAGGGGGTGGGATGTTGGAAATTTGAAGTGAAGATGTTTGTTTGAAGGAATGAATATGGGATTGGGAATTGGTTGCTGTTTGCGTGAGGGCTTGCAAATGGTAATGGAGATGGGATGGTGTTTTTTGATTGGATGAAACTAGGAATGGGTATAGGATGGTGTTTGTGTGAGAACTAGAAACTGGGAATGGGAATTTGATGGTGTTGCTTTGCGGAGTTGAACCTGGAAATGGGGATGTGTTATTGTTCGTGTGAGGCGTTCAAACTGGGAATGGGAAGTTGTTTGGTGAGGTTTGAAATTGGGAATGTGATGGTGTTCATTTGAGGAGTTGAACCTGGGAAAGGGATTGGAATGATGTTGTTATAATGGGTTGAAACTGGTATTGGGGTTCTGATGTTTCCGTGCTAGGTTTTGAAAATGTGAATGGGTATTGAATGGTGTTTGTGTGAGGTAATGTACCTGGGAATGGGAACGGTATGTTGCTTCTGGGGTGGTTTGAAACTTGCAATGGGAAAGGTATGGTGTTGTAATGGAGGATTGAGTTTGGGAATGGGGATTGTTTGGTGTTTGTGTGAGGGTTTGAATCTGTGAATGGGTTTAGAATGGTGTTAGTTTGATGGGTTGAAACTGGGAATGAGAATGGGATGATATTTGTGTGAGTTGTTGAAAGTGGGAATCGAAGTGGAAATATGAGGGGTTTAGTTGTTTAACCTGGGAACGGAGATATGTTGTTGTTTGTGTTAGGGATTGAAACTGGATTAGGGACAGGACGTTATTTGTTTGAGGGGTTGAACCTGGAATGGAGATGTGATATTGTTGATTTGAGGAGTTGAAACTGGGAGTGGAGACGGGATGGTGTTGAGTTTAGGTGTCGAAACTTGCAATAGGGATTTGATGTTGTTTGAATGGGGTGTTGAACCTGGGAATGAAGATGGGATAATATTTGTTTGCTGGGATGAACCTGGGAATGGGGTTGATGTAGTGTTCTTTTGAGAGTTTGAACGTAGAAATGGAGGTGGGTTCGTGTTGATTTGTGAGTTTGAACTTTAGAATAGAAATTGGATGATGTTGGTTCGAGTGTTTGAACCTGGGAATGGGCATGGAATGATATTTGATGGTGTAGATTTGAGGGTTTGAAACTTCGAAACGAGATGTGTTGGTGTTGGTTTGAGGGATTGAACCTGGGAATGATGATGTAGTGTAGTTTGTGTGAGTGTTCGAATCTGGGATTGGGGATGGGATGCTGTTGTTTTGAGGGTTTGAAACTGGGAATGGAAACGAAATGCGGTTGGTATGAGCGGTTGAAAATGGAAATGGAATTCGGATGGTGTTTGTGTCAGGTTGTGAACTAGGGAATGGATATGGCATGTTGTTTTTTTGAATTTTTGAACCTGTGAATGGGAATTTAATGTAAATTTAAGAGTTTTAACCTCGGATTGGAGAAAGGCTGGTGTTGTTTTGAGGGTTTGAACCAGCGAATGAGGATGTGTTGTTTTTTGTGCGATGTGTTGCACCTGGTAATGCAGATGGAATGGTGTTGGTTTGTACAGTTCAAACTGGTAATTTGAATATGATATAGTTAGTGTGAAGGGTTGAAACTTGGAAAGGGAATTAGGACGCTATTTTTTTAAGGGTTTGAATGTGGGATATTGTTTGGGATGGTGTTGTATTGAGTGGTTGAAACTGGGAATGGAAATGTTATGGTGTTGGTTTGAGGGTTTGAATCTGGTAATGGATATGTGATGGTGTGTGTGTGTGAGGGGTTGAATCTGGGAAATGGTTTGGGACTGTGTTGGTTTGAGGGGTTGAAACTGGAAATGGAAATGGAATGGTGTAGGTTTGAGGGGTTGAAACTGGGAATGGAAATGGAATGGTGTTTGTGTGAGAGTTTGAACCTGGGAATGGGAATGAGATGGTGTTATTGTGAGTGGTTGAACCTGGGAAATGGTTGGTGATGGTGCTTGTTTGAGGTGTTACTGTGAATGGAAATGGTATGGTGTTGTTTTGAAGAATTGAAACTGCGAATGGAGAGGGGATAGTGTTGGTTTGAGGTTGGAAATTTGGAATGGGAATGTGATGCTTATTGAGTGAGGGTTTTGAACATGGCAATTGGAAAGGAATGGTGTTTGTGTGACGGTTTAAAGCTTGTGAGTGGGTTGGGATTGTGTTGGTTTGAGGGGTTAAATCTTGGATTGGAGATGGGATGGTGCAAGTTTGAGGTGTTGAAACTGGGAATGGAAGTGTAAAGGTGCTGGTTTCAGGGGTTGAACCTGGAAAAGGGGATGTGATGTTGTTTGTGTGAGGAGTGGGACCTGCGAAATGGATTGGGATAGTTTGGGTTTTAGGGGTTGAAACGCGGATTTGGGTAGGAATGTTGCTGATTTGAGGGTTTGAACCTGGGAATAGAGATGTTTCGGTGCTTTTTGAGGGGTTGAACATTGGAATGGGCGTGGAATATTTTTGTTTTAGGTGTTGAACCTGGGAAATGGTTTGGGATGGTTTTGGTTTGAGGAGTTTAAACTGGGATTTGAAATGAAATGGTGTTTTTGTGAAAGGGTAAATACAGGAAATGGTTTGGGATTGTGTTGTTTTGAGGGTTTGAAACTGGGAATGGAAATGGATATTGTTTTTGAGGAATTGAAGCTGAGAATGGAGATATAATGTTGTTTTGTGAGGGTTTGAACCTGCGAATGGAAATTGGATGGCTTTTCTGCGAGTGTTTCCAACTGGGAATTTGTTGGGATGGTGTGGCTTTGAAGGGGTTGAATCTGGGATTGGAGATGGGATGATTTGATTTTGAGAGTTTGGAATTGGGAAAGGAGAGGTGATCTTTTTGGTTTGAGGGGTTGAACTGGGAATGGGGTTGGGAAGGATTTTGTGTGGGGCTTTGATGCTTTGAATGGAAATGGGCCGCTGTTGGTTTGGGGTGTTGAAACCGGGAATATGGATGTTATGTAGTTGTGTGAGAGGGTGAACCTGCTAATGGGAATAGGATGGTGTTTGTGTGAGGAGTTGAAATTGGTAAATGAGTTGGGTTATTTTTGGATTGAAGGGTTGAACTTGGGAATGGAGATGGAATAGTGTAGGTTTGTGGGATTGAAACTGGGAATGGGTATGGAATGGTGTTTGTTTGAGAGGTTGGACCAGGGAAATGGTTTTGGATGGTTTTGGTTTAAGGGTTTGAAACTGAGAATAAAATTGGGGTGGTCTTGTTTCGATGGGTTGGGATGGTGTTGGTTTAAGGATTTGAAACTGGGAATGAAATTGGGGTGGTTTTGTTTCGATGGGTTGAGACTTGGAATGGAGATGTGGTTGAAACTGGGAATGGGTGTGTGATTTTGTTAGTATGAATGGTTAAAAATGGGAATGGGATGGTTTTTGCGTGAGGGGTTGAATCTGGAAATGGGATTGGGATGTTGTTTGTGTGAGGGTTTGAAACAGAGAATGGGAATGGAATGATGTTTGGTTGAGGGTTTGATACTGGGAATGGCGACTGGGTGGTTTGTTTATAAGTGTTGAACCTGGGAATGAGGATGTGATGGTGTTTGTCTGAGAGGTTGAACGTGGGAATGGAATTGGGATGGTGTTTTGATAAATTTGAACTGGGTATGTAGTTGGAATGGTGTGGGTGTGAGGGGTTGAAAGTGGGAATGTTTATGTGATATTATTTGTTTGGGGTGGTTGAAACTGGGAATGAAAATTGGTTGTTGTTGATTTGAGGGTTTGAAGCTGGGAATGGGAATTATATGGTGTTTGTGTGGGGTGTTGAACTTTGCTTTGGAAATTGTATAGTGTTTATTTGAGAGTTTGAACCATGGAATGGAAATGGAATTGTGTTTGTTTGAGTGGTTGAACCTGGGAATGGAAATAGGATGGTGTTTTGATAGGGAAAACCTGGGATTGGAGAAAAGTTGATGTTATTTTGAGGGAATGAAACTGGTATTGGGTTGGGAAGATGTTCGTTTCAGGGGTTGAAACGGGGAATGGGAATGTGATGTTGTTCCTTTGAGTGGTTGAATTTTGTAATGGAGTTGGAATGGTGTTATTTTGAGGGTTTGAGAATGGTCATGGATATGAAATGGTGTTAGTTTTATTATTTGAACCAGGAAACGTGGACGTGATATAGTTTGTGTGAGGGCTTGAACCTGGGAAAGGAGTTGGGATGGTGTTTTTGAGGGTTTGAACGTGGGAATAAGGATGTGGTGTTCTTCGTGTGAGGGGGATGAACTTGTTTTTCGAAATGGGATTGTGTTGATTTGAGGTGTTGAACCTCGGATGGGAAATTTACGTAGTTTGTATGAAGGTTTGAACCTCGGAATTGGAATGGGATGTGTTTGTGTGAAGGGATGAACCTGGGATATTTGTTTGGATGGTGATAGTTTGAGAAATTTAATCTGGGAATGAAAATGGAATGGTGTAGTTTTGAGGAGTTGAAACTGGGAATGTAAATAATATTGTGTTTGTTTGAGGGTTTGAAATTTCGAATGGAATTGTAATTATTTGTTTCGAGGATTTGAAACTGGGAATGAGAATGGGATGGTGTTTGAGTGAGGGGTTGAACCTGGGAAATGGTTTGGTGTTTGTGTTGGTTTGATGGTTTGAAACTGGGATTGGATATTGGATTGTATTGGTTTGATGTGTTGGAACTTGGAATTGTGATGGGATGGTGTTGTTTTGAGTGATTGAATTTTGGAATGGAGATGGAAAGATTTTGGTTTCAGGTGTTGAAATTTGGAATGGGAATGTGACGTTGTTTTTCTGTGAGTGATATACCTGGCAAATGGTTTGGGATAATGTTGGTTTGGTGTAATGCAACAGGGAATGGATGTGGGATGGTGTGAGTTTGTGGAGATAAAACTGGGAATGGGAATATGATGGTGTTTGTGGTAGGGTTTGAACCTGGGAAAGGGAAAGGGATGGTGTTTGTGTGAGGCGTTGAACCTGGGAATGGGATTGTAATGTAGTTTGTGTAAGGTGTGAAGCAAGGAATAGGAATGGATTGATGTTTGCTTTAGGGGTTGAAACATGGTATGGGGATGGAATGGTTTTTGTGTGTGTGATTGAAACTGGAAATGCGATTGGAATGGTGCTTGAGTGAGGGTTTGATCCTGGGAATAAGAATGGATGTTGTTTGTTTGCGGGGTTGAAACTTGGAGTGGGGATATGATATTGTTTCTTTGGAAGATTGAAACTGGGAATGGGTATGGAATGTTGTTTGTGTGAAGGGTTAAAAATGAGAATTTTAGTGGGATGGTATTTGTGTGAGGTGTTGAAACAGGGAATGGGAGTGGGATGGTGTTGGTTTGAGGGTTTGAACCTGGAAATGGGGATGAGGTATTTTAGTGTGAGTTTTTAAACCTGGAATCGAAATTTAATGTTGTTTGTTTTAGGGGTTGAAACTGGGAATAGGAATGGGAATTTGATGGTGTTTTCGTGAGTGGTTGAAACTGGGAAGGGGATTGGGATGGTGTTTTGTAGAAAGGGTTGAAACTGGAAATGGGAAAATAATTGTGTTTGTCTGATTGGTTGAAACTGAGATTGGGGATTAAATGGTGTTAGTGTATGTGGTTGAACCTGGGAATGGGATGGGTATGTTGTTTCTGTGAGTGGTTGAATCTCGGAATTGAAATGGGCTGGTTTTAGGTCCATGTCTTAAAACTGGGAGTGGGGATTTGTTGTTGTTTCAGTGAGGGTTTGAACCTACGAATGGAGTTTATTGGTGTTGGTTTGGTGATTTGAGACTGGGTTTAAAGTTCTGTTTTTGTTGGCTTGAGGATTTGTACCTGGGATTAGGGAAGGGATGGTTTTTGTGTGAGTGGTTGAACTTGGGAATGGATATGTGATGGTGTTCTTGCTTGAGTGTTTGAACCTGGGAATGTAGTTGCAATAGTGTTGGTTTGAGGGTTTGCACCTGGGAAGGGGATGGGATATTGTTGGTTTGTGTGATTGAACCTGGAAATGGTGATGGGTTGATGTTGGCGTGAGGGGCGGAAACTAGGAATTGGAATGGGTTGGTGTTTGTTTAAGGGATTGAGTATGGGAATGGAAAAGGGATGAGAATTTTTGATGGGATGAAATTTGGACTGGGAATATTATGGTGTTTTTGTGAGAGTTTGAAACTAATAATGGGGATGGGATGGTGTTTGAGTGATAGGTTGAACCTGGGAAAAGGTTTTGGGATGGCGTTTGTGTGAGGAATTGAAACTGTGAAGGTGGATGGAATGGTGTTGTTTTGCGTGTTTGAAACTGGGAATAGGGATTCGATATTGTTTGTGTGAGATTTTGAAACTAGTAATGGGTATGGAATTTTGTTTGCGTGAATAGTTGAAACCGGGAATAGAATTGTGTCAGAGTTTATGTGAAGGGTTGAATCTGTAATTGGGGATGTGATGGTGTTGATTTGAGAGGTTGAAGCTGGGATTGGAATGCGAGGTTTTTGTGTGGAGGTATGAAACTGGGAGTGAGAATTAAATGGTGTTTGTGTGAGGGTTGAAATCTGGGAATGGGAATGAGATTGTGTATGTGTGCGGTGTTGAAACTGTGAATGGGAATATGTTGTTGTTTGTGTGAGTGTTTGAACCTGTGAATTGGGATGAAATATTGTTTGTGTGAGCAGTTATATCTGGGAATGGGAATGTGGTGGTTTTTGTGAGCGGTGTTGAACCTGGGAACAGGAAAATTTAGGTGTTTGTGTGAGGGTTTGAAACTAGGAATAGGGATTTTATGGTTGTGATTTGGAGGGTTGAAACTGGGATTGGAAATGGGATGGTTTTATTTTACATGTTGAACCTATGAAATGGGATGTGTTGCTTTTGTGTGAGTGTTTGTACCTGTGAAATGAAATGTGAAGATTTTGATTTAGGGGTTTATCCTGGGAATGGGATAATGTTTGTGTGATTGTTTGAAACTGGGAAATGGTTTGTGATGGTGTTGGTTTGATGGGTTGAAACTGGTAATTTATATTGGATGATGTTGGTTTGATGCGTTGAAAATGGGAATTGGGATTGAAATATGTTTGTTTGAAGTTTTTGTACTTTTGAATGGAGAAGGAGTTGTGTTGCTTTGAGTGGTTGAACCTGGGAATGGGATTGTGATGTTGTTTGTTTGAATGGTTGAAACTGGGGATTGAATTTTGATTGTTTTTTGTAAGGGTTTGAACCTAGGAAATGGGTTGTGATGGTGTTGGTTTGAGTGGTTGAAACTGGGAATGAGTTTGGTTGGAGTTATTTTGAGGGATTGAAATTGCTAATGGGATTGTGATGGTATTTATATAAGGGGCCAAACCTGGGAAATGGTTTGGTTTTGTTTTTGTTTGAGGGTTTGAAATTTCGAATTGAAATGCGAAGGTGTTTTTTTGAGGGTTTGAAACTGGGAATTGTCATGTGATATTGTTAGTTTGAGGGTTTGAAACTGGTAATGGAGATGGGCTCGTGTTAGTTTTGGGATTGAACCTGGGAATGGGAATATAATGGTGTTTGTTTGAGCGGATGAATCTCTGAAATGGGTATGGCTGGTGTTGTTTTGAAGGGTTGTAACTGGGAATGGAGATGGGATGGTTTTGGTTTGAGAGTTTGAAACTGGGATTGGAGAGGGAATAGTGTTGGTTTGAGAATTTAAAAATGGGAACGGGAATGTGATTTTATTGTGTGAGGGGTTGGATTTGGGAATGGTATATTGTTGGTTTGAGTGTTTTAAACTGGGAATGGGGTTGTGTTATTGTTCTTGTAGCGAGTTGAAAGTGTGAAATGGGTTGGGATGGTTTTGGTCTGATCGTTTGAACCTGGGAATGGGGATGGGATGGTATTTGTTTGAGGATTTGAAACTGGGAATTGGTTGGTGTTGGTTTGAGTGCTTTAAACTGGGAATGGGGTTGTGATGTTGTTTGTTTGACGGGTTGAAACTGGAAATTTTTGTGTTGTTTTGAGGGTTGCGAACTGGGATTGGAAATGTTATTTTTTGGGGAGAAGTTTAAATAGGGATATGGTTTACGGTTTTGTTGTTTTGAGTGTTTGAATCTGGGAATGGTTATGGGATGGTTTTCGTTTGAAGGGTAGAACCTGATATTGGTGTTTTGATGGTGTTTGTGCGCAGTGTTGTAACTACACTGAGTTCTAAATTATGTGGTAAATTTGTACCTATCAACACAATAAATTATGTAAAATTTTTTATTGTTTAATTCGACGACGCTCTTATTTGCTATTATTAAATATCGCGTTTTCTTGTGATATTCAGATCAAAATATCTCTTTCCATTATCACGTGTCCTTCTTGCGACACGGCAGTTGTTTTGTTTTCAAATGGCCTAAACCACACTCTATGCCTGTATCATAAAAAATTTATTTGTAAGTAAAATTTACTCTATAAATAAATTAATTTTTAATGGAATAAAATAATTTAAATTTTTAATATAAAACATGGTCTTACACATTATATTGCGGCATTTTTTTATTATGGAAAATCTAAATTTCTCGGTACAAGAGGGTATGGAATTTCCCGCAAATATTTGGGTTAGGCTATAGTTCGCCACTAAAATGAAAACTAATAATACATTTAATTGAATATGACTTCGTGTATTTCCGAAAACATTCACCAAGGAACTTGCTGTGTCCGTAAAATCTGCCATGAAATAATGGGACAGTAGTTCCCCCGAAACTTCGTTACTTAGCTATTAAAGTGACTAAGATTAATTTAGTTTCTGGGAACAGAATCCGAGTGATTTGGTAGATATTTGTCCAGTAACTTGCAGTCTCGTTAGACCCTTCTAACTTAATTAATATTGCAGGCTTTTCTGCGAAACGACTTCACATGCCCACTAACTCTATACGTGACGCTTCAGAACATCCAACTTCGAAAGATGGACTCCTAAACTTATGTACAGCAGTCGATTTTTCCCGATGGCGGATGTTTGTGTCAGTAGCCGATGTTTTCTTCTAGATCATAGCTCTCCTATTTCAACTGTGCTCTTTGGTTGCGGTTCAATATGGTAAACCTATTCCTACAATATTCAAATTAAGCGAATGAACTGTAACGATGCTATGTTAAAGAGCTTGTCTTGGAAACCTCTTTCGTTTTGTAACTACGCTTTTGCCCAAACAACAGGACAGAGCCACCAGGACAATGTTAATAATAAAACCACGTGCTTCACCAAGAGGCCAATTCACAACATGTCATTTCTGCCGTGATTTTCTCTTAATTTACCCTTATTTTACACAGACACTTATGCACATAACACATCTGTAATTTTTCTTGTATTTAGGTGTATGAGTATGCACATAGCCCATTTCACTCAGAACCGCCAGAAACATAGGTGGATTTTCAAAGATCCTCAAGACTGTGAAAGTTTTACGTTAAAGACAGGATTTCGTTTTGTACGCGGCCTGTTTATGACAGAAAACTGTTTACAGTTTTAACACTTCGGAGGTCTTAGTTTTAAAACGTAATTAGACGAAGGGTGTAATAAAATCTGCCCAGTAACTTCGGTTACAGTGACTTCTGTGTACAATATAAAACAGTGGATGCAGAAGCTACGTACATCACAGAAGCTCAAGAAATATGTGCGAATCTGATCAAGAAGGCGAGCGTTCAGTGAACTCCTTAAAATGCTTGTAGAAGGGATCCAGAAGGACTGACACAAGATCGCCATTTATTTTCCGGACATCCTCCACCGGCCAGTGATGAAACGCAACTTACCGGAGAATTTTAGTGAGGAGAGAGAGGCTTAGTGACGAAGGTTAACATAGAGAAAACTGCCTATGATAGAACTTGAAGTGGCCGTATCCTCCCACAAACCCCTTTGCAGGAAAGGTCTGTCTAATATGCGTACTTGATTTTTGGAACTTCATTAATACAGTTTTCCGCTAAAGACCAGTTTCTATTGTGCCCAAGTTAGGTTTAATGCAGATTTCTCTATATATACGACCGTCGTTACATAAAGGGCACTTTCGTAAAGGTGAATTCAGTGTTTATGTTTCAAACACTGTAGGATGAACATAGGCCATAATACGAATGCTGGCTCTACACTTAACTAACCTGATGTCATCAGAGCTAATGTGCACCGAACATGGCATTTTACTTAAGATAGGCTCTTCTTTTATGAGTAAATTTATTAACCGAAATGTTATAATTAATTTAGTACATTTCTTGAGCATTACATTTGTCAGTGGAATAGCTCAGTAGATATAGCATCGCGCTACTATTTGGATGATACGGGAATCGAAAACCGGTGGGGACGACATTTTCCAAGTCTTTCGGATCGTCCCAGGGGCCGTTTCAGCCTTCTGTAATTTGGGTATACCGTCATTCCCGGAAGTAAAGCTGCCGAAACGTGGCGTTGACCACCCACCCCATCCAGGGCCGAGGCTGAAGAAAGAGTAGACCTAAAACTCTCATTAACTCTCGGCATCCATGACCTGATAGTAGTAAGCATAAAGTTTTGGGAAGGACGCGACGTCACAGACAGGTGATGTAAACGAAATGGCGGCGGAGTCAATGACCTCTGGACCGGAAGTAACGTATGATGTAAACAAATATGGCAAACTACTTTGCCCCAGTCGGTCACGTGACGTTAATAAACATGGAGGGTGACATAATTACAGCAGACAGTACGGCGCCTAACCTAATTTTAACCTCTGAGACGAAAGCAAATGAAGTAGTATGCAAAAAATAATGGGGGACGACTTTGCCTCCGGCGGTCAAGTGGTACAAACAAATATGGCTGATGACCAAATTTCGCCGTGCATTTTGGCGCCTAACTTAAATTTAACCTCTGATATGTAAACATATAATGTAGTATGTAAACAAATATGACGGAAGAACATGCCACAAGCTGTCACGTGATGTAAACAAACATGATGGATGACCTGATTACGAAAGACTGTCTAGGCGCCTAAAAAAACTGTAGTCCCTGTTATGTAAGCAAATGACGTAGTATGTATACAAAGATCGTGGAAGAACTAATTATACCAGACTGTATGGCGCCTAATCTAAATTTCGCCTTAGATATGTTAACAAGTGACGTAGTATGTAAACAAAGAGAGCGGATGAGGTAATTATCACAAATCTATGGCGCCTAACTTAACTTTACCCTCTGATATGTAAATAAATGACATAGTATGTAAACAAATATAGAGATGGTCACATGATGTAGACAAATGACGTAGTATATAAACAAACATGGGGGACGACCTAATTATGACAGAAGGTTTGGCGCCGGCAATTGTTTCGATTGTTTGAAAAAGCGCTATTTTCATATTTGTTCTAGACTAAGTCCGCCAATTTCCAACATGGCTAACGGCGAGTTATTTTTAGAAATTGTTTAACCTAACATTAATTTTCAATTGGCGCTTTCCAATATGGCTACAGCGCGGTACTTTTAAACTAAACCCAACTCTAAAGTCCACCATTTTAAAATATGGCGACCAAAGCGATAATTTTAAACTAAACTGCTTA
>Ga0131853_10002061_pt1 | contig 36091 bp, 30 predicted proteins | sample TergutLab28metaG_FD_92764 | JGI IMG/M metagenome (GOLD analysis project Ga0131853, IMG submission 92764) | Labiotermes labralis P1 segment gut microbial communities from Petit-Saut dam, French Guiana - Lab288 P1 (version 2) (version 2) | ecosystem: Host-associated > Arthropoda: Insects >... | reverse complement strand
GTTTAACGACTTAAACTGGCTAAGTATTATTTTGACTATGGCAATACCTGCGATTGCAGTTGGGGTAGTAAGTGCCGTGATTACAAATAACAGAAATAAAAAAGACAGTTAAAAGGGAGGATTGCACCATGTACGAATACAAGAGTGCTGTTTGATTTAGTGTAAGCAATGTAAGTAATCTGTGTTATTACAGTCTAAACTGCGGGAGTGGCGCGGGGTGCGCTTGTGGTTGGGATGATGAGTTGCACAATAGAATATTGTGCATAAATAAATCAAAATAAAAAATAAGAGGAGTTACTTATGAGAAAAGCAAAAACAACCATAGTGGCATTGATATTGGCCTTTGCAATATCAATGCCGGCGATTGCGTTTATACAACCTTTGGTGGTTGCAGCGGACACTGCGCAGCCATCGCCGGAAGAAATGGGTTTTATACCTGTCAGAGCGATATTTGAGGAGTTGGGCGGCATTGTAACATGGGATGCAGAAGAAAGAGTTATACATATTGCGATAGATGATGTAGCCATCGTTTTGTTTGCAAACCAAGCACTTGCCTATGTGAATGGAAGTGTTGTTGCTTTGCAAGATGGTGTTGTTTTGTGGCAAGACAGGTCTTTTATATCCGAAACTGATTTGATGTCGCTTCAAAGATCCCTTCTCCCCACCATCACCTTCACTTTAACAGAAGAAGCAAGGGATATAGTGTTATATGATTTTGATTATATGATAAATGCCATCCTTCTAAATTCCCCTTGGGAAAGCGTGCTAAACAGAAGGATTTTTGAGGACGAGGGTTTTAGCTTTGCAGAATTTACTGCCATGCTTAGGCGGCACATAGAAGGAATGAATCCGTTAACCATAACAATGTTGGATGAGGATTCGTTCAGAGCATCATTTCCTATACAAGATGGGGACGATGCACGCTCGATTGCTGCAAATTACCTATATGCGCTTTTAGCCTTTGAATTTGCACCGATATTGCAAGGCATAGGGCATTTAATGCCAAGGGACTTAACTTTGTACACAGCATTACTTACCGGCTTTGTAAGGCAATATGAGCAAGGTGCAGAAAACCAGTTTACACTACCTCTTCTTCTGGATGCATTTACCCATCCCAGTGCCATTTGGTTTTATGGTGAGGTAGATGTGGACTTGGATGCACAAGAACATTCTTTCCCCATCGTACCGGATAATATTTTAACAGATATTATAGTACCCGGAGAGATTGCCTTTATGCGCATCAACACCTTTATATCCAATCCGGAATTTGATGATTTGATAATACTTCCATTTCTTCAAGAAGTGCAAGATTTTAATCATATAATTATAGATTTAAGGGGCAATGGCGGCGGACTGATGACATATTTCCATGAGCTTATTTTAAGGCGGCTTATTAACGATACGGTCAAAATAAGTTCTCACGAATTTTTTTCCAGCGGCAATTTGGCTTTTGAATTTGTGGAGGCAACCCTAAACACCGCTTTACAGGCAGAATCTGCAGCGGACTGGGTTGAGCTGGTACATGTATCAATAATGCCGGCTGATGATTTTATATACCAACGTGGCATGCGCTATTTTAATGCAGATGATTTGGAAAGGTTGGATTATGTAATGTTGTCACAATCCGCCTTTTTCCCCGACGACAGTGTTAATTTTGAAGGCAAGATTTGGTTGTTAGTGGACGGCTTTTCCATGTCCGCAGCTGCACTTGCTACCAATGCGGCACTATACACCGGTTTTGCCACTGTTGTAGGTGAAAATACATCCGGCGTTATGGGCTCCATGCACATATATTTGCCATTGCCAAACACAGGTATCATATGGCGTATTGATGTAGGTTATCAAACAGATGCTTATGGCCGCTCTCTCGAAGTTTATGGTATTGCTCCGCAAATACGTAATTTTGATGGCTTGGATGCCCTGCACACTGTACTTGCAATTATCGCCGGTGGTAATTATTAAAGTGCCGCTAATTAAATAGTAACTAAATATCCACCCAAACCAAAAAACAAACACAAGCGCACCCCGTGCTATTCCCGCACCCCAACACAGATTAAGAACCTATGGGGGCCAATAAAATTCCATCAGACAAAGGTGGGTATTTTGCGTATATATAAACACCGCGACCGGGGATGGCACCCATAACAAAAAACAGCAGAGGTCGTAGGCAAGCATTACCCGCCCTATACAGGAGGTAGTATATGGACAAGGTTGTTATTTACGACCAAAACAAAAACATTGTGGGCGAAACCTTTCCGCGCCGTGCAAAGCAGTTGGTGTTGAAAGAGCGGGCAATGTGGCTTAACGAAAATGCCATAACCCTACTAAATGCCCAAGAGGAGGAAAAGATGGAAAACAACCAATACATTGACCTGCGGGAAACTGCCGAAACACCACCACATCACCCGGCTCCCAGTGAGGATTTGCTAATGCACCTTGCAAAACGCAATATCCGTAAACGCAAGGAGCTTCTTGTCCACATTGCCGCATTTTTTACAAGTTTTGTGATTTTGCTGATTATAACCGATGGGTTTGGCGTAAGGGGCGGGTTTGCCCCCGAATTCTTCCTTGGCATTTACTTAACTTGGGGCGTTTTTATTGCCCACAAAATATTTGTGCAATTGCGTGATTGGCTTACAAGAAGCAGACCCTCCAAAGATGCCCTAAAATCAGAGTATGAACGCTTAAAAGCCGCCCCGCCAACCAAAATCAACTTATAATACATGTAATGGAGGAAGATGAATGACTAAAATTGCCGCATCTGCACAAAACCTGCAACCCCAGTTGGTAAATTGGCGCAGGGATTTTCACAAGCATCCGGAGCTTGGTTGGACGGAATTTCGCACCGCATCAATCGTTGCCAAAAATTTGGCGGATTTCGGCTACCAGCTTCTAATTGGCGGGGATGCCATGGATGATAGCCAAATGCTTAATTTGTTGGCCGATGATGTGTTGCAAGTCCAGACAAAACGTGCCATTACCCAAGGTGCATTTATGGAATATATTGACAAAATGCAGGGCGGCAAAACTGCCGTAATGGGCATTTTAGACACAGGCAAACCGGGCCCTGTAATCGCCCTGCGGGTGGATATGGACGCACTGCCCATTAAAGAGGCGGACGAAGTGGCACATTTTCCCCATCAACAGAGCTTTGCCTCGATAAATGAAGGTGTTATGCACGCCTGCGGCCATGATGGCCACACCGCAATTGGGCTTGGAATTGCTAAAATGTTAGCGGATTCAAAGGGGCAATTGAAAGGCATTGTCAAAATAATCTTCCAGCCCGCCGAGGAGGGCGTACAGGGCGGCGCAACATCCATTATTAAAAAGGGCTTAGTGGATGATGTTAGCCACATGCTGGGCTTTCACATTGGTCTTGCAGCTAAATCCGGTGAAGTGTATTGCCAAACAACCGACTTTTTGGCGGCAACCAAATTTAACGCCCATTTTACAGGCAAAACTGCCCACGCAGGGGCAAATCCCGAAGATGGCAAATCTGCCCTTTTGGCGGCGGCTACGGCAACCATGGGCTTACAAGGTATTTACCGCCACAGCGGGGGCGCAAGCCGCATAAGTGTGGGCGTTTTGCAATCAGGCACATCATCTAATATTGTGCCCGACAAGGCATTTATGGCTCTGGAAACAAGAGGCGAAACCACTCAAATTAATAATTTTATGAAGGGCGAAGCCGCACGTATCATAGAAGCCGCCGCAAGGATGCATGATGTAAGCCATCGACTTGAAATTGTAGGCGAGGCGTCAGCGGCCACCTGCGACCAGGTGTTGGTGAATCTTACCAAGAAAACCGCCCAAGATTTAAGTATTTTTAACCATGTAGGCGACAGTATTGGCCTGCATGCCAGCGAGGATTATAGCTTTTTTATGGAGCATGTACAGGCAAGGGGCGGCAAGGCCACCCACCTTATAATGGGGGCGGATTTAGCAGATGCCCACCACACCAAGGGTTTTGATTTTGATGAGGATTGCCTATGGAAAACCGCAGCACTTTTCACCGCCATGATTTTAGAAATATCCAATCAATAAAACACAGGGATGGCCATTATGACCATCCCTGTGTTTTATTGCAAAGCCCATTCGCCTTGCTTGAAAATTTGTACTTCTTTTCCATCTTGTGTAATCCCAACAATATCCATGTCGTCCGAGCCTATCATAAAATCTTCATGCTCATCAGACACATTTAGGCCAAGCTTAATCTGCTCTTCCTCACTTTTGCCTGCCGCCCCGTTAACACAGTCGGGGTAAGCCGAGCCAAGTGCAAGGTGGCAGGATGCGTTTTCGTCATACAAGGTGTTGTACCACAAAATGCCGGATTGGGAAATGGGCGAACTGTAAGGAACAAGTGCCACCTCGCCCAAAAAGTCCGCATTTTTACTGGTTGTAAGCAGCTTTTCCAGCAGGTGCTGATTTTTTTCGGCGGCATATTCTACCACCTTGCCGCCCTTAAATTTCAGCCAAAACCCATCAATCACATCACCCATATACACCAATGGCTTGGTGGCATAAACCACGCCGTTTACACCATCCCGCCGGGGTGCAGTAAAAACCTCCTCGGTTGGCATATTTGGCACAAAGCGCACTCCCTCCTTGGAAATCTCGTCCCCGCCCATCCAAAGATGGTTATTGGGCAAATCCATTTCCAAATCTGTACCCGCACCACTTGTAAAGCGCAAGCTTTTGAAGTTATGGGCATTCATAGCATCCACCTTGGCCTGCAAGTTATCCGAATGTTTTCGCCAATTTTCCACGGCACAGCCATCATCAATGCGGCAGGCGGCGTAAATTGCATCCCACATCAACGCCACGGCCTCCTCGTCGCTACTTGCGCCGGGGAAAACCATTCTCGCCCACGCAGGCGATGGCACAGCCATCACGCACCACTGCACCTCGCTGGCGGCAATCTGCTTGCTGCGCTCACTACTAATTTGGGAAAGTGCCGCATAATCCCGGTTTATTCGTTCCGGGTCTACTCCCTTCAAACTTTCCGGGTCATCAGCATAAATACTTAGGCGGTGGAACTTCTCACCAACTAAATGGTCTATCCGTGCCTGCACCCACGGGGCAACCTGCCCAAACTTTTCATCAGGCGCAAGCAGGTAATCAATGCGGTCGCTAATCTCATCCGTCCAGCTTATCATAACTTCTGCAGCACCCGCCCTGTATGCCGCCTCCATGGCCATTCGTGCAAAATACGCCACATCCACCTCGCAATGGATAATTAGTTTTTGCCCGGGCTGTATGCCCACACCAATATTTATCACAGCATCTACATATTTTTGCAATCTAATGTCCATAAACCTTCCCCTAAAAAATAGGGACGACCATTGGCCGCCCCTATAATTATTTGATATTACTATTTGTTAGTTGATTACAACATTGCCAGCCACAGTAGCAGTATCAACACTTAGACCAAAAGCGTAAGCGATGAATCTGATTGGCAAGTACATGGTGTCTTGTTGTCCAACAGTGCCGTTACCAATGAATGGACGGATAACATCAGCACCCTCTACCATCGGTACCACAGAACGGTCACCACGAACGATTTCATGGCTACCGATTGTGAAAGTAGCAGTTCTATCGCCAAGGCTGATGGTTACAGCATGTGGGATATTTTCGTTTGGAGAACCTTGATGCCAAACAATTGCATCAGTATAGCGCTCGTCAAGGTCATTGCCATTCAAAGCGTTTACAACTGCACGGAAAGGCACAAACATTCTGCCAGCAGGCACTTCTACACCATTAACAACAGCAGGCGCACCAAGGTTTACAACAGGAACAGGGAAAACGGCCGCTTCATTGTCGATGTAGAAGTTAGTGGTTGCATTGAAGGGAATGCGTAGGGTTGGCGCATTAATAGCAACTTGGTTGCCACCAGTTAGGTTGCCCACAGCATAATCACCAGGTGTTCCAACGGTGATAAAGTCAATCATCAAAGGTGTGTGTGGGTAGCGACGGAAGTTAGTTTCGTTAGGACGAAGGAAGTTTCCGTTGCCTGCTACGTTAAGGTTGCCATAGAAGTTCTCATTGTTAAGAACGGAGCTACCACGTACAACAAGCTGGTAGTCACCATGCGGTACAGCACGGTTAAGTCTTACATTCAAGTCAGTTAAGCTGATGTAAGAAGTTGTGGTTGCATTTGCATTGGTTGGACGAGTGATGGTAACAACAAGCTCGTCGGTGATGTGATGGAAGGGTGCCAAGTGTGCAGCGGCACGATCTTGCACTCTATCAGCTCCACCAACAGAAATGTGGTTTTGAGCTTGCAGGGTTGTAAGTGGTATAAACTGCACATTAGCATCACCAGAAACTTGACCAGTGAAATACTCACCCAAGGACAGACGGATGTCGTGACCAGAGCGGAAGTCGCCAGGCATGGTTTCGTGGATGGTGATATCAGCAACGCCAAAGGTTTGGAAGCCAACTCTTACCTCAGTTACCTCGGTTTCTACATAAACACCACGGCGCACTTCAGCAATCTGAACTTGTGGAAGGTCAATTTCACCAAAGTTGCCAGTGAAAGCACGGCCACCATTGGTTACTTGAACATACACATTGCCTGCAAAGCTTACATCAGCAGTGATACCAAAGTGGGCATCAAGACGGATGCGGCCATTTCTCCAAACATTCTCAATTTGGGTAGCAAGGCTTAGACCGGAAACAGTTACACTACGACCGGTTTCGTCGAATATAACAGCAGCGTTACCAGTGATTGTGCCGGTGCCTTGATAGTTTGGATTAGCAGCAGTAGCAGCAGCACGTTGGTTGATGAAGTTGCCGGTTACTCTGTGTGGCATGTTGTTGGCCACTTCGCCGGTAACGCCAATCACATCAGGTTGGAAGTTTACATTGCGGATTGTAGCATATGGATGTGGATTACCATCAGCATCTACAAGGGTAAATGTAAGTGTGTGGGCAGTCCAAGCAGAGCGTGGAACAACCTCTTCAAATCTTACAGAAGCAGAGTTACCATAAGCAGCAGCACCGGTAGTTACGTTACGGCCTACGCCTCTCTCATGGTTGCTAACATGTGTGCGTCCAGCTTGGTTTCCTGGTGCCGGCAACCAGCCGGCTACGATGGTTGGGATGTTGCCAACACCACCGGTAGCAGGGCTTCTTACGAAGGAAATATCAAAGTCACGAACCTCAGCAACACGCAAATCTACGTTGTTGATAGTTCTGTAAGCTTGGCGAAGGCCAATGTTATTGGCGTTGCCTTGACCAGCTGGCATGATACCAGAAGCATCAGGACCGGTAGAGAAAGTTGCATAAAGTGAACCTTCAACAGGAGCATCCCATGGGTTTGCAGTGTTTACCAAACGCAAACCAGAAATGGTGATACCGCTACGGATACCAACACTTGGCCTGTTAAGGGCGGTGTTAAGATTTACAACCATAACAACAGGTGCAATAATACCATCTCTTGGAAGAGAGTTCATAAAAGCACCGGTTCCAGGATCAACTACATGACTCGGCCAAGAAGGTGTGGTATTGGCTGCAAGGCCACCAAGTACAACAGATGGACGGTCGGTAACAGTCCAACCCATTGGGAAGGTGATAGCAACTTGACCACCGCCAAGGATAGCACCATAGGCGTTCTCGTTGATGGTGATTTGGTTTAAGGTAATATCATTACGTGCGGTTACAGCAGTAACGGAAGCGGTTACACCGCCACCAGCAGTTGTGAAAGGCACTTCAACATCTGCACCAATTCCACGCATTGTAAGCGTTGGAACCACACCAAGGGTTATGTTAGCAAGAATTGGAACTCTGGCAACGATATCGTTTCTACCGGCAAAGTCACCTTGTGGGGTGATGGTCAAGGTTTGACCGCTTCTTTGGATAAACAACGGGATTTCAGCAATAGAGTTTGCATCAGCTCTACGACCGGAGTAAACGATGGTGTTAGCATTAAGCTGATAGAAACGTCCATGCTCTGGCAACAAAGTAATGTTATTAACTTCGCCCCACGGATTCACACTTACAGTAGAGGCAATTTGGTGGATATTGTCGTTGTTAAACATATGGTTCCATGGGTTTGCACCCCATTCGGTAAGTTGCAAAGTGAAGCTACCACCAAACATTGGAAGCTGCGGTCCCGGGATAACAACTTCGGCAGCTTGAAGGGTTGGACGGTCGCCAGCGGCGGCACCCAAATCGTGATTATTTTGTTCAGCACCTTGCACATATCTGTCAACAAAGAACCAGTTTTGCTCCAAAGTACCAACAGGACCCCAAGCAAAAGGACGTGGGAAGTTAACGGCTTGGCTTGGAGTGAGACCAGGCACAGCCATAGCTGGTGGTGGCACAATCATAGTGCCCAAAGCAGCACGCACCATAGCTTCATCAGCTGGGTACGCAAGCACACCAGCACCAGCACTAATTGCTGTTGTAGCATTCGTTGGTGGGTTCATAGTCAAAGCACCACGAGCAGCAACAAAAGTGTTCAAAGCAGCAAGCTGTGCAGTTGTAAAGTTTGCAGCAGCACCTGGAAGTGTAGCATTAGTAATTGTTGGCCAGCCAAATACAGCAGGTGCACCAACAACATTCACGGCACCAGCAACGGTCCCTGCGAAAGTTTCAAAAGCCGAGTGAAATTCTGTATTCAAACGGTCAGCAGTGCCGGATGGTATCAAAGCAACAGCACCCAACATCGTGTTAACATTAGTAGCAAATGTGGTAGCTGATGGGGTGGTTGTGGTATCTAAATTACCAGCTGGCAATGTTACCTGGTCACCGGTGGCGCCAGTGGCAACCACTTCAGGCCAAGCAAAGCCTGTAGCACTTGCAAGATCAACCACTGGTACCAAAGTGCCTAACCAAGTGGTGAAGGCCGCAAAATTATCAAAGTGACCTTCAGAAGCGATAACTGCAGGAGTTACCTGAATAGACGTGATAGAGTTGATAGCCGTAATTGCATCTGAAGCGTTAGCCCATGGAGTTGGCGTAGAAAACGGCTCAATACCAATGCTGGTAGGAGCGGCAACATCCGCAGAAACGCTGAAGGCTGCAATTGTGCTGAAAGCCATAACAAAAGCTAACAGCGACGCAATTCTTCTTTTCAATTTCATTGCGTAAATTCCTCCTTTAAAGAAAATTGGATTTTGTAAGGGTTTTCCCGTATGGCGATGCGCCAGAGGATTGTCGTTTGTTCGGTTTTTGGTGGGAAGCGTCAAACCGATATGACAGTTGGGTGGCCCTTTTTTAAAGTTTACACTGCCATTGTATCAAGCGGAATGCCCCATGTCAACACAAAGGTGGCAAGTGTAACCCCTTTGTAACATTTGTGACACACGCCCGCCCGTATAAGACAGTATGAGAAAGGATAACATAAAATGATGTGCCTCGTCTACTATTTTGTTTGGTTTGTAACACAGTTTTAACAAAATCCCTTGTGTGGTTTGGGGTAGATATTGTAAATGCTTGCCCTGATAGTATTTAACGGTTTTGTCTAAATATGTTAGGCAAAAATTGGTTGCGTTTTTTGGCGGATGGTGTTATAATATAAGGAAGGATGATTTTAGAAAAAAATATTGCAGAACTTTACGCAAAATAAATGCATTTAAGAAAGGTTGGGGCTGATGGCTTTAACAGTATTTAAGCAAGGTGAAACCCTGCGTGCGACAGGGGATGGGCTGGATGCCATTTTGTTTGTGGCAAAGGGCAATGTTTCTGCCACCTTTTTGGGGCGCAGGCTTGCCTTTGGGCAAGGGGATTTAATTGGGCTTTGCGCCTTTGACACAGGCACTTTCGGGCTTAGCTACACAGCCGAAAGTGATGTTACGGCATTTACCAACAAATACGCTAATTTTAGTGATTTGGAAGCCCTTTTGCGCAGCAGTGAGGATTTAACCGGTAAGGTTGTATGGTCCCTATGCCGCCAAGCGGCAGAGCTTACCAAAATCCGCCAATTTTATGCAGACAAGGCAAAAGAAGCCCACGAGCTTTTAACCACCACAAATTGTGAATATCAAAGGCTTTGCTCCTTGTATTCCTTTACGGCTAAGGACATTGGCGGCTTAGATGCAATAAAAACCCCGTCGGAAGTGGACGGGCTGGGTGACTGGCTTGCAGAATATTATCCGGTAATATCCAAAATGGACGGGGATGCTTTTAAGAACTTTTTTGCAAGCATTGGCATATCCCTTGGTTTTTTGCGCACCGGCTTACAACATATAAACCAACTTATTATATCTGCACAGGTTTGTAAAGCTTATCTTAAAGATATTGCCGCAAAATTCCTTAACGAAAGCGGAAACGACCTGCTTGGGGTGGTTAGCGAGCTGCACACAAGCTCCATGGGCGTGCGTGGCGCAGATGAAACCGTTGGCAAGCTTGTAAAACAAATTGGGGACTTTTTACAGGATATGCCCGGGGCGGACCAAGCCCTGCTTGCCCAGCGTTGGGGCGGTTACGAAGAAGCCGCATCCGCCAAGCGCGGTTCGGAAGAGCTTGCAGATGCACCCATGGGCGATGGCGGCATAAAGCACAACTTAAAAGATTCTCTATACACAATTTTGGAATATTCCGAAATTGCGGAAGAGGATGCAAACCGCTTCGCCCGCAATATCCACGATTTTACACTTGTTAGAGACAGGACAAGCACCGATGACAATGTATATCGCCTGCGCCGTGAAATAACCAGCGATTTCTTTAAGATTTATACACCTGCATTCATCAAAAGCCTGCGGGATGACAACGTGCCGACGGTTATAAAAATGTTCCTAAACTTCGGCTATATGGATGCAGCCTTAGCCGGCCCCGAAAATGCCGACTACCTATATTCAATTGCTGACAGTTATAAGGGCGACCCCTCCAAGGGCGTATACACCATCACCGAATGGCTTACGGCAATCTACAACGGAGAAAAAGAGCCCAGCCAAGGGGATTTGGATACGGATTATGCCAGCAGTGTTAAGGACATTATCCAGTCCAAACGCCTGCATGGGCCGGATGCGGAAAAAGAGGAAAAACGCCTGCTTGCCGACACAGAAGGCAAAATGCGCTTTGAATTGGAATCGGTTTTCCCCATCGGCAACAAAATCACATTTGGGCGGGTTTCTTCTTACGTACCTGTGTTTGCAGACCATAATGTGCAACGCAGCTTAAAGCAAGCCCTTGTAACCGCCGATAAATTGACAGAGACCTTGGAAGGTATTTTGAAGCTGGATTATTCCGCCTTCCGCCGTGAAGTGGTGTATAGCAACCAAGACTTGGAAATAAACAGCACCCAGCTTGATATGGAGGTGTTGCCGACCTTTATCTTAATGCCCAATGTGGGCGTGCGTGGTGCTTTGTGGCAGGAAATTGAAGGGCGCAACCGCAACACCAGTGCACGTATGTTTTTCCCCGCCTTTTATTTGGAAGATATGGGTCAAGCCCTTATCCGCCTTGCCGGCGAATTTAGATGGGAAATGTGCAAAAGGGTGCAGGGCGCACGCTGGTCCGATGCCACCTATCCATCCCTTACCAGCGAATATTTTACCTACCTACAATTCTACCGCAATAATAAGGACCTTTCCATGGATGCCAAATCCAGCGTAAAAACCGAGATAATGCGTGCCCGCAATGTGTACCGTGCCGTGTTTGTTAATAATTATATAGACTGGTTGATGTACGAATGCAATGGCTCCCAAAGGCTTAACAAGGTTGCACGCAAAATTATGGCATTGTATTGCCCCTTTACCAAAGAAGTTAGGGAAAAACTTGCCGCCAACCCCCAATATGCAGAGCCCCTTAAATTACGGGATTTGCAAAACACACAAGCAAAGCAAAAGCTTGCAAGCATGATACAAAAGGTGGAGAAGTCGGGCAAGCCCGTCCCCGCCGAATTGCAGAAACAAATGCAATTTTTGGAAAAATAATACAAAACCCCCGGTTACGCCAAATTCGTTAAATTTGGCGTAACCGGGGGTTTGCCGGTATTTTTATTGTATATCTTGCCAAAAATTAGTAGCTTCCTAAAAAACATTTTTAGGAGTAATTACAAATGAAAAGAAAAAATTATTGCGTCAGTTTTAACAATAACCACGGTGTTTTCTGCCAGTGCTATTGTTATGGCCAAAGGCTTAAGTCAGCCTGACTACATAGGTTTTGGTACCATTTTGGAAAGCGGCGAAACTTAATCTGAATTCATTCAAAAGCTATCTTCCGTTTCAGATACCGACATCGTCATAATCGAAACTTCTGACGTAGATGCGGCTGCCCCTTGGCTCCACAATCAAATAATGGGCAAAATTAGGGCTGGTGACTATAATGCAAATTCGTTTATTCTTGACATCAAGGGGTTGCGTATCTCTTAGCTCCACATTCAACCACCCGAGGGGTTAAGGGTAACTTGGGGAGGGTGAAGGTTTATGAGATTTGAAGTATCTGCATCCCAATTCCAATTGCTTACAATAGGCAATGTAATTTAGGACAGCATTTTCGCCTCCTTGTTTTTTCACTGGGCATTAAAGCTTGGTGTAGCAAATATTAGCAAAAAACATCGCTGTGGCTTATGGTTGCGGCGATGTTTTTTTGTATTAAGCTTTTTTGCCCACATGCCGAAATAATATAGGACAAGCAATTTAACCGGGCAACACAACACGGAGGATAAACCATGACAAACACCAATATACCAGCACTTAACCCACGTGGCACGGCCGCCACCCCTCGCATTTTTAACAACAGCCGTAACCCGCTTAATTTCACACAAGATGCCAATGGCTTAATTTCCGCTGTTATACAACAAAAAAACACCCAAGGCACAACCCTTTCCATGGCCGACGGCCAAAGCTTTATTGTAACAATCTCCAATGGAGAAATTGTTGGTAACGAAGGTGATACTGTCTTCTTTCAACAAACCGGCGAAAATGCCTTAAAACAAGTATTTCCCGCCGCCAATGGGCAAAATATTTTGGGCAAGCAACTCTCCCTTCAATCTGTGCAAGAATTGATGAAGCACAGTGATTTTGTGCGCCCGGAGCAAGGTGCACTAAATATCTCCGCTGAGTTGGAAGCGAGATTGGAAGCAAGGCAAGCCGCCGCCACTGCTGCAAACCGCCTTGCCCGCAATATTGGGCGCATTAGCGGCAATGTTCATTCTGCCGCCATAGCCCAGCTTGCCGCCGAAGGTATTAATATCGATAAAATTTCCGTCCCCTTGTTGGATGGGGTTGTTAGCCAACTATCCGAAGCCAAAACAAACCACAAGAAAAATATTTCCAAGGAAATAACCCAAAAAATATCAGATGCGGCAGGGCTGGATACTGACCAAATAACCCACCTGCTTGCAAACCAAGCCGACATAACCTTGGACAACCTTTACCAATATAAAAAAGCAACCAACCATGAAATGCACGAAAAGCACCAAAAAATGGCGGAAGCAGACTGGCAAGCCCTGCAAAAAGATGTGGAGCGTTTTTTGCATGACCATGTAATAGAAAAAACAACTAAAAACTTAGGCCGCATACGCCAGCTTCTGGACAATGGAATCCCCCTAACACGGGATAATTTTGACAAACTTGTATTCTTGCAGGATATTGAGGGCAATGTGGACATGCCCGCCTTACTTGAAAAGGCAATAGAAATGGAGCACGCAGGCGAAAACCTTGGTAAGTTGGACATATACAAAGAAACGCTTTTTAAGGCGGAAACCCGCCTTGCCATGTCCTACGCCGCCGCCCAAACCCACACCAATTTGGAAATAGACTTAGACCCGCAAATAGAGGCGGTAAAAGCCTTAAAACAGCTTGCCCCTGCCGAAACCCCAACAGAGCAGGCTGTGCAAAAAACCGCAGAAGCTATAAAAACAACCCACGCCCTGCCCCAAATGCCCTTTGCATACTACGCAGAAATTGCCCAAAACCCTGCCACCTTCACCCTTTCCGCCATTGACCAGCACATAACAACCAATAAATACGACCAAAATGCCACAACTGCCAGCCTAAAATACGGCGATAGTTTTGCAAAAATTGCAGAGCAGTTTGCACCAATGCTACACAGCATGGGATTTGCCGATGATGATTACGCAATACGTGCAGCCAAAATCCTAACCGCCATCAATATGGACATCAACGCAGAAAACCTCGCCAAAATTAAGGATATGGATGCAAAAATAACCGATATACAAGCAAAACTGCACCCCCGCATGGCCGCCCAAATGGTTATGGAAGGGTTAAACCCCGCCAACATGCACATTGATGATGTGCTTACATATATCAACAAGCACACGGAACAATACGGCACAAGTGACCATGACCAGCTATTAGAAAATATTGTAAAGCTGGATAAACAAGGTGATGTTGACCCGGCCGCCCGCAGGCAAATGATGGACATTTATAAAATGCTCCTAAAAATCACCCAAAACAGCGGTGCCGGTATTGGTTATGCCATAAATGCCGGCGTGGATTTGACGTTGGAAAACCTACTTAACTTCGCCGAAAACTTTGATGCGGGCAAAGCCAAAAACAATACCATCAACTATGCCGCCGAAGATGGGGTGTATTTTGCCAAGCATGCCGTGTCCAGCTTTATCGCCGCTGCTTATCCTGCCCCGCTGGCCGCCCTTGTTAAAAACGAACCCTTAACAGACCCCCTGCCAAAATCCACTAAAAAGCTGGAAAACCTCGCAATTGAAGAAGGTTTGGACATGGAAAAAATAAACCAAGCCATTAAAGAGCTGGGTCAGACAGGCAAAGATGCACTTCGCACATTAACATCCATGGGCATACCGGTTACCCTTACCAACCTTCGCCAGCTAAAAGCAACAAAAGACAAGCAATTGGAGCAGGAAATAAACACCCTTGATGCAGACGAGCAAGCAGAAATCCTCCAAATTTTACCAACCCCGGACAAAATCACATCCAATGCCACACAGCACCTGATGGCAGACAAATTAGAAGCCATAATGGAAACCGCTGACACACCTGAAAAAATCACCAAAATCGATGTGATACTTAAAAACCTTAACTTCCGCCAAATGCTAAACAACAGTGGTGTAGATTTTAGCTTCCCAATCAGATTTAATGGGCGCATGGCCGATGTGAAGTTGCATCTCCTTAGCAGCAATACAGACCTCGCCACAGGCGTCAACGTCTACCTCTCCCTAAACACCGCCCTGGGTGAGGTGGAAGGGTTTGTAAAATTCCAAGGCGAAAAAGCCGAGGTTTCCATATCCGCCGCAGGGGATGGGCTTAACTTCCTAAAAGCAAATCGGGATATGCTAACAGGTATTTTAGCGGATTTGGGCATCACTCAAGTCCACATCATTTTTTTGGATAAAAATTATTTCAAAAACCAGTTAAGCCGCACGAATAATTTGCCGAAGTATTAATAGTGAGAGGTGACAACAAAATGCCGCAAACCGACAAGCAGTTACCCCCCGAGGTTTATGAAGCCATATCAGGCATAATTCAATTTTTAGAAAAAACTGAAACCAAATACTTGGAACGCCAACCAGCAACAGCGCACGCTGTGCGCCCTATAAAGGAGGACAAGAATGAGAATAGTTGATAATATAGCCGCCTTGCGTGTCCATACCAGCCTAACCCGCACCAACCGTGCCATCGAAGGGCACAGCCTGCGCTTGTCCACCGGCCAGCGCATCAATTCTGCGGGGGATGACCCTGCAGGCTTTGCAATATCCTTACATATGCGCAACCAAATCCGCGGCATGCAAATGGCAGATAGAAATACATTGGACGGCAGCTCTCTCTTAGAAACAGCAGACGGGGCTTTGCAAGGCATCCACGATATGCTGCACCGTATTCGTGAGCTTTTAGTGCAAGTATCCAACGACACTTATGCCACCGAAAACCGTGAAGCTGCTCAAATGGAAATCAGCACCCTATTAGAAGAAATTAACGACACCACCCGTAAAGTGGAGTTTAACAATATCCGCCTGTTAAATGGCGAAGCGCAAAACATGCGTGTGCAGGTGGGCGGCCGCCGCGGTATGTCTATCAGCTTAACCATTCCGGCCGTACGCACATGGGACATTGGCAGCAGGACGGATCAAGCAACAGGTGCAACCCAGCCGGGTCTGACTGAGGAAAATTGGTACAAAGGTTCCGGTCTCGACCAAATCGATGCCACCATTGATCATCACCAAACCAGCCAACATATCTATGACATTGATGTGGCAATGGGACAACTTGCTATGGTAAGGGCAGAAATTGGTGCATTTATCAACCGTTTTGAATATACATCCGAAAGTCTTCGCAGCTCCACAGAAGCCACAACCCGCTCCCTTTCCCGTGTTTTTGATACAGACATGGCATACGAAATGATGATGTTGTCTAAAAACAATGTCCTTTCACAAGCGGGCATGGCAATTATGGCGCAACTAAACGCCCGCCCGCAACAAATCCTGCAATTATTATAATTAACAAAGCCCCCCACACGGGGGTTTTGTTAATTATAAACTTCGTGCAATTTATGCGTAATTCTTGACAATGAGACATAAGTGTGGTACACTGTATGTTGCACAAGCTGTTTATGGGGAGGAAGGTTGGTATGAAAAAATATATTGCGATTTTGCTAATGCTAATTGCTATATCAGTTTTAGCTGTTGCATGTGGTGGAAACGATAGTAGTGAAAATGGTGAAAATAATGGCGGTGTTGGTGCAACAGATAGCATGGGCCTTATCGGTATATCCATGCCCACCCAGCACTCACCCCGGTGGATTGATGATGGAAATAATCTGGTTTACAAACTTGAAAGCCTTGGCTTCCAAACAATCCTCCGATACGCTGATGATGTTGTAGCCGACCAAGTTGCTCATATCAACGAAATGATTGATGAGGGTGCCGATATTCTTGTTATTGCCGCAATTGACGGTTTTGCTCTTGGCGGCGTTCTTGCCCGGGCTGACAGGGAGGGTATTACAATTATTGCATATGACCGCTTGATTATGGATACACCAAATGTTGACTATTACACAACATTTAACAATTTTGCAGTTGGTGTTATGCAGGCAAATTCCCTGCTTATGGGCCTCGGAATTAATAACGGCGAAACAGGACCCTTTAACATAGAGCTGTTTGGCGGCTCGCTGGATGATAATAACGCTTTTATTTTCTACGATGGTTCTATGAGTGTTCTTCGACCCTTAATTGATGATGGCACTTTGGTTGTCAGAAGCGGCCAAATGGGCATGGATGTTGTTGGCTCCCTTGGCTGGTCCGGGGAAAGGGCAGGGAACCGTATGCAAGAATTGTTATCGCAATTTTACAGCGATGTGCGGATCGATGCGGTTTTATCGCCATATGATGGCATTAGTATCGGAATAATATCTGCACTTCGTGATGCCGGCTATGGCACAGCCCGCATGCCTTGGCCGGTTATTTCCGGTCAGGATGCGACAGTACCTTCTGTGCAATCAATAATCGACGGGGAGCAATTCTCCACAGTATTCAAAGATACAAGGGAGCTTGCAGCTGCCACTGTAAGAATGATTCAAGCCATTACCGTAAATGAGCCTGTGCCCGTAAACGATATGACAATTTACAACAATTTTAAGATAGTTCCCTCATACCTGCTGGACATAGTGCATGTAGACATTAACAATTGGTATTCTGTGTTAATCGAAACGGGATACTATTCAAAAGACAAGTTTTTATTACCGTGAATGGGCAATTAAAAATCTAATATGATTTTGTGAAGCTTGCAAAGTTTTTGTGGAGGGTGGCGTGGAAATGAGAAAAGTGGCTTTTATATTTTTTATATTTGTTGCAACTTTTTTGCTTGCTTCTTGCAACAGTGGGCAATCTTCAGGTATAGCGAATGAAGATGGCGAACGGTTGATAAGGGTCGGGTTTTCCCAAGCTGATTTTACCGAGTCTGATTGGCGCATAGCCAATACAGAGTCTATGAGGCAAGCATTAAGCCGGGAAAACGGCTTTGATTTGATTATCGTTGATGCGCAAAACGACCCCAACAAGCAACTTGCAGATGTTGCCAATATGATAGAACAGGGCGTGGATTATATAGTTATTGCAACCGTTCAAGAAATTGGATGGGAAGGTGTTTTGCAGCAAGCAAGGGATGCCGGCATACCCGTTATACTTGTGGATCGTGTTGCTGCAGTAAATGATGACCTTTTTGTGACATGGGTTGGTGCCAATTTTAGGGAAGAAGGCGAAACAGCAGTTAGATGGTTGCAAGGATTTAGAGGTTATGATGTTAGAGCCGTCCACTTGCAGGGCATAATGGGCTCTACTGCTCAAATTGGGCGCACAGGCGCATTTGAGGATGCCGCCGCCGAAAACGGATGGACAATCCATGCTTCCATGACCGCAAATTGGGATACGATACAGGCAAAACAAGTTATGGAAAACTGGTTAACAAGGTTCCCTGATATTAACGTGGTTTATGCAGAAAATGACAATATGGCCGACGGTGCCATACAAGCAATCGAAGCCGCCGGGCTTACCGCCGGCGGATATGACGGTATTACCATTATTTCCTTTGATGCAAACAGAAGGTATTTGCAACTGGCCCTGGACACGGGCAAGATAAACTTTAATGTGGAATGCAATCCCCTGCACGGCTTGCGGGTGGCGGAAATTATACTTGCACTTGAAAGAGGAGAAAGTGTACCAAGAATAAATTATGTGGACGGAGAAGCGTTTGATTGGAGATACTTAACCCAAGAGATTATTGATGCTCGCACTTACTAGTTGCTTGGATATCGCAAGCTTATCAAGCCTATATCGCCATTAAAGGAGGCAGTAGAATTGTCTGTAAAAAATCAAATAATTATTACAATGGTTATTACAGTTATTCTCGTTGCTACTTCTGTGCTGGTGTCCAACATCGTTTTGTTTTCGAGGTTTGTTGATTCGAATTTTGAAAACAGCTTGGAAAGGGCAACCCTTGAAGTTTTGAATGAAATCAGCATCTTGGAAAACAATGTAGCCCATCTTGCAGCAATTTACTTTGCTAATGACCCCATTCTTATAAACGCCATCGAAACCGGTAACAATGATGCCTTGATTGGCAGAACTGACGAGTTGTTTGTTGAAACAGGCATAGAGCTTTTTACCGTTACCGACATCAGGGGTAGGGTGATTGCACAGCCCCATTCGCCTGATTTTGTGGCTTTTTACTTAACCGCCATGCGCAGTGTTAGGCATGCACTTATGGGAGGCGTCCCCGTTACAACGGTAGAGGGGGGTTCTGCTGTAAACTTAATGGTTAGCGCAAGCAGCCCAATTTTTGGCACCTATGGCGAAGTTATAGGTGCGGTTCTTGTAGGGTTTAGGCTTGATACAAATGAATTTGTGGACAGGCACAGGCATATAACGGGTGCCGAAGTTGCTATTTTTCGAGGGACTGAGGTTATTGTAACCACTTTGGAAAACCAAAATGGCCAGCGGGCAATTGGAGCGGAAGCTCCTGAAGATATTCGTCAAACAGTTATCTTTGGCGGCGAAACCTTTTTAGGCGAGCTAACATTTTTGGAACAAAACATGATAGTAAAAGCCACCCCAATTTTTGATGCTTATGGTAATGTGGTTGCCACCTTGTTTATCGGGCATCATCTAACCGAAAAGGCAAGTGTGGTTCAATCTTTCATCATAACCGGCGCACTTCTAAGTGCCCTGTTTTTGGTGATTAGCACACTTATTATCAGATTTATCTCAGAAAGAATTGCAAATCCAATCTCTAAAAAGCTTGACCAGCTTCATTTGGATGCCTTAACCGGCATTCACAACAGAAGGTATTTTGATGAGAAGTTAGTCCAAATGATAGAGCCCCTGTCACGTTCGGATGTCATGATCAGCTTGGCGATGATTGATATCGATTACTTCAAGAGATATAACGATGTATATGGCCACGGGGAGGGTGACAGGTGCCTCAAAATGGTAGCAAACGCCCTAACTAAAACCGTTGTGCGGAACGGCGACTTTGTTGCCCGATATGGCGGCGAAGAGTTTGTTGCCGTATTCCCGAACACGGATGAAGCAGGGGCGCATGTGGTGGCACAAAAGTTAGTTGAAGGTGTGTACAACCTAAACATACCCCACAGAGAAAATGAAGCATCCGACCGTGTAACCGCTTCTGTGGGAATTGTTACCATACATGCCAAGCACATAGAAAGCATTGATAAGCTTGTAAAGCATGCGGATGAATTGTTATACAAATCCAAACAAAATGACCGCAACCGGTATACGCATGGCAATATAAGGCCCCCGACTTAGAACACTCTTTTAGATAAGTAAATGGCTACACCCCCACAACGCCCATTGCAGACGTTGTGGGGGTGTAGCGGTTGTAAGCAAGCGACTCTAAAATTCAAAAACCTCCGCCCCATCAAGGGCTTTTTCCATCATTTCATCAAGCTCATCCATCCTGCGCTCGATATTTTGTATTATGGACAGCTTTGGCTTGGTTTCGGGGTTTTTTGGCAAAAACAACGTGCAACAATCATCAAAAGGGCGCACCGAAATGTCGAATGTGCCGATTTTTTGGGCAAGGCTTACAATGTCCTTTTTATCATAACATACCAGTGGGCGCAAAATTGGCAAATCTGCCGCTCCCGTCATGGCGTGCAGGCTGTGCAGGGTTTGGCTTGCCACCTGCCCCACCGCATCCCCCGTCACCAGTGCCAATGCACCCTCTTTTTTTGCGGTTTTGTCCGCCATTTTAAGCATGGCACGCTTCAACAGCAGGGTTATTTTGGCAGCAGGGGTTTTGTCTGTCAAAAACAGCTGTATCTCGGTAAAATTAACCACAATTAGTTTAACCCCGCCTGCGTAAAATGCCAGCTGCTTGGCAATATCCACCACCTTTTCCTTTGCACGCTCGGATGTATAAGGGGGTGAGTGGAAGTAGACAGCAGTAAGGGAAATGCCCCGTTTTGCCGCCAAATAACCCGCCACAGGGCTATCAATGCCGCCGGACAAAAGTAGCACGCCCTTACCGGCAGATCCGGAGGGCAAACCACCGGGCCCTGCCACTTCCGTGGATTGGGAGTAGATGTAAATACTGTTACGAATCTCCACAACAAGGTTAAAATCAGGCTTTTCCAGCTTTACTTTAAGATGGGGAAAGTGGGCAAGCAAATGCCCACCCAGCTCGGCAGACATTTGGTCGCTTCGGCCGGGGAAGTTTTTATCTGCCCTTTTGGTCGCCACCTTAAAAGTAGCGCAATGGCCCAGATTTTCCTTGGTGTATTCCAAAGCAGCATCATACAAACCCTCCAAAGTGCGCTGGGATGTGCGCACGCCACGGCAAATGGATGTGATGCCAAAAACACAAGCAATATGGGGGATTGCACCGGCAAGCCCATCACCCACCACCACAAAACGCCCCTGCTCTTTATAAACCGATAAGCCTGCAAACCCGGCATTTGCAAGGTTTTTGCGTATGGCATCCATCAGCATATTTTCATATATTCGGCGGTTGCCGCCCCGCAGGGCAATCTCACCATACTTTATCAGCAAAATTTCTTGTGTTTTATCCACAGTTTTCCTCCCGGTTTATTGCATAGGGTGGGGGCAAGCCCCCACCCTACAATTTACGTAGCTTTCGCAGGTTGGTAGCGATTTCTGTAAGTAATTCAGCGGCTTTAACCACCTCATCCACTGTATTGCCTTCACCAAAACTAACCCGTAGGGTGGGGGCTTGCCCCCACCCTATTTGCCCCTGCCCCTTTTTATTGGCCGAACACGCCGCACCAGCAGAAACGCACACGCCCCGCTGGCTAAGGGCATTCAAAAGCACCTCGGGATTAACCCCTGCCACATCAATGTTGAGGATGTATGGGCTGGTATTTTTGCCCAAAACCTTTACATCATCAAGATTTAGTGCATCCAGAAAAACCTGTTTAAGCGGGGCGGTTATAGGCATAAAGCTTTCGGCAGCAGCAGCGAAAGACAGAATGCCCGCCACATTTTCCGTGCCGCTGCGCAAGCCCCTCTCCTGCCCGCCGCCTTGGGTTGTGGGCGCACAATGCACACCATCACGTATAAACAGGAAGCCGCAGCCCTTCAGCCCGCCAACTTTATGGGCGGATGCCGTCAGCAAGTCAACCTGCATATTATTCACATGTATAGGAAGTTTGCAGAATGACTGGGCAGCATCCACATGAAATAAGGTGGTGGGGCTTACCCGTTTAATTATGTTCCCAATGGCATGTATGTCTTGAATAACTCCCGTAGCACTATTTACATGATGGATGGAAACAAGGCAGGTTGGCTCTTCCAGGGCTTTTTGCAGTGCATCAAGGCATATGGCCCCACCCTCGTCCGTATCAAGGTAAAGGGGCTCAAAATCCGCCATTACAGCCAAAGTTTCAAGGATGGAGGAATGCTCCATCCTTGTTGTTATAATGCGCCGTCCCTTGTGCTTGCGTGCCGTCCCCTTTAATGCCAAATTGTTAGCCTCTGTCCCGCCGGATGCAAAAATTAGCCGAGGCGGGCTTGCACCAATAATTCTTGCCAAAACATCACGGGCATGGGCAATTTCCTTTTCAGCCTCAATCCCCAAAACGTGCAAGGACGATGGGTTGCCAAACATATTAAAACTGCGCAAAGCAGCCGCCTTTGCCGCCTTTGATGGCGGCGTGGTTGCTGCATGATCCAAATAAATCATTGCTGGGACCTCTTCCGCTGCCCATAAGCCGCAATAAGCCGCTGTAAAGCAGGTTTTTGTATAGGTTTTGCCAAAAAGTTATCCGCCTTGCCTGTGCGGATGTAGTTGTCAAGCTCCTCCCTGTCCTGCGGCATAGGACATAGCACAATATAGATATTTGGATCCACTTCCTTAATTCTGCGTAAAGCTTCTTCTGAATCCATATCGCCCGGTATATTAAGCTTTAACATTACAATATGGGGGTTAGCATCTTCCAGCGCAAAAATTGCCCCGCTGGCATTGCTGCTTTCTCCCACAACCTCCGCATGGGGTGATGTTTCCGTTAACAATCTGGACAGCATCATCTGTCCCATTTTACTGTCGTCTACTATAAAGATTTTGATTTTGTCAGTCATTTAGCTCTCCATCCTTTTGTGGTGATTATAGAGCCACTTCCACTGGTTTATGTGGGCTTCAAACATTTCCATTTTGTGGGGCGTCATATAAATGGTGCTGTTCGCCTCAAAAAGTTTTACGGTGTTATTTTTTCTTTCTATACCCACATCAATCCCAATGGTTGTCAGTGGCCTTTTGTACTCTTTTTCTAAAACTACCGGCACATCCTTGGCAAGTTTTTTAAGCTCATCGTAAACTCCTTCCCATACATCACCAAGCTCAGTACGCAAAAAGTTTTCGGGAAAAAGCAAAGCGTTGCCCGCCTGCCCCACATTGGAAACCAGCCCCTCGGCAGCCCCCACCCTTGGCAGCATTGTCAAATGCGTCCATTCGCCGTTTCCCCCGCCCCTTATGGTGTAAATCTTCACATCAAAGGGGTTGCCCGCTTTTGTGCGGGAATCAAAAAACTCTTGGGCTATGTAGTTTTTTGCTCTTAGCTCCTCTTCCTTTTCGTGCAATTGCTGGCTTGTGATGGCTCGCCTCTCATTCCGCAGGTGCATAAAAATGCCATAATTGCTTTTGGTGAATTTATGAACACCACCACCAAGCATACCTTGCAAAGGCTTCGCAATCACCGTTTCATGCTCATCTAACAACTGCTCGATAGATGTTTTCTGCAAGCTATATGTTTTAAGTGTGTACTTTTCCAGTTGGCTATTTGTTAAAATATTGTCGATTTTTATCTTACCGCCCAAGTTGACCCAAGTGGTTAACACGCCGGCTCTTCTTAGCCTGTCCCTTGCTTTTGAATCAATAGGAACGGTGACGTCTTGAATAATGTCCGGAAATGGCATGGGTTTTCTGACAAACCTTCCCAATCTAACACTCCACACATTTCCCAAAATTGTTTTGTCGTCGAAGTTGATGCTTTTCGTACTAAAAAAATGAAAAAGCTCTATGCCTCGCATAGCTGCCACGCCGCTCATCACACGATGAAAGTCCGTTCTTTTTTTATACAGCGGCGGCCACAAATAGCCAACAGTCACAGCGCACACCTCCCGTTATTTTGCCATGCTTTGCCAAAAATTTATGCCCGCAAGCACACAGGCGGCAGCGGACTGGGTGCGCAAAATACGCTTGCCAAGGGTTATGGTTGGTATGATGCTTTTGTGGAACAAATCCACCTCATCATAATCAAAGCCGCCTTCCGGACCCACAAAAAAACCTATGGTTGCAGGGCTTTTGCCTTGCAATAATCCCGGTAGGTTATATGTCTTTTCCCCTTCAAAGCAGGCAAAGGGCATGTCCAACGCTTGTGCTTGCGCAATGGCTTCTTCCAAGCTACAAATCTGCCCAATTTGGGGGATATAAGCCCTATGGGATAGTTTTGCACCGGCTTCTGCAATTTTTTGCCATCGCTCCGCCTTATCACCTTTTGCAAGGCAACGTGCTGTTTCCACAGGCACAATGCTATGCACGCCAAGCTCCACAGCAAATTCGATGATATCTGCCATCTTGTCCCCTTTGGGTAAGGCTTGGAAAAGGGTTATTTTAACAGGCAGCTCCGTTTCGTTTTCCAACTTAGCGGTTACATTGGCATGTATTTCCCGCTTATCCACTTGGGTTACAGCGCAACGATGGTCAAAACCATCACCCATAGCCACCACGATTTCCTCGCCTGCACGCAGGCGCAACACATTGCCGTGATAGGCATTTTCCCCCGTCAACACCACGGTTTGGTCTTTCATTTCGTCTGGGTTAATAAAAAAGCGATGCATAGTATGCCACCCATCCTTCCTGTGTAATCTTGCCATCCACGCTAAATCCTGCCGCTTCCAGAGCCTGCTCCACATCATTTGCCCGTTCGGCAATTATGCCGCCGGCGATAAACCGCCCGCCATGTGCAATAAGCCCTTTTACAACAGGTGCCAGCTGGATAACCACATCTGCAACAATATTGGCAACAATAAGGTCAAATTTTTTATTTTTTATTAGGTTTGGGTTTGCCAATAAATTGCCGTGTAATGTGGTTAACTTGCCATCGGGGATGCCATTTAGCGCACCATTGGTATCGGTCATTTTAGTTGCCATGGGGTCAATATCCATCGCCGTGGCATGGTGCGCCCCCAAAAGCAAGGATATGATGGATAAAATACCGCTTCCGCAACCAATATCCAGCACATTTTCGCCACCTTGCAAATGGGTTTCTATCATTTGGATGCAAAGGGCGGTGCTTTGGTGCTGACCTGTGCCAAAAACATGGCCGGGGTCGATGGTGAAAATAACGTCATCACCTTCTGCCATATATTCTTCCCAATGGGGGCGGATAACAATACGCCTCCCGATTTTGAAAGGTTTGTAAAACTCCCGCCAGGCATCTGTCCAGTCATCTTCCACAATGGTAATTTCTGTTTTGCCCAAATGGTCAACGGCCTCTGCCAGCCCATGGGTTAAAAATGTGGCATTTTCCTCGTCTAGATAAAAGCGGATATGGGCAGGGCCATCATACACCAACCCTTCTTCCACATAATCCCATTCACCTTCATCCAGCAGTTGATTTTGCTCATCAGGGTTAAAAATTTCAAAAGCCTCGATATGGCGGGCAATAAGCACCGCTGCTAACTCCTCAATCTGCTGGGGGGTTGTGGTTATGGTTGTTCTTGTCCATTTCATTTTCTCACCTCCTTTTTAGGGGCAGGCATCGCCAGTCCCTGTTAATATGCGCCCACCCGTCCACCCTGCTTGCTTATGTATTGCGCTTCTCCCTACCCATAAAACCTGTGCAAATAAAGCCAAGGGCAAGGGATGCGCCAACCAGCAACAAATCACGGGGAATTGCCCCGCCGCCACTGTCAAATGTTGCTAAAATATTGTCATGTATGCCTATGGCATAAAGGGCATAAACCGCCCCCAGCACCAAACCCATAACCGCAAAATACACGCTGGCCTCACGCCGCTGTATTAATGCGCCAATAAGTTTGGCGGCAAGCAAAAGCCCAAGCAGTGCCCCTGCAAAAAACACAATTAAAATGCCAAATGCACCGGCCCCAAGGGCAAAAGCCCCTTCTTGCCCACGCACAATCATTATCAGCGCATCCGCCAAATTATCCACCGCACCGTAAACAATGGCCGCCATACCAATCAAAATAAGCACCATAGACCCGCTAACACCCGGCACAGCAATAAGAAAACAAGATATAAAGCCTGCCCCAAAAATGGTAACAGCACGCCAAAGGCTGTAAATACTGTTTGCCGCATCATCCCCAATTTCTCCGGCGGATGTGAAAAGGCTCATAACCACAATAATGGCAAGCCCCAGCACCAAAAAAGCAAAGTTGTATTTTTGGGGCAAGCCCGGCTTCATTTTGCGGAAGATGACGGGCACACTGCCCAGCACCAAACCGATAAAAAAGGCATAACTTGGCAGCGGGAAGTAGTTAATAACATGCAAAAATGGCCCCGCCGACACCAAAATGCCAACCGCAACCCCCACCCCAATGGGCAGCAAAAATTTCAGGCTTTTTTTCGGTTGCTTGCGCAGCTCGTTTACTGATGAGATAAGTTTGTCATACAAGCCCATCACCACTGCAAAGGTGCTTGCCGAAAGGCCGGGTATTATCAGCGCAATGCCGATAAATATCCCTTTGATAGCGTTAATTATCATTATTCAACTCCATTATTCAAAAAATGTTTTGAAAAGCTTTAACACATATTCGTTATCGATAACTGCGCCAAGCTCCCGTATACTGTGCATGCCAAGCACGGCAAGCCCCATATCCACCACAGCACATCCTAATTTTGCACTCATCATGGCACCAATTGTGCCGCCCCCCGTCACATCCGAGCGGGTTATGTATCCTTGGCAGGGCACATTGGCCCTTTCGCACAAACCCCTAAAAACAGCGGCCGTGTAGCCATTGGTAGCATACTTTTGCATGGCAGAATATTTCACAATTGGCCCCTTGCCCATAATGGAGGGGCTTGTGGGGTCATCCTTATCCGCATAGTTGGGGTTTTGGGCATGCCCAAGGTCAGCCGACACGATAAAGCTGTTTGCCATTGCCTGGTCAAATTTATCACGCCCCACAATGCGCTCCAAAACGCTTTGGATAAAGCGGCTGTGGGCTCCCCATGCGGTCATGGAGCCAATTTCCTCGTTATCAGGGCAGAAAAGTAGCTTAGTAAATGTGTCGGGCCCGGCACCCAAAATGGCTTCCAGCCCCGCATGTACCATCCACAAATCATCCAAACGGGGGGATGAAATAAATTTGCCCCCGCCCACAAAGCCGTTGCGGGCATATTCATACAATGTCAGGTCAAAATCAAGAATTTCGCTTGCATCACATTTTAGCTCCGCCGTTAGTAAGTTGACAAGATAGTTGTCGTTTTCCAGCTCCTCATTCACCATGGCGGCAAAAGGTAGGGTGTGGTTTTGCGGGTTAATTTCCACGCCCTTATTCACTTCCCGGTTAAGATGGATGGCAAGGGATGGGATAACCAGCAAGGGGCGGTTAATGTTAATAAGACGCTCCACAGGCGCAAGAAAGTTATCGGATTTTAGCAAAACCCGCCCCGCCAAAGCCAATGGGCGGTCAAACCAAGTATGCAAAATCATACCGCCATATGGGCTTGTGTTTAGCTTAATGTATTCCCCCGTTTTCATCTGTGGGTTGGGTTTTATCACAAAAGCAGGCGAATCCGTATGCGCCGCAATGCAACGCACAGCGGGATTATCCATATCACTTCCTACAACCCACGCCGCAAAGGCAGAGCCGTTTTTAGCCACAAAATACTTGCCCCCGGCCTGCATATCCCAGGTATCCTTTTCAAAAAGCTGGGTAAAACCGGCTTTTTTAAGCTCCTCCACAGCATTATCCGTGGCATGGTATGCCGTGGGGCTTTTGTAAATATAATCCAGTAGCTTTTGTGCGTTATCCTTCATTTCATTTCCTCCCAAAGTTTATGTATTTATATCTACCCTTGCTTCCTTCGTCCACTTAACCCACAACCCAATGCGGTTCATAATATAAACTGCCAACAGGGAAAGGGTCGGCACTCTTATCACCCTAAAAAAGTTGTCTGCAAAGCCAACGCTTTGCACCAGCCGAGTGTTTGCAATTGCCGAAAATACTATGTAATATCTTTCATTTTCTTCGGTATTTATTTGTTTTCCAAAACCCAGACGTGGTATATTGTGCATATAACTACCAAGATAAAATTGATCCGTGGCAGGCGGAAGAAGGCGTATAAGGTACACATCATGCCAAAGCCCAAAGCCACGATTTTGTATGGAGTAGAAGAAATATATACCATCAAAAATTAGGTGATTATCTTCTACAAATACAATTCCTTCGCCGTGAAAACCATTTGATTCGTCAGCATTTGTGGCTTTGTATGTTTGCATTAAGGTGTTGAGTGTAAAACGAATGGGAGAGGGGGAACTAAACTTAACATCGGCAGGCTCTGCCGGATTAAAGCTGTACCCTCTGTGGCTTGTTCCTATATTCCAATCCCAATAAAGCGGTATGCCCGACACCAAAATCCCTGCCAAAGCCATCAAAAACCATTTGTTAGCCTTGACAACCATCCTTAATCTTGTTTCCGGCGCAGCCGGTTCTTCTTTTTTACGATACACTCCAACAATTATTGCAACCGCAATAAGCATAACCAACATCCATGGAAATGCGAATGTAAAGGCTATCGGTACTGACCAAGGAAAGCGTAGATGAAATGCGTTTGCACCCAGCATCCCAAGCAAAACCGCAAGAGCGGTTGCGCCGGTGTAAATAATTGTTTTTGTGCGGGAAAAACATGTCGATAGCAACAAGCCCAGAAAAGCCACCACGATAAGTAAGGGAGGTATTATGATAAGCAACATCAACAATCACCCTTTCAGGTAAGCATTTCAGGTGTATGTAAGTCAATTCTGGTCATTGCCGGGCTTTACACGCAATCCAATGCGGAACATGGTGTAGATTGCCAGCAGGGCAAGGGTTGGTATGCGTATCACACGGAAAAAGTTGTCGATAAAGCCAACACTTTGCACCAGTTCAGCGTTCTTAATTGCTGAAAATATTATGTAAGCTCTTTGGTCTGCTTCAAAAAAGTATTCCATATATCGCTCATACCACTGCTCATCCCATTCATATTGCCATGATGAGCTGTACTCTGGAAGTATATATGCCAAATACCATTCAACCCACCGTCTATCGTTGTGGCGAGTCAAATTTTCAACATCCCATCTACAGTCAATTTCTCCTGTTATCCGAATGTCGTGCCAAATACCAAAACGAGGATTTCGTACATAATAATCATAAAATCTACCAGAAAAGTGTATTTGATTGCGTCCTATAAATGTAATTATTTCGCCCTCGAAAGGAGACTGGTGCTGATTATTGGTGATTTGGTAAGCATTGAGTGCAGTAAAAGGTCGGAAGGAAACAAACAATTCTCCTCCGCCATAAAGGTAAAAGGAACTACCAGTATTAACCCGATTGAAACTGTAACCCCTGTGACTTGTACCCATATTCCAATCCCAATAAAGTGGAACGCCCGCCACCAAAATCGCCACCAAAGCTACCAAGAACCATTTGTTTGCCTTGCGTATTACCCCTTGCTTAATTTCGGGTGCGAGAGGTTCTCTTTCTCTTATCACGATAGCGAGGTTTAACACAACCACACAAAGCAAAACCAATATCCACGGAATGGTGAAGATGTGGGTTACAGGTAGTCGCCAACCAATTCGGATAATTGTGAAGTGCGCACTAAACGCCCCAAGCAAAACCACAAGTGCGGTTACACTGGTACAAATGATGGCTTTTGTGCGGGAAAAGCGGGTTGATAGTAGCAAGCCCAAAAAAGCCACCACAATAAGCAAAGGTGGTATTATAGCAAGCAGCATAAATAATCACCCCTCCCAAGTTCCACACTCTCGTTATACTATTTCTTGTTCAATAACTCCTCCCCCGGTATGCCCATTTCCGTCATTTTACGTGGGTTTAAGATGATGTCCAGGTCGGCTTCTGATAGGTATTTTCCTGTTTCATTCTTAATGCGCTCCTGCATTTCGGGGGTCATGCAAATTTGCTTTACGGTACCGTGGCCGCCTGCGTGAGCCATTTTGGCAATTTCCGCACTTAAATTGTATCCGATATGCACATTTAACGCAGTTGCCACTGTAGCAGAATTTGCCACCTTGCCTTGCAAATAATCCTCATTGGCGGTTATGCCCCGCAGGCAGTATTCGTCAAACACCCTAAATGCGTTGTTCATCATGGTGATGGACTGCATAAGGTTAAACACCAGCACAGGCCCCATCACATTAAGCTCCAGCTGCCCTGCCCCGCTGGCAAGGCAAATAGTATGGTCATTACCAATCACTTGGAAGGAAACTTGGTTGATAAGCTCCGGCATAACAGGGTTTACCTTGCCGGGCATAATGCTGCTGCCCGCCTGCCGCTCGGGTAAATAAATCTCCCTAAACCCGCAGTAGGGGCCTGATGCCATTAGGCGTATATCATTAGCAATTTTTGACATATTTATCATGGTAATCTTTAAACTGGCGGAAATTGCTGTGTAATTGTCCGTATTTTGGGTGGCATCCACTAAGCTGTCCGGGGTGTGCAGCTTGTATCCTGTAATATCGCTTAAATAATCCACCGCCAACTTAATGTACTGGGGGTTGGAATTAAGCCCAGTACCAACCGCCGTTGCCCCAAGGTTGATATTTAACAGATTTGCCGTGGTGCGCCCCATCCTTGCCAAATCCCGCTTCAAAACCTCCGCATAGGCTGTAAACTCCTGCCCCAAGCGGATTGGGGCAGCATCTTGCAAATGGGTGCGTCCAATTTTTACCACATGGTCAAATTCCTTAGCTTTTTCCTCAAAGGTTTGTATCATGCGCCGGGTGGTTGCCAAAAGTTTATCCATTTCCATATGCGCCGCAATAAAAGCGGATGTGGGCACCACATCGTTGGTGGATTGGGACATGTTTACATGGTCGTTGGGGGAAATTGTTTTATAATCCCCTTTTTTCATCCCCATCTTTACAAGTGCCACATTGGCTATAACCTCATTGGCATTCATATTAAAAGATGTGCCGGCCCCACCTTGTATCACATCCACAACAAAACAATCGCTATGCAGGCCTTTTGCCACCTCGTCTGCCGCTTCTATAACAGCATCGCCAATGGCGGCATCCAGTAAGCCCAGTTGTTTGTTGGCCATTGCTGCCGCCTTTTTAACCATGCCAATAGCAACAATAAAGGCCTCGTGAAATCTATGCCCTGTTATTGGGAAATTTTCTAAAGCCCGGGAGGTTTGCGGCCCATAGCAGGCATCCGCAGGCACCTTGCGCTCCCCCAGCGGGTCCCGTTCTATTCTAAACTCCTCTGTCATATTTACAGCTCCCTTCAACTGACTTTTATTATACCAGAATTAAAAATATATTGCAATTATTTCGTGATATGATACAATAAATTATTATTCGACATAAAGGAGATTTTTTATGAATGGGTCAAAACAACCCCAAAACGCCTTGGGGTTAACCACATTATTTTTTTGCTTTAACCGTGGCCGGCATCATCCTTAGCTGGGTATATATCGGGCTAATTGACATCATCCCTTTTATTTACTTAAACTTTTTAACAACAGCAGGTTTTGCCATTGCCCTTGGCTTCATCATCAGCTTTGTTAAGAAAAAGTTTGCGGTAACCAGTGTGGTGGGCAGTATTGTTGTGGTGCTTATGGCACTTTTTATCATCAACATAATGCGTGGGCAAATGTGGTTTGCCATGTGGTACAGCCGCATGTACTGGCCCCAACATTGGGGTGGGGAATATTTTTATTTCGACAGGTCATTTCTTAACGTTTTTCTGGATTTACGTTATTTTATCGATGCAATCGTCTGGATATTCCGATACCCTTTTGAGCACAACCTAAACCCCGCAGCAACATTTATCACAGACCTGCGTGCCTTTAACGAATGGGGAACATGGGGCTTGGGTGCCGACGGCACACCGGTAACAGGTGTGTTTTTGTGGGTTATTTGGGTGGTGGAGCTTACAATAATCTGCTCCATTCCCCTTGTGGTGGCCGCAGAACCCGTTGGTGTTTTCTTAAAAGATCGTGGCGTGCTGGCAAAAAGCGAGGTGCTACCCTATCGTTTTGGCCAGTTTAGCAGGGATGAACTATACAGAATTGAAAGTGGCGAAGTTAGTGTAATTGCAAACAAGCCCCTTGCCGTTACCGGAAAAGGGCATAATGTAGCTTTGCTTTATGACGGAAGCGAGCGCACGGACTATATTTCCATCCACAAGGCTCCCGATATTAGCAAAGGCGGCATATCGCCAAAAATCTTAAATGCTATGACCCACGGGCGGGCATTAACAGTGGCACGCCTTACCCCCGATGCCATTGAAAGCTTAGTAAAGCAATTAGACGAAAAACACGGCACATCCGCCACTTTCGTCAACATACTTGAAGGTGATGAAAATGATACAGCTGAATAACGACTGGGACGAAATTGTAGGCGGACAGCAACAACTGCCCTACTACCAATCCCTGCGCCAATTTTTGAAACACGAATATGCTAACCAAACCATTTACCCACCCATGCACGAAATATTCGCCACCCTGCGCCACACCCCATTTGCCGCCACAAAAGTGGTAATTTTAGGGCAGGACCCCTACATAAACCCCGGCGAAGCCCACGGCATGTCTTTTTCCGTGTTGCCCCACGCAAAAATACCCCCGTCCCTTCGCAATATCTTCAAAGAGCTGCAAGAGGATTTAGGGTGCGCCATACCCAACAACGGCTACCTTATGCCTTGGGCAGGCCAAGGTGTGCTTTTGTTAAATACCGTACTAACCGTGCGTGCGGGGCAATCCAAATCCCACGCAAACAAGGGTTGGGAACTTTTTACAGACCATATAATAGAAGCCCTTGCAAACCGTGACCAGCCCATGGTTTTTATGCTATGGGGCAAGGTGGCCGAGGCAAAGGCGAGCAAAATACACCCCCACCACAAAATACTAACGGCGGCCCACCCAAGCCCCCTTGCCGGCGGCAGGTTTTTTGGCAGCCGCCACTTTTCCCAAGCCAACCGGTTTTTGGAAGAATGCGGCAAAACCCCAATAGATTGGCAAATACCCAACCTATAACCCGCATCCTAAATGCTGATAAGGGGACGAAACATGGTTTGGTATTATAGAAAATAAGTCGGGCAAGGCCGGCATGGGCAAACTAACCACCAATAACCTTATTGATAACTTTAATAAAGACGCTTCCATTGCCCACAAAAACAAGGTTGCCAAATTTGCCCTTAACGGTGCTTATTATTACGCCAAAAACTGCTATCGTGACACGGATTACAAAAACTATCTTGTAATTGGTGTTTGTGGTTACGAGGAGCTGGGCAAGTACAAGCTGGATGTTTCCTGCTTTGTGCTAAACAACGAAACCGGCGGCGAGGCAATCCGTTTTATGGATGCAAACGACCTGTCTTTTTTTATACCCCCAAAACTTAGCGGGCACTTTGAAGCAAGTTTCCCAAATCCACCTAACGGAGGAGCAGAGAGAAGAAATTCGCATAAAAAGTGAGATGAATGTGCTATCCGGGCTTGGGGGCGTGGGTATAAACAAATTGCGGGTGGATGACTTAAAAGGCTCCACCGAGGAAGGTAGTACCGATGCGGATTTGATTTTGCGCAAAATTGCCAATCTGCTAACAAGCCGGGATGTACCAAATGCCAGAGCCCGCTCCATCCTCTTGGAAATAGAGCGCACAATAAAATCCAACACCCAGTTTAACACAGTGCAAAATGGAAGCGAAACTGTTTTGAAGATGATTTACAGGCAAGTGACGGAAACCATTATACACCATGCCGAAAATAGGATGTTAGACTTTGCAGGAGCTGTGTATAACGAGGTTACCCGATGGATGTCCCTGGCGGATGATGAGGCAAATGATGTGGTGCTAACCCCACGCTATGTAATCGATTTAATGGTAAAACTGGCGCAGGTTGATAAGGATTCCTATATTTGGGATTTTGCCTTGGGCAGCGGCGGCTTTCTAATTTCGGGGATGAACGAGGCAATAAACAATGCCGTACAAACCATGCCCAACGAAAGCGAGCGGGACGAAAAAATTAGGCATATCAAGGAATATCAGCTATTAGGCATTGAAAAGCGAAGTGATATACAGATGCTGGCAGTGCTTAACATGTTTTTGGTGGGGGATGGCAGCTCCAACATCCTACATGGGGACAGCCTTACAACTTTTACGGACGGTATAAACTTTCCCGCAAATGTGTTTTTGCTAAACCCGCCCTATTCCGCAGAGGGTAATGGGATGATTTTTGTGAAAAAAGCCCTTAGCATGATGAAGGGCGGCAGGGCTTGCATTATCATCCAAGATTCGGCAGGCAGTGGCAAGGCAAGTGTTATAAATAAAGAGATTTTGCAGGGCAACACACTGGTTGCCAGCATTAAATGCCAATCGATGTGTTTATTGGCAAATCCAGCGTGCAGACAAGTCTTTATGTGTTTGATGTGGGCAGGGCGCACAACCCCAAACAAATTGTCAGGTTTATAGATTTTCGTAACGACGGGTATAAACGCAGCAACCGCAAAACAAGGGACAAAAGTATAAACTTACGGGATATGGATGATGCAAAAGGGCGTTATGCGGAGCTTATAGACCTTGCGCTGCATGGCAGGGCTTACCTTAACATTTTTACAAAAGAGGAGTATGTAGAGGATACCATAGACCCGCAAAGTGGAGCGGACTGGAATTTTGAGCAACACAAAAAGATAGACACCAGCCCCACAGAAGCAGACTTCCGCAAAACCGTGGCGGATTATATGGCTTGGGAGGTTGACCAGCTGTTAAAAACAGGCTGGGCACCAGATAATGACAGCAAAACGGGAAAGCTCTATCCCCATTTGACCCTGCAATTTTGGAGAAAGAGGTTGAATGGGGCGAGTTTCGGGTTGGGGATTTGTTTGAAATCGCTTACACAAAAAAGAAGCTTAATGCCAATACATTAAAATTCAACGGAAAACACCCATATGTCACACGCCAAGCAGGCAACAACGGCATACGTGGATATATTGACCATGATGAGCAATTTTTGAATGACGCTAATACAATAAGCTTTGGCATGGACACAGCTGTGATGTTTTACCAAAGCAAACCTTATTTCACAGGCGACAAAATAAAAGTTTTCTACCCCAGAATTGATTTTAATACAACCATTGCGATGTATGTAATCACGGCAATGAAGCGGTCATTTAGCCTTTTTGGTTGGGGTATGTCATATGACAATAGCATCATAAGTAATGTTGCTTTGCAATTGCCTAAGGGTAAAGATGGTAAGCCTGATTTTGAGTATATGACAGCGTACATTCGCCAAATTGAAATTGAAAGGTTAGACGAACTTGGGCGGTATGCAGAAACACGACTAAAAGCCATGTGCCATGTGGTTGATGATAACCCATATATATAACAGATGAAGAACAAGTAATCTTGGATTATCAGCCTAAATGGGCAAGTTTCCGCATTGGGGATTTATTTAATAACATCGACCAAGGCTCCAGGTTAATAACGAAACATAAAAGGGAAACCAAAAATAAAATGGTCTTGCAGTCGACGGCATGCATGGAAAAACGCTATCGGGAGCATACAGCATCGATAGCGTTTTGTATTGGGGGGGTTATTCGTCTGTGTCGCTGTCTAATCCGCCGTTCGTAAAAGCCGCTTGCCTCATAAATCGTTAGCCTTTTAATCTTTTGAAAGTCAACAAAACAGTATGAGCCGAATCCACTACAGCGTATGCCACTGCCATAGAGTGTGCAACTAGTTCCCAACCCTCAGAAGCCATTTCGTTAATTATTTCATCAACAACGCTGGCTTGACATACATCTGCATCTTTTCTTTTCTTGGTTACGTTGAAATTTGCGATAATTGCCTCACTCTTGTATTCGTACATGGTGTAATCCTCCCTTTTAACTGTCTTTTTTATTTCTGTTATTTGTAATCACGGCACTTACTACCCCAACTGCAATCGCAGGTATTGCCATAGTCAAAATAATACTTAGCCAGTTTAAGTCGTTAAAC
>Ga0131853_10002060_pt1 | contig 36093 bp, 30 predicted proteins | sample TergutLab28metaG_FD_92764 | JGI IMG/M metagenome (GOLD analysis project Ga0131853, IMG submission 92764) | Labiotermes labralis P1 segment gut microbial communities from Petit-Saut dam, French Guiana - Lab288 P1 (version 2) (version 2) | ecosystem: Host-associated > Arthropoda: Insects >... | reverse complement strand
TCAAGGCAATCAAGCTCCACAATCTGTTCTTCAGCTTCTGGGGTAATTGTAAATAAACAAAGAGCTACATACAATTGAATATCTTTAAAACCGCCTTCTAAGGCGGTTTTTTCTTGCTTGCAAAACCCGCCGCCATATGCTATAATGGCTCGATGAATAATTTAGTAATGCAAGTTGATAAAATCATAAGCGGCATTGATTTTGCTGCCATATGGCCGGGTTTTAAGCCCTGTGCCTTTGCGCTGTATGATGATGACATCGTATGTATGCGCGATGATGTGATAATACCGTGGGATGAGCGGTTTGCCGGCAATACAGCAATAACGCTGGACGGCGCACCCCTGGCTATTTGGCATGTGGAAAATCCAAGCAGCATTGATGTTAATAGGTTGGCGATGGGCCTGGTGCATGAGATGTTCCATGCCTTCCAGTACCAGCAGGGCGAAGCACGCTTTCCTGATGAGTTTGCACTGCTCACCTATCCGCAGGATTTGAACAACTATCAGCTGAAATTGGCAGAAAACCACTATCTGGCAAAGGCCATCACGGATAATAGCATGCTGGATTTGCAGCAGTTTGTGATATTGCGTGAGGCTAGGCGGCGTATCATCGGCAATGACGCTATGATGCAAGAACAAGCCGCCGAAACCACAGAAGGTATGGCCGAATATGCGGGCCTGGCCGCTTTGATACAAATATCGCGCGAGCAATTTATGAAAGAAGTACAAGCGCATATGGAAGTGTTGCGCAATCCACGCTATCTTTTTGATATCCGTTTTATGTCCTATTCTGTTGGTTGCCTGATATGCTTTACGCTAAAATCATTGGGTATTGATTTTAACCACGAGTTGACTGATAAGCGCACAATATACGAATTTATCCCGCACAAGCGCAACGATGTTGAGAGATTTTTCAAAGAAATTCAACAAAACAGGCAGATGCGCTTTGATGCATTTTTGGAAAAGCACAAAAAATGGGTGGGGTGTAATGCTGTAATTACCGGCTTTGACCCCTGGGGATGGGAAAAATTGGGCGACAAAATTCTTTGCCCCGGCTTTGTAAAGTTAGGAGACCTACATATAGATGGGCCAGTGATGCTGGAGATGAAGGCGGGTTCAGTGCATCAAGTTGTGGCGTATATCAAATGAAATTAGGTGTAGAATGGAACATATTGTAAAAACTGAAAATCTTGTATTTGAATATAAGGTGCAAGCCGAAGAAGGCGAAGCCGCCGAAACCAAAGCCGCCCTGGCCGGCGTGGACATCCACGTTACGCAGGGCGAATTTCTCGCGGTGCTAGGGCACAATGGCAGCGGCAAATCTACGCTAGCAAAGCATATCAATTGCCTGCTGTCTCCAACATCGGGTATGATGTGGGTGAAGGGCATCAGCGTTACCGATGATGCGCGGCTTTGGGATATCCGCAGCTCTGTTGGCATGGTATTTCAAAATCCGGATAATCAGATAATTGCGACCATTGTGGAAGAAGATGTGGCATTTGGTCCTGAAAATCTGGGTGTTCAACCCACTGAAATTCGCCAACGCGTGGACGAGGCCCTGCTTTCCGTTGGCATGACAAAATATGCCGAAAATCCGCCGCATTTTCTATCCGGAGGGCAAAAACAGCGCGTGGCCATTGCGGGCATACTTGCTATGCGCCCGGATATTATAGTACTGGATGAGCCTACGGCCATGCTGGACCCCATAGGCCGCCGCGAGGTAATGAGCGTGGTGAAAAAGCTAAACGCCGAGGGCATCACGATAATTTTCATTACCCATTATATGGATGAGGCGGCGCAGGCTGACCGCATAATCGTAATGGAAGAGGGGAAGGTCGCCATGACGGGTACACCCGCCGAGGTATTTGCTCAAATTGCGCCGATAAAGGCCATTGGCCTGGATGTGCCGCAAATTGCCGAAATTGCGGATGGGCTGCGGCATGCAGGTATCGACCTTCCACAGGGCATATTGACGGTAGATGCATTGGTGGAGGAAATATGTCGATTAAAATAAGCAATCTCTCACATACCTATAGCAAAGGCTCAACTTTCGAGAAAAAGGCCCTGGATAATATTAACATGACCATCGAAAAGGGTGAATTTGTGGGTCTAATAGGTCATACCGGCAGTGGCAAATCTACGCTGATACAGCATCTTAATGTGTTGCTGCGCCCGGAAGAAGGCAGCATTATTATTGATGGCGAGGAAATAGGCGCGGAAAAAAGCCGCCTAAAAGCCATACGCAGCAAGGTTGGGCTGGTTTTTCAATATCCGGAGCATCAGCTTTTTGAGATGACGGTTTTTAAAGATGTGGCCTTTGGCCCTGCAAATATGGGCGTACCTGCCGATGAAACCAAGCAGCGCGTACTTGATGCTTTGGAAATTGTTGGCATACCACCTGAGCTGCACGAAAAATCACCTTTTGAGCTTAGCGGTGGCCAAAAACGTCGCGTGGCAATAGCCGGCGTGCTTGCCATGAAGCCCGAAATATTGGTGCTGGACGAACCAACAGCGGGTCTTGACCCGCGCGGCCGCGATGAGATATTGGGCCGCATACGGGATATGCATGAAAAGTTAAAACTGACGGTCATACTTGTCTCTCATAGCATGGAAGATATTGCTAGATTGGTTGATCGCATATTTGTTATAAATCACGGCAAAATAGCCCTGCAAGGCCCACCCGCCGAGATATTCGCGCAAATAGAGGCCCTTGAGGCCATCGGCCTGGCATCTACGCAATCAGCATATCTTGCAAAACGTCTGCAGGAAGCGGGCTTTGCCCTGCCCAATGGCATATACACACCGGAGCGGGCAATTGAAGAAATCAAGAGGTTATTATGCTAAAAATTACGATTGGCCAATATTACCACGCCGATAGCTTTATACACAAGTTGGATGCTCGCATGAAACTGCTTTGCACCATCATTTTTATTACGGTGCTGTTTTTTGTTGGCAATTTTCTGGGATATGCTCTGGCTGCTATATATCTTGCTGTCATCATCAAAGTCTCCAAGGTTCCGCCGCGCTATCTTTTTCGCGGTCTGCGCGCCATTATGTTCATCATCGTATTTACTGCCTTTCTTAATGTATTTTTCACGCAGGGCGGCACGGTGCTGGTAGAATTTGGCTTTGTGCGCGTAACAGAGCTGGGGCTGATAAATGCCGCACGCATGGGCATACGTTTGGTTATGCTGATTATTGGCTCATCCATACTCACCCTAACTACCACACCAATACAGCTGACAGATGCGATAGAATTCTCTCTAAAGCCTTTCAAAAAAATTGGCGTGCCCGCCCACGAAATAGCAATGATGATGACCATAGCCCTGCGATTTATTCCGACCCTGATAGAGGAAATGGATAAAATCATGAAGGCTCAGATGGCACGCGGTGCAGATTTTGATACAGGCGGTATTATCAAAAAAGCCAAAAGCTTGGTGCCGCTGCTGGTGCCACTTTTCATATCATCTTTTCGCCGTGCGGATGATCTGGCGCTGGCTATGGAAGCCCGCTGTTATAGGGGTGATATGGGGCGCACACGCATGAAGCAAATGAAAATGAAGGGGCGGGACTATCAGGCCTTAACTTTCCTAGCCCTCTTTACAGCAGGTATATTTGCGCTGGAATATTTTGCCGGTGTTTGGGGTATTTGGTAATGGGCGTGCTGCTAACAGTATCATACGATGGTACCAACTACTGCGGCTGGCAGGACCAGCAAAACGGCAGGTCTGTGCAGGAAGCCCTATCTAAGGTTGTATATATGGCTTATGGCTGCGATTTCACCATGCTGGGTTCTAGCCGCACAGATGCCGGCGTACATGCCCTTGGCCAACGTGCCCACATCATATCTGCTAATCCATGCCGCGTTCCCACGCACAAACTGCCACTGGTGCTAAACAACAATCTGCCCGATGACATACGCATACTGGCTGCCACAGATGTTCCCGATAATTTTCACCCTATCAATGCTGCAAAATCTAAAACATATCGCTACACAATTTGCAACAGTCGGTATCATAATCCTATTACGCGCAATCAATCCGCACATATACGATACCCACTGGATATCGCCAAAATGACCGCGGCCATACAACATTTCATTGGACAACACGACTTCGCTTCCTTTTGCTCCACTGGAAGCATTGTGAAATCTACAATACGCACCGTTTACACGCTGGATATTGCCAAATATTGTGATATGATAGAAATTATCATATCCGGCAATGGGTTTCTATATAATATGGTGCGCATAATAGCCGGAACCTTAGTGAATGTAGGTTTAGGCAGGATAACTCCCGATGATATCCCTGCCATAATAGTATCATGCGACAGAACCCGTGCCGGGAAAACAATGCCGCCCCAAGGTCTGACGTTGATGGAAGTTGACTTTGGTTAAATTTGATATTGAAAGCAAGGTTGCAACATGATATAATCTGTATAAACACTAAGGCATGTGATTTATATGAGCAACACTGCATTAATCATAACCTATATCCCCTTTGTGCTCATCGCTACAATAGTCCTTGCATTGGAAATAATTAGATGCATAAGGACACGGTGCAGCGCTTTATTTGCATGTATGATTTTTGGTGTGATAGCTTGGAATATCAGTATGTTGGCCGTCGCGCTGGTAGAAAATATATATACCAGCACCTTCTTATGGAATGTGGCCATCGTGTTCGTTAGCCTTGTTGCGACTATTCAATTTCTCATTATCTACGGAAATATACGCCCGGACTACAAAATGCCGCGTCGTTTTGTCGCGCTGTTTTTCATCATGCCGTTGCTTAACGCCGTTGTCGTACTTTCGTCGCTAGCTCCGCTAATGCGAGAGGTCGAACTGGTTGCGGTATATCCCCATTTTGTGCTGGAGACCGTTCGTGGCCCGTGGTTTTGGGTACACACCGCATATTCCTATATGCTTGCGGCTGCCACTGTATGGGCTTTGGTAAGGGGGCATCTACGCAAGCCCAAATTTTACAGGCTTTCGTCTTCCTTGATGGCGATTGGTGTGGTGGTTACTTTAATAGGCAATCTTATCACATTGGGCGGTTTCACGCCATTTGGACTGGATGCTACGGCCCTTGCTGCTGCAATTACATTAATTTTTCTATATTTGGCGCTATCTACCAACGACGACCACAGCCTGTTTGCCCGATATGCTCGGAGCAAAGTTTTTGGCTATATGGAAGACTATGTGCTGGTGATGGGCGAAAAAGGGCATATCTCGGACTTTAATTCCAGTGCCAAGCGCTGGTTTTCGTCCCATGGAATAGATCTTCGCATATGTACGCTGGATAGTGCACTGTATGAATTGGTTCAAAAGGGCGCAACAATTAGCGAAAGCCCCGAGGAAGAAGAGGGCCGTGATATTTTCTTTGAAGACGATGGATTTCCGCTGGTGTTAAATCTTCGCATCCATAATATGGTAGATGAGAAGCGTTCCAAGCATGGCTATGTGGCTTTCTTCTCGGATGTAACGCAAAACAGGGCGCTACTTAACCGACTGGAGCAGGAAGCGGGCATGGATTCTCTGACGGGTCTACCAAATCGTATCTCATATGATGGTGCCAAAAATCGCTACGATGCCGCGGAGCATCTTCCATTAAGTGTGGTTATGTGTGATGTTAACGGCTTGAAGCAAACCAACGACACACTGGGCCACAGATATGGCGATATGATGCTAAAAACCGCGTCGGAAATTATGGAAAATGCTCGCGACAAACAGCATTTTCTGGCGCGTATTGGCGGTGATGAGTTTATATTTCTGCTATCACAGGCAGATACGGATTATGCGAATAGTTTAATTGCAAAAATAAAGCAGGACATGGAAAGGCACCAAAATTTGCCATTTGTGCTGTCTGTAGCTATGGGCACAGCTACAAAGCATGAAGAAGGCGAAAACCTGGAAGATATCATAGCTCTGGCTGATAAGTTGATGTACGAAGACAAAAAACGCATGAAAGGTAATTTATAATGGCTTTTGATGGAATTATGATTGCTGCCGTAACGCAAGAGCTTTCCGAAAATCTTGTAGGCGGTCGCATTGACAAAATATACCAACCCGAAAATGATGAAATAATACTGCTGGTACGCAGCCGTGGTGCAAACCACCGGCTGTTTCTTTGCGCCAATGCCAGCTTTGCACGTATGCACCTGGTGTCGGATGGCTTTGCAAAGGAAAACCCGCTTACGGCCCCTATGTTTTGTATGTTGATGCGTAAACATTTACAGGGCGGCAGGATTACAGGCATTATACAGCCGGATTTTGAACGTATTGTCCACATTAATGTTGAAAATTTTGATGAGATGGGCGAAATGGTGCAAAAGACACTGGTAATGGAAATTATGGGCAAATATAGCAATATCATCCTGACGGATGGAGATACGGTGCTGGATAGCATCAAGCATGTATCGTACGGCCAAAGCTCTGTGCGGCAAATTTTGCCAGGCCGTAAATATGCAGCACCCCCCGGGCAGGACAAGCGCAACCCGCTGATGCTCGATAAGCAAGCTTTTTTGGGTGTATGCGAGCAAAACGAAAATCTGGTGGCTGCAAAGTTGATTTTTCAGAACCACACAGGTATTGGCCCACTTTCAGCTGCTATAATATGCCAGATGGCACAGTTGGAAGCCGATAAGCCCGTGCCGTCAAGCAGCCGAGAGGCACTGCTTGATGTGTTTGCCGCTACGATGACAAATGTGAGAAACGGCAATTTTAAGCCGTTTGTGATATTTAATCACAATGCTGTGCCAGAAAAATTTGCTGTAATCGGCCGAAATGTGTATGATAATGATTTTGCGCGATATTTTGAAACACCTTCTGAGATGGCAGAATTTTATTTTGCGGCAAAAGACAGCGGCGAAAACCTGCGTCAGCGGTCGCAAGATTTGCGGCGACATGTGCAAAACCTGATAGAGCGTGCCGTGAAAAAAGCGCAGATGCATGAGGCCACAATGGATGAGATATCCGACCGCGAAACGTTGCGGCTGTATGGCGAGCTTATAACAGCGGGAATATATGCCATATCGCCGGGCGACAAGGTATATCACGCGATAAATTTTTACGACGAGGCCGCGCCGCAAATAGAAATTCCGCTAAATCCGGCCAAAACTGCGCCGGAAAATGCACAGATATATTTTGCGAAATACAACAAACAAAAGCGCACATATGTGGCATTGCAATCGCAGATTGCGCAGAATATGGAAGAGTTGCAATATCTGGAAGGCGTGCGCGAAGCCATCGGCAATTCCAAGGATGAGGCAGACCTGGCACAGATACGCGAAGAACTGGGCCAGCAAGGATTTTTGAAGCGCAAGGTCGAAAAGAAAAAGAAAGGCAAAGAAAAAAAGGCTAAGCCGCTACATTATATTTCAAGCGATGGTTTTGACATATTTGTGGGCAAAAATAATGCGCAAAATGATGAATTAACACTGCGCTTTGCCGCCCAGGATGATATTTGGATGCATACTAAAAATATCCCCGGCAGCCATGTGATACTGCGGGTGCAAAACGGCCAAGCCAGCGATACCGCTCTAGAAGAGGCCGCGCACCTGGCGGCATACTACAGCCGCGCCCGCGGCAGCAGCCTGGTGCCGGTGGACTACTGCCCGCGCCGCCAAGTAAAAAAGCCCAGTGGTGCAAAGCCGGGCTTTGTGATATATGATGGGCATAAAACGGCGTATATCACGCCGGATGAAGCGAAAATCAATGCGATGCGAACGGGTGCTAATTCCTAATATCCCATGGACTGCCACGCACCACCGGAACATGCTCCACAGGCTGCCAGCTGTGAATCCAATAATTAACTCGCACATCCATCCATTCTAAATTAGCCAACCCGGCCAGCGGCGCCAAATTGTTTATTCGATTTCTGAACAAATTTAGTTCCCTCAAATTAGCCAACCCGGCCAGAGGCGCGATATTGCTGATATCGTTGAACTGCAAAGTCAATTCTTCCAAATTAGTCAACCCGCTTAGGGGGTTCAAATCACTTATTTGATTATAGCCCAAATTTAGTTCCCTCAAATTAGCCAACCCGGCCAGAGGCGCGATATTGCTGATATCGTTGAACTGCAATTCCAGAATTTCCAAATGCTCAAGTTTTGCCAGTGTTGCTATGTCGCTAATCCCATTTCTTGGGAGAATAAGCCTTGTTAGATTTGTAAGCTCGGACAGTTTCCCAAGGTCGCTAATTTCGTTGAAACCTAACGACAAATCTGTCAAATTAGTAAGGCCGGCAAGCGGACTTATATCGCTAATGTTGTTGCCCCATAAGCTCAATGTATCCAAATTAGTAAATTTTGATAATATTGATATATCGCTTATCTGGTTATGGCCTAGGGATAATTCCCGCAAACCCTCAAAACCCGCAAGCGGGGTAATATCAGAAATCCCATTGCCCCATATGCTTAAAGTTGTTAAATTCGGAAAGTTCGGCAGCAGGGCAAGGTTGCTTATCTGATTTATATGCCTGGTTCCGCTGTTACCCACAAACAATTCTTCAAGATGCACCAATGTGGATAATGCCGTTAGGTCGGTTATTCTGTTTGCCGACAGCGTTAGAGAGCGCAGGTTTTCCAGAGCCGCCAGCGGCGCTAAGTCTTCATTGCCAATGTTATTTACTGTCAATACCAGTGTTGTCAAGTTTGTAAGTCCTGCCAGCGGCCTTAAATCGTTAATTTGATTGTTTCTTAGGTTTAGCTGCGTTAAATTTGTTAATCCTGCCAGCGGCCTTAGATCCCTAATTTCTCCCGAGATTAAAGCCAATGATGTAAGATTTTGCATATACTGCACAGGCACGATATCTTCACATGTCAGCCCCATGTCGTTTAGGTCAAGGGTTGTGCGCTCTATGCTATATCGTATACCTTGTATAGTCACAAAATCATACGAGGTTCCGATAATCACAGTTCCATAATCCCAATCAACAAAATACCCGATTCCTTCTGCCAACGCCCGTAAAGGCAGCATTAGCTCGCCCTTGATTATTTGTGCGGGCACATCCAGAGCATTAATCGTGCCGTTAACGTAAAATGTATCATAGCCAATGCTAATCAGCATAACATCATCGCCTTTAGTTAGTGTTGCGGTGGGCATGGTCTGCTCCCATACCACATCAAAACCCTGCGTCTCCCAAGTCACATCAAAGCCCAAAGCCTCAAATACGCTGTTCACAGGCACCAGTGTTCGGCCATCTACAATAATCGGCTGTCGTTCTTCAAAGTCTACAGTTATGCCGTCTATGATGACGTTGATATCGCTGGCGTGCAACGCAATTGGTGCAAATATAGCAAAAGCGAGCATTACCAGCGCGACTATAATTATTTTTCTCATGACTATCCTCCTGTATAAGATGGGGCGGCCTGTGGCCGCCCCTACACAGCATATTACGCGAAATATTTCGCAAAAAACTCTACATCAATCTCCGGATACAGCACAAATCTATCTAAAATAGCTTTGATGCGCTTGATAGAATCTGTTTTCACGCCTTCATCCAGGGTGTATCTGGCTTTGCTCACATTGCCCTTTTTGTCCAGCGTAGGCTTCACATTTTTCAGCACATTTGCGATAATATCGGCAATTTCAGCCATTTCGTCTTTGCCCATGCCCAATGTGGTTGTAGCAGGGGTGCCCAGACGCAGACCGCTGGTATACCATGGACCGTTTACATCAAATGGCAGGGTGTTGCGGTTCAACGTTAGGCCGCATTCGCGCAGGGCGTTTTCGGCCTGTCTGCCGGTTAGGCCTAAGCTGGCGACATCTACCAGCACAATATGATTTTCTGTGGTGCCTGTGGAAACACCAATGCCATTTTTAACCAAACATGCCGCAAGGTGTTTGGAATTTTCGATAATTTTTGCGGCATATGTTCTGAATTCAGGTGTGTTGGCTTCTTTGAAAGCAAGGGCCTTGGCAGCCATTACATGAGGCAGCGGCCCGCCTATTACATGTGGGCAGCCCTTGTCCACATATTCTGCGTAGGCTTCGGTGCAAAGTACCATGCCGCCGCGTGGCCCGCGCAGGGTTTTGTGCGTGGTGGTTGTGCAAATATCGGCATAAGCAACCGGATTATATTTTCCGGCAAGCGCGCCGCCAGCTACAAGGCCTGCAAAATGCGCCATATCTACCATCATTACCGCGCCAACCTCGTCGGCATATTTTTTCAATATCTCGTAATCTATGTTGCCGGGATACGCGCTAAAGCCAATTAGGAATATCAGTGGTTTTACCTCATGCAGCATCTGGCGCAGGTTTTCGTAGTCCAGCAGGCCGGTTTCTTTGTTTACGTGATAATTGTAGCAATCAAACATCTGTGCGGATGCATTGTGGCGGTAGCCGTGCGTTAAATGTCCGCCGCTGTATAAATCCATACCCAAAAGCTTTTGATTGCCCATTTCTATGCGTATTTCGTCCCATTGCTCCCGCGTTATGTTAAGCAGATTTTTCTCATTAAACCGTTCCAATGCAGGTGTTTGCACATGCTTGCGCAATATAGCCCAAAACGCCACTAAATTTGCATCTGCACCTGAATGTGGCTGCACATATGCGTGTTGCGCCCCAAAAAGCGCGCAGGCTTCCTGGCTGGCAATGCGCTCTATCTCGTCCACATTATCGCATCCTGCATAGAACCTGTTGCCGGCGTAGCCCTCTGCATATTTATCTGTCAATAAATTACCCATCGCGCTTTGCACAGGTAGTGTGCAGAAATTTTCGCTGGCAATGAGTTTCAAATGGCTGCGCTGGTCTATCAGCTCCTGCACGATGGTTTTTGCCACGTTAACATCACGCTGGGCCACCATATCGATGTTGGCTGTAAACGTAAGCATCTCACGGTTTAACTCCTGCCCTGCTGTTTTTGTCAAATAGTCTTTTAAAATGTCCATTTTAGACACATCCTCTCTATTTTGTGTTGTGTATTACGGTCTTCTATCAACATGCTCAATATGGTCAACATACGACCAATCTGCCATAGGGTCATCTTCTATAGGGTTAAAGCCCAAAGCCAATTCTGTCAAGTTCACGAGGCTGCTCAAGGGTGAAATATCGCTGATTTGGTTGAAAATCAGAATAAGCCTGCGCAGATTATAAAGTCCTTCCAGTGGTGTCAAATCACTGATATTATTCCATCCCAAATGAATATCGGTTAAATTGGTAAGTCCCGCCAAAGGAGAAATATCGCCTATTCCATTACCCCAAAGCATTAACTCTTCAAGATTGTAAAGCCCCACCAGCGGCGAAATGTCACTGGCACTGCTTCTGGTAATCCACAAAGATGTAAGGGTTGCTAAACCGGCCAATGGCGAAATATCACTCAAAGGATTTTCGCATAAGAACAGCCTTTCCAGATTAGTAAGCCCGGCCAACGGTGTCAAATCGCTGATTCGATTGCCGGACAGCCGTAACTGCCGCAAATTCGCCATATATTGCAAAGGGATGATATCCTCATCTGTCAAGCCCCAGTTTATATCCAGCTCAGTTAACGATGTGCTGATTATATCACCTCGAATGATGATGTAATCAGCAGATGCTGGCTGACCAAGTGCTGTAGAGCTTATGATAACAGTATTTGTCTCACCATCCCAGTACACATGATACCCCAAACTTTGCGCTATCCGACGTATTGGCACCATTATCTGCCCGTCAATAATCTGTGCAGGCACATACGTAAAGATTTGATTACGGAAATCCAAGAAAGAGTCACTACCGATTGTGAAGAAAATATTGTTAACAAGTGTACGAATATATTCGCCGTCATGCTCAATATATCTGGTCCGCAGCAACATAACTTCAAGGTGGGGTCCACCTATTACGGCCCCTTCCAGCCCCATCATCACCCCAAACAATTCGTCAGAAGGAATCCAGTCGCGCACAGGCACCAGCACACGACCATCCACAATCACAGGCTGCCGGTTACCAAAGTCCACAGCCACACCGTCAACGGTCACGCGTATTTCGCTGGCACCGTGCAGGGTTGTAGGCGAAAATATAACCACGGCTAGCAACAAAACCAGTAATGCTGATAGTTTTTTCTTCATGGTACTTTTCTCCCTATGGCCTGCCGTCAACATCTTCCACATGCTCCACGGGCGACCAATCTGTGATTGGGTTTCCAAACAGCAACAAGCTAGTTGAATACGGCAAACTCGCTAAAGGCGAAATATCACTAATTTGATTGCCTGACAAATTTAATATTTCAAAATTCACATGTCCGGCTAGAGCGGTTATATCTGTTACCTGGCTCATCCACAATCTCAGTACAGTAAGATTTGTGAGGTTTGCAAGTGCCGTTATGTCGCTTATTTGATTGCCCGTTAAAGATAACTCCTGCAAATTCACAAGTTCTGCCAGTGGCGAAAGGTCAGTGACTTGGCTTCTATCCAAATTTAATTCTGTCAAGTTTACAAGTCCAGAAAGTGGCGCAAGGTCGCTAACCTCACTGTCTTCTAACCACAATATCTCCAAGTTCGTAAGTCCTGCCAATGGACTAATATCGCTTATTTGGTTGCTGTGCAGGAAGAGCTGCTCTAGGTTAGTGAGCCCAGCAAGCGGCGAAAGGTCGCTGATTTGGTTGCCGCCAAGGTTTAGCATGGTTAAATTTGTAAGCCCTGCCAGCGGCGTAAGGTCACTAAGGCCAATCTCGCTCCAGCCAACTGCCAGAGAAGTTAGATTTGTAAGCCCTGCCAGCGGTGAGAGGTCACTGATGTAATTACCGGACAACCACAGCTCTGTCAAATTTTCCATATATCGCAAAACAAGTAAGTCTTCGTTTTGTAAATCCATGAAACCAAGCTCCAGCACTGTTGAAGCCACGCCGAAGCGCTCGCCGCCAATGATAACAGTGGGCGCAGAGCTTATACGAACTCTACGCCATGCATCATCCCAGTCCACATAATACCCCACAGCTTCAAGTACAGCACGTATAGGAAGCATTGTGCGGCCGTCAATGATTTGTGCTGGCACATCAAGCTCAACATTTCCGGTTGCTTCATTCACATAATCATCTATACCAAATGTTGGCTGGCCGATTATAATTCTGACAACAAAGTCATCACGTGTCAAAGTAGCCATTTGCACATCTTGGTCCCAGTCCACTTCAAAGCCCAGTGCCTCAAACACGCCACGCACAGGCACCAGCGTGCGGCCATCTACAATTGTGGGAGGCTGGCCCTCGAAGTCTACTGCCACGCCGTCTATTGTAACGCTAATTTCATTGGCGCGCAGGGTTTCAGGCATAAATATACCCGCAACTAGCACTAAAGCCAATATTGTTGATATCAATCTTCTCATCATTTCCTCCTCTATCAAGGTTTGCCATGTATTTCTTCCACATGCTCCACAGGTGACCAGTCCGTAATTGGATTAGAGCTTAAATCTACCATCATCAAGTCCGCAAGTGATGCCAAGGGTGTAATATCACTTATATTATTACCATTCAGGTATAGCCACCTCATGTTGGTAAGCCCTGCTAGCGGCGAAATATCTTGCACGAGATTATCCCCAAGATTTATTAGCACCAGGTTTGTAAGCTCTGACAAAGGCGTTAAATCGCTGATTTGATTGCCCTGCATATGTAGAAAATTTAATCTGGTCATATACACAAGCTCTACAATATCTTCATCTGTCAAATCCGAATCTCCGAGAAACAGTGCGTCCACAGACCTATTGTGCCTCATGTCTCCAATTGTAACATAGGTGGTTATAGCTACTGTTTCTACAGATTGCTCCCAGCCCACGCCATAGCCTACACTCTCGACCACTGCACGTATAGGCAACATGGTACGCCCGCCTATAATTTGCGCTGGCACATCTAGTGGTATTTCCATACCGTTTGTGGTAAATGTGTCGCTTCCTATGGTGATGATGATTTCAATTCTTGCCTCGCGTGATAGGGTTGCTGTTTGTGTATCCTGCTCCCATTCTACATCAAAGCCAAGATGCTCAAACACGCCGCGTACAGGTACCAGCGTACGCCCGCTCACAATTGCGGGCGGCTGGCCTTCAAAATCTACGGCCACACCGTCTACGGTTACATTAATTTCGTTGGCTCGTAGGGTTGCAGGCGAAAATATGCCTGCAACCAATACCAAAGCCAATATTGACAATATCAATCTTCTCATTATTTCCTCCAAATTCATCGCTGCACTGCTCCGTGTAACAGCCTAATCCGCGATAATTCATCCCCATCCAGATGGGAAAATACCCAATCCCAGTCATGTTGGGTAAATAGGCGAAGCATATCGGCTAACTCATCGGGCTGGCTTATATCTACAAGCTCGCCGATGGGCACATTTGGCATAGCTATTGGAAATATCACGCCCACAAGAAAGTCGTGACCCTGGTCAATGATGGCCTCGGACAGCTCTAGCCAAGCCTCGTGGCGCATATCAAAACCCTCGCAACTAGCCAGTCCACCGACCGCCACCACGATTATGGCTATCAGCAACATCCTCTTCAACATGCTAAAACAGCCCCGAAATTCGCCCCTGGCTATCCACATCAATCTTCTCGCTGCTAGGCACCTTCGGCAGCCCAGGCATGGTCATAATATCGCCCACCAGCGCTACAATAAAGCCCGCGCCCGCAGATACTTTCAGGCTGCGCACGGTGATGGCGAAGCCTTCAGGAGCACAGCGCAAATCGGCATTATCGGAAAAGCTATATTGCGTTTTAGCCATGCATATTGGCAGACTGCCAAAGCCTAACTTCTCTAGCTGGCGTGCAATGCGCTTGGCTTCCGGTGTAAGCACCACGCCTGTGCCGCGGTATATTTTGCGCACAATGGCGTTTAATTTATCTTCGATAGAAACATCGGATTCGTATGCATATGTTAGCTGTGAATTGGTCTCGCATAAGCGCACAACTTCCTTAGCCAATGCCTCGCCACCAACGCCGCCCTTGCCCCATACTTCGCTAAGGGCCACATTTACGCCTAATGCGCGACACCGGTCTTCAATAAGCTGCAATTCTGCCTCTGTATCCGTTGGGAAGCGGTTAATTGCAACAACAGCAGGCAGTCCGAATACTTTCGTGATATTTTCCACATGACGCAACAGATTTGGCAGACCCGCATCAAGAGCTTTAACATCAGCATTGCCCAGGTCGTCCTTTTTCACGCCGCCGTGATGTTTCAAAGCGCGCACTGTAGCCACGATAACTACCGCATCTGGCTTTAAACCTGCCGCACGGCATTTGATGTCCAAAAACTTCTCTGCTCCAAGGTCTGCACCGAATCCCGCCTCGGTTACGGTGTATTCGCCCAGCTTCAGTGCCATCTTGGTTGCTGTAACAGAATTGCAACCATGAGCAATATTGGCAAATGGACCGCCGTGTATCAGTGCAGGCGTGCCTTCCAGTGTTTGCACCAGATTTGGCTTTAGCGCGTCTTTGAGCAATGCTGCCATCGCGCCCTGGGCTTTAAGGTCGGCGGCTGTAACAGGCGCGCCCTCGTAATTATATGCTACAATCATGCGCCCCAGGCGGGCCTTGAGGTCATCAATATCCGCAGAAAGGCAAAGTACCGCCATAATTTCGCTGGCTACAACAATATCAAAGCCATCTTCCCGCGGCACACCATTAGCTTTGCCACCCAAGCCGTTTACGATAAAGCGCAGCTGGCGGTCGTTCATATCCACGGCGCGCTTCCAGGTTATTCTGCGGGTATCAATGCCCAGTGCATTACCCTGGTGTATGTGATTGTCCAAAAGTGCCGCCAGCAGATTATTTGCCGCGCCAATGGCATGGAAATCGCCTGTAAAATGCAGGTTTATGTCTTCCATGGGCACAACCTGGGCATAACCGCCGCCTGCTGCACCGCCCTTAACGCCAAAAACCGGCCCAAGTGAAGGCTCACGCAAAGCCACGATGGACTTTTTGCCAATGGCACGCAGAGCGTCGGATAAACCTACAGTGGTTGTGGTTTTTCCTTCGCCGGCAGGCGTGGGATTGATGGCCGTAACTAGAACCAGCTTGCCATCGGGCTTTGCTGCGCTATCAGCCAGCAAAGCATAGTCAATTTTGGCTTTGTGGTTGCCGTATTGCTCCAAATACTTTTCATCAATGCCTGCCACCTCTGCAATTTCACGAATATGGCGCATTTGGTTAGCCTGTGCAATTTCGATATCGGATTTGTATTGCATGTTAAATACCTCCAGTCTATATTCTATGTGTTATTTTTTTGCTACGATGTAAAATCTATGTTCATTGCATTGCAAATAGCCTTTTTCTTCCACTTCTAACTGGCAGTCTATAAGTTTGCTAATATGCGTTTTCACTGTGAAACCCGGAAACTCCCATGGTATAGCCTTAGCATAATATACTAATGCGCCTACGTCATAAAATTTTGCAGGATATTGAATATCATCCATTGCCAAAATTTCAAATCCCAGATTAGTCAGCGTGGCCACGTAGCTCTGTACATCATGTTCGGGGTTATGGAAGATATAGTTATTATTTAGTTTCTGCATAAGGTTATGCGAATTCATATTGCCTACTTGCTGCGTGATAAAATATCCGCCATGCCGCAACACGCGGTCAATCTCTGTCAAGTCAAAGGATTCATGCCGATTGATGATGATATCGAAAAAATTATCATCAAATGGTAGCTTGTCGTCATCATATGTCCGTGCAACAGTGATTCCCAACGGTGCTAGTACCTGTTTGCACAACTTATAATTGGGCTCATATGCTTCGGTGACATATGTATTTTCATTTGCATGACCTATGGTCAGCAAAAACTCACCACCTCCCGTTCCCATATCCAGCAATCTATATGAATCTTTTAGATACGACTTCACAATTGACAGATAATTCCACGGTAATGAGGGCGATTCCCAACGTCCGCACAGATGCGAAAAATCCCAGCCAGCAAAGGTGGCGTTTTCCTCGGCTTCCCATTGTATAATTAGTTCTGTGTGGTTCATTCAAGCTCCTTTCGGAAAAATATACATCTTTCTGTTTCGATAAAACCAAGGCGCAGGTGGAATTTGAAGCTGTCTACATTATCCGTCAAGCAGTCGCTTAGAAACTCGCGGCAACCATGTTCCTGTGTCCAATTTTCGCAGATAGCTACCAGCTTTGCTGCAATACCTTGTTTGCGATGGGTTGGGCGAACATAAATGGCTTCAAGATAACCGCATGGGCCGTCATATTCTTTGCCGTTAACATATTCATGCCGTAGTGCGACATGGGAAACGCCGATGGCTGTGTCACCGTCGAAGGCAAGGAAAAATGCCTGGTTGCTATCGTCAAGAAGCGTTTTGTTTTCGGTCAGCAAATCCTCATAAGTCACATCTTCATATAATTCGTATAGCAATTTGGTTAGTATTTCTATGCTTTTATGTTTAGCTTTGTTGTATGTCATGGGTATACCTCATAAGGCGGCAGGATTCTGCCCCTATACGTGACTGACTTTACATTTGCGCTGCTTTCAATGTGTTGCGCAGCAATACAGCTCGCGTCATCGGCCCTACGCCGCCCGGCACAGGAGTTATGTGGCTGGCAATTGCCGCTACACCATCAAAATCTACATCGCCGCATATTTTGCCGTCATCGGTACGGTTGATGGCTACGTCTATTACCACGGCACCGGGTTTTACCATATCTGCAGTGATAAGCCCTGGTTTGCCCACGGCCGCCACCAAAATATCGGCTTGTCTGGTCATTGCTGCTAAATCCGGCGTACGGCTGTGGCATATGGTTACTGTGGCGTGCTTGTGCAGCAGCAACAGTGCCTGTGGCTTGCCCACGATATTACTGCGTCCAACTACTACGCAATGCTTACCGGCGGGGTCTATGCCGTAATGCTCCAAAATCTCCATAACACCCGCTGGTGTGCAGGGCAAAAATATGAAATCGCCCGTGGTTATTTTGCCTACATTTTCAAAATGGAAGGCATCCACATCTTTTTCCGGCGCAATAGCCTGTATTACTGCTTGCTCGCTGTATCCCGCAGGTAGCGGCAGTTGCACCAATATGCCATGTACATCGGGCCTGGCGTTAAGCTCTGCAATCAGCTCCAGCAGCTTATCTTGCCCGGCATCAGCATCCAGTGCAAATTCAAAACTATTTATGCCGCAAGCTTCGCAGTCCTTTTTCTTCGCATTAACATATATGCGGCTTGCTGCATTGTCGCCCACAATAACAACGGCAAGGCCCGGAGTCAGTCCGCTTGCGGCCACATCACTTGCCACCTCGCGCTTTACCTGTGCTGCCAGGGCCTTGCCGTCCAAAATCATTGCTGCCATATTTATTGTCCTCCTCAATGTCGTAATGATTCTATTTCGTCTTGTTTTTGCCAATTTATTTCTCTGTTTTCCAGACCTTCTGCCACCTCGGCCCTATTTTTGCCCAGCTTCTTAGCTTGATACAATGCCCTGTCGGCTTCGCCTAAAAACAGCTCCATATTGCTATACTCCCAAGGGGACACGCAATTTACGCCAATGCTTATTGTAAGATGTGTTGGTTCGCCCTCACGTTCAAAAACATGAGCTTCCACGGCTGCTCGCAGCTTTTCTGCCACCACGCAAGCTCCCGGCAAATCTGTAACCGGCAGCAGCACCGCCAGCTCTTCGCCGCCCCATCGCGCCAACATATCCGTTGCGCGCAGCAGTTTTTGTCGCAATATATTTGCAATACCTCGGAGTGCGGCATCGCCTTGCAAATGCCCATATGTGTCGTTATAATTTTTGAAATTGTCCACATCAATCATCAATACGCTAAGCAAAGTTTTCTCGCGCATGGCTCTATCCCACTCATATTTAAGGCGCGTGTTAAAATGACGGCGGTTGAAAAGCCCCGTTAGGGTATCTGTCATGCTTAGGTGATTGATAATACGTATTTGATTCACAATTTGCAGCTGGTTTTTCACGCGAAGCTTTACGATGGCGGGTGTAAACGGCTTATGAATATAGTCCGCTGCACCAAGCATCAGCCCCTTTTCTTCGTCTTGCACATTGCTAAGCCCGGTTATGAAAATAACAGGTATGCCTCGTGTTTCCGGCTTATTTTTAAGAAATGCCAGCACTTCAAAGCCATCCATCTTGGGCATTACAACATCTAGCAAAATAAGGTCAGGTAGTAGTTCTTGTGCTGTTTCCAGGGCATCGGCCCCGTCTTTTTCTACATATATTGTATAGTCGTCTTTCAAAATATGCGTTAAGGCTGTTATGTTAAGTGCATCGTCATCTACAATCAAAACTGTATTTTTCTTTTCCAGCCCCATCAAATCCTGCTCTATATGCCCCATCGTCACACCTCCCATTCTTTCATCAATTCCAGCAATGTTTGCAATGCCAGCTTAAAATCAAATGATTCTATTTGCTCTGCTAATGCCTGTGTGCCCGGTATTGCCCTAATGTCGTCTAAAAGATTAAGGCTTTCCGTGCTTCTACTTTTTAGTAGTGGTTCCAGCTGCTGGGCCAGTTCGCGGCGCTTCTCCGGGGCAAATATATCTGAAGATTTTGTCCGGCTGCCCAATGCATCCCATTTTACCATAGGCTCAAGCTCATCAAGCACCTGTTTAAGCTCTGTTCGCAGTTTTAGCATATGGATATCTGTGGTATTGTCCTCGCCATCAGAAAGTAGATGCTCTACATCGCCGGCTGCTTCTTGCAATCTTACTTTATTGATGAGCCCAGCTGAGCTTTTTATGGTGTGTGTTAACCTGTGTGCTTGTCTTATGTCGCCTTGTTTGATGCAGTCCACAATCTGTGCAAATCTGTTTTGATTATCCCGTACAAATAGTGCTAAAAGCTTGTCTTGTAGCTGCAAACTGCTTTGAGAGTCCTCGTTATCTCCGCTTTGCGCCACATCGCTGCGATTCATCCAGCCCTTGGGCTTCATGTATTTCAGTAGCCCTTCCCATAGTTCCTGCGATGTAAAAGGCTTGCCTATGCAATGCTCCATACCGCGCTGGCGGTATATTTCACGGTCATTAGTCATAACATTAGCCGTCATTGCCACAATAGGCGTGCTAATATCCATTTCCAGCTCCAGCGCGATAATTTTTTCAGCTGCTTCTAGCCCATCCATCACAGGCATATGAATATCCATCAAAATAAGGTCAAAAGGCGGTTGTCCAGCTTTTGCGCGGCTACGCACCATTTCCACACCAACCGTCCCGTTTTCAGCAATGACGCAGTTCAGACCTACGCGGCTAAGATGCTCTTTGATAACCATCTGGTTCATCAAATTATCTTCAAAAACCAGAACCTCACCTTCAAAATATGGCTTTTCGGCTACATCCAGCAGGGCGTGACGCTCCGGCATTTTTAATATGGCTTCCACGGTAGGAAAGGTGAGGGTAAAGCTAAATATAGAACCTGCCCCTGGTGTACTTTTTATATCCAATTTGCCGCCCATCATATCCAGAAGATTTTTTACAATGGAAAGCCCTAGGCCCGTTCCGCCGTATTTGCGCGTGATGCCGCTGTCCCCTTGTACAAAAGGCTCAAAAATATGCTCTATTTGCTCCGGCGTCATTCCTATGCCGGTGTCTTTCACTTCAAAATATATGGTTTTACTGTCCTCGGTTTCGGCGGTCACATCAGCTGTGATGCGCACAATGCCGCTATCTGTGAATTTGATTGCATTAGATACGATGTTGATAAGAATCTGTCGCAGGCGCACAGGGTCGCCTACCAGATACTTGCCGTCCGAAAAAGGCTCAATGTAAAATATAAGACCTATGTCTTTTTCTATGGCCTTTGGTGCAACATTGGTTTGGCATTGCGCAAAAAGTTCGCTGGGGTCAAATGGCACCGGCACTAGCTCCATTTTGTCGGCCTCTATTTTTGAGATATCCAGTATATCATTAATAATTTGCAATAGCCAATGTGAATTATCCACGATGCGTTGCAAATATGTGCGCGTTCTTGGGTCTGCTTCACTTTCCAGTGCAAGCTCCGAAAAGCCTACAATGCTGTTCATTGGCGTGCGTAGCTCGTGACTCATATTAGCGATAAAAGCGGATTTTGCGTGGGAAGCGGCCCGCAGCTGCTCTTCAAATTCCCTGCGCTCTGTTATATCTCGTGCCAGCCCCAAAACCCCGAAAACCTCACCGTTTTGCATTAGCGGTATTTTAAGTGTGTTCAACATGCGCATATTTCCACTGGCATCCATTGCAGCTTCTTCGATTTCGATGGGCTTGCGGCTGTTAATCACTTTCAAATCCCATCGACGCCATTCCGAAAATGTCTCTTCAGACACGCGCATAAGTTCCAATTCAGTTTTGCCAATTAATTCCTCGCGCTTAAAATCGAACAAGGTCTCGAAAGACTTGTTCATGCGTATATGGCGCGAATCCAAGTCTTTGCAAAATAGCACATCGGGGATGGAGTCAAACACAGCGTTAAGCAGGGCGCTTTCTAGCTCGTGCGCCCTTTCCAGCTCAGCGATATGTCCTGACATCTGACGCAGTTTGCGCCTAGCATTGTGTAGCAAAACCGCAAAAAAACAAACAGCGGCAGCAAGAAGAATCAATGCGCCAATAAGCCAATAAAATAGCACATCCATAGCCACACCCCCGCGGTATTTTTGTTTATATGTCTACAATATAATTCTACACCATTTGCCAGCAAATATCAATAGAGGATTTTATACCAATCTAAGTTAAAAATCGTTTCATCTTCATTCAGAAAACATCAAGAAGCACGGTGCTTTTCCGAATTTCGATTCAACCTTTTTAACGTAAGATTGGTATTAATACCAACTTGCAATCAAAACAATACTAACCGCGCGAGCACATAGCCCTGCGCTTTCGCTACGCGAAAGTGGCCTTCGGCCAGTTTGCCGCAGGCAAACCGCAAAGAGCTACGGCACGCACTCGTGCGGCAAGTATTGCTAAGATTGCAAGTTGGTATGAGCCATGAAAAAGCGGAAGAGGCAATCCCTCTTCCGCTCCATTTCGTGGTAAAATTTACATTAGACGTGTCCGCTAAGCTAATTTGGGGTTTCGGAACATGTCTATTAGATAACCTTAGCAACCATTTGAATCGTATTAAAATACTTGCCACCTTCCGCCGCCATCATATCCAAATCCCATTTTTCTTCTTTGATATTTGGATTACGGCTTGCAAGATATTCTTTCCAAGCTGTGTCGTGGCAAGTCTGCTCGCTGATAGTTACAATTTCTATGCCCTCTGCCTTGACAAATATTTCCTTCCACCATTCAATGCCGCGGATATATCTTGCCACATCAGGAACATCCCAAAATGGCTGCATTTCTGGCGGAACATTATCACCAAATTCATGTTTTAAGCCGGGAAAAGCAACTGCAATATAGCCACCTTTTTTCACGTGAGGAATAAGGTTTGGCAGTGCATCCTCGTTATCGCCAAACATATTGTAGGCCCCCACCGAAAAAATTACATCAAAATAGTTCTTTGCAAAGGGTAGTGGCTGAGTTGCGTCCAGTATCATCGAAACGATTTTGTCCGCAATACCAAGCGATTGAAACCGCTCATGATTTTCGGTTGGGTCAGCATACAAGTCGGTGGCAAAAACGTTTGCACCGTGTGCTTGCACCAAATATAGTGCCGATAAGCCCATCCCGCAGCCCAAATCAAGTATTTTCATATCTTTTGTGACCCGGAAATGCGAAGCCAATTCCTCGGCTTGTCGTATTCCATTTGGCCCCCACATTGTATCTTTGAGTAGTGCCAGGTTCTTTTTGTCTGCGATGAACTTGTTTGAGAATGTATCGCTCATTGTTTCCCCCTCATAGGTTATTTACGGCTATCTAGCCATGCTGTGGCCGCATCCGCCACAGTTTTTACATTGTCGGCCTCAAACGGCGTTGGCAGGCCGGCATCCGCTACCAGCTCTACAAATGTCTTTGTACCGGCAAAGCCTGTTAATCTGCGATATTTCGCCCATGCTGCTTTTGGTTCTTTTTGATTTTCAGCCCAGAAGCTCAATGCAATTATTTGCGCCAAGCAATAGTCGATATAATAAAACGGGTCGCTGAAAATATGTCCCTGGTGCTGCCAGCGGCGACCCTCGCCATGGAATGGTGTGTCCGTTAGGTCAAGCCATGGGCGGTATTTTGCTTCCAGCTCAAGCCAATATGCATTGCGCTGGGCTGGTGTCATTTCCGGTTTTTCATAGATGGTATGCTGGAATTCATCTACCATTACGCCATATGGCAGGAATGTTAACGCGCCGGAAAGGTGCATATTATAGTATTTCTCGGTTTGGTTGCCGAAGAAACCTTCCATCCACGGCCAGCAGAAAAATTCCATTGCCATGGAATGTATTTCGGCAGTCTCATTTGAATACTCTTGCAAAGCCGACGGGAAAGTACCAAATGCCAGATGCGCAGCATATGCATGGCCTACCTCATGGGTAAACACATCAATATCACCGGATGTTCCGTTAAAATTGGCGAAAATAAATGGTACCTTGTATTTTGGTATGGTAGAGCAATATCCCCCGCTGGATTTGCCCGGGCGCGTCAATACATCAAATAGCTCATTATCCATCATAGAGTCTACCAGCTCACCCGTTTCAGGTGATAGCTCGTGGTACATCTTTTTCGCGTGTGCAAATATATCATCCGGTGTACCCACAGGCTTTGCATTGCCATCAGGATATTCAAAAAACTGGTCGTAGTATTTTATCACATCCACGCCAATGCGCTGGGCCTGAGCTTTCTTAAACCCTGTTACAATAGGCACGATATACTTCGCAACACCATCACGGAATTTTGCCACCATGTCTTTGTCGTAGCAATTTCTGCCCATGCGGTAATAGCCAAGCTCTACAAAGTTTTCATAGCCCATTTTTTTGGCCATACCAGCGCGCACCTTCACCATCTTGTCATAAATCTCGTCAAACTTGGCAGCATTGGAATTCATCCAATCCGTAGTAGCCTTGTGAGCCGCTTTACGTATGTTACGGTCAGGATGTTCGCCATATGGGCTGATTTGCGCCAGCGTAAGCGTTTTGCCATCAAATTCTATTTGCGCAGAAGCTATCAGCTTGTCATATTCAGTGACCAGCGTGTTTTCTGCTTGCAAATCTTCCACAATCTCCGGCTTAAAGGTCTTGCGCTCTATTTCTGCGTTCAAAAACATCACAGAACCCCATTTTGCTTCCAGCTCCTTGCGGAATGGAGATTCCAGCAACGCGCCTGTGAAATCGTTAATAACCTCTTCCAATTTTGGCATGGTTTCGTTCCAAAATTCAACCTCTTTGTCATAAAACTCGTCTGTTGTATCCAAAGAATTACGGATAAATGCTAAAGTTGCGGTGGTATCGCCTTCGGCGAAGAACTCGTCATATTCTTTATATGCCGCAATACATTCATCCAAGCTACCCGCGCCCTTAAAACGCTCCAGCAGCTCGCGGAGTTTTGCGTTTAACACCTCATATACAGGTCTCTCGTAAGGCATTTGTGAAAATTTCATATTATACACATCCTTGTCTAATTTTTTGTCAGGCATATTCAACCTGGATTGCTTCGTCCTTGGAAGATGCCAGATTCGCAAGTATCGTTGGCCTCGTAATGACGAGCCAAGCTCAAGACGTCATTGCGAGGGCGAATATGATTATAGTTGATACACAGTCAGCGCCCGAAGCAATCCAGCTGCCGAGCTCTTGATTGACGTAATATAGCAGCCCTCATGCCCTAAAGCACAAGAACCATACCCTCTTCATCTTCAAGCATTTCTCCTGTTTTTGTAAAACCGAGTTTTTTGTAAAACTCTATTGGTCCTTCACTTCCCGGCACAGCCGATGTATACAATTTCTCAATCTTGCCTTTTGACGATGCTTTTATTTCTTGCACCAGCAAATCTAACGCCGCCTTGCCGTGGCCCTTGCGTTGATGGCTATTGTCAATCATCATGCGCCATAGATAGTAGTATGGCTTGCCATCGTTATCATTTTCATCATAGCAGTATTCTGCCATAATAAAGCCCACGGGCGTTTCGCCATCATAAATGCCATATGCAAGCGGCCCCTCGCCGTTTTCTACATAATAGGCATAAGCTTCTATCATGCTTTTCTCATTAGTAGCTACAAATCTCTCATCTGCCTTTAATTTACAGATTTCAAAGCAGTTTTTTGATGTTATTTTTTGTAAAGTTATCATTATTAAACTCCTAAAATTTTGCTCTCTGCCTCTTTCTTGAATTGGTTTGTATATAGGTTGTAGTAATGCCCGCGGTTGCGCAGCAGTTCTTTATGTGTACCCATCTCCAGTATCCTGCCATCATCTATAACCAATATGCGGTCGCAAAAACGTATGGTAGACAGGCGATGCGCCACAATAAAGCTGGTGCGGCCTTCCAATATCTTGAAGATAGCGGATTGTATTGTTGCTTCTGTTTGCGTGTCAATGCTGCTTGTGGCTTCATCCAGCACAAATATGGCCGGGTCTTTGATGATGGCACGTGCAAAGGAAACCAGCTGCTTTTCGCCGGTGCTCAGGCGTCCGCCGCCCTCTCCTACATCGCTATCAAAGCCTTTTTCCATCTTCATGATAAAATCGTAGGCATCTACAATTTTTGCGGCTTCAATAATCTCATCATCCGTTGCATCCAGCTTGCCGTAGCGGATATTATCCCGCACAGAGCCGGAAAACAGATGCGGCGCTTGCAACACATAGCCAAGATTGCTTTGCAGCCATATTTGCGGCCGCTCTCGATAATCCATGCCGTCAATTAATATGGTACCCTCGGTGGGCTCGTAAAATCTGCACAGCAAATTAACTATCGTAGACTTTCCGCTGCCCGTTTCGCCCACCAGCGCGATTTTTTCGCCGGGCCGCACATCCAGGTCAAAATGCGAAAGCACCTTTTCGCCGGTTTTGTAGCTAAATGACACATCTTTGAAGGTAATGCGCCCCTGTATTTTGTTCCAGGTTTCGGGCTTTGGATTTTCAAAATCGCCGTATTTTGCAATGACCTCTGCGCTGTCCACTACATCCGGCTCGGCTTCCAGCAGCGAAACTGTGCGCTCTGCACTGGCTTGGGCCGCTTGCATCTCGGAGAGCACGCGGGCAATCTCGGATATTGGTTCGGACATCTGCGTCACATATGTAACAAAAATGGTCAGCGTACCCAATGATATCACGCCGCCCAAAACAGCCGTGCCACCTTCGCCGATAATAAGCGCAACGCCAATACCCGTAAGCGATAGCACGATAGGGAAGTACATAGCCTGTATGGTTGCGGCCTTGATGCTGGCGCGGCGCATACCGCCGGACAGCTCATCAAATTCTCCAAAGTTCTTTTTCTCGCGCATTAGCGTTTTTGTGGTCTTTGCACCTGTTATGCCTTCGTTGTAGGCTCCTGTAATCTTGGAATTAAGCTTGCGGCTTTCGCGGTGCGCATTTAATATGCGCTTTTGGAAATATGCCGAAGCCACGATAAGAAACGGCACAATAGCAAGCATAATCAGCGTTAGGCGTACATCTGTAAACAGCATGAAGATGATAAAAGCCAGCATCATAAATATGCCGTGGATAATGTCTACCACGCCCCAGGATACAATCTCGCCAATGCGGAAGGTATCCGATGTAAGCCGCGCCATAATCCAACCTACCGGCGTATTATCAAAATACGAAAACGACAGGTTTTGCAGCTTGTGGAAAGCCGTATCGCGCACATCCGCGCTAACATCAGTATCAATGCGCCCTGCAAAATAGATAAAAGCAAACACATTTGTAGCCTGAAAAATGATTAGGCCAACATACAGCACGATAAATATTGGCAGATTATCCAAATTGCGGCCTATTACAAAGTTATCAATTGCATATCCTGTCATCTGCGGAAAAATAGCCCCCGCAATAGCCAAGGATATGGAAAAGAAAAACAGCATTGCAAAATTTCTTTTGTATTTCTTGCAAAATTCAAATATCTTTTTCCACAGGCGCGCGTCAAATGACTTGGTATAATCCTGCTCTTCAAAATAATTATCCATTACGCATCGCCCTCCTTTTCAAAGTCCTGCTCCAGCATAGACTGTATTTCCCAAATACGCTTGTACAGCCCATCGCGGCCTAAGAGCTCATCATGACTGCCCTGATCTGCCAGTTTGCCGCCCTCAATTACAAATATGCGGTCGGCATCCATCAGGGTTGTAATACGCTGGGAGATTATAAATGTGGTTACGTCGCTGGCGCGCTCGGAAAGGGCCGCACGTATTTGCGCATCCGTTTCTGTATCTACCGCTGAAAGCGAATCGTCAAAAATCAGCATTTCGCTGTTTTTTATCAGCGTGCGGGCAATGGCCACGCGCTGTTTTTGGCCGCCGGATAGTGTAACGCCGCGCTCACCTACCATGGTGTCGTAGCCATCTTCAAACTCCTCTATAAAGCCATGGGCAGATGCCGTGGTTGTTGCCTGCACAATTTCATCTTTGGTTACATCATCCTTTGCCATTTCTAAATTGCGCTGTATAGATTTAGAATACAAAAATGGCTCCTGTAGCACAATGCCCACCCTTTCACGCAGGTGGTTTTTGGATATGCGGCGCAGCTCGCGGCCGTTTATCATTATGCTGCCCGCGCCGTATTCATACAAGCGCAGCAAAACATGCATTAGGGTAGATTTTCCGGAGCCCGTTGCACCCAAAATGGCTATGGTTTCACCTTTTTTCACGGTAAACGAGAGCTTATCAAATATCTTGCGACCCTTTGAGCCTTCGTATTCAAAATCTACGTTCTCAAACACAATATCTCCGCGCAAATCGTGGGGCTCGGCTCCTGGTGTATCTTTTTCTGCTGGCGTGTCCAGTATCTCATACACGCGGCCAAGGGCAACCTGCATACGCCCAAGGTCGGATAGCACACGGCCCAGCTGGCGCACAGGCCACACCATCATGGATGTGTTGATAGAAAATACCACCAGCTCGCCTGCGGTTAGCTGGCCGTTATACGCAAACATAATACCCGTTACAATTACAATGAGAATTTGCGTAAAGCACAGCAAATCGCTGGATGACCAATACCATGACAGATATTTCATCTGTTTAAATTGCAGTTTGCGGAATTCATCGTTTTTTTCGGTGAATTTATCCACCTCAAAACGTGCGCGGCCAAAGGCCCGCACAACACGAACGCCCGTTAAACTTTCTTGCAGCACAGTTGTGAGCTCACCTTCGGCCTCATCTGCCAGCTTAAAAGTTTTACGCACGCTTTTGAAAAATATGTACGAAAATACGAAAATAATAGGCAAAAAGGCCATTGCAATCAACGTTAGCGTCACGTTGATGGTGAACATTACCATCAGTGCAAAGGTTGTAAAAAACACAGCCCGTGCAATCTCAATGGTTTGTTGCTGCAAAAAGCGGCGTGTAGTTTCTACATCCGATGTGCAACGCTGTATTAGGTCGCCTGTTTTCGCATGTACGTGATAGTTGTATGGTAGTTTTTGGATGTGGTCATACAGCCTGTCTTTCATGCGCTTTGCTGTATTTTCGCCACCTAGTGCCATTGCACGCTGACGACAAAAAACAAATATCGCAATGAAAAACTGAAAGATGCAAAAAGCAATAGCGGCCAGCCAGATATTTGCCTGCCAAGCCTCTATGCCGCCTAAAAGATTAACCAACCACATTACAAGTGGGTTGGGTACCAGCTCCTGTGTGCCCAGAACATTGTCTATTGCAATGCGCGTGACAAGTGGAGCTGCCGTAGAAGAAAGGGCAGAGCCTGCCTGTAAACAAATGCCCAGCACAAATAGCCACGTATAGCCCTTTAAAAGCTTCTGTAAACGCTTAAATGTTAAAATAAAAATCCCTCCGTGGTGCCAAACGTTGCCAGTTAGTCGCTAGACCTCCGAGCGCACGCGGCGCAATTAGTAATTAGTGCTGAAGCATTGTCATTCATAATGATGTTTGTCATTATAATTACCTCCTTTCATAATATTTTTACATCGACTTTTCATTATACAACGAATATACATTATCGTCAAATGTATCACACAATTGTAATTATATTGTCATCGTCCTGCCAGAAAGGGACTATTTTAAACCGCGGAAAACACAAAACGACGCGGAAAAGAGCGAAAGCGCCTTTCCGCGTCGTTTATGTCTAACTTATACTATTCTTCTGTTCTAATATGTCTCATTTTCACGCAAGCATTTTTTAATAGGCAGTGCGCTTAGCTTTGCGAGCAATGTCATTTCAAGTCTCGTAGCCGAATCTATAAGCCGGATAACGGATTGATTTGCTTTAAGCAGCTCCTCGAATGTGACATCATCGTGGTGAATAATAGTTCTCAGCTTGCTTGCTTCTGTTTTTAAGAGATGAGCAAGTGCCATCTCCTGCCTTGCTATTGACATAATAACAGATGATACTGCTTTGCAAATATCAGGTTTTGGCGGGTCCGCATCATGATTGGTTATTATGTTAACGCCGTTCAAATAATCCAAGCTATCCCAATCCTCATATCCTGTTCCTTCAAGGGCTCTTTTGAGGTTAAATAGCTCATCCACATCGTGTACGATAAAATTCATTGGAGCCAGGGGCTTGTATTCACCCGAGATATCATCTTCTGTTAGCACATATTCTCCTGCCCGCAGTGTGAAAGATGCCGTGCCGTTTATTGTGGTATAGGCTCGCCGTGTGTGTGGCGGCAGGATATTTGTTTGGGTTAATGTAAATTCTATGCCGGCAAGGGGCAACCCGTTCTCATCTACTTTTCTAATTCTCATTTCTGTTGTGTGTCCACTGCCGCCACTGCCATCTTCCAGTTTTATCCATAAATCGATGCTGGATACAGTGCGAACTTCATCGTTGAATTTAAATGATGCAGAATTGCTGTAATGAAAACCATCGCTATTGTATACTGCTTCCGTAGCCTCTGTGTCATAATATACCAGATAGGCATAAGGAAGGTTCCGTGCAGGGATGTTATCAAAAACTACGCTATTGTCAAAGCCAATAAGGTCTACGGTTTGCATTGTACTACTGTTAAAATGCAGGTCGCCCAGCAATAGTTTAAAATGCGGAATTTTATTTGTATCATCAGGGTCGGGCGTGCCGGGTGCTTCCCCGTTGTTTACATAGACAAATGACAATATGTCATCTACCGTGGATTTATCCAAAAATTGTCCTTCCGAGTGCATTTGTGCCAAAAATTCATTAATCGTAAGTCCTCTGTAGCCTTCAAATATAAGCTCATTGAGGTATCTGTCTACCGGCTCATTTGGGGCATGTTTCAAGAAGTTACTGTCCGCCAATATCCTAAAAGCGTCTTTGCCCCACCAGGGCGTGTTTTCCTCTCTGCCCATCACACGTATAATGCGTAAAGAATTCTTTACATACTCGTGTGAACTGCAAATTTTGCCGCCAAAGGGCCCAATGACCAAATAATCTTCAAGCTCGCAGTTCTCATTGTGGAAGGGCGCATCTATCGGATACCCCTGATATTTGGCATAGGGCATAAGATATGGCTCGTTATTACTTTGATATCTTTCTCCTGTGGGATTAGCATTGGAATACCCTAATGATTCGGCGGTTGTGTAATAAGATTCGCCGTCCGTGGCACGCAAATCACGCCATGTTAAATTTTGATACCCTGCTTGCAAATTCCAGCGCATGGGGTCAAAATTTAGATAATCATTGAATTCTACTTCTGGAAAATCGCCTAAATTTCCGCTATAGGCCCCATACCTTCCGGATTTGCCAATGATTGGCCCGGGAGTATCCGGTCTGTCCGGCAAAGGGCCACCCCCAACTTCAACATTAATGTTTTTGTGGATGGTTATGCCGTTTATGACCACTGTCATAGCGGCAATGGTTGGCTCTTGTACCCATCTTTTGTACAGCACATATACAGAAGTTTCCAGCCAGCCCTCAATGTTGTCAGGCATTTCTCCGCCAAAATAGTTGTAGTAACCATCGTTAAAATCTACTTCCAGATAGTAATTGCCATTTTGGTCATTGCGGTATGTTCGTGTGCCTACCACACCAATGCTGCCATCTCCATGGATATCGATGACATTATGGCCAAAGCCAATTATGTCAAATACCTCGTTTACAGAATTGTTCAGCTCAATTAAAATTTTGTCTCCGGCAAAAATTCCTAATGGGCCGCCCCTGTACTCTACCAATATTTTCACCATCATCATATTGTGTATGGTGTCTATTGGCTGTCCATCTACTGTTAGTTCAAAATTTGTCACTTCTACAAACTGTCCTGCCATTTGTTCTCACTCCTTTTCATATCAGACGCGTCCCAAAACTTCCTTTTGCGAGCGTAAACATCAGGATTCAGTGAGGGTTGCGCGAAGCTAATTTGAGGTTTCGGGACACGTCTATTGTTGTCATAATATGCACAAGCGGTAGGACATGTTACATATAGTAATTCTACTTAAAAACAACCTTTGCGCTTTCGCTATACGAAAGTGGGCTTTGCCCAGTTTGCCGCAGGCAAACCGCAGGGCCGCGCGCGATACAACCAATGCTCCAAAAAAAAGGGGGGGTATCCGCGCGCGCTGAGGCGGTTTTTAAGTAGAATTACTATACCAGCATCGTTCACCTTTTGGCTAGGCTTGGCATACAATGAGACAAAATCAAAATAATAAGGAGTGCGACATTATGCCTAATGAAAATATCAATGAAATGGAAGAATGCATGGATACCTCATCCGACCATACCATCGAACAATCTCTTGGAGAGTTAATTTATTCTATAGCACTAGAGGAAAAAGCAATTGCGCATTTAATTTGCGCAGAAGCAGAGAAAGTGCGGGCCGCTATCAGAATTCCTAACATAACTATTAAAGAGTTGTTATGTCTTAATAATTCTGTAGAAAGCACGCTGGAAAGCATAACCAGGCTGGAAGGTTTTCTGCTGGCAAAGCTAAAAGCGGCCTTGGTAAACGAAATAGAATGTTAAACAGAGCTACAAACATAAAACCGCATCGTATAGACGCGGTTTTATGTTGCTGACAAATAGAAATCTTTTTAACCTATGTGCTGTCAAGTGCCGTCGATTTCAAATTTATCAACCAAACAAAATTACATAGAAGATAAACAATTCATATGCAGTCAGCACAAAGGTTAAAAACCAATCAAACCAATAGGTGAAGCCTTTTGGGATTTCTTTAATAGGCCATACTTTTACATATAAAATCATACTCCATACGGTATAGGCCAGTGATATTATTGCCACAGGCACGATGACAACAGCGGGTGCATTGCTTAAATAATACATAAATGCCTCTATGCTAAAGCCTGCAAACCCCAATCCTTCAAGCATGGCAATACCTATAGGAACACCAATTACTGCTATAGCTATAATCCAGTCAACAACGCTGTAAATCTTATATGTTTTTATTAGTTTTTGCTTCTTTTGCTCGGTAATTTTATTTTCCATATGGTATATCCTCTGTTCTTTCTTTGGTCAAAATTTTTTATCTCCGTGCCATCAGTGCTTTTACAAATGCAGAAATTGTTTCGGCAGCGGCTACAATTAGTATGATAGCCAATACAACCCAGTTTGCATGTGATAACCCATCTGCCAACCATACCGCGCCATCGAATGTAAATGTACTTTCCGCAAAGCTTATGAATTCGGGATTTATGATATTGCCGCTAAAAATAGAAATGGCGCATATTGCAACAATGATATTGGATATAAGCGTAATAACTGCTAGCCGCATTGTGTACCATCCTTCTACAATAGCGGCAATCTCCATACCTATGCCGAAAATAGCAAAGAGAATAATGGGCAGCCAAAGACCGCGCATCGCCTCAATGTCAAAAACCGGTATCCATACGCCATCCACATGTGCGCCGAAAACATGTGGATTTACTAGAAACACAACCACCATTGCGATGGATATGATGATTCCGAATGCAGATTCGCCCTTGCTGACCTTTGCCGCTTCCGCAGGTATTGTAGGTAGGCTTGATACTATATCGGCCCCATCGCGCAAATCTGACTTTCTATAGTCCATCACGGCAAAAATAACCGTAACAATTGCGAAAGCATGCACCAATGCTCCTGCGGTATCTGTAATTATACGCACAAAAGACCCTGCGCCAAAGTCTATGCCAAGAAGGAATATGCTAAATTCAGGTGCGGCAGGTGCTCCCTGAACTAGCCCTAGCAGCCCCAGTCCAACCATTGCCGCTGCAACAATAGGCAGCACAATGCGCAGAACATGCACATACATAAGATAGTACGCGCCGCTAATCAATGCCGTGCGCCTGTCGCCGCGATATTTTAATGCCAACTCTTCTGGCGGGCCAAGCTCGGCCAGTATGCCTTTAACATCCTCTTCAGTGTGCATTGTGCCTGAAAATCTCTCCTCAATCATCTCTGTTAACAGGCTGTCAAGCTCTTTTGCCACGTCGCCCTGCATTTTTACAGGCAAATGCCGTGTTACGGCGTAAATATAACGCTGTTTTAATTCGTTTTGCATATTGTTTCATCCTCCAAAATATTATTCACACTTTGCACTGTGCTGTACCAGTGTCCCTTTAACTCCGTTAATATCTCTACGCCAAGCACCGTAGTGGCATAGTATTTCCGCGGCTTAGTGGCATCTGTATTCCATGCGCTAGCCAGCAAGCCTTGCGATTCCAGCCGCCTCAGCAGTGGATACAATGTGTTAGCTTCTACCGCTACACCATCCTTGGCTAGGTCTCCTACTAAATTATAGCCATATGCCGGCCGTTGCAGCTTTGCCAGTACGCATAGCACCACCGTACCCCGCCGCAGCTCCAATAGTAGCCCGGCCATCAACTCTGCTTTCCCATGCACATCACCTCTGTTTTCATAATATACTATATAACATTATATAGTGCAACACACATTATGTCAAGAAAAAAATATCGTGCCCCACGCTACCGAGGCACGATATTTATTCTTCGCTCTTCTTAAACTCATCCAGCAGCTTCTCCAATGCCTTTTTCTCTATCCGCGATACATAGCACCTTTGTTATTGTAAGCGAATAACCTCTTCCGGTGCAAAACGAAAACGGATGAGCAATTCTTTGTTTTTTGACATTTCTATGCGCTCTATTAGTGAGCACAAAAGCTCTCGGTTAGTATCCGCTGATGAGATAAAACCCTCAAAAAGCTCATCAATATCAATGTTTTTGTCGAAAATGGACTCCTCGTCGGAAGCGGCTATAAGTGAGCTTAGCTGCTCTTGCAAGTTACTCCTTTGTGTCTTCAACTGTGAGTATACACGCATAAAATCTGCATCATACACAATTCCAATCAAGCGGTCATCGTAGAGTTTATCCATTTTTGCAGTTATATTGTCAGTATCCTGCTCTAGCCGTTTGATTTCTGCCTCTGCCTTATCGTTGTTGGTTAATTCCTTTGCAACCGATTGTGCAATCTCGCTACTTGTTTCTTTATCGAGATATTCCACACAAATAGTGCGGATGTGGTCTACAACAGCATTGGTTACGCGGTCAACCTTTATGCAATGGCTTGTACAGGCGCTATTTTTCGTAAAGCGTTGGTATGTACGGCACAGAAAATATAGAGTTGTGCTTTGCCCTACAAGCGGACGGTTTACAACACCAAGCGGCGCCTGACATTCCTTGCAGTATATAAGCCCTTTAAGCAGATAATTATAAGTCCTCTGCCTTGTACGCTTGCGACTTTCCATCATCAGGCCTGCGCGCTCGAAAGTATGCCTGTTAACAATAGGCTCATGTGTATTTTCCACAACTAACCATTCTGATTCAGGCAGCCGCCGACATTTTTCGGACTTATAACTGACCTTTTCCATACGCCGCTGCACCATATCCCCAACATAAACGCGGTTTTTGAGTATAAATGCAACACGCTCTGATGACCACAGCCCTGAATATGGACCTTTCCTACTTATCTGTAAATTTGAGTACTGCGCCGGTGTTTGAACCCCTCTATCATTGAGGCTAACAGCTATCTGTCTACATGACATTCCTGATAATGCCATCTCGAAAATATCACGTACAATGGTTGCAGCAATATCATCTACAACCAATACATTCACGCTATCTGGTGAGGGTTTATAGCCATAGGGCGGCTTCCAGCCAATAAACAGCCCCTTGCGCTGTTTATCACGCTTCACGCTTTTGATTTTCTTTGAGATATCTTTTGCATAAAGGTCATTTATGATAGCACGAAACGGTGTGATATCGTTTGAGGGCAGCTCCAAGCCAGTATCAATGCCGTCCAAAAGCGAAATATACCTAACGGCCTTTTCGGGAAAATACCGCTCCATATAATGCCCGGTCTGGATATAATCCCTTCCAAATCTTGACATATCCTTGGTGATAACCATATTAACATGCTTAGCCTCAATATCCGAAATCATCCTGATAAAGGCTGGTCTGTCAAAATTTCCGCCAGAATAGCCGTCATCCACATACTCATTATAAACATAAATACGGTGCTTGGTGCAAAATTCATGCAGCAGGCTTCGCTGGTTAACAACGCTCTCGCTTTCTAGTGCTCGGCCATCATCTTCCTTAGACAGCCTAATGTACAATGCTGCGGCATATTGGGCCATGCTCCGGTTGGGTAATATCACATACATTTATCGCCCACCTTTCATTGCATTACGCAAATATCTACGAAAGGCCTCTACAATTGCCTCTTTGGTTTTTTCGTAATTTGTACGCATTAAACAACCCCCTAATTCATTAAGTGTTCAAGTGTACTCCACATAGGTTGTCTTATATTACCATGGCTTCCAATATCATCTTTATTTTGCTTTTTCGCATTTTGTGTGATATAATGTATATTAATTTGAAATAGGAATTTCTTTTATGCACAATCAAGGAGGGATAACACATGGATAGTGGAAAATACGGCAGATTTAAAAAGTTAATTGCACTGATGCTGGTATTCGTGATAGTGGCGACTGCGGTGCCGGTTGCGGCATATGAGGATTATGTGCCGGAGGATGATGCGATAGCGGGCCAGGAAGAGGGGTCATCTGGCAACGACTATGATTCTGAAGGTGAATATGTGCTTGACGGAGATGACGACTATAACGGTCATTCCGGGCTTGACCCGGAATTCCCTGTAGACGACCTGGAAGATGAGGAGCTTCTCCCGGACCAAGAACCGGGTGGCGAACACAATCAGCCGCAACTTCCTGCGGCTCCCATTCCAACTGCAATACCGAT
>Ga0131853_10002059_pt1 | contig 36094 bp, 36 predicted proteins | sample TergutLab28metaG_FD_92764 | JGI IMG/M metagenome (GOLD analysis project Ga0131853, IMG submission 92764) | Labiotermes labralis P1 segment gut microbial communities from Petit-Saut dam, French Guiana - Lab288 P1 (version 2) (version 2) | ecosystem: Host-associated > Arthropoda: Insects >... | reverse complement strand
TTTCGGTTAGCCTAGGGTCATACACCTCACAACTACTCGCTCCAAACATTACAAAAGAAAACAGCATCACCAACGCCATTCCTAAAACAATAATTCTTCTACGCATAAAAATTACCTCCCATTACCATAATATTACCAAAATATGGAAAAATTGTCAAGTATTTATACAAAAAAGTTGTGTAGATGGTGTCAATATATTTATTATTTTAGAGTATATAAGTTGTGTGATAATTTTCCAAAAAATATAAAAAAAACTGTTTGCAAATTTTTCTTTTGCAGACAGCCTCTTTTATTTTAAATTATTTAACAATTTATTAGCTATCTTCAACACATCCACTACACTTATATATCATAACATACCTTAAGGTGCTGAATACTCATATGCTGACCTATTGCTTATAAAATCAAATATAATTCTATTTTTCACCATTAATTTATAACGAATTTTTCTATCCAAACTTTCGTATATTGTTCTATTCATTTTGCCATTAATAGGTGCCATAAGAGGCAAGCCTTTTTTGTCATCTAACACCTCTATTTCTAATCGTTTTTTACCCTGTTTGACATATAAACCTTTTGCATCTAAATGTTTAACTTTTGCACCTAAGTATGATGCAAAGCGATATTCTTTATCCTTATAATTTACTATGCATATTGTACCCATAAATTGTAATCCCAAATATGGAATGCGTGCAGCAGAAGAAAAAAGGGATATGCCTTGTGTTTCATTATTGCATTGTGACCAAAAATATTTTTGCGGAAACGAGCATCCTCTATCGCCTTCTATATAGCCAATCCCATCATTAAAATTGTATATTTTGCCATTTAGCACAATTTGTCCCTCAAGTGAATGTTTCATGCTAATAACATAATGTTTGCACTCCATTTTCGGTAAAAATTTTAACGGTCCCATAGCATCATATCTTATTTTAGAAAAAATACCAAAAGCTATATGACCCTTCACTTTTAAATCAGTAGTATCTATATCCAAAAATAAACCATCTTCATTAGCAAAGCTTTTATATAACCTAACCTCAAATGTTTTTCTTTTAAATAAATCATCTTCAAATTTATTCGGATAAGCAACTGCATATGTTTTATCTTGTGTTATAATTTGAATAAATGATGATTTATCGTCTTTATAAACATGTCGCCCAAAAATAATTGCCATGCTATCTTTTTGCCCCGTCAATTTTGCATAAAAGCCCTCAAAATATTTCATATATTAATTATTGCCCGTCATTTTATTTTTTATGCACCTCAATACACTTTGTTGAAGGTCCATCAAGCAAATTTCCGTCATTATCATATCTAGAACCATGACACGGACATTCATAAACATTTTCAATGCTATTAAATCTTAAGCCGCAGCCAATATGACCGCATCGTTTTTTACCTTGAAATAATCCTTTTATAAGTGAACCTGCCGCTATTAGCGCATGCGGCAAGAAACTGCCAAAATTTTTTGAACAATACGGGCGGTGAGTACTATAAACCTTGAAATATTCATCCTTTTTATTTGCAATGGCATTAGCAACTATGCGAGAACATATCATAGCATTCAGTACACCCCACTCATTAAAGCCTGTTATTATAAATGTGTTAGTATGCTTTTTAGATAAGCTTCCAGCAAATGGAACTTTATCATAAGTAACCGAATCCATCGCCGACCATGCATAATTAATTTCATTTTCATCAACAGCAAAATATTTTTTTGCAGCAATTTTAAGTTTATCATAATAATTAACATCTTTTTTATGCCTGCCCGCACGGTGATCAAACCCGCCAAGTATTATATATTCTCCATAAGAACGCATATATAAAGATTCATCACCAGAACCAGTATATGTGCCATCCAATGGATCAGCTTTAAAGGCAATTACATATGATTTTGCTTGATACATTTTAAAGTAATAAACTTCACTTAAAGTAGGTGGAAATCGGGTTGCAATTACTATTTTATTTGCTTTTATCTTATGTCCGCTTTGTGATATAAGCAAGCCTTTATCTAATATAAAATCAACTATTCGAGTATTTTCATAAATGTCAAAATTAAAAGGAATACCATCCAAAAATTTCAGCAAATTAAATTGGGCTTGGTCTTCCATTTTGATAGCAGGTCCAAACCTAGTATCCGTCCATACTGCATCATTATCCAAATTTTGTAAGTTAATAAATTCCTTTTGCAATTTTTTTATGCTCTTTTCATCAGAAGCATAAAGATATGCCGGCTTTATTTCAAAATCACATTCAATATTATTTTCAGCAATTATTTGTTTATATAGTTCCAATGCCTCTTTATGTGCCCTTATATAATCACCAGCAAAATTATTTTTCTTAGACAAATCTTTATACATCGGACTTTGAAGTGCCGTAAGCACAGCTGTAGATTTAGCAGTAGTAGCACCAGCTATCCGTCGTGCCTCAAAAACTGTAGACTTTATACCCATTAAACTAAGGTGGTAAGCACAAAGCAATCCAGCGATGCCACCACCAATTATAGCAACATCAACATCTATATCAGAATCAAGTGTATGATATGTACTAAAACCTTTAAAATCATTTTCAAAAATACTTTTCATACAAATAGTATTAGTAATTTCAATTATTTTAATGATTAAAATCTTGTAAAGCTATATAAAATATCTATAACTCTAAAAAAATTCAATTGTAACTACTTAGCAGCATTAGCAAATTCCGATTTTTTATCATAAAACAAATAAAATTAAAAACAATCACCACAGGAAAAATCCCAAATGCAGTGATTGCTTAAGTTAACTGTCTATTATCAAACATACAATTTTGAATAAAAAAATAATTATTATTTGAAAATTACTTATTGAATATTGTCTATAAAGGTATAATCTGACTCAAAACAGCCCGCCATAGCAAGGCGGGGCACCGCACGACGAAGTTGCGGCTATTTTATTAAAGTGCCTATTTTTTCACCCATTGCAGCTTTAATTAGGCTATTTTCCACATCTAAACCAAAGGCAATGATGGGCATCTGGTTTTCTAGACACATAGTGACTGCAGTAAAATCCATTACATTTAGCCCCTTTTTGACTACATCCATGTATGAAATTTGGTCAAATTTAACAGCTTTTTTGTTTGTCTTAGGATCAGAACAATACACCCCATCAATATTTTTTGCCATCAATAACACATCAGCTTTGATTTCAGTAGCTCTAAGTGCTGCACCTGAGTCTGTAGAAAAGTATGGATTACCTGTTCCGCAGGCAAAAATTACAATACGCCCTGTTTCTAGATGTTTTAATGCACGCCTAATTATAAATGGCTCTGCAATTTTATTGATAGTGATTGCTGTCTGCACTCTTGTAGGAATTCCATTTTTCTCAATGGCATCTTGCAATGCTAAAGCATTCATAATGGTAGCAAGCATCCCCATATAATCCGCCGTAATCCTATCCATGCCTTTGCCTTGCCCTGTGCGCCCACGCCAAAAATTGCCGCCGCCCACGACTACGGCAATCTCCATGCCTTTTTTGTGCAGTGTAACTAATTGTGACACTACCTTTTCAATCATCGCTGGATTAAGACCGCTTACATCATCTCCTGACAGTGCCTCACCGCTAATTTTCAATAAAATCCGTTTATACATATTTTTTCTCTCTCCTTTTGTTTATTTAATTGGATATGGTTTCATACTCAAATTGAAAGTCAATTAATCCAAAATTTTGAATGCCATTAAATCTAGCATTTATAATACCATCTATAAAAGTAAAATACACCCTATATGAATCTTGCTGTGCAGTATAAACATTGCCTGTTCTATTAAAGGGAAGCATTAAAGTTATTATGGATAATGAAAAAGGATGACCATCGCCTACAGTAAAATTAAATACATTTGTTGCATAATGAATTAAGAAACTGCTGTCAGAAATACTAACAAATAAAGCACTTCTTGGGTTTGGCATTTCCGTTGGTGGAAGACCACAATTAATTATAGGTAGTCTTGGTGTATTATTTTGCCACCATTGCACCCATACTGCTCTGCCTTCATTAGTCAACCGAAATATCCCCTCTTGTGATTGCTCACTTTGGACAGTTTGATCAAAGAAAACAACATCAGGCTCATTGCTGCATCCAGCAAATATTGTAAAAGAGAATAGTATGATGAATATTGCTGCAATTAGCTTTTTCATGGTTTTAGACCTCCAATGATTTATATAAAGAGACATTATTAAACTAAATTATTCATCCTGTAATAATCTCACTTTAACTATAAAAAAGAGAGAATTATAAAAAACTCTCTCTTTAATCTTAAAATCCTATTTAGATAATTTTGCAACTTCTTCTGCTAAATTGTCCACTTTTTTCTCTAAGCCTTCACCCATTGTGAATCTGGTGAATCTTGCAATACTCAAATTGATTCCAAGCGATTTTGATTGCTCTTGCAATAAAACTGTAATAGTTTTTGACGGGTCTTTAGCAAAATCTTGATGAATTAAGCAAATTTCTTTTAAGTATTTAGAAATTCTGCCCTCAATCATTTTTTCAATAACATTACCAGGCTTGCCTTTTGCTTTTGGATCATTAACAATTTGTGCTTTTAAAATGCCTTTTTCATACTCTATTTCACTGCTAGGTACAGCACTCTCATCAATATATTTAGGGTCAAAAGCAGCAATGTGCATAGAAATATCTTTTGCCATGCCTTTAATCACTGGCAATGCTTTTTTGTCCACCTTTTTATCACAAGCAATGTCAATTAATACCCCGATTTTACCGCCCATGTGGATGTAACTTTCAATAACACCGCTTTTGTTAGTCATATAACTAAAGCGTCTAAAGCTAAGTTTTTCACCAATCTTTGCTGTCCCTTGAATCACTAAATCATTAATCGTAGATTTTTTATCATCCACAAATGTTTGAGCCAATGCAGTTTCAACATCTTTAGGATTATTCATTGCTATATGTTTAGCAATTTTGTTTGACAATAACAAAAACTCATCGCTTCTTGAAACGAAATCCGACTCTGAATTAACTTCAGCCAACGCCCCAATAGTACTGTCATCACTAACAAACGCCGCTACCACACCTTCAGATGCAACCCTATCTCCTTTGCCGCCTGCAATCGAAATTCCTCTTTCTCTTAAAAATTCAGTAGCCTTTGCCATATCACCGCCGCACTCTGTCAGCGCCTTCTTGCAATCCATCATGCCTGCCCCTGTTTGCTCTCTTAAGGCAGCAACATCTTTTGCCGTAAATGCCATTATTCTTGTCCTCCTTCTTGATTTTGTGCAGTAATTTCTTCAGTTTGAGTATTATTTTCTAAAGCCTCTGCTCTCATTTTTTCTTCTAATTCACGCCTTTTAGCAATGCCTTCTTCACCCTCTCTAGCCTCAATGACAGCATCAGCCATAGCCGACACTATCAATTTAATTGCTCTTATCGCATCATCATTTCCTGGGATAACATAATCAACTTCATCAGGGTCACAGTTTGTATCTACAATACCCACAATAGGAATATTAAGCGCCCTAGCCTCTGCCACTGCAATATGCTCTTTTTTAGGATCTACTACAAACAATACTCCCGGCAGATGATGCATGTCTTTTACGCCGCCAAGATTATTTTCTAGTTTATCTCGTTCTTTTTTTAAGCCAATTACCTCTTTTTTAGGCAAACTTGCAAATTCATTAAGCTTTTCCATTTGGTTTAGCTTGTTTAATCTGTTTACCCTGCTTCTCATAGTAGAAAAGTTTGTAAGCATTCCGCCTAACCAGCGATTGTTGACATAATACATGCCGCATTTTTCTGCTTCAGACTTAACTGCCTCTTGAGCTTGCTTTTTTGTACCAACAAATAATATAGTTTTGCCCTTTTCAGCTTGCTTTTTGATAAAAGCATAAGCATCATCAACTAAGTCTACAGTTTTTTCTAAGTTAATGATATAAATATCATTCCTAGAGGTATATATATACCTTTTCATTTTTGGGTTCCATTTTTTTGTCGGATGCCCAAAGTGAACACCAGCTTCTAAAAGCTGTTTCATTGAGATAACATTTTCTTTTGACATTTTATTTTTCTCCATTTGGATAGGTAGTATAGACTTACAAATCCTTAAATCCTCCCTGATTAGACGGAGCATTAAAAAATTTTACTCCGCTGAAAAAATAATAATCAGGTGCGAAATTAACACAATGAACATTTTAACATATTTGAATGAGTAAATGCAAATATTTTATTAGGCAATTTAGAAATTTTTTACAGATTCTTTTTAAGATACTACATGAATCTGCCCATTGCTATTATTATATACTGTGACATAAGCAATTGGAGCAGTAATCTTAAATAATACTCCGTTTATTAAGGTAGAACAATTAGTTATAATTCTAAAGCGATTATATCCTTGAGGCAATCTAAATTCAGTCAAAGAAATAGCCTCTATCCCACCAAAGGAAATGGCTTCAAAGCCATATTTTTTACAATATAAATACACCGTACGCAACAAATTATTTTGACATATTGTCCAAATAAGTATATTGTTATTAAGCGGACTCATTCTAAAATCTCTGGGCGTCAAAATCTGATTATTGACAATACTGCTTATTGTCACATCAAGAAAGGCAGGTTTTGCCTCTATGGGAATAGCAGTACCTGCGCAATAACAAATTCCAGTTGCAACTACTTTGACAGTATTTGTCCCCAAAGTTAAGCCAAAGTTGTGAATAATTATTCTGCCATTAGTAGTGATTAGATTTGTTGACACAAAATCACTGCTTCCACCTCGCATAATATAAATTCTTTGTGTATTCACTCGTCCTGATTGACAATTTGTTCGCCGAGTATCAAATTGCAGAAAAATCTGACAATGCTGATGAAAATTGTATACAGATTCTAAAAAACATTTATAGCTATCACAATCACATCTGACAATATAGCTGCAGCAATAACTGCCAGACACATATCTTACATCTCTAACTACATAACGATAATTAGTTATGTTTATAAAATATACTCTGTCAATTTTTGCAAGAATATATACATATGTTATTGCATCACCACCAGCAACATTGCCACAATGAGTAAAATCTAATCTATTTACATTAAAGCCACATTATGCCCTCTAGGCGGTGAAACATCAACTACAACCAAAACTTCTGTGCTTTGCGTTGTCCTATAATTCATAGTCACATCCTGCAATTCATAAGTCAAAGCAAAGTTATCGCAATGCATACCTTGTGCCACCGCTGACGGCTCTATTAAATGCACTCTATGAACACAACGACATTCTTCTTCCTCTACATCGTCATGTTCAACCACAAAATCCCACGCTTTCAAGATTCGTCTATCCTCGCTAATCTCGTTACCGTCCTCATCAATCGCCAGTCCGTCAAGCTGTTCAAGCCTAAACTTCGTTTTAGGCGGAAACGGCTTTTTTGATTCAAGCGGCATACTCTCTAAAACTACTTGCCCGCTATTAAGCGTTTCGTCTAGTCTATCCTCTGTAAATAATGGTTGTGCTATATGGCTAGAATAATCGGTGCTTTTTGCTCCGTTTTCCCACAAATAAAATTTGTATTCATATCTCATTATCTAACCCTCCCAGTATGAACGCTAAAATTAGCCCTTGCAAGCATGGTAGCTTGACTGTTGTTCTCTATAAACATTTCATGCCTAAATTGCCTATGCCTATCCGCTTGCCTAAAACCAATGCCTATGCCTGCGGATATACCGCCGACAACAGCCCCAATGACTGCGCCCTTTGGACCAAATATCGCACCCGCCGCCGCTCCGCTTGCAATGCCGCTTCCGACATTCAAAACATCGCTGACAACTTCCATTCGTCTATTAACCATTGCTTGATAGTTACTATCGCCGTGGCGTCTGCCAATATCGCTAACATGAAAATTAAGCCATTGCCGCCCTACTTGCTTTGCAAGCCCTATGCCTGCATTTATAGCAAACATTGTGGACGGGCTAGTGGCTTTTCTTATGCCGTTTTTAATTGTGCGGTTATAGTTGAGAACCTTATATAATTTGCTCTCCCTGTTCCTGCCGCCTCTCCAGTCGTTGCTATATTGCGGAACAGTCAAAATGCACTAAGTACAAATAAAATTAATACAGAACAAGGCATAAAACAGTATCAAAATGTATAAAAACAGCTGTTCAAAACGAATTAGCTGTTTTTTTGTGTCTTAATATTCTATTTTAACTTCTCTACATTATCTCAATAATACCCTCGCTATACTCATGGCAATAACAATCGCCTATGTATCGTCCGTATTTTTCAAAGTCAAAAAAGTCTTGCAACCTATCGCTTAACCCTCTTTCCTCGCAAGCATCAAACATCTCTCTGCCATAGTCTGCCCAGTTAAATCCTTTATAAAGGTTTATGCCATCGTCCCAATAATAACCATTTGAATCAACTAGGCTTTCAAAATCACTCCATGAATAGATTTCTAAATAAGCCAGCATAACATCATGTTTGTGACTGCATTCTAAAACTCCCGACTCTTTAAGAGTGTTAAAAAGTCTTTGCGGACTCATATAGTCCCATGATGCACAATTTGAGGGCAAGCCTTCAATATCTTGGATAAACAATTCCTCATCTATTCCATCAAGGTCAAAACCTTGTTTTTTGAGTTCCAAGACAATACTGTCCCAGTCATCAAAATCATGTAGGTCTAACCAATTTGAGCCTAATGCTTTTTCATTGCATTCGTTGTAACTGCCCCATGAGCCAATGATAACAGTTAGTTGATGTGTGTTTTGTGTTTCCATTTTTTTGAATACACTCCTTGTAAAAAATTTTGATTTCCCTAAACGCTAGGCTTATTTTACTCCCTAATTCTTGAGAAAAAAATTACTCTTTCTCGGAGAGAGGGAGTGGAGGGGAAAATCACTTTTTCCCGTCGGTCGGTCGTGTTTGGGGTTGATATTTACAAAGCATAGGCTGCTAGGGCAAGTCAAAAAAGTTTCAGTGAAGCCAAAAAATTTTTTTACTTGCCCTAGCAGCCTATGCTACTCCCCAATAACCCCAAACACAACTGATTGACAGGGAAAAGATTAAATAGTCATTAAAAAATCCATTCAAAAAAATATTCAATATTAAAAGTTAATTTTCAATATAACTATAAAAATATTTGACTAAAATCATGAAATATGTTACATGAAAAGTAAGTAACTTATATAGAATTGATTATATATAATTTTTATATTTTTCAAAAAGGAGTTGCATATGAAAAAAGTTTATGAATTTAGTGCTGGTCGTGTTGGAAATGGCATAGTTGATTTAGCGAACGGCAACATGACTTTCACGCATCAAACAACGGATGCAGATTCAAATGTTTTGTCCGTTGCTTTATCTCATGTCTATCAAAGTAATTTGACCAACCTTGATAGTTCTTTTGGTCGTGGCTGGAAATTAAATCTGCATCAAAACCTGCAAAGCAAAGACTCTAATAATACACACTATGTTTATACTGATGGTAGTGGCATAAAGCATGACTTAAAAGAAAGATATTTTATAAGACAAGGCATTGAGAAAGTTTATCAGAATATAACTCGCAAGGACATAAGAATTGACCAATATGGTCGTTTATGGTTGATTGAAAAACCCGAACAAGAAGTTTTTGCTGAAATTGTTTCAAACAACGGCTTAATTTTACAGTTGCGTCCCGATGGTTTTTGTGGGAGTAAGAAAATTGAAACAAGGCATGAAGAACTTGTTAGAATTGAAAGTGAAATTAAGTCAACCCGCAGACATGTTTATGATTTAGAAGAATCAATTGAGCAAAATGCTAATTTTGAAACTCCTATCAATATCGGAAATATAAGTTTTAATTCGTTGAGTGAATTGCAGTTGCACATCCAGTCAGAAGGCTTGAGAATAGAAAGGCAGTCTATTACAGACTTTAACGCAAATGTCAATCAACAAAATGAACTTATGCAAAGACAAGCAGACTTGCGGCATGAGAATATGAAAGGAATGGGGCGTGTTTGGAGTATTATTTCTGATCCTGATTTGTCAGGCGACAACATCACTACAAATTTCACATTTACAAATAGAAGAGACAACAGATGGACATTCACAAATAACACAAATGCACGCATGATGGAATCTATGCAAGCAAGAATTCAATTTATGAGTGGTCAAGTGTCGGGAGCAGATGTGAATCAAGCTAGCAGGTCAAGAGGCATGTATATCTATCAACAAAAATTTCAAGAAACCTGTGAACGCATTCAGCAAGACATTCAAAGATTATCTACAAACATTGAAAACAGAAACTGGAATAACCAGCAAAGAACAACGGAAGAGCGAGCTGCTTTAATATCTTTTCAAACAGAACTACAGAGGATAAGAAACAATTTTGAAAAGGCTCGTCTTGAACTTATGCTTTCTAGGTGGAATAAAGATTTAATTGAAGCACGCTCACAATTATCCCAGCTTGAACATATTCACAAACACCTTATAACTCATCTCCCTGTAAACTATATAATCGCCGATAAAATCTTAGGGTTTAACGAAGTAGGCAACCTTATCGCTATATTTGATAACTACGATAATCATGTGGCTATAATTTATCAAGATGGACAAATATCAAGAGTTATTGACGCCGAAGATAGAGAAATTACATTTGATTATATAAATAACCGCCTTGACTGCATAAAAGATTTTGAAGAAAGAAAAACCTATTTTAGATATGATTCAAATAGTCGTCTGATAGCGATTGAATATCAAAACGGTGAAAGTTCGACATTTAATTATGATGCAATCGGCAGATTATCAAGAGCACTAGCTCCTTCTGCTATTGGCTCTGGAGTTGCATATGATATGTTTAACAGGGTTGAGAGTATTTTTGATGTGACTAGATTAAGCCAAATTGACAGTCAAGCAGTTCATGGTAGACAAGAGCAAACAGAACCTAATGTTAATTTTTCATATAGCGTTTCACAAAGGACAACAAGACTGACAATCCCCAAAACAAATGAACGAATCACCTACTTTTTTAATGCGGATAACGAATTATTGCACGAGTATATTCAAGGTGCTTTTGAACAAAGGCTTATCACAGTTTTAGAAAACGATAATCATGAAATCATGATAAGTGAACGATTAAACCTTACTTCTAACCTATCTCAAATTCAATCGAGGCATATTGGTTGGATAAATAATCCCAATACTTTACCCGCTGCCTTTCAAGAGGGCTTATATTGGCAGGTTGCTGAACTAAACAATGAAGGAAATCCTGTTCACAAGCGATACAGCCAAAAAGCACACCCTACTAAGAGGAATATCCGTCAAGATTTAGTAGAGAATTTTGAATATAAAAATTTTACAGACAACAGACAACCATTGCTTATAAAACAAGAATCTATTACGACTACAACAAATCAACCAAACAGAACAAGCACAATAGAATATTTTTATAACAAGCAAAGTGATATAATCCGCACAGTTTCAGAGCCAATCGGAATGATTGAGAAAATCGGCTACACTAACAACGGGATTGTGATTAGTTCTGCTGTCTATCATAAATCCAACCCAAGTAAGCAAATTATCCACAAGGAAGAAGTTGCCGAAAACGGTCAAGTCCTCTCCTCTTTTGATGATATCGGACAACATAGAACGACTTTTGACTATATTGCAAACACTAATAAAATAAACCACACTACTGACCCACGAGGAAATACAACAGTTTTTGGTCACGATTTTTCAATAGGTCATATAAACAGTCTTTCAAGTGTTGCAAATGGTGAATTTAATGGCACTACATACGATTTCACAGCAGATTTTTTGACAGGGTTAGAGAGCGGCAACACCAAAATAAACTACACTTATGAGCGATGGGGACGCAAAAGCGGTATTAAGTTAAACGATATTGCCTATGTTTCTTATTCTTATTCAACCGAAACCCGTGACCACTACAACGGCATGAACCAAATTGAGTGTGATGTTGTGACTGCGGAGTATGCAAACGAAGAAATATATAGGTCATATGCGGACAAATTCGGGCGACTTATTTCTGTTCGTTATGCACTAAAAGGCTCTAATGAATCAGAGGTAATCTTAAAAAACTATTATGAACTTGACGAAAACAATGCAGACTTTGGTCGATTGAGAAAAACTCTTGATTTTAACACACCGCAAACAACTGAATTTACATACGATAGGGACGGCAATGTGATAGAGCAAAAAAGCATGGGACATTTTGCGGGTAGTGATGAAATCCCTGCTCAACTGCTCTCTATCAAGCAACAATTTGACATTGACGATAATTTGATGAATTTTGGATTATGTAGTTGATAAACGCAAGCAGTCTTACAAATTCCAATACGAGAATGAGGAGTTGACTGCCGTTGATATAGCCAAATTCGGAAGGCAGAATATCACAACCGATAATCTAGGACGATTAGAAAAAACAGAAATTGCAGGCACTGTCAATGATTTTAGCTATTACCATCATGATAGTCATGCAACAGGACTTATAAACACCCACACTCAAAAGATTGGGGATGATAAGACTAGAAAACGCTATGTCTATGACGGGAATTCAAACATAACAGAGATTAAAGACGGATTTAATCGCCCGATTGTAAAGTATGAATACGATGAGTTAAACCGCCTTGTTCGTGAGGGCAATGCAGAGTTTGGTTATGACAACAACGGCAATATTTTATTTAAGAAAACTGGTGATGATATTACCGCTTATGAATATGACGGCAACAGATTGATTTCCCGTACCCTTTCCAATGGAGATAGGGAGAGATTTGAATATGATGTTTTAGGAAATCCCACTCTATATCGTGGGAATAATTTGTCATGGTCGAACTTACGCAACCTTGATAAAATAACTTTTAGCGGACAAGAAATTGACTTCAAATATAATGCCGCAGGCTTGCGTGTCAAAAAAGAATACGAAAAGCAGGTTGACGGCGAGGACACTCTGTTTGAAAGCTACTACCACTGGGCAAACGACAGGCTTGTGAGTGAAACTAGGGTAACAACAACCAACTCCCACGAAGAAGCCATAGGCAACGATATTGACCCAACAGGCACAAACACTCACAACCTAATTATTGATACCACAACAAATACTTTGGATTTTATGTACGGAGTAGACGGCATAGTCGGATTCAAACTAAACGGCAAAATTAACTACTTCTACGCAAAAAATATTCAAGACGATGTTGAGAAAATAATTGACTCAAAAGGTAAAGTAGTGGCGGAATATAGCTATGACGCTTGGGGTAACCACACCATAGAGCTAGACATTGACGGCATAGCCACCCTAAACCCCATCCGCTATCGTTCATACTATTTTGATACTGAAACTAATTTATATTATCTAAAATCTAGGTATTATGATAGTGAAATTGGCAGATTCATCAACATTGACACTATCTCCATTTTAGATGAAACCAAAAATCAAATAAACGGCTTAAATCTCTATGCTTATTGCGGAAACAACCCAGTGATGAATGTTGATCCGAATGGAACATTATTTAGCCTTTTTATTGGTTTGCTTATAGCTTCTGCTGTGATAATTGCGACAACTACAGCAGTTGGCGCAATTCAAGGCGGGGTTCAAGCACATAGAAGTGGATATTGTTGGCGACAAGGTGCAAGAGATGGAGCATTAAATGGTTTGATGACAGGGGTGTCGTTATCAATGATGGTCGTGGGTGTTGCACTAACGATTACTGGAGTGGGCGGACCTGCTGGTTCTATGCTCTTTGGTGCGGGATTTTCTTCATTAATGGCAGGAAGTTCCAGTTACTCAAGCGGCGGTTCTTTCTTTGCTGGTTGGATAGGGGGACTTGTAAGCGGAGCATTAAGTGGCAGCCCCGTACCTATTTTGGGTCCCGCAGCTGGGGCATTTTTTGGAACGCTGATTACTGATCGCATAAATGGAAATCCTGTTGATTTGGAGAGAGCTATAATTCGTGCAGTAGTTGCTGGTGTAGTTGATATAGTTCCCGGATTATCAATGCGTGCAATTGGCGGAGGAAACACAGCAGCAAGAATATTCTTTTTGATAAGAGGTTTTATTGCAGGCTTAATTACATCAGTTATTTAGTTAGGAGATTGAATGATTATGAAAAAAACATGGGTTTGGCGAAGAAACCCCACACCTTTTTGGGCATATTTAATGATAATTACGACATCTTTTTTAATATCATTTGTGCTGTTTCTGTTTCCTTATGCAGAACGAGATAGGCTGATAGTTTTAATTATAATGTTTTCGCTTTTGCCATTGTATGTCCCTATAATTATATTTTCTGTGAAGTGGTGGTTGCCAAAAATTCACTTTGATGAAGAGAAGATATGGAGAATTATAAAAGGTCAAAAATATGAATGGCGGTGGGATGAAATTACAAGTTGTCGACTTTATTGGTTTTCTATTAAAGATCCGCCTATAATGCTTGAGGAAATATTAGAAATTACAACAAAGTCAGATTATCCCAAGCTTTCATTTGCTATTGGTTATAAAAAAGGTAAATTTTTACAAGAAAACTGCCCAAGTGCGATTGTTAGAGCGAAATTTAATAAATAAAAATATAAATTTTTGTGTCTACTAATAGCACAATGGAGGAAAAAATATGAATATAAAAAGAATATTATTAACTTTATTGCTCGTAGTTTTGTTGACAATGCCTTTTGCATTTTTAAGTGCTTGCGACCAGCAATCAGGCTCTCATGGTACTACTCCGCCCAACAATTCTGTTCCATCACATTTGGCTAATATTCCTAAAAGAGTTTTTGCTATCAACACAGGCAGAGAGGGATTTACTTCATTTGTTGCTATTTGGAAGGATTTTGATAATGCGACAAGAATAACTCAAGCCGAATTTAATCAAATGTCAACAACATTTACAGATAGACAAATACCAGATTATCCGATTAGAAGAATGTATGAACAAAGGAGCGGCCAAAGACAAGCGTGGGTTAATGGAGCGATTAACGGGAATATAAATTATTTTGGTTTTCATAGAACTGGATTAAATACTTTTTATAGAGTACCCATTATTGAGGTGCAGGAACATTTTCAAACTGTAGCTGTGAATAATAATTCACTGACAATCACAGTGTTTGGGGTTGAGCCAGGTAGAGAAGATTATGACTATAATATGGAAGTTTATACAAGAACTTTCACTATCGGTAATATCAGCGAAAATCAGGTGACCCGAGTGTATAATGCTAACGGCAGTTTGCGAACCTTGACAGTTGGTGAGATAAGGATAGAATTTTTTGATTAACTTTGAAATCTTTTAACCAGCAGTGTATTAACTTACCTATACTTTTACAAAAATAAAATAATAACTGAGAAGGATAAGAATTTACTTATCCCCTTTCGAAGGAGTAAATATGAGTGAAAATAAAAACAGAAAGATTGTGACAGCCGCACAAGTTGCAAGAAAGAATTCCCGTGATGACAATAATCTTTCTTTCTCTCAAAGCGGCAGTAGTGCCATGCCCTTAGGCAGCGATACTGACCAGATTGTATTATCGGCAAACGATAGTGGAGAACCGATGTTGACTTATCCGGGTTCTAATGAGTCGATTCGTCTAACACAATCAACTTTAACAAATGAGCAAAGAACTGCTATCAATAGTGCGACAAGATTTGAAGAGAGAAATAATGCTGAAAGACCAACTAATGCAAGGACGGCTGTTTTAAGGAATGCAACAGGCGATCAAATATCTCCTGTTACCTCTGCGAGCACAGTTATATTAGAAAATGGCCGTTCAGTTCAAGAAAGATTCGGAAACAATTCAAGCACTAGCACCACGTTTGTAGTCGGTTTTACACCCGATTGTGATTTTGTTATATCGCCAAACGCAGTTTAATGCTCAGGTGCAAATTAACAATGCAATCCAAGCGTGTGCTGACACGGGTGGTGGCAAAGTTGTTTTGCGTGAAGGGATATATCGGTGCAATGAGCGAATTGTCGTGCAGACTGACAATATAACAATTTGCGGCATGGGTAATGGAACTGTAATAATGCCTAATGGCTTGTCAACTATTCGGTCGGGAAGGTTTAATGTGCAGGCTTCCAATGTTATAATTAGGGATTTACGAATGAATTTTGGACAAGCTAGTATTAGTGATACTTCTAGTTGCGGAATTATTTTTACTCCTATAGAGGATAAAGTTTTTCAAAATATATACATAGAAAATGTGACAATCTTTCACAATTCTCATTGTATAGTTTTTTGGAGAATAAATTCTCTTACTGAATGTGGGTACAAAGATGTAGTTTTTTCAAATTGCTACTTAGAAACAAGTGCGACTAATGCAGTAAGGTTTTGGGGCAATGTAGTTACTAATGTTGTTGAGTCAAAACAATTTACAGATAATATTTCTTTTGTTGGTTGTGTCATGAAAGGTGCAACATCAAATATTCCATTTTCACAACCTTTAGTTGAACCGTCTCTAGTTGGCACAAATATAGCTTTATTGAACAATAGATTTTATACAACAAGTGAAACACCCGGCATCATGGGTCGCTCACCTTTTACTCGTTTTATATGGATGGGCAATACAGAAAATGATGTGGAATTATGGAGTTTAACATCAGGATTATGGGAGCGGCAAATTGACATTTTTGAAAATATTGATGATATAGATGTTTTGCAATCTGAAATGAGAAGATATTCAAATGGAGATCTTGAATACATGACACGCTTAACAATCCCTGCAACTGCTAATCAATGGATTTTAACCCCACGATTTACATTGCCTGTTCCTTTTTTGTTAAACCCATTTGGAATATCACAAGTGACACAAGATGCTGCTATAGGAGCAAACGATGTTAAAACGCATCTTGTAAGTCTTACAAGAACTGGTTTTGCTGTAAGGTTATTTCGATCTACTACTGCTGCGACAATCGTAACGGTTATTCTTAAAGGGAGATGGAGGACTTAAAAATGAAAAAAGAAATAATTGAAAAAGAATTTATAGGCGAAGAGCCAAAAGATGATTTGGGGTTGACAGAACCTATTCAAAATGAGTTTATAGACGATAGTATAGTGTCTGAGCCAAAAATTGAAATTCCAAAATTTGTTGATAATTCAACAAAGATACCAGTTGAAACAGCCGCTTCATTCCATCAACCTATTTATGCAATGATGGTAGAATATGTACGCAAGCATAAAAAACAAATTATCCAAGAGGGTGATTATTTTATCATTGCTGACATACCAAAACAAACTGATGATCAATGTCTCTTATCCATGCTGTCACTGCTGTATGCGGATGAGAAAAGCCAATTTTAAAATAGATATAATATTTACAATCAGGGTAAAACTCATGCATATATGGCTCTAACCACCACGCTGTCCAATCGTCAGTTGGCTGGGCATTCGGTCCTCCGCCATAAGTATACTGAGGATTGTCAAAATGTTTATATCTAGGTGAAATAAATTCACCCCAATAATAATTAGGAACACCCCAATTTGAGGATATTTTTTGTAAAAACGGAACTCTGCTATTGGTAATTGGGTCATCTATAATTGGATTATCATTAAGATTAGTCCATCTTTGCATAAGTGTGACATTTCTATTAGGCATAGTGAAAACAAAACTTGATTCCCTAGTCAAAAAATCATCACCGTCAAACCAGCCATCAAAAATAAAAATTGCTGGCAAAAATGTATCAGAAACAACATAAACTGTTTGCCCTGTCCTCAATTGTCTTGTATTTAAATGGTTAGTATCACCATCCCAGCTTTCAAAATGGGTACGACTGTTAAAGATTGCACCATTAGTTGTTAGTTCAAACCTTTGTATATTTAGGTCACAAGCAGATAATATTATTACAGACGACAAAAACACCGCTATTGTCAAAGCTATTAAAATTAATCTTTTTTTCATAATACATCTCCTTAAACTTATGGTAACATATTATAGCAAAAAAAAAAGTATTTCATGTCAATCATTTAAAGTGAAATACTTTTAATTTTTTCAATGTGATTTTTTAACAACTAAATGACTGCAAGCCTTTTTATTTGCCTTTCTTAGACGGAGGTTTTTTCTCTTTTGATGCTGTCGAGTTAGTTTCTTTCTTCTTTGCAGATTTTTTCTCTTCTTTAACTTCATTTTTATCATTGCAACCGCACATGCAGTTTTCATCATCTTCTTTGCCGCAATCGTCACAAGGACAATCACCTAATTCATCAGCAACTGCTTTTAAATACTCTTCAAATACTTTCTCAGCTAACTCCTCATCCTCAACCGCTGTAATAATTTCAGCCCCCTCTTCTTCTCCTTTTTCAACTAAACAAACAATAACCTCATCCTCTTCAAAGTCTTCTACTTCATCAACTGGTTGCAGTAAAACATAAAGTTTATCCTCATACTCAATACCAGCAACCTCTGCAAAGTCAACAGAGTTTCCTTCTTCGTCAGTAAGAGTAACGATTTGCTCATCTTCAAATAATTCAACAGTTTCATTTTGTTTCATTTTTTTATCTCCTTTTGTTACCATTTTTTCAAAAAAGGTAAGCTAAAATTTTTTAATTTCTATCTATAAACTTCTGCAATATAATCTGTGCCGCAAGTGAATCCACTATATTCTTTCTTTTAGACCAGTGTACACCTGCCTCATCTAGTATATTATTTGCCTCTACTGACGACAGCCTCTCATCCACAAAAATGCTTTCAAATTTAGCACTTTTTTCTAAAGCCCACATAAATTCTCTTGATGCAGTAGCCGCTTCCCCTTCGCTTCCATCCATATTAATAGGTAGCCCCATCACCACAGTAGACACCACATTATCTTTAATTATACTTGTTATGTGTGATATATCCTGCATTAAATCCCGTCTTTGATATACTTGATATGGAGATGCAATTATTCTAAGTTCATCACTCATTGCTAATCCAATCCTTTTTTTGCCAAAATCTATTGCTAATACTCTCAAAATTTGCCACCTTTATTTAGTTTTATTTTATAATTATTGTGTAATACTATATTTAGTGTTTTTTAGCACAAGGAGGAAAAAAAATCATGAGATCATTTTGGGTAGGATTAGGGCTTGGCGCTGCAGCAGGAGCATATTTTTATAAGAATAACAAAACCTGCGAAAAGGTTTTTGACGATGTAGAAGATAAAGTAATGGACGGAGTAGATAAATGTAAAAACAACATAAAGAAAAAAAGAAAAGCAGAAGAGGGCATAGAATAATTAATTTATTATGATTTTAAAATCGCAAATTATTTATCATTAATTTTATTATTTTTATAATCTTCAATCGCTGCCACAATTGCCTCATGCGCTAGCACAGAGCAATGCAATTTTTGGCTAGGCAAGCCACCTAACTCATCAACCACATGCTGGTTGGTGACTTTTAGGGCATCTTCAATGGTCACACCCTTAATTAATCTAGTTGCAGTTGACGCTGTTGCTATGGCTGCCGCACACCCAAATGTTTTAAAACTTACATCAACAATTATATCATTTTCAATACGCAAAAACAATTTCATGATGTCTCCGCACGAAGCATTGCCTACAGTGCCTACACCATTAGGATTTTTTAATTCCCCCACATTTTGCGGATCAGAAAACTCTTTTATTACCTTTTCATTATACATAATTTACCTCTATACAAATTTACTATCACCCTTAACTTGTAAAAATAAAGGCGACATTTCTCTTAATTTATTTATTGTTTCTTTTAATTTATCTACTGCATAGTTTATGTGGTCCATTGTGTTGCCTATACCAAAAGAAAACCTAATTGACCCATGTGCAGACTCTATCGGCACACCTAAACTTAATAAAACATGCGATGGACTAAGTGATCCTGATGAACAGGCAGATCCTGATGAAACAGCAATTCCGTTTAAGTCCAACATCATTAAGATTGACTCACCCTCAACAAAATCAAAAACAAAATTCGCATTGTTATCCAATCTTCTATCTCTATCACCATTCAAATAGCAATGTTCTATCTCACATAATACCCTATCAATAAAAGTATTTCTTAATACCCTTATATGCTTAGAATTATCATCTAAGTTATTCAATGCCTCTTCTAAAGCCACACAGCAACCCACAATAGCCGCAACATTGCTAGTTCCTCCACGCATAGTACGCTCTTGCGAACCTCCATGAATCAGTTTATTGGGTCTAATCCCACCCTTTATATAAAGTGCTCCTATCCCCTTGGGACCATAAAACTTGTGCGCTGAAAGCGAAAGCATGTCCACATTTAAATCTTTAACATTGATAGCCATGCTGCCTATAGCCTGCACAGCATCGGTATGGAAAGGGATTTTATGCTTATTTGCAATTGCAGTTAATTCTTTAATAGGTTGAATAGTTCCTATTTCATTATTGGCAAACATAATGCTAATAAGTGCTGTGTCTTTTGTAATTGCTTTTTCTAAATCACTTGGTTTGACTATACCATTTTTATAGACAGGTAAATATGTGACTTTTATACCTTTTTGTTCTAATTCTTTTAATGGAGCCATTATTGATGGATGCTCTATGCTGGATGTAATAATATGTGTACCCTTATCTAAAAAACCTTTGATAGCCCAATTACAACTTTCTGTCCCGCCTGAACAAAAATAAATTTCATTAGTTTTTGCACCAATCAAAGAAGCAATTTTTGCTCTTGCCTCAGTGACAGCAAAAGCAGATTTCCTTCCTAAAACATGAAGTGAACTTGCATTTCCAAAATCATCCATAAAAAACGGAATCATACTTTCAAACGCCTTTTTAGATAATGGAGTAGTTGCCGCATGGTCAAAATATATTATCTTTTTTTGCTTGTCTATCATATTCCCCTTAATTTATTGTATAATTCTCTAGTAGATGCACTTGTTCTGTCATTAAATACTATCGCTCTATTTTCTGACCTTAATAAAAGTACGATAACATATCGAACTCTTAAATTTGCATGAAACTCGTATGTTTCAAATCCAATCGTCGGTATAGCATAAATATCTCCACCCGAAAAATGTCCGCTTGCGACACTCAAATTTGAAAATCCGCTTGTCATGCGCCCTCTTGTAAAATTAGTATGCAGTTGAATTTCATGCTCTCTAACCCAATCAAGGTCCATTTCAAGTGATGGTCTATCTGCTGAGCCAAAATAGTTTACATACACTACCAAATTACCATCGCCATTGATTTTTGCTATGGCATTCCCATTAAAAAATACAAATGATAATATACCTAAAACAAATAATAATGTCACCGATAACACTATGACTCTTTTAATGATTTTACTTTTTCTAGTTGACATCATTTTTATATAAAGGATATTTTTTAGTTAATGCTAAAACCTGCTTCTTTACACCATCAATTACATTATTTCTATCAGATATAACCTTAGCAATTAGGCTTCCTATTAACTTCATATCTTCTTCATTCATGCCTCTTGTAGTAACAGAAGGAGTGCCTAGTCTTAACCCGCTAGTTACAAAAGGAGATTGTGGGTCAAAAGGAATAGTATTTTTATTTGTAGTGATATTACATGCATCTAATAGGTGTTCTAATTCTTTTCCTGTAATGTTTTTATCTAAAAGATTTATTAAAACTAAATGATTATCTGTCCCATCTGACACGATTTTAATGCCGTTATCCTTTAAACTTTGACAAAGTGCTGCTGCATTTTTTAATACATTTTGTTGATAAATCTTAAAGCTTGGATCAAGTGCTTCTTTAAAAGCAATTGCTTTTGCAGCTATAACATGCTCTAATGGACCTCCTTGAAGTCCAGGAAAAATTGCTTTGTTGATTTTTATCCCCATTTCTTCAATGTCACTCAATATCAAACCGCCTCTAGGTCCACGCAAAGTTTTATGGGTAGTACTAGTCACAATGTGCGCATGAGGAAAAGGACTTGGATGAAGTCCAGCAACAATTTGACCTGCAATATGAGCGACATCCGCTAAAACAATAGCACCAACTTTATCAGCAATTTCTCTAAAGCGCTTAAAATCTATTCTCCTTGCATAAGCACTTGCTCCGCAAATAATCATCTTCGGTTTATGCTCTAATGCCAATTGTTCAACCACATCATAATCAATTAAACCGCTATCTTTATCTACTCCATAAGGAATAATCTTATAGTTCTTCCCAGAAAAATTGACTGGGCTGCCATGAGATAGATGCCCGCCATGAGATAGATCCATACTTAAAATAGTATCACCCACATTTATGCTTGCCACAAATGCTGCCAAGTTTGCACTTGCTCCGCTATGAGGTTGAACATTTGCATATACACAATTAAATAATTTTTTAGCACGCTCAATTGCCAACGTTTCAACAATATCAACATATTCACAGCCGCCATAATATCTTTTGCCAGGATATCCTTCTGCATATTTATTGGTTAAATGCGACCCTTGTGCCGCCATTACAGCAGGGCTGACAAAATTTTCAGAGGCAATTAACTCTAAATTGTCTCTTTGCCTGTTTAACTCTTGCTCCATAGCGGCATATACTTCTATATCGTTTGCCTTTATTGTTTTAAAATCTATCATAATATAAATAACTCCTTAAGTGTTTTTTCTGTAGTTATACCATCAGACTGGCTTTTTATTTTAAATTTTCCCGATTTAATCTCATCATCACCTATGACTATTACATTTTTAGCGTGCCCTCTTTCAGCAATTTTAAACTGAGATTTGACACTTTTGCTTGAATAATCCATATCGCAAGCAATACCTCTCTCTCTTAATTTTGCTGCTAAATCTATACAATAATCCAAAACACAATCATTTTGTGTAATTAAAAAATACTCTAATCTTGGCACATCAATCTTAATATCCATTGCTTTTAATAACATTATCAATCGCTCTAAACCTATTGCAAACCCCACACATGATACATTTTTTCCACCTAAACTCGCCACTAAATTATCATACCTGCCGCCGCCGCATATAGTCCCTTGCGCACCTAATGCATTTGTCACAAACTCAAAAACTGTCTTATTATAATAATCTAGTCCCCTAACAATCTTAGAATTGACTTCAAATTTAATCCCGCACTTTGTCAATATCTCTTTCAATTTTTCAAAATGTCCCTTGCATCCTTCGCACACGCACTCTAAAGTTGACGGAGCATTTTCTGCTATTATTTTACATTCTAGAACTTTGCAATCCAGCACTCTTAAAGGATTATTTTCAATACGTTCATCACATATTTTACACAGTTTTTTGCCCTTTAGATATTTTTTTAAAGCACTATTATAATTAGGTCTGCAATCATTACAGCCTATACTATTAATTTGAGGAACAACATCTTTTATGCCAATACTCTTCAAAAAATAATACGCTAAATTTATTGCCTCATAATCCATGTATGGCGAACCGTCACCATAAAACTCTAACCCAAACTGATGATGCTCTCTTAGTCGCCCAGCTTGAGGTCTTTCATACCTAAAGCATGGTGTAATATAGTATACTTTTAAAGGCAAGCCTGTCTGTTCTAAACTATTTTCAATAAAACTCCTAGCAACCGCCGCTGTCCCCTCTGGCTTTAATGTAATCGACCTATCGCCCTTATCTAAAAAGGTATACATCTCTTTTTTGACAATATCCGTCCCTTCTCCTACTCCACGCAAAAATAGTTCCGTATGCTCAAAAACAGGTGTACGGATTTCTTTAACATTAAATAAAGAAGTAATATCCCTTATTTTATTTTCAACATAATGCCATATATAGCTCTCGCTCGGCAATACATCTTTTGTACCTTTTGGAATGTTTATCATAGTCATTTCATTGTACAGCTAACAATGCACTGTACCTCTATTATAAAATATGTTTCTTAATATCTAACCACTTAACTTGCTTAGACAAATGATCTGTCACATACTTTTTGTTTACTTCAAGGTCAATCATAGGATGCTGACCTGTTGCATTAAAACTTATGTCCTCTAAAAGACTTTCAATAATAGTATGCAGTCGTCTTGCTCCTATGTCCTCTTTTGACTCGTTCTCACTCTGTGCAATTCTTGACATCTCTTCAATCGCATCTGCTTTAAATTTTAGATTTATATTATCTACTTTGAGTAGTGCCGCATATTGGCGTGTAACCGCATTTTCAGGCACAGTCAAAATCTTGACAAAATCTTCTTGTGATAAACTTTTTAATTCCACCCTAATTGGAAACCTGCCTTGCAATTCTGGAATCAAATCGTTTACATCTGCAATATGAAATGCGCCTGATGCAATAAATAAAATATAATCTGTTTTAATAGCGCCATGTTTTGTTTGAACTGTAGATCCTTCTACAATAGGAAGAATATCTCTTTGCACACCCTCTCTTGACACATCAGGCCCGCTGCCGTGTGACTTTGATGCAATTTTATCTATCTCATCAATAAAAATTATACCATCTTGCTCTGCACGACGAATTGCTTCAGCCGAAACTGTGTCATTGTCAATAAATTTTTCAGATTCTTCTAAAGTTAATGCTTCTATCGCCTGCTTGACTGTCATTTTGCGCTTTTTCTTAGGTTTTTTCATAAGACCGCCCATCATCTGCCCAATGTCCATACTCATACCTGACCCTGGCATTAATTCAACAGGTTTTGATACTGCCTCTAATTCTAACTCAATAATTTGATTGTCAAATTTACCCTTAGCAAAATCATCATCAATATTTTTTTTGATTACCTCTTCTGCCATTTCAGTATTCATTTTTTTCTTAGCCTGCAGCAGCCACTCTTTGACCCTTTTTTCAGCAATAGGATGCGCTTTAGAATAAACTTCCTCAAGTTTTTCATCTCTAACAAGACGCACAGCGATTTCTACTAAGTCCCTAATCATAGATTCAACATCACGCCCGACATAGCCCACCTCAGTAAATTTAGTAGCCTCTACTTTAATAAAAGGAGCTTTAACAAGTTTAGCAAGACGTCTAGCTATTTCTGTCTTACCTACACCAGTCGGACCTTTCATAATAATATTTTTAGGTGTTATATCATCTCGCATCTTAGCATCCAATTGTGCTCTGCGATACCTATTTCTAAGCGCAACAGCAACAGCACGCTTAGCATCATGCTGCCCTATAATATATCTATCTAATTCATTTACAATTTCTTGTGGTGTTAAATGCATTTTATATTTTCCCTTTAATTATTTTTTAACAAGATATAATTATCCTTAATTATACTTCCTCTACAACAATATTCCCATTAGTAAAACAACACAACTCTGCTGCTATATTCATAGCCTCAGTTGCAATTGTTTTAGCATCTGATTTTGGAGCTGTCTTTGCAATAGCCCTAGCCGCCGCCAAAGCATAGTTGCCGCCGCTTCCTATTGCTGCTATTCCATTTTCGGGCTCTATGACATCACCGCTGCCAGATACTACAAGCATAGCATCTTTATCAGCAACAATAAGCATGGCCTCTAATCTACGCAAAACTTTATCACCTCGCCATAATTGCGCTAACTCTACAGCACTACGCAACAAATTTCCCCCAAAACGATTAAGCATTTGTTCAAATTTTTCACACAATGTAAACGCATCAGCAACAGACCCAGCAAATCCAGCAATCACCTTGTCATCAAAAAGACGACGCACTTTAATTGCATTGGTTTTCATAACCACGCTTTGCCCCATAGTAACCTGCCCGTCACCTGCAATGACAGTTTTATTTCCTTTTTTTACCCCCACAATAGTGGTAGCATGCATTTCCATAATTAAAGCCCCCTTCTCACTTATACTAATATTCTAGCACTATAGTAAAATATTGGCAAGCGATTTAATGCTATTAGGGCGAATTTGCGAATTTATTTCACTGATAAAAATTTTTATTTCTTCTTCAATTTTTTTAGGAAAATAGGCATGCACAAAATGGTCACAATCAAGTTGTATATGTTTTGCTTTGAAAAATTTTGCCACAAAATTTTTGTGCAACTGCAATAGCTCATCAACACTCATTTTTGCACTTTTTGCCGCATCAATGAGATTAGACGAAAAAAATAATATCGGTGTATTTTTGGGATGTTCTTTATTTTCTATATATTTAGCATTATCGACCATCATTTTTATTTCATTAATCATATTTTTTGTCATAAAACGATGCATTAATACATTTAGATATGTTTCTTTATCTTCAGATTCAAGCAAATTAAAAGACGGCAATTTTTTTATCAATTTAGTTGCTCTTTTGTGTCCAATATTTACATTTGGAAACATTGAAAACAAAACAAAAGCCAACTTTGTAATTGTCGGAATACTGATAAAATTTACCATAACAGGCAGCGTCATATCTAAAGATATAATGGCTTTTATTTCATCTTTATAATTTTGTGCCCAATAAACAGCCTCTAACCCAGAATATGAATGAGCAACCAAGATATATGGAGCAGCAATATTTAATACTTTTAGCATCTTTTGATTGTCACTAACTAGCGTGCCTATATCTCTATTTTTGTTTGTAACATCACTCCAGCCATACCCAGCCTTCTCTAAAACTACTATTTTGAATTTATCCTCTAATAAAGACCAAAGCGGCTTAAAATCCAATATAGGACTAGGGACACCTTCTCCCGCCATGAAAATAAGCGTGTCCTCACCATGTCCCGTCACAAAAACACTATACTCATTCTCATCAATTGACACAAACTCACCCATAGCAGATTTTTTGAATTCTAAATTGTTTTTATATTTTTTACTCATCTAATTAACTTTAGTATTTGCCTTAAAGCATCTTTTTAATGCCCTCTAAAGCCCTATCAGAAAAAGCCTGTTTTCTTTTTATTTTATCTTTTATATCAATATGAGGAAACAATCCAAAGTTGGCATTCATGGGTTGAAAATTTTTGTTTGGGAGTGTTATATAGTTTGAAAGTGCTCCAGCCATTGTTATGTTAGGCAAAATGAATTGATTTTTTGTGTATCCATTTAATAACTTGTGATACATATTGATACTAGCAATCAGTCCGCTCATTATACTTTCAACATACCCTTCTACCCCAGACAACTGACCTGCCACAAAAATATTTGGATATGCTTTTAATGAAAATCCAGCATCAAGCACCTTTGGAGCATCAATAAATGCATTTTTATGCATAACACCATATCGCAAAAATTCCACATTTTTTAATGCTGGAATTATTCCAAAAACTCTTTTTTGTTCACCAAATGTCAAATTAGTTTGACAACCGACAAGATTGTACATGTTGCCTAAAGCATTTTCTTTTCTTAATTGCAACACCGCATATGGCCGGCTTCCATCTTTATTACGTAAGCCCACAGGCTTAAAAGGTCCAAATCTAAGCGACTCACCGCCTCTTGCTGCCATAATCTCAAGCGGCATACACCCTTCAAAAACATCCCCTTTTTCAAACTCTTTTTTAGTTGCCACTTTTGCTTGTGATAGTTCATGGATAAATGAATTATATTCTTCTTTATTTAATGGACAATTAATATAGTCGCCGTCTATACCGCCTTTATCATATCTATTTTGTATAAAAGTATGATTCATGTCAATAGATTCATACGAAACTATTGGAGCAGCGGCATCATAAAAGGCTAAAAAATTTCCTAGTTTTTGTTTAAAGCTTGATGCTAGCGGCTCTAATATTAAAGGACCGCATGCAATAATTGTTGGAGTGTCATCAAAATCACTCACAATCTCTGACACAAACTTTATATTAGGATTTTGTAATATTATATCAGATATATTCTTAGAAAATTGCTCTCTATCAACAGCCAAAGCACCGCCAGCACCCACTTTACACTTATCCGCTGTCTTGATTAAGAGGCTGTCCATGAGGCGCAATTCCTCTTTTAATAACCCGCTTGCAGTAGTTAAATCATTTGATTTTAATGAGTTTGAGCACACTAGTTCTGCAAAGTATTTTGATGAGTGAGCAGGCGAAAAATGAGCAGGCTTTGCATCATATAGCAAAACCTGTACTCCTCTTTTTGCTAGTTGATAAGCAGCCTCACAACCAGCTAAACCCGCCCCAATGATTTTGCATTTCATAAAAAATCACCTATTAAATGCTATACTGTAGTTTTAGTATTTTCCTCTATATTCACTATATCTTTCTTAAAATCACAACCTTTTATCCCACATACAAAAAACTCCCCGCTTTGCAATTTCTTATGCATCAAAAATCCATTACATTTATCACACTTGCCGTCAACTACTGGATGAGAACTTGTAAATTTGCACTCTGGATACCCACTGCACCCATAAAATATACTCCTTGCCCTCTTTTGAACAGTCATTTTTCCACAATCAGGACAAGCACCGCCTTCTACTACAGCTTTTTTCTCACCTGTGTTTAAAATATTTTTACACTTTGGAAATCCTGGACACGCCACAAAGTCACCAAACTTTCCCTTTCTTTTGACCATCATTTGCCCGCACTTATCACAAACAATATCTGTTACCTCTGCTTTTTGCCTCTCTGTTGGTTTACCTTCACTATCAATAGGACAAGAGTACTTGCAATTTGGATAACCGCTGCATGATAAAAATTTTCCAAATCTACTCATCTTATACATAAGCATCTGCCCGCACTCTGGGCAGTTATAATCACTTGGCTCAGGCTCTTGCTTGTCCTCGCCCACCTTTTTTAAATCTGCTTCAAAGCCCTTATAAAAATCTGCAATTACTGCCTGCCATTCTTTATTTCCATCCTCAATATCATCTAGCTTCTCTTCCATATCAGCAGTAAATTTTACATTCACAATATTCTCAAAATACTTAACTAGCCAATCGGTTACATCATATCCAAGTTGTGCCGCTTTAATATATTTGCCGTCTTTATTAACATATTGCCTAAAAAAAAGTGTTGCAATAGTAGGAGTATAAGTAGCTGGTCTGCCTATACCCTTATCCTCCATAGTCTTAACCAAACTTGCTTCTGTATAATATGCAGGTGGTTTAGTAAATTTTTGCTCATATTTATATTCAATAAATTTCAAGTTGTCACCCTTAGATATTTCAGGCAATTTAGCGGCATTTTCATCGCCTTCTTTTTCTTCTTCAAAGGCTTTATATACAGCAGTAAAACCAGGAAATAGCATGGTACGTCCATTTACTTTAAATCCGTGTATTCCATTTAAAATGTCTATAGTAAGTGAATCATATTTTGCAGGAGTCATTTGACTCGCTAAAAAACGATTATATATAAGAGTATATAATTTTAATTGATCTGGTTTTATTTTGCCCTTTAATGACTCTGGAGTACGATCTAATGAGATAGGACGGATAGCTTCATGCGCATCTTGGCTTCCCTTTTTTGACGCATAAAAGTTGGGCTTTTCTGGAGAGTAGTCTTTACCAAATTTTTGAGAAATAAAAGATAATGCTTCCTTTTGAGCATCGGGTGATACTCTAGTAGAATCTGTTCTAATGTATGTGACTAAAGCTACTTTGCCTTCGCCAGGGAGTTCTACGCCCTCATACAAAACTTGAGCTGCCGAAGAGGTTTGCTTTAAGTTCATACCTAATTTATTTAAAGCATCTTGCTGCATTGACGAAGTAATAAACGGAGGCGCAGGTTTTGAATACGTGATGGATTTTTTTACATCTTTAACTATATAGTCTTTTCCGTCCAATTGACTTTTTAGAGCTTCTACTTGTTCTGCATTTACCAGTTTAACTTTTGTCTCTTTATCATTTATAATTTCATAAGAATATACAGCCTTAAAATCAATATCATTTTTATTTAAAATAGATGCAAAATTCCAATATTCTTCAGGAATAAATGCTGCTATCTCTCTATCTCTATCTACTATCAATTTTAATGTAGCTGACTGCACACGCCCAGCAGATAGTTTTCCTCCTGCCACACGACGATTTAAGTAAGGTGACACCTTATAGCCCACAAGACGATCTAATACACGTCTAGCTTGCTGTGCATCTACTAGATCCATGTTGATTGGTCTAGGACTAACCAATGCCGCATTAACAGCTTTCTTAGAAATTTCATTAAACACAATGCGTGCTTTTTTATCTTGAGGAATACCTAACAAGTGCGCCACATGCCAAGAAATCGCCTCACCTTCTCTATCTGGGTCAGTAGCTAAAAGAACTTCAGATGCTTTGTTAGCTAAATTCTGCATATTAGAAATAATATCCAACTTATCTTCTAAGGGCTTATAACTAGGTGCAAAATTATTCTTGATATCTACACTCATAGGCTTAGGAGGTAAATCCCTAATATGTCCTTTTGTAGCAAAAACTCTATATCCGTCACCCAGATATTTTTCAATCGTTTCTTTTTTTCCAGCACCTTCGATAATAATTAGCTTCATATAGTTTATCCTTTAGTTTCATTTTTCAACACTTAATATAGGCACTTTTTGGTCTGATTTTGCCCTAAATAACATAAAGTCAAGCACTTTTTAGCCTTTTTTAACATTTTATCCCATTTTCTATCACCCCTAAATCGGGGGACAAAACGGGGACAAAATGCCTATTTTTAATGCTTTTTTACAATTTGGGGAACATTCGGGAGACAAAGAACTATAGTGTTTTTGGTGTTAAATTTGAAGCAAATCACTCGATTATCTTACCGCCATCTCCCCAGCCAGCCCATATAGCACTTGATCACATATCCCAAAATTTTACCATTTTAAAACAACTAATGCAACTAAAAAAATAGTCACTTTTAAAAATTCTAAAACTAGTTTTTTTGATGCATTTGAGAACATTGTCGAATACAAAAGCTTGAACGACCAAAAAGGAGAGACAGCGCTGCAAGCCACCAGAACCGCCAATGGCGGCTTTTTTACATTATTCGTTTTGTCCATTTATAGCAAAAAAAACTCTTGCAAGTTTTAAAGATTTGCAAGAGGCAATTTTAAGGAGCATTTTACCACTTCTTGATCATTACTCTTTGATGTTTTGTATTGATTTATAAACTTTTGTAAAAAGAATTAGACAAACAGTGTTAAATATGATTGTAAAAATTCCTAGCGGGTGCTGCATGAATACTATTAAGTTGCCTAAAAACCTACTTTGCCATGCCATTTGTCCTACAAAATTATCTTGTGTTATTAATTCTGGGTCTGGGTTTGGATTTGTTCGCCTGTTCATACCTTGCGTTCTTAAAAGCCTTGCACTATCTACACCAACAACCTCAACGACTTGATGAACTACAACCACAGATCGAGTACGCCCATTCATAGCAACATCTACTCTAAAGGCAATGACATCGCCCATTTGAACATCACTAAAACTTGTACTTTTTATAGCAACAAGGTCGTGAGCTTTTAAAAAAGGTTCCATACTTTGCGTTGTTGATATTGTATATAGTGCAAAGCCGAAATGTTTTACCTGTCTATGCGGGGCAATAAATTGTAATGATACAATTGCTATTAGGCAAAGGCAAAGCGGAACAAATGCTATCCACCCCATTATTCTTAATGCCCTCTTTGCCATAATTCACCTTATATGTTCCTTGTGAACGAAATCGCTAAAGTTACTACTTGCCCCGAAATTCTTTCTTGATAATCATCTATCCATGCCGCACGCTCAACAGGGTCAGTTGGCACTGTCATAGATATGGCTATTGCAAATTCTATCGGTGATGTTGTGTCGGTCATTATAAGTTGATTAGTGTCGCCAGTTGTACCACTAAAACTAAAATCAAAAAAGCTTGTCACATCTGTAGGGGTTGCCGAGGCATTGGTTGCCGTGATAGAAATAGTGTATGTTTCTGTATATCCAACCGGCAGACTTTGCGTTGCAGTGAAGAGCATCGGCAAACTTATGATAGAACCTACCCCCGAATAGGTAGCATTTGTTGGGACAAGATTTGTTATTTCTGTTGCAAAAAGTGCGGTGTTAAAACGGTTTCCTGCAATGTTTGTTTCGTCACGCCATGTCCCTCTGCCTTCTACTAAAAGCCATTGGCCTGTTATAATTTCAGACATATCACCACCGCCCATGTTAAATTGAGGGTTGTTATCTGGGTTTGTTATAGCCCACCATGTGGCAAATGCTGTTGTTGTTGTAATCAACATTGCAAGTGCCAACAATGCAAGCGATATCTTTTTTTTGTGTTTGATTTTTTTCATTTATTTTCGCCTCTATACAATTATTGATATAATTTATTATGAACTACTTCAGCTAATAATATGTGTATGTTTTGCAAGATACTAATGCAAGTGATTTCTATGGTGCTTCCCACTGCGGAAAATCTATGGTGGCAAGGTTTGTATGAGTGGCAGACGAAACCCACGGTAATGCAAAGTTTTGCATCAATGTCAAAATGCGTGTTCGTTCGGCGGCACTTGCTAGTCCTGTTCCACTTCCAGCAAAATCTCGCAATGTATCCATCCTTCCTGCATTCATAGCATCTAGCAAAGTTAAACCCCGCCTATCTGCCCCAGCCTCATTTAGTGTTGCTGCTATTGATAACACAAAATCCTCATTAAATACACCATGTCGCCGTCTGTTGGAATTTGCCCCTTCATTGACCAACCGTGCCCCGCCACTAATACCATAATAGTCGCTTAAGCGTGGTCTATTTGCAAGTGTGGTGCTGCTTGCATTGCCGTGAATTTGTGATATATGAGATGCATGCCCCAAAATATTACCTGCATTAAAAACATTTACAATCCATAAGGTGTCAGCTCCGTCTTGCCTGCCCACTATCCCGCCTGTGGGGGAGGTTGTGGCAGTTGCGGCATGCCCACTGATATTGCCTGCATTATAGCTGTTTATTATGGTGGAATTAGAATTTGCCCCAACGGCAAAAAAGCCTACTATTCCTCCCGTTGCCCGTATAAAAGTTGCCGACGAAGCACCCGTGCCTGTTTGGCTAATTTCGCCATAGTTAATCATGTTAGATAAAACTGTGGGCTGAGCCACATTACCAAATATACCGCCTAATCTAATTGAACCAGCCCCAGCTGCAGTTGCAGCTCCACTAGAAGCAACCGTTATATTGCCATAATTTATAAGATTCCAAAATTGTCGAAGCGTACCCCCTGACGGCGACCAAACATGCCCCGCTATGCCGCCCACTCTAGCCCCAACCGCACCACTGCCACCGCCGCCGCCGCCCGTAATGTTGTATATGTTGCCATAGTTGCGTGCGTCGTGCAGCAAAGACCCGCCCTTAGATTCGCCCGCTATACCACCAATGCGCACATTACTATTTGCAAAATTATATATATTGCCATGATTTATGACATACCTAACAGTTGGGCGAAAGGCGGGCTGACTGTCGTCACCGCTTACGCCCACAACGCCGCCTATCCACGGGCTTGCAGCGGCGCTTATTCTTTGCCCATTTATAGAAACATCGCTTGTTATATGCTCTACTATCGCATTTTGCATAACCGCACCTACGGCACTGCCTATCCTAAAATTACCTATAACATTCCATGGAACACCATAAAATTCTACATCTCCCCTTAAACTAAAATTTCTAACAGTGGCATTACCCTCTATCCAACCAAACAAACCAAACGCCAAGTGAGAGGTGTCTACATTTACAACACTTCTAATTTCGTTTGATAATGTAATAATCATGCCGCCGCCGTCAAAGTGCCCTTCAAATGCTCGCCCTAATCCGCCTATTGCTGTCCACTCTCTGTGATGTGGATACCTAAAATTTAGATTGCGTGTTAATTTAAAATGCAACCCCGCTAGCCTAAGTGAAGCACCAGCGCCTGTGCCTGTTGCTGTATAGCCATCGCCTGCAAAGCTAATGCCATGATTAACCAAGCGTGCAAATCCTGCCATTTGATATTCGTTTGATATTAAAAATGGTTCTTCTAAAGTACCTAAAACACCAATGTTGTTAGTATACCAATCTATGCACCAAAACCTATCTACACCTAAAGTATCACTAGGTGTACCTGTTTGCCAGTTGCCATCAATCGGATTTGTGTCGCCTTCTAGCAGCCAAGCTTTATTTATTGCACCGCTAAAATCAATAGCTATATTTTGTTGGCTTGCAGTCCACCATGTAGCGGCAAAATTTGACAAAGCTAAAAAAATAAAAATTGTCGGCATCATAATAAATAGCAATCTTAAATTTTTCATAGGCTCACCACTTTAAGAATATGCGGATTTTTTATATGAAACATCATTAATAAAAGTATGCGACAATGATCTTAAAAGTATGTAATTTTTGAGGATAAGGACAACAAGAATTTGTGTGTGAATGGACTTGGTTGAAAGAAAAAATTTGAGCAACTGAAGTAAAAACCTATACTATATCACACATAACATAGGTTTTTGAAAAAATCCATCCTTCGATTATAATAATCAAACTATAGACTAATCATACACTTTTGTCAACATATAGAGTTTATAAAAAATTGATTAATATTGGTTGAAGTAATTAAAGCTGATAAAAGACTGCTTTTGTGAACTGTAGACACACTTAGCTTGAGTTAATATTTAAAAAATATAAATCTGGAATTAACTTATAAGACAAATTAGATTTATTAAAACATTGTAAAAGGTATCTACATAAAAGCCCCATCACTTGGATGGGGCTTTTATGTAGGAATTACTTAAGAGGGGGGGGGTATCTATTCCAAAAAACTCTTTAATTTTTTGCCTTGGCTCTTCTGGAATTTTGTCAAGATGGGGAATTATCATAGCATGAATTTTTTTATCTTTTTTGCCTATGCAGATATTATTGTTAAGATTGTCATAGGGATTGTCGTAAATTTATTTTTTAGTTAGAATTAAATAGTTTTCAAATCTTTGACTTCTATTAAACGAAAAATAATTTTGATAATCCTCTGTAAGATTATAACCAGCAATAATTTTATCATCTAAAAAGATACTTGCTTCTTTAATATCACTCCAATCAATCGACTTTTTAATTGTTCGTATAAAAAATACCATCATGCCTTTTTCATCAGTAATAAAAAAACCAAAAATTAAATCTCGTCTCACATAAAATAACACGATTGGAAAAATCATGAATAGTGCAGTAAATAATACAGTTGTAACAGACCATAGGCAGAAATTATATAAGTACACCTATATATATTACTGAAAGTGGTATTAAAGATAACAATAATAGACTTTTGCCTAAATATAGTTTGTGTAATGCGTGTAATTTATGTTTTATTTACCGCCCCATATATGCGTAGAATTATACCATTTAGTTAAACTCTTTTGATGCAGCATTCATAAGTGATGAACGCATAGTAATTTTTTTAATTGGCATTTTATCTTTTAATAACTCATAAAAAAGTTCACAAAGGTTTTCACAAGTAGAAACTTTTTTAGTAACAACTATCCTATATTCTGGATACGACCAAGCTAAAGGATGGTCAATTTTTTTAAGCGGAATACAGTGCTTAGGATCATTGATAATCCCTTCTTTCTTGCTTACTGCTAAAATTGCATCAAGCATCGGATCACCTTCTTGAAATAATGAAGCATGATGAAAGTGATCAAGGACTTCCCACGTTTTTTTGACACCATCTTTACAAGAATGTGCAAAACCTGTAACTGGGTCTACTATGTTTTCTAATTCAATTGTCAAAAGACCAGAATGTCCATGCAAATGCTTTGCTTCTCTTGGCCAATTCATGAATCTATGAGCGTATTGAAAATCTAATGTTATAATTGAGGTATATTTCTCATTTTTCATAATTTAAAATTTCTCCTTTTTTAATAAAATTTAATTGGCATTAACTATGCTATTTAGAATTGCTTCAGCCGCACACAGCTACTTCTTCAAAATGCTCACTGCCTACGCCGCATACTGGACATACATCAGGCGGAGCTTCGCCTTCATGAATATAGTCACATGGAACACATCTATATTTTTTCACAATAATTTTACCTCCTTATTAAAGATTGATTTATATTCAGACGCTATAACAGTGCCGAAAATACAATTAATACAACTGCTCCGAGCATTGCAATAGCAGCTAATAGCTTTTTATTTTTAACATATTCATATGCAGTAGGCAGCATTTCTGATAATACAATATAAATCATAGCACCTGCGGCAAATGCAAACGCAAATGCTAACAGCCAATCAATCGTTCCTATATAATAACCTAGTATAGCACCTAAAACTGTAGGAACAGCTGCTAAAAAGCATAAAGTTATGATTTTTATGCCATTTGTACCCCCAGCTTTAAGCGGAACTGCTATTGCATGCCCCTCAGGAATATAATGAATCATTAAAACTATACC
>Ga0131853_10002058_pt1 | contig 36095 bp, 36 predicted proteins | sample TergutLab28metaG_FD_92764 | JGI IMG/M metagenome (GOLD analysis project Ga0131853, IMG submission 92764) | Labiotermes labralis P1 segment gut microbial communities from Petit-Saut dam, French Guiana - Lab288 P1 (version 2) (version 2) | ecosystem: Host-associated > Arthropoda: Insects >... | reverse complement strand
GTCATCCACGTAATCCCGGCAACTCACACTCCCCATTTCATCCGTAAACTGCTTCATCAACGACTCCGATTGATTTCCCCGGCCAATCAACCCGGCAATCGCGATCATCATCGTCACCACGCCGCACGTTTCTTTCACTCCCATCCCGAGCCCGAAGCCAGCTCCCAGCTTCATCGATATCTAGCTCATCCAGATAAGTCGTCAGCAACGCCTGCGAGCAACTCATCGTGCCAAACTTTGAAACTACCAACTCTTCTTTACACAAAACATCATTCATCTAAACCGCCTCCTCATCTAACTAAACATCTGTGTGTCTTCACCGTCTGGTATGTTTGATAAACTAACGACCACTAACCCTGCCAACACAAAACCGAATAGCATCGTAAATAAGGTGCTTAAACCACGACCGTTAATCACTTGCCCGCTTAAATTCTGAAAGACAATGGTTGAGAGACTTCTTACAATCATCACCGTTGACAAAGCGCTAATTTGCCACTTGTTTGACACGAGCGCCTGCACCACTTTCAGGTTGATCATAATCATCAGGTGCTAACTAACCGTCTTTAAATTTCATAACGAGCCTCCTTGTGATGTTATTGTATCCAGTGAGCGCAGCATCCTCAACCTTTTTTGCTTCTTCTAGAATGCCATTTACAAACTAATTGTCGGTCACCCTTTTTCTTGTAAATGGCGTTTTGGCAAATAAAAAATCATTTACAAATTTTCACAAAAATAAGTGAATGATTGTAAATGACGTTCTTTTCAGGTATACTAATGTGAATGGAAGCTGTCAGATTTATTCAGCTCTCACATCGCAGCATCCTTTTTTAAGAAAATAGCGAAAAAGGGCGCTGAATAGCGTGAATTTCAATCAAATACACCACTTCATCAGCTTTCAAGGTATTTAAAAGGTTGAAAAACGACCAAAAAAAGACACTCACCTTGAAAATCAGAATTTTACAGCATCCTTTTTACGGAAAAAAATCAAAAAGGTTGCACAGGAAGTCCAGCAGTGTCGCCACAAAATTAAATTACCCATAAAAATCTAAAAATGGAGGTCATTCCTATGCTTTTAATCAACAAAATGAAAGAGATGCAATTTTCTAATAGTGAGCGTATCGTGGTGGACTATATTTTACAAAAAGAGGAGTTCATTGAAGACTACTCAACCAAACGCGTGGCAGACGAGACCTTTACTTCCCCATCCATTCTCATCCGCATTGCTAAAAAGTTAAATTTCAACGGCTGGAACGACTGGAAAGCGGCCTATTTAAATGAGCTGCGTTATTTGAACGGGCATTTTCAAGATATTGATGCGAATCTGCCCTTTAATGAAACGGATGGGCTTAGCACGATTACGAACAAGATGGCCATGCTGTATAAAGAGAGCATCGACGATACGCTGTCGTTATTTAACCGGGATTCTTTGAACAAAGCCATTCACATCATGAACGATAGCCAGTCTATCCGTGTTTTTGGTGTGAGTGATAAGATTTTCGCGACGCAGCAATTCCAACATAAATTAGAACGCATTAATAAGACGGTTAAAGCGCCAACTATCGTGGATGATATCTATTTTGATGCGGGAAGGTGTACGCGCAATGATTGTGCGGTGATTGTTTCTTATTCCGGCGAAACCATTATTTTACTAGAGGTCTGTGAGATTCTCAAAAAAAGAGGCGTTCCCATTATTGCGATTACAAGCCTTGGGGACAACAGCCTTTCCGGCTACGCCCAAGCGACGCTGCACATCACAACAAGAGAACGCGAATATTCAAAAATTTCAGGCTTTGCTTCCACGGCTTCCATTGCGCTTATCTTCGATACGTTATACGCCGGGCTTTTCTCGTTGAACTACCGCGCTAATTACGATTATAAAATTCGGCTTTCGCAAGCGATTGAGGATCGGTATAATGTTCGGGATATTCGTAATGAGACGATTTTGGAGGACGGGTAAACCTGTAAAATAGAAATAAGTCATCTTAAAACACTTCCTAGAATAGAGAAGTATGTTCACTCTAACTCTACTACAGCAGTGGAAATTTTAAAATTTAAAGAACTTCTCTTCTTTACTAAGCTCAAGCCTTATATAATCTTTCAAATCTTCATGTCTCAATAATTTATCACTTAACATCGAGAAAACGAGCTGAACATTATATTTTTCTGCAATAGATTTAACTCTATAGACTTTGGTCGAATCTAAGAGTTCTTTTTTATCATTGAGTAAAAACTTTAAATGAGGAATATTATATTCTTGAGCAAATCCACAGTAAGCGATGTCAAAACACAGTGCTTCTCCTTGTTTATCACCACTGGAATAAGAATAGCTGTGATTTTTAAATTCATAATATTTAATACCATTTCTATTTTCTTTCAACTCATGCGAGATGTAATAGGATTCATCGTATAACTCTTTTGAAACTTCAGTGAAATAGCTATTAAAAGCCTCAACTCTCTCTTTTAACTTTTTTTCAAATGATTCAGAGTATAAGTCACTGCTATCTAATGTTTCTCTTAATGCAGCAATCTCACTTTCAATTCTAGAAATTTCTTTAATCCTAGTCTCTAATGACCCTTTATCTTCATGCAATCTATTAAGTTCTAACGTCAAATTTTCATAATCTTCAAATGATAAGTTAGAGTTGAATTTGGTTTCTAATTTCTTGATTTCTGCTTGGAAAGTACTTATCCAGTTTGTCGATTTTTCAATTTTTTGGTTTAACTCAAGCAAATCTTTTTCAAGAAATTTCGCTTTATTTTCACTCATGCTATTATGGTAAGCCACCAAGTTTTCAAATACATTATGGGACGTTTCCATATTAAACATAGAAACAAACTCTTCGTATAGCAATTTTAGTTTTTGTTCATCCTCGTCAAAAGTATTTGAATTCAATGCTTCAATGTTCTTTTCTATTAATCTCTTTCGATATTTCAGTCCCTCTAGTTTTTGAATTTCTTTGTTTATCTCTGAGTTCAGCAAACCGAGATTATCGATATCTTCTTTGTAGTTGTCGTTGAATTTTATAACATCTAAATTCGACTGGACCTCTGAAATCCGCTGTGAGTTAAGTTTTAATTGAGTTTCTAACTGGTTCAAATTGTCGCCATTTAAAACTACTTTCAAAGCACTGCCTAGAGATTTTAGCTTTTGAACTTCTGAATTTTTGTCACCATCTCCGGAGTACTGATACATTTCAATCCCAAACAACATAAATAAATATAATGCTTCATACTCTTCATTCGTTGTGAATGAATTTAAATATTTCAAACAATTTTCTATCCTTTCGTTCTTGTATCGGATAGCGTGTGCTATAACTTGTTTGAAAGTCGGCTTTTTCTCAACATCTAAATCAAAGATTATTTTTCCTAAATAATCTGTGAATTCCTTAGCCTTGATCGAAGCATCATTTACCTTTATTTGCTGTTTTGCACCTTTTAAAAAACTTCTCTCTATCACTATCATTTCTGCATTTTGATTATTCAAATCATAATCAGTTGTTAAGGTCAACTTTGCCGTTACGTGATTAGTTTCTAAAAAGTTTTTGACATCTTGATTCACATTATTCTTGTTTTCAGGATCTGTATATAAAGTGTTAAGATCTTCTCCTAAGCAAAAATCAATTGCTTTAAGTACTGTCGTTTTCCCAATCCCATTTCCATCTTGTTCAACTTTTTTATCTGAGATAATATTCAATCCTATTTTGAAATCAATATCTTGGATAGGCTCGGATTCATATCCTTGCTTATAAATTTTAAGATTCTTTAAAAACATAAGAAACCACACCCTCCTCATCTAAAATAGCTGCATTCAAAAGATAAAGCCAATCTAAAGTCAAGATTAACGCATTAACAGAAATTTCTTCACGCAAATTAAATACTAAATCCGAAAATTTAATACTGCCTTTCTTTTTTATTTCACTGAGTACCATGAAGCCTTTGTAATACAAACTATCTTTAGGTAATACATCTTTAGGCATAATCACTTCCAACAGCTCCTCTAAATCACTCATTTTTAGATGGCTTTACAAACCATTTACACTCTACAAAAGCATCTACTAATATAATATATAAGCAATCATCCAATAGTTCTTCTTCTATTTCATCGTATTCTTTACTTGCTCTAACATCATTTTTTATCTTATCGAAAACAGCGATAAATATCTTATCCCCATTTCTTGGAATTTTACTATCAGGATTCTCATTGACCATCACTTGTCGATAATAATTTTTAATCTTACTGTATATTTCTTTAGGCGTTACATTAACTTCCTCATGAGAAATTTTATATATGCCGTCATTATCTTGCAGCAAGGCTCTATAAGAGATATATTGGGATACAACATCTTCATAGTGAATAAGGTTATTATGATTGATCTTAGCTTCAATGTCATACGTCATGATATCTTCTTCAAAACCTGAGGATAACTCATAAGGTCTCTTTATACCTTTTAGAATATTAATTACTTTTGTAAGTTGACTTGATATTTTTCTAGGCTCTAACTGACGTTTATCAGGAAATAAATTACGTATTTTTTCTAAATCTTTAGTGTTAGTTATATTCGAAATTTTAAAAATAATATCACTAGTTGAAAAAATATTATCATTTCTGGTAAACTTTAGGTTATAAATGTTCTCTATTTTCCTTTGACTTTTTTTGAAAGAATTTATATCATCATCACCAGTGTAAAAATAAATGAATGTATAGCCACTGTACTGCGCAATAATCTCATGATTCATACTATGTTCTAATTTAGCATGGTCAATACTATAAGTTACTTGGACAATGACTTTATTGCTATCATCAATCAAATCTATTGCAGGATAATTCCTATTGATTAGCTCAGTTTTTGAAAGTTCATAATTGAATATTAAATTTAATAACTCAGCAAAAAAAGCTTCATCTGCATTAGTGAAGTTAAAGTCATTAGCATTTGCATCTATTCGATTGGAAAACGCCTTAAACTTAAGATGATCAGTTATATCTTCTATGTATTTTGCTCTCAAAGGTTTCATACTTATTCTAAGTTCCTCTTAATATATTTTGAATTTATTTAATTCAAAATTATAGCATATGTTACAACTTTTTGCTACTATTTTTCTAATTTAAATTATCTTGCTGTACTCTTGGTAAGAATTCTATTTATACATTGTCTCGGCCCTCTGCAATCGCACGCATCTCACTTAACACCTCATCCATACTATAACGAACCGTTGTTGATTTTGCTTCCAACTCAGCATCATGCAATCTTTTCGAAATATACATTTCTCTCTTGAAATCTGAATGTCTCAAGGTTGCTGTATAACTAGATGAGGTGAAATTAATTCCTCGTTCACTTCCTCGATTCTCTGAAATAATCATTCCAGGCACGCTAAAATGTGGATTCTTCTCAAGAAACTCATCGTATTCAGCAATCAAAGCGTAAATCCTTTTAACATCCTTCTCTTCAAGTGCTATTTTCAACACTTTTGAAAGTTGAAAACTCATAAATTTTTACAATGCGACGACCAACCACAGCTAACAGCAAAATAACAACACCTAATACCAAAAAGAATTGCGTCAGCGTCGCCACCTCCAAAAGCAAACCAATCACCAACATTCCCACCGACTCAGCAGCAAGAGAGATCATCCCCAAAAGCGAATTAACCTTTCCAAGTAAGTGCTCAGGCACTTCTTTTTGTCTAAACGCGCCTAGGCTACTTTTTGTCAGTGCAAAGATTGACAGCAAAAGCACTAGCCCGATATTAAACATCCGAAACGTATCCCCACCCTCAAGTACCCTAGGTGAAAACGCATGAGACAACAGCAACGCTGCCCCACCAAGCGCCGCCATCCATTTCCAGATGCACTTAATCTCCAATGCATCCGTTAATCGCTTAGCAAGCATCCCGCCGACCAACATCCCACCTGCTGCCATCCCAAATGAACGAATCACTTCTTGCGGTCCAAAAACTGACATCCCAATGTACGGCAAGCCAATATTCAAAATCGGGATGGTCAACAGCGTTAGCGAAGCCGAAACAAGCGCCAACTTCAACACAATCGGCTTTTCATCCTTCAAAAAACGAAAACTTTCTAACAAATCAATTTTCACCATCTGCATCATTCCGTTCGTCGCTTTTTGCTTAACCAGCGGGATGTTAATCAATAGACTCACACCGGCGGAAGTTAAAAACAAAACCCCTGCCACCAACGCAATGCGCGTCATCCCCAACACACTAAACAACAGCCCACCAAACACCGCCCCACTAATCATCCCCACCGCACCAATCGACTGCAACGCCCCGTTGGCCGCAATCAACTGCTCTTCTTCTACCAGTCGCGGAACCGCCGCGTTAAAAACCGTTGCTGCAAAAACACCAATGCTTGTTGTAACCATTCTTATGAGTGTCACATTCACAATCGTGTAGCTACCAGTCACCAATAACCATAAAAGAAGAAAGTGGCTAAGCGCCGTCATGACATCAAACGCAACGATTAATTTTTTCTTATTCATACGGTCGGCAATCATCCCTGCAAACGGCATTAAAAAGATGGTCGGTATGAGCGACACTGCCTGGCTGATCCCTAAAATCGCTGCTGAACCGGTAAAATCAACTAAGAATAAAATCATCGCAAACCCTAACGCATTCCCACCAACAATGCTGATCGTTTTGCTGATCAAAACTAACCTGAAATTTAAATCAAAATGTTTCTTTTCCATGATGGCTACCTCGCTTTTTAACAATCGTTGATTTTTAGACAATCTATATTTTTATTGACACATGTTCATGAACTTGTTATAATCCCATTATACGCATGAACCTTAACAAAATCAATAAGCAATTTCTAACGGGTTGTACATTCATTAACACTTTTTAAAATCTGTTGATTAGGAGGACACTTACTCATGGAAAAGAAATTAGATCGGCGAACGTTGTACACGCAAGGGGTGATAAAAGAAGCTTTTGTTCAGTTGTTACAGGAAATGCCGTTTGAGAAAATCACGGTGACGGCCATCTGCAAGCTCGCAGAGATTAACCGCGGAACGTTTTACATTCACTTTTATGACCCTTATGATTTATTAAAGCGATTGGAAGAAGAATGTCGTGAAACCATGTTGGTTGCGCTTAAGAACATCGATTTTGATGACGATGCGATGCTCGATGTTTTTGAAATCACTGCCTTCATTCAACAAATCGTCAAGTCCGATCCGTTAGTTGATTTGCTTCTTAGCATTGAGCCAAGCAAAGCCGTGATCTGGCGACAGTTCTTTGATGATTTAGCCACGCAGTTAACGCCAAGGCTCATGACGAAATATGGGCTGACAGAAGGCGCATCGCACGCGATGTACACGTTTTTGTTTGCCGGTTTTCAAGCGGTCACTAATTTCTTTTATCAGGCACAGAAATCACCGGAAGAAGTGGAAGCCATTAAGCGTGTGATTGACGGGTTTGTTATGGATGGGTTTAGTCATCTGTCGAAAAAGTAAAAGAACGGCGAATCCTAGAGTGTGATCCGCCGTTCTTTCTACTTCGTTGCCCTGCTGTTGCGTCGTTTTAAAAATGTCCACTATTTTAACCTTGAAAACGCAAAAGGCACCACCACAGCACTTATTTTATCAACAATAGCAGCCTTTCTATTTATTATGGCGTGGTTCTGGCCAACCTTCGATGCCGTCATCATCATCACAGCCATTCTGTACATCGGTCTCGTATTTCTCGGTTTTTATCTCGTTGATACCCTCGTTGCTAAATACGAAGACAAACTAAAATCAGAATTACACACGTGGGAAAAAGAATACTATTTCACGCAATGTCAGCTCATGCAAGAATCAACCGAACAAGTAAAAGCCATCCGACACGACATGAAACTCCATCTAGCAACGTTAAAAGATTTCACCACAACCGGCGATATCGAAGACATCAAAAAATACTTGGCTAGCCTCGCCCTAGACATCGAAAAAAGCGAAACCTACAGCGACACAGGCAATATCTCCTTTGATAGTATCATTAACTACAAATTAGTGGGCGTCGAAAACGACAACATCGAACTGGACTTAAACATCCCCCTTCCTTCGAAAATAAACATCGAAATGGTTGATGTTGTAACCATAACAGGAAACATGCTGGATAATGCACTAGAAGCTGTCGCCAAAGTAAACGAAAAAACAATTAAGTTAGACATCGCATTCATCAAAGGTGCCCTCTTTATCAAGGTTCAGAATTCATTCAATGGCGAAATAAAACTCTCGGAAAAAGAAGTAGATAACGAGCAACGACTCATCTCCTTGAAAGGTACTTCTGAGCACGGCTATGGGTTAAAAAACATTAAAAAATCCGCTGCAAAATATAATGGACACGTTGAATTCAATTACACAGAAAAACTTTTCTCTACAGGTGTGTTTTTATATGCCGATGCCTATTAGGGAATAGATGATTTGTCCAGAAGTAAGAAAAAGTCTTTTGACTGGGTAATGTCTAAAAAAGTCATCGCTACGAACAGCGACGACTTGGGTTAATTGAATGATATGAAAACATGTAGGTATTCGCTCCTGCCTGTTTTTTATGTTGATTGTATAAGTGGCACTTAGTGGAAACGATTAACCATCGCTTGCTAAAGCCAGTAAAATAAAAATCACGTACATCTTTTTGAGCGAAAAATAATTCGATGCTGTGCGCGATGCTTCTTCTCTCGGTAGAACGATCACTTCATGAAAATAGTCGCGGTAATCAATCATCATGCGATTGGCAATTAACGTCATTTTGGCAAGCCATTTCTCAAAATCGGGTGAGGAACCAGCTGGTAAACTAGTTAATAAAATCATTTTTTCACGCCAGGTTTGCACATCTTTTAATGAAACCAACCTTCTTTCCACCCATGATTGTGAAAGCGAAATAACGAAGATGACATCAACGTCTGCAAAGATGGACGCCAACACATCATCCTCCGCATTTCGATCGACATTGAAAACCGTGATGCCTTGTTTGCTTAGCAACTCACGAAATAAATTAACCGCACTAAACCGCGAGTTGTTCGTTAACACAGCAACTTTAGACGTGTGTTGTAATCCTGAACCAATGCGAAGGAGCTGCTCTTCGTCAATTTCTTTGTACCACTGCGTCATAATCTCACGCTCTGAATCAAAGAAGAATTCGTACGCCTCCTTTAGGCTATGATGCTCTTTCATCAATTGTCTCGCTTGATCGAAAACACTCTCATGCAAATCCGCGTTAACATCGTTCTTCATTTCGGTGAAGCTATGGTAACCTAGTCGCTTGCAAAACTTGGACACGCTAGACGAAGTGGTGTTAGCAAGCATCGCAATTTCTTCGATATAAACATCTGGAAATTCATGGATTTTTGAAATCAACACTTTCGCAATGCTAAAATTAACGTCTTTTTTTGTACAATGATAAAAGAATTCGGTCAACTTAATGTAGACTCCGCTCATCACCGACTGATTTGACATCACAACACCCTCTTTCTGTTAACGCCCGCGTTTGCACGTATCTCATCTTAATATTCTAACACATTCAATAGGAAATGTACACGTCACGATCTAAAGCAAACCGCCTATGAGTTTCGGTTACTCTTCTATCTTGATAATGCCTCTTTCAACGTAACTTTTAACTGCCGCTTCCACCGTTTCAAGCGGTGTATACTTTGGTGTGTAATCAATCAATTTCTGAGCGTTCTCAATACTGAAAAAGCCACTTCGCGCAATGTGATGATAAGTCACATCAATTTCTTTTTCATCGTCTGTATACGCACACCAGTTTTCCCAAGACAAGAATTTAATCCTTGGCTCACGATTGAAGTAGCGGTACATGGCTTTGGCGTAACCATAAAGCGTCATTGATTCTTTTGCTACTGCGTGAAAACTTTGTCCCAACGAACGGTCGCGATGCAAGATTGCCTGATAAAATAGGCGTGCCACATCTTCACCATGAACGTGGTGCAAGGTCTCCATGCCAAAATTCGGTAGATAGATTTCCTCTCCATCTGCGATTTGCTGAAATACCCCAAAACCCTGATTTCCTACCGGGTTAATAATCGTCCAACCCGGGCCAGAAATATTTCCTGGCATAATAATGGTAGCAGGGAATTGATGTTGTAAAAATTCTTCTTTCAAATACATTTCGCTTGCATACTTATCACTACCATACTCATCAAGTCCTTCTTTTTTTATGCAGTTCGGATCCAGTGGTAAAACCTCAGCACGACCGTGAGCCCAAATTGACGAACAATATAAGTAATGTGAAAGCTTCGTCCTCTTTAATGCTTCAACCATAACTTTTGTGTCCTTAATGTCAAAATTAATCAAGTCCACGACGACATCAGCGTTAACCTGAACAGTTTTTTCGATAAAATCCGCATCTTTTTCTCTATCCATAATAAGGTGCGTCACTTCATTCCAAGCTGGATGATCAACGTATGGTTTATTCAAACCTCTGGTCACTACAAACGTATCAAACCCTTTTTGAACTAACATTGGCACCAAATAAGTCCCAATATGACCCGCTCCACCAATTACAATCACTTTCATTTCCATCGTCCTCCTCGTTATGTACATTCGATGTTAGCACATTAGTCACATGAAAACAATAGCTATTATCATTGAACTAAAATGGAACCAAGCATCAGACAGCGCAATTGAGCAGATAAAGCAAAAAAATTATACTTCGTCACTTGCAGATTACCATGGAAATGTTTTGTTAGTCGGCATCAATTACGACAAAGAAAATAAGTCACATACCTGCTTGATTGAAAATATTGAAAAAAACTAATACCATAAAAGCAACCCGTCAAATTTGCGAGTTGCTTTTACGTTGATTTCAAACTGTTTTTTCTTCTTTAACAATCGTAGTAAAGGCTAAGCACAAAACGATGGCTGGCAAGACCAAAGCTGCTAATGCTAAATTATTTTCAAATAAATTGAAGAGCCTTCCGACAATAAATTGTGCAAGTGACCAAGCCAAAAGCATGACGGTCATAGCAAACGCCATGACTTTTCCAACCATTTCTTCTGGGGTGTTCTGGCCCAAATAAGTGAAATAATTCAACGAGAACATCACCAAAATCGTATTAACAGCAAGTGAGCCAAAAATAAGAACCACGAACGCCATGCCACGACTTGGAACTAGCATAAAGATCAAGGTAGTGGCAATCAGAGTAACAGAGCTACTAATGAGCAAGTGGCTAAGCTTTTTAGCGGTGACCCTTTCTCCTAGCCTTCCAAGTAACATCACACCCAAGATACCACCTAATGCAATTAATCCTTGAGCAAATCCTAATACTCGTTCATTCATTTCTAAAATCGCATTGATGAAAATTGGCGGAATAATACCAACCACAGGCCCTAAAACAAGGGAGTACAGGACTAATCCAATGGTTCCTTTCTTCAAAACTTCGTCTTCAAACCACACAAATTTGAAACTGGCTTTCAAATCACTGGTAATCACACTGAAAATTCCTTTTGTCGCCTGAGTTTTTTCAAATGGGATTTTTAAGAAAATATTCAAGCAAGTTGCCCCTAAAAATAATGTCATGCTGACAGACATAATCACGTTCAATCCAAAATGTGACAACAGCCACCCTGCGATAATGGGAGCTAATACACCTGAGCCGATCATTAAAATCCAAGTCACTTGATTGGCTCTCATTAGTTCTTCCATTGGAATAATCTCATACAAGACCGTCTCAAAACTAGGAGACTGAAGGCTTTGCAAAATCGTCATTAAAACTAGCATCATTACCGATAATAGCAATACATCCGTATTTCCAGTCCCTATCATATAACCCCCAATCGCGACCGCAATCAGAAAATTACATAATACAATAACCTTTCGTTTACTGAAGCGATCCGCTAATACGCCACCAAAAGGTAAGAACAAGGCAAACGGCAACCACGAGATCGTCATTACCGTTCCAACCAGAGTTGGATCGTTAGTGACAATCAAAATATAAATGGGGATGGCAAAGCTTAGCAATGAATGTCCCATCTCAGCTAATTCAAAAGCGATCACGTATAAAATAAAATTTTTGTTCCAAAACTTTGTTTCTGTATTCATATTTAAAATTTTTCCTTCCAGTTACACTATTAATTTGAATCTCAGAAGGTATTGTACCATTTTAAATATGACAGCTGTCTGTCAAATTAAAAAAAGACACTCCTACAAATGAAGGTATCTTTTGTAATACTTGCTATGACGCTTCTTTCGACATAGGCACAGATGCAGGCGCCACCTCGACGTCCCAAATTTTTCGTACTGCCCCATAAACCGCTAACACAAAGCCAAGCGATGCCAACCCTGCAAAAATCAGTAGAATGTTTTGCGCCGTAAAGTTCAATCCCAGTGTCGTCGTTGTAATCAAGTTCCCTAAAATCCCCGTCAACGAAGCTGTCACCGCACCAAAAATCGCAATAGCCGTCGTCCTGACGCGTTCATCCACAATGTGTGAAAGATACCCCATCGAAACCGGTAAAATAATCGCAAATGATAGTCCTTGTAACCCTTGAATCACGATCAACATGCCTAAACTAGTAGCGGTCGCCATCAACGTTAATCGCACCAAATAAAACAAGCTAGCAAAAACAAATAATTTCTTAAAGCCAAATTTCTTTAACAAAAAGCCGGTCATAAACATCACGGGAACTTCACTCCCCGCCATCACAGCCGTCGCCGTTCCGATTTGAGCCGTCGTCCCGTCCAAATCTAAAATTAAGACTTGCAGCAGAACGCCGACGGCCGCCATGCTTAGCATCAAAAAGAACGATACCGCCAATAATAAGCAGTATTGCTTCGAAGAAAAAACTAGCTTAAGCGCTTCTTTCCCGGTCAATTTTGTAGCTTCATTACTCGCGTTATTTTCTTCACCAGTGGGAGGCGCTTTTCTCGTTGCTCTAAACGTTAGTGCTACGATGGCAGATAACGCCACGAAAACACCACCCATTGTGAACCTAGCGCCATGACCAAAGGCATACGTAATCATACCAGCAATTTGTGCAGAGGAAGCAAACGCCAATGAGCCCATTCCGCGCACGATCCCGTAATTAACACCTGGAAACTCTTGACTCAACCCGACAATCCAAGAATCCATCAACCCACCAATCGGCAGCCCGAATAAAGTGATGGCTGTCATATTTAGCCAAACTAACGCGTTACTACCAGAACCCAGCGATACCGGCAACAAAAAAAGACAAATAGCGGATGCTACGATTAAAACAACGGATAATTTTTTCTCTGAAAAATACTTATCGCTAATAAAGCCATAGACCGGCTGTGCAACCAACATAATCACCGACATCACCGTCATCGCTCCCGCTGCCGCACTCGCTGACCACCCGTAATCAATCAAAGTGATGATCAGAAACGCCAAGTATGTACAAAAGCCAAACCAGAATGTAAACTGTAATAACATGCCGTGCAAATTAAGTTTGCGGCTCATCGCTTTATCCATTTAAAACCAATCCTTTCGTGATGAAACTAGTCTTTATTATACTGCGATCGTTCGTAAATAGCAAATGCTCGTTGATGATGTCGATCTATGCGTTAGGGTTACAACCATATTTTTTCCAATTAAAAAATCTGCTGACTTGTGAGCTAGCAGATTTTTAGTTAGTTTAACGTTGCCCATAATAAGCATCCTTGCCGTGCTTGCGGTTGTAATGCTTGTCTAGTAAGTATTGCTGCATCGCCGGCAAATCCTTGTTCAGGACTTCCGAATGGTAGGCCATGTCTGCCACTTCATCCAAAATGATGCTATGCTCCACCGCTTTTTCAATCGTCGTTCCCCAAGTGAACGGGCCATGGCTTGCCGTGATCACAGCTGGCATGGCTAACGGATCGAGGTTCCGCTCGGTAAACGTCTCCACAATCACGTGGCCTGTGTTGGCCTCATAAGCTTCACTAACCTCCGCTTCACTTAACACGCGCGTACAAGGCACACTGCCGTAAAACGTATCCGCATGGGTCGTGCCATAAGCCGGAATGTCTCGCCCAGTTTGCGCCCAACAAACCGCCCATTTTGAATGCGTGTGAACAACGGCATTAACCCGAGGAAAATGTTTATACAAAATCACATGTGTGAGTAAGTCTGATGAAGGATTTAACTGCCCTTCCACGATAGGAACGCCATCCAAGTCCGTCACCACCATGCTTTCAGCCGTCATTTTTTCATATGATAACCCGCTAGGCTTGATGACGATCACGCCGAGATCCCGATCAACCATACTAACATTGCCCCACGTTAACTTCACGAGATTCGCTTTAGGTAAGGCTAAGTTTGCTTGATATACTTTCTTTTTTAAATCTTGAATGTTGTAACCCGACATCAAATCCCTCCTCTTTTAAAATGGGAAGTAGAAAATCCTTGGCTTTCGCTATTTCAACCTCAGGCGTCTGACTCACTTCACTCCACATCTCAATGAGGAAAGGGCCTGCATAACCCAACCGCTTTAACGTGGCCAAACAACCGTTAAAATCAACACATCCTGCTCCGAAGTCAACGCCTTTAAACTTCCCAGCAAAATCATCGGTCACCGCTAAGGTATCTTTTAAATGAATCGCCGAAATGTGAGCCATTCCCTTCTCCAATTCGAATGCCACATCGTTTTCTGGCCACGCTGAAAGATTGCCAAGATCTGGGTAAACCTGTAGCCACGGGGATCTCACTTGCTCTTTGATTTTTAAAAATTTGGTGATCGAATTAATAAACGGATCGTCCATGATTTCAATCGAAAGGGTCATTTCTTTTCTAGCGGCCATCTCGGTCGCAACCTTCAAATTTTCAATGAAATAGTTACGAGTTGCGATGCTCTTGTTTTCGTAATAAACGTCGTAACCGGCAAGTTGAATGTTCCTGACGCCAAGCTTATGCGCTAAGTCGATGGCTTTTTCCATAATGTGCAGCGCCATCTCTCTTTTTTGTGCATCTTTTGAGCCGAACGGGTAGCGACGATGCGCACTTAAGCAAATGGAATAAATCGACACGCCCGTTTCATACATATCCGCGACCATTTGTAAGCACGTTTCATCCGCCCAATCCAGTCGCTTTAACCGGTCGTCGGTTTCATCGATTGACATTTCAATAAAGTCAAAGCCTAGCTTTTTGGTCGTCACAAATCTTTCTTTCCATGAAATGTTTTTTGGCAGTGCCTTTTCGTAAATTCCTAACGTTGTCATCTGCTTACCCCCAAATTCGAACGATTTCGTTTTTGAAGGCTAGCGCGGCTGCTTGTGGGTCCTCAGCGGCTGTGATGCCACGACCGGCGATGAAGGTGAACACGTCAATGCCTGTGAATAGTGCTAACGTTTCAACCGTCAATCCGCCGGTAACCGAAACTCTAAATCCCATCTCAATGAGTTTTTTTACTTTTTCTAAATCGCGTGCGCCCCAAGTTTCTCCTGCGAGGAGTGCGTCACGGCTTTGATGGTAAACGGCTTGGGAGATGCCCGCATCTAGCCATTGCTGGGCGTGTTCGAAGGTCCAATCGCCGTATAATTCCACTTGAATATCAGCGATTTCCTTCGCCGCAGCTGCCATCGTGGGGATGGTCGCGCAACAAATCACGGTCATCCAATCCGCACCAGCGTCTTTGCAATTTTTCGCAACGGTACCACCAGCGTCCGCGCACTTCGTATCCGCCACTAACGTGTTGTGCGGCACTAGCGCCCTGATGCATTTAATCGCTTCAGCACCGGCTTGCAAGCATAAAATCGTCCCGACTTCGAAAATATCAACGGCATCGCCTACGCGCGCTACGTCTGCAATCGCGCTTGCTAAATCTGAATGATCCAGTGCAATTTGTAAATTTGGAACTCTCATCTACATCTTCTCCTTTTTGCTAAACTTGCTCTTATAAGAACGACGGGAACGGCATGTCGGCCTCTTTCGTAAACACATCGTCAAAGCCGCGATAGTGCTGATATTCTAAGCGATCCTTATCTTGCGGGTACGTAAATTTCCCGCCCACTTGCCAAATAAACGGCTTAAACCCGTATTGGAGACGATCTTTTTTCATCTGCCACAGGGCCAATATTTCTTTTGGATCGGCTTGGAAATTCGTCCAAATGTCATAGTGAACCGGGATCGCCACTTTTGCCTTGAGTGATTCTGCCATTCGCAACATGTCCACCGACGTCACCTTATCGGTAATCCCACGCGGATTTTCACCAAACGCACCTAAACACACATCAACCTCATACTGATTACCATGCTTAGCAAACTGGTTCGAATAATGCGAATCCCCGGCGTGATAAACCGTACCACCTGAAGTCACAAACAAATAATTCACCGCAATGTCGTCCATATCAATTGGCGGTTTCCCAGCTAACGTAACATCCGCAGCAACCGTTACAAGTGCCGTGCGATCAAAAGCTTCCAGCGCCACCACTTCAATTGATTTTACTTTAACCGTATCTCCCGGACGAACTGTTATGCAACGTTCTTTTGGCACTCCCCACTTCTCCCAAATCGCCACAACCTCTTTCGGTCCAATAAACGGCACATCATCCGCACAGTTTTGTAAAACCGCAGCTGCCGTGTTAATATCTAAATGATCCGAATGAATATGCGTCACCACTAAGGCATCCAAGTCTTTAATAGCAAAGGGATCGATCACAAAAGGCTGCGCGCGTAAGTTCGGTTGCATGTTTTCACAGCCACTCATTCTCATCATTTGATGCCCTTCTTTCATTTTTCCAGTTCCGTGAGATTGCTTACCTGTCCCGCACCATAAATCACATAAAATATTAGTACCTTCGTGTGATTTTAACCAAATGCCTGTACAACCTAACCACCACATCGCAAAGCTTCCCTTTGGAACGACTTCGCGCTCTATTTCTTCGTTTAGCCACGTTCCCCATTCTGGAAATGTGCTTAAAATCCATGATTCTCTTGTCACTTCGTTAATACGTCCCATTTTAAATTTCTCTCCTTTTTTGAGATAGCTACCTCATCGTTTCAGTGAAATAACGAGGTAGCTATCCTTCTTTATCCGTTAAGCGATGCCCGCTTCTTTAATTTTTTCTTCCATCTCATCCGCCGATAAAACGTTTCGCAATCCGATCACCGTTACCCCTTTTGCTTTTGCATCATCAAACATACCAATGAAGTTGAGGGGACAAAGGACAACGTCGTATTGGAACGCGGCACTTTTACCTTCTGATAACGAACAATGATGTAAGTTTGTTACTTTTAAGCCTAATTTATTGATTACTTTTTCTGCTGTTAATTTCATCATTAAACTGGTTCCAGCGCCGTTTGCGCATGATACTAACATTTTCATTTTATATTCCTCCGTTTATCTTTTTAAGCAGCCATTACTTTGCTTCTGCTTCCGCTTGCTTGGCTGCTTTATAGGCTTCCCAATCTCTTGTCATTAAATCGTAATGCTTGTCTTTTCGGGCGTTGATTTGCGGAATGGCGATTAAGAAGATGGCGATCAAGGCGATACCAATCACGCCTAAGTATCTGAGAACCACTGTAAACGCCGGCCATAACACTGCCCAGTCCCACATGCCGAGATATCCCCCGAACACTGCCATGCCAACCCAATGCGCAATAAACGCCGACCCGAATACTTGCAACAAGCCGGAAACAAACGGGAGGAGTAGCGCTGCTTTAAGGCCACCTTTTTCGTTGGCATAAAGACCGATGGTCGCGTTATCGAAGAAGACAGGAACGAATCCAGCGATAATTAATACCGGACTATTGAGTAAGATTAACGTACCGATGGCTAAGAATTGACCGGTCGCACCCGCTAAGAATCCTAGTGGTACTGCGTTTGCCGAACCAAAACCGAACGTAACCGCACAGTCTACACCTGGTACGGCACCCGGTAATAACTTGTTAGAAATACCCTGGAACGATTGCGTTAATTCCGTTACGAACGTACGCACACCTAATTGTAAGATAGCAAGGTACACGGCAAAGTTCAAACACATGGTTAAGATGTAGAAGACGAAGCTGGCACCTGGGTTCAAGAAACCAGCATAGATGAGATATTCCTGACCAAGGATTAACAAAATTGCACCGAAGAATAAGGTCATTAATAACGCCGTACAGACCATGTTATCATTGAAGATTGACATAAAGCCTGGTAATTCAATTTCGTTAATTTTCTTAACTTCTTTTCCGCGCTTACGGTCACGCTCACCAATTTTTCCAGCTACCCATGAGCTAACGGCAACCCCGAACATCTGTTGGTGACCGATTGAAAAGTTAGCACCGTCCGTTAATTCCTGCGTTGGTTTAATCGTAATGTCGCTTCCTACTGCCCAGTATAATCCGAGTAGTACTGCCATGATGGCCAACATACCAAAATTACTATCAGCAAATTGTGGTAAGGCAAACGAGATTAACCAAAATGCCGTTGCAGCTTGCTGAACCTGAATATGGCCCGTCGTAAATACCGCACGCATTTTTGTGAACCGGCTAAAACGAACTAGGATGATGTTGACGATAAAGGCGATTAACAGAAGAATCATGGCTTGTCCGAATGAGCGTCCAAACACTTCGTAAATCCCAACGTAAACGGCGTTTTGCCCGAAGTACGGGTCAATAACCGTCGCAGTTAAGTCAAATCTTTCTCTTAAACCAACAAGTACCGGTCGGAAGTTTCGAACTAGTCCGCCAGAACCAGCTTGTAAAATCATGAAACCAACCGTACCTTTAATACCACCTGCTAACACGTCGTACCATTTTTTCCCGAGTAAGGCATACCCAACAATCACCATTAAACCGATGAAGTATGCTGGCCTCATTAGGATGTTGGTTGCGAAAAATTCCCAAATATTCATTAAAAAGTCCATGCTTTTCTCTCCTTTTCCGTGCTTTTCTCCCCTTGCTTATTTTTTTAACTAAAAACAAATTACGTGAGGTGTTTTTCGTGCAGCTCAAGTAGTTGCTCTGCTGTTTCCACTTCCATCAAATCTGCTAGCAATGCTTCATTCATCAACATCATTGATAATTTTTGAATGTTCGCTAAATGCTCTTCGTGATGACAAGAAGCGAGTGTGAAAAATAATGTTGCGTCTTTGTCTTTATCGTTTGCGTCAAAGCTGACAGCTTCTTTGATGCGCATAAAACTAATACTCGTTTTTTTGACTCCCGCTGCATGCTCTTGAACGTGTGGCATTGCCACGCCAGGGATGATCACAATATAGGGACCATACGCCTTCACACTCCGAATAATCTGATCCGCATAAGTTGCATCGACCGTTCCATCAGCCTCAAGCGGTTGGCAGCCAATACGAATCGCTTCTTCCCATGAGTCTACCCGATCCACAAAATTGAAATGGTTCTTTTCAACAAATTCTTTCAACATGTTCCTACACCTCCTCGTCATGTTTTAATGTTTCCAAAGACGATCACTTGCATTCTTTTTTTTGAAAGCGGAACCTTCTTTATACGACATAGTATACTATAGTTTTTCGAAACAAACAATAAAGAATCATTAACTGTTCTAAAAATGTTTTTTATGATCATTCTTGAACAATTAACGCGTTTTATGAACAAATTAAAAATCAGGTGAAGATCGGTATCTCTGATCCTTACCTGATTCATTTTTAATTGTGCCGTCTCATACGTGATCAATGATGATCACTTCTACCCCAGCCTCTTCCAACTTCTTTAACGTCTTCTTGCACGCTGTCGCATCGGTAATCAAGTGAGTAATTAACGACAACCCTGAAGTCACAAAATTATTTTTACGCCCGACCTTGTAGCCTTCGGTAATGACAACCCTTGAGCCAAGCGTTCGCTCAAGAATCGTACGGTTCACAGCCGTTTCTGGTAATGCAAAGGTGGTGATACCTTTCTCATCAATGCCCCCAACACCTAAAAAGCAAATGTTCCCCGTCACCTTTGAAAAGGTTGAAATCGCAAAATCTCCGACGAGTGATTGTTTCTCCTTATAAATCTCGCCGCCAGATAATACTAAATCCGCGATCATGGCGTGATTCTGATTTAAAGCTTTGCCGTTGTTCGTAATGATGGTGACGTTTTTATCGGATAAATATTTCAAGAGTAAAAACGCCGTTGAACCAGAATTGACAAAGATGGTGTCGTTCTCACAAACAAGATCAGAAGCATATTGGGCAATCCTATCTTTGATATACACATTCCCCACTTTGTCTTGTCCACTTCTTGCGTATCCGAGTTCCTCCGTGGTTGACTGACTTTCCACAAATTTGGCACCACCGTAAAACCTTTTAACAATCCCATCCTCTTCAAACAGATGTAAGTCACGGCGAATGGTAATTTCTGATACCTTTAAAAGCGTCGCAAGTTCTGATACCATCACCGTTTTCTGCTCTTTTAAGATATTTAAAATGTTCTCTCTTCGCTTATAAACAATTCCTAAACTAGTTTTCACTGTCAACACCTCCCATTCAAGTGCCCCTACTGCACAAACCCCGCCCGAAATTGCTTCACATCTTCGCGCGGCGAAGCACCAAACATCCGTGAATATTCACGGCTAAACTGCGACGAACTTTCATAACCAACCTGATAAGCGACCTCCGTTACCTGCTCCGAATCAAACAATAACTCCCGTGCTTTTTGCAAGCGTAGCTGCTTCTGAAATTGCAACGGGCTCATCGCGGTCACTTCTTTAAAATAACGGTGAAACGTCGACGAACTCATGTTCACCACTTGCGCCAAATCATCCACTTTAACCGATTCTGTAAAATGCTCCATCATATACTTAATCGCTGCACTCACCTTATTCGCTGAACTCCCCTCACGCGCCACCGCTGCCAAAACATGCCCTTGATCTTCTTGCAACACGCGGTAAATAATCTCTCGCACAATCATCGGTCTCATCATGTCAATGTCTTCCGGTGTTTCCAAAAGTCGCACCAATCTTGTCGCCACATCTTCAAGCACACCCGTCAAGCGATCCACGTACATCCCACGTGCAACATCACCGCCCTTATCCTGTCGCGGTAAATGCGATTCCTGCATCACTTTCAAAATTTCCTGTGGCGTTAACTCCAGCATCATGCCTAAAAACGGCGCGTCCGGCGTTGCCTCCTCAATAAATCCGGTCGTCGGGACATTCACCGTCGAAATAAAATAATCCCCCGGCCCATAATACACCGTCTCATCGGCAACGTTCACCTTCTTGCGCCCTTGCACCACGATACAAAAGGCCAGTCGCTGAACACCGTAAAGCGGCCCTTCCGGATGGATTCTTTTTGAAAATCGCAATCGTGGAATCACACTATCCTGCACACCTAGTTCCGTCGCATGTTTGTCAATCAACTGTGCTAATTCTTTCATCACCATCAACTCCCTTTACCTCATTTTAGCACTCTTGATAGGATTAGGCAAGTTTTTGCGATGAATTTTATAGCTTTTAACCCGCCAGTGCGGCATAATAAAAGGGTGACACAACCCGTCAGATAAGTTTTACTTATTAAAAGCAGCGGGAATCGAAATTGATAATCGAAAGAAACTATCGTATCATAGTACTAGCAAGTTCAAGGAGTTGGTTGAAATGGAAAACAAAAAATTTCATTACGGATGGGTCGTTGTCATCGCCTGTCTCTTAGTCGCAATCGCGAATATCGGGTTTCACAATACGGTCAGCATTTACGTGCGCCCCGTGACAGAGGATTTAGGTTTGACGCGTGGTGAGTTTACGTTTTTCAGAACAGTGACTGCTTTGACAAGTGCGTTCTTAATGCCGTTCTTTGGGCGATTGGTGATGAAAACAAGTGTTAAGAAAATGATGCTTGTCGGAACGCTCATTAATGGATTGACCTTAGCAGGCATGGGCTTTAGCCAAAACATTTGGCATTTCTACCTGCTGGCATTTGTTGCCGGATTATTCATCAACGCTGGGAACTTCCTAGTGATTGGAATTGTGATTAATCGGTGGTTTGAAGATAAGAAAGGCATCGCCTTAGGGATTGCATTTGCAGGTAGCGGCGTTGGTGCTGCGATGATGAACCCGTTAAGCACGATGGTGATTGAATCGCACGGTTGGCGAAATGCCTTCTTCTTTGCGGGCGCTTTATCGTTAGCCATTATTATTCCAACCGTTCTATTCTTAATTAAAGATTCGCCGGAATCAATGGGACTTGAGCCTTATCGTGTGGTTAAGCCGGAAGCGGATACCGTGATCGCTGAAGAAAAGCCAGTTGAGGCACCTACTGCCAGCGGAATGACGATGACTGAAGCAAAGAAAACACCGCAATACTGGTTGTTAATCATCGCTGTTTTCTCAATCGCCTTAATTGCTGCAACGCCAAATGCACACACAGTGCCTTACTTAATTGACATTGGCTACTCGCCTGCCTTAGCGTCTGCTGTCATCACGGTCTGTATGGTGTTTTTAACCACTGGTAAAATTTTCATGGGAGGAGCCTTCGATAAGTTTGGCGTTAAACTCGGTGGTTTAGCTCTTGGAACCTTTGCGATTTTGGTGCCGGTATTTGCACTGATTGCCAACGTCCCAGTTGCACCGTGGTTACTTGGAACGTTTATGGGCTTGTCCGCGACTGGCTTCTCGTTAACAGCGAATATTTACGTTGGTAAGTTCTTCGGACAAAAAGAATTCGCACCGCTCTTAAGCAGATTCACCATGATCGCCACGTTCGGTACTGCCGTTGGACCACCGGTCATGGGGCTTGCATTTGATATGCTTGGTAATTACATCCTAGCATGGGTTGTGTTGCTTGCGGTTGCCATCACGTTTACGCTTTGTCTGTTAACTGCCGTGAAGCTCGATGCAAGACTGAAAAGAGCTTGATTAACCTGATTGACAGGAATAGGCAAGAACTAAATAGGATTTTGATAGTCTTTGATTTAGGGTTGTGAGAAAATTACTTTAAGTAGTTATCAAGAAGGAGTGGTTTAGCTATGAAATTTGCAAAATTAGGTTTTACGGATATTGATGTGTCGCGCCTTTCGGTGGGGTGCATGAGTTTTGGTGAGTCGGATTCGTTTCATTCGGAGTGGACGTTGCCGTACGAGGAAAGCGAGAAGTTAGTGAAGCGTGCGCTTGAACATGGGATTAATTTCTTTGACACGGCGAACATTTACGCTGAGGGGACGAGCGAGGAGATTTTGGGACGTGCGATTAAGAATAACATTGCGCGTGATAAGGTTGTGCTGGCGAGTAAAGTTTATTTTAATCAAGGGCAAATGACGACAAATAGCGGGAATCTTTCTAAAGAAGCGATTTTACGTGAGATCGATGGGACGCTTGAGCGGTTAGGGACAGATTATTTGGATTTGTATATCATCCACCGCTTTGATCAGAGTACACCGATTGAAGAGACAATGGAAGCTTTGGATTCGTTGGTTAAGGCTGGTAAAGTCCGTGCGTTAGGGGCGTCGGCGATGTATGGGTATCAGTTTCATAATATGCAGAACGTGGCAGAGGTTAATGGCTGGACAAAGTTTGCGTCGATGCAGAACCATTATAACTTGTTGTACCGCGAGGATGAGCGTGAGATGATTCCAATTTGTGACCAGTTCGGCGTTTCGTTAACCCCTTATAGCCCGCTTGCGGGTGGTCGTTTATCGCGCCCGGAGTGGCATGCAGATACGGCGCGTTCGAAGACGGATCAGACGGCGAAGATGAAGTACGATTCGACGGAAGAAGACGATAAAAAAGTTGTTGCGCGCGTGATTGAATTAGCAGAAAAGCACAATGCAACCATGACGCAAATCGCTTTAGCTTGGCACTTTGCGAAAGGTGTCACGTCACCGATCATTGGGGCGACAAAAGCGAAGTACTTTGACGATGCGGTTGGGGCGTTAGATATTCAGTTGACCGCTGATGAGGTGGCTTATTTAGAAGAATTATATGTGCCGCATAAAATTGTGGGTGCGATTTAGTTTTGTACGTTGAGCGACTGTGATTTTGCGGTCGCTTTCGTTGTACTTAGATTGCAAAGTACTGAGAATGTCGCTTCATCGATGAAACACTTAGCTTAACGACACTTTCGCAATCATAACAAAAATTTCAGGAGGGATTTAGAATGAGCAAAAACTTAGTAATTTATGAGAACAGAATTCAAAACATAGCCCCTGGACAACCTTTTACACTAAAAAAGAAGTGATGAGAAATTTCTCTAGCCACTTCTTTTAATTTGCTTGCTGAACTTGCTCTTTATACCAATCCCCGAAATCCGCCATCGCCTCAATGATCGGCCGCATACGCTCTCCTAACTCCGAAAGCGCATATTCCACCTGAAGGACTTTCCCTGCGTACGCCTCATTCCGCACCAATAGCCCGTCCTCTTCCATACTTCTTAAACTCTCGGTCAACACCTTTTGGCTAATCCCATCCAAACTTCGCCTCAGCTCGCCAAACCGGCTTGGAGCGGTTAACACATCACGTAAAATCAATACTTTCCATTTGCTACTGATCAACCCAATCGTTGTCGCAACCGGACACGCCGGCAACTCTTTTTTCAAAACCATTATGTTCGACCTCCAGTACTAGGTCTTTCCAGTATAGCACAAAATGTGGTTACAAAAAAGTGCCTAATTTACAGGGGGATTAAAACGGCTTATAATAGCCTTAAAAACATGATAAAGTTGGAGGTCATACACGATGAACGATGTGATTAAAACCATCATTGAACGCAAAACAATCCGTCGGTACAGGGCGGAGCAGATTACTGAGCAAGAGCTCGACGCCATTTTAGAAGCCGGACTTTATGCACCAAACGCCGGTGGTAGGCAAGGTACCGTTATCGTTGCTAGCCAGGATGCGGCGTTGAATATTGAACTCGGGAAAATCAATAAAAGCATGATGAGCGCTGTTTTGAAGCAAGCCGGGATGTCGATTCAAATGGGGACGGTTTCTGCTGAACAACCCAGCATCATCGACGACGAAAATATCAAAAGCGCCTTTTATCATGCGCCAACCGTCCTAACCATTTTTGCTCCGAAAGATAATTACAACTTCATTGGCGACGCGTTCGTTGCTGCCCAGAATATCAGCTTGGCCGCCTACTCGCTTGGCATCGGATCGTGCATCATTGGACGTGCGATTGAAACTTTTACAACAGAGCGCGGGCAAGAAATTCAGAAAACTTGGGGAATTGATGGGGCGTATGAGGCGAAAGTGCACATTGTGCTAGGGTATCCTGAGGGTGGCTTTCCATCGAAGGCAAAGGCGAGGAAAAATGGGCGTGTTGTTAGGGTGTGAAGTGAGGTTAGTGTCTATGATTTTGCAAAAAAGGAGAAATCATAGACACTTTTTCGTGTTTGCCGGTCTTGAAGTGTCTGTGTTTTTGCGAAATCGAAGAAATCATAGACACTCTTCTTTGGCAACTGCCTGAAATAAATTCTTATTACTAAGGAGTGATTATTTTATGAAAGAATTATTAGAAATGGTTGATTTATATGTCCAAGCGGTGAATGAGTTAGATCTAGATTTAGCAAGAAAGATTTGGTACGATTCAGCGGAAACGTCTTTCGTTCATCCGCGTGGGTACAGCCGAGGGTTAGAAAATATCTTTGCTGAGTTTTACCACGGGACAATGGGTTTGTTTAAAACAAGAGAGCTACGACCACGAGATATCGATGTATTAGTAAATGGTGACAGTGCGCTTGTTTTCTTCTACTGGAACTTCACTGCTTACTTTAAAGAAGACGGTAGCCGCCACGACACCGAAGGGCGTGAAACGCAGTATTTCATCAAAGTGAATGGCGCTTGGAAACTTGCAAACGTTCATTACTCAGGCATGCCGGTGACGGGTGACCGTGAAGGATTTTGAAAAACCTCAATATGAAAACTCTCGAATTGTACTAAAATGAGGGCTTTCATTTTCATTTTAATGCATCAGACAGTATTCCTCTGCTTCGTTTCGAGTTCGACTTTCACGTCTTTGACACACCACCGTCTTCAAACTTTTCATACTTCAAGCGACTCCAAGACTATCCAAAGCTTCGCATAGAAAAAATTAGTTTTTCTTGCATTCTAAGTTTAAATGTGGTAGAATGTGCATATAGTAAAAGAGAGACACTTCTGCGAAAAGTGCCTCTCTCGCAACAGCTCAAACGTTTTTGAGCAGTTCATCTAATCTTTAGTTAGATTTCCTACCCTTTTTGCGTTTGTTAGGCGTAAGGGTAGGATTTTCTTTTCCCTTTTTACTAAATCGCTCAAAAAGCTTTTTAGCAAAAACCTCTGCAAAAGGCTTGATAATCGAAATTACCAATACTTGCAGTATTTTGAAAAAGAGTTCTCCCATGGGGTTCACCTCCTTCCCCCTTTTATAGGGAAAAGAATAGATGAATCACCCATTACGTCTTTTGCGTTACTAGCTTATATTCTACCATAATCCGACTACTTTCGCTAGTCGATTTCTAATTTTTTCGAAGAAAAATTTGACTTAAATAAAATCATCCAATTTCTTCGACTCAGCGTTCCTGTTCACACCGCTCAACAGTTCAAATTGGCGTTTTCACGTTTTCTCAACTTGCCAAATGAAAAATTCGTGTAGCTCATCTAAAGACTCAACCTCATCGTATTTTTGCAAGCCAATGTAATAAGCGCGGCGGTCTTCTTCGCAAACGATCAACGGCGGGTGGTGATTAATAATCAAAAAATAATTTAATAATGTTCGACCTACTCTACCGTTTCCGTCAGCGAAACCATAGATCGATTTGAATCGGGTATGAAAATAAGTCGCGATTTTTAAAACATTCTCAGCAAAAAAGCAATTACAACTGCTTATTGCACTCGTGATTGCCTTTTGATTTCATATTTTATATCTATCTAGTATGTGATTGTTCCGAATTAGACAACTGTGCTTCTTTTATTTTTTCTGTTATCAACATGCGAATCACATCCTTGCAAAATCAGTATACCACATTTCAGTTACTCTTTGTAGAGAAGAAATAAAATGCCTCTGCAATGAAGTATTCTGATTTTCAGACACTACCTATAGAACATTTAATTTTGCAAAAATCGACCCTATATTTGGTTAGTATTATACTCAGATGATGTGGCGAGTTGTCGCGCAAAAATAAAATTATGCAAGCTGGTTGACTGACCAAACCACTTGATTGGATGCTCCACCAACGGTAATGCCAGTTGTAAATCCGTTAGCAACGTAATATAAACCAATCACATCGCCAGCATTGAGTTGGACTTCACCCGCGATTGATACAGATGCATTACCGAGCACTGCGCGTAATGTTAATAAGGTGACACTGATATTTAGCGTTGGAAAGTAAGCTGTAACGAGATTATTTGTTGATGGTGAACTTCTTTGCACCATAAAAGCAGGAATAACTGATGAACCTAAAGAAGCAGCAATCGCAGCATTAGTGGTGTAGTTAATTGTGGCCGTGATTAAATAGTTACCGGTTGTAGGGACGGTGTAATTACCAGTTGTTGCATTAAACGCACCATTGGAGAAATAAGGAGCTGTTGTTGTCCAACCCGTTAATTGACCGTTGGCAGAAAGTGATTGCGCACTTGATAGTTCTGCTGAAAATCCATTTGTTGTAACAGTTGGACCAGTTGCCCCTGTTTCACCAATCGGACCCTGTAAACCAGTTGCTCCTGTTTCACCAATCGGACCTTGTGAACCAGTTGCTCCTGCTTCACCCGTCGGGCCAGTGACATTAAGGTCAAGGCTATTTAAATATTCTAATGAGACAGAACTCGACATACTCATTCCCCTTTCAAAAATTCTTGTTGCTATTATACAATCAATATATGTCCGAAACAACGCATTGTTAATAATTGAGCTTAATATCGTGATTGATATCTGATGATTTATAGCACTTCGTGGCAATTGCCAAGCCATTAATTTGTATCTCACATAAAATGTATTAGCAGTAAAATAAGGAGTAGATACCTCATGAGAAAGATAAAGCCAATTACTGCCACAGCATACTTACAACTCTGCCCCTGTCGGCGATATGATCCTTGTATTTTATGGCTCATCGTCCCTGACAGGTGCTAAAGGAGAGATTTAAAAATGGCAAGCAGCATAAGTTTAGAATATCTACTGTCCATCGAGGGTGTTGCAAACGGACTTGCAACCCTAGATTCATCTGGTTTGATTCCGGCAGCACAGATTCCACCAGCAGCGATGGATGTCTTTAAAGGCGAATATGCAACAGAATCAGATCTTACAACAGCATTTCCAACTGGTTCAATTGCACAATACGCATACGTTGATGCTACTTCATCGTTTTGGTATTGGAACGGCAAGCTAGCAACACCAGCTTGGGTTAATCAGTTAGTCACTTCGACTGATTATCTTGCATTAACAGCAGCGCAACAAAGCGTTGTACCTTACATTATTATTCCAGGTTAAAAATTTGCTAGTGATAAAACGAGCTCTCGCAAAATCGCAATCTGATTTCCAATGACAATCCTGATTTGTGAACCTTGGGCAAGCGATAGTCTTTCCCAACAAAAGATGTTAAATATTTTTTCTGCCCTTTGGGCAGATTTTTTTTGGGTTGAAATTTCGTCCATTATCATTGGGTGCTACACCTATACACCATGAGGAAAAGATACATAGGATAATATAATCGGCTAATTAGCATTCAGAATGTTGCTGACCTGTGGAAAGGTCGCTGTATTTTGGTATGCCATTTAATCATTGATGGCTACAAGCTGAAATTAATTTTAAGTGAAATGAGCAAAAATATCACTATTTTTTAAAAAATTGCGAGGGAATGGAGATTATCGCGCCAAACGTTATGATAACTTTTACCGAGCTCGAAAGGAAGATTTTATGGATACAAGAAATAATTTTTTCATATTTAATGATGATTGCCATCGTCATTGTAGGCATTGTTGCCAATCTTGCTGGGTTAAAGATGACTTTTACAATCAAAACGATTGGAACAACGAATGTGCCTGTCATCAAAACAAGGAACATTGTAGACCAGACCCAGTTTGTCCAAAACCAAAACCACCCCGACCGACGCCAGAAAGAGTTTGTGATTGTAAAGGTATTGGGATTCAAGCCGTCTTGCAGAATAGCGAAGCTCCCATTATTGAAGCAGGTGAAAATATCAAATTTGATACAATTTTACATCGTATAAATCACGGCATTACATACGATATAAATGTAGGTGAATTTATGATTAAACGCCCGGGTGATTATCGGATAAATTGGCAAATAATTATAGATGGCACACATACAAAGCGATTTGTTAATTTTGGTATTAAACTGAACGGAAAGCCTTATCATGTTTTTCCACTACCAGTAACCACAGGGTTATTAACGAGTGAATTAATTCTTACTACAAAGAATCCAAATTCAGTTATAGCCTTGTTTAACAATACAGAAGACCAAGTTCGTTTAAGCAGACACACACCAAATGCAAATCTTGTGATTACAAATATGTAACGGTGGAAAGGAGAGAAGAAAATGGCTTATTTTTTACAGTTAGAATTGGATAGTACGACAAACCCCTTTCAAGTAGCGGTTGAGGGTGTTGTTCCTTTTACGACCGAAGTGGTCAATAGTGGTAGTGATATGTTTACTTGGACACAAGACGGCGAAATTAATATCTTAAAAAAAGGAACTTATTTTATTAATTGGTATGTTGCACAACAAACAGGGTTAGCACTTGATGGGAGTAACTTTGCACTCCAAATTGTTGGTGATATTAATATGCTACATTCCACAGGAAGCTCCCATTTGAAAATAACCGCTGTTTCTGGCTTTGCTATTCTTGATGTTGGGGATTCTCCAATGACGATTCAGTTGCTCAACGTTTCAGAGTATCCAGCAACTTTATCAGAAGACACCAAAATAAAGGCAGGAATTGCAATTTTTGGAGTTGATGAGATTCAGGGTGAAAAAGGTGAAGATGGTATCACTCCACGAATTGGTGAAAATGATAATTGGTGGCTAGGCGACCAAGATACAGGCGTGTCTGCTAAAGGTGCTGACGGACAAGATGGCGCTGTCGGTCCGCAAGGGCCAACAGGTCTTGACGGACAAGATGGCGCTGATGGACTACAAGGGCCGCCGGGTCTTGATGGGAAAGATGGTGCTGTCGGTCCGCAAGGGCCACCTGGTCTTGACGGACAAGATGGCGCTGTTGGTCCGCAAGGGCCACCTGGTCTTGACGGACAAGATGGCGCTGTTGGTCCGCAAGGGCCATCAGGTACTGACGGACAAGATGGCGCTGATGGACTACAAGGGCCGCCGGGTCTTGATGGGAAAGATGGTGCTGATGGGCAACAAGGGCCGCCTGGTGCTGACGGACAAGATGGTGCTGATGGACTACAAGGGCCAACAGGTGCTGACGGACAAGATGGCGCTGATGGACTACAAGGGCCAACAGGTGCTGACGGACAAGATGGCGCTGATGGACTACAAGGGCCACCTGGTCTTGATGGGAAAGATGGCGCTGTCGGGCAACAAGGGCCACCTGGTCTTGACGGACAAGATGGCGCTGATGGACCACAAGGACCGCCAGGTCTTGATGGAAAAGATGGCGCACAGGGTGCGACAGGAATCACACCATGGATTGGTGAAAATGGTAATTGGTTTAACGAGCCAGATAGCACAGGAACACCAGCTCAAGGTCCGCGTGGTCCTATTGGAGCAACGGGTGAAACGGGTTCTCAAGGTCCACCAGGTACTGACGGACAAGATGGCGCTGTCGGTCCGCAAGGTCCACAAGGGATACAAGGTTCAGTCGGTCCACAAGGTCCAAAAGGAATTGATGGTCTGTCGTTAAATATAATCGAAGGGATTTGGGATTCAAGCACGCTTCCACCATTTCTTGATACAAATGAGCTAGATGCTTATGTTGTACAAACCAGTCCTAGTAGTTATGATTTATATTTCCATGGCGTTGGTGGTTTAAATTGGACAACCATTGAAGATTGGGGTGGAACACCAGGTCCACGAGGTTTAATGGGCCCACAAGGCGTACAAGGGCCAGTCGGTCCGCAAGGCTCACAAGGTCCACTAGGCACAACTGGGAATAGCGGTGACACAGGTCCACAAGGTCCAACAGGTCCAATGCCAGATTTAACACCAATCGAAACACGCCTTGACAATTTGGAAGTAATCACATACGACCAAAACTACCATGAGCATGATGTAGCCTTAGTAACACCTGGTTTAGACGGTATTATTGTAGGTCATTTACGAGTATTTGAATGTTTCAATAATTATTTTGGAAGTGGTGTCCTTAATAACGCCTATCAACTTCGTTCAACCCTAAATCCATATTACTTAATTCCACCAGGTGGCTGTCAAGCATTAAATAAATATCAAGGGTCAGCTACTTTCGTTCAAGGATGGATTGTTTCAAACGATGACACAGTACTCGCAACTTTCCCAATCGAAGCTTCCAACGAAGGAGTTTGGTTTAACTGGACAGAGCCGAATTTCACTATCCCTGCGGGAAGTATGATAAAATTCACACTACCGCTTATTTTATTCTAAAAATACAATGAAAATATCTTCAAGTCAATTCATAATTTTATCGTGGCAGTTTGAGAATAGCAATCAACCGGAAAATTGCTGTTCTCTTTTTCGGTTAATGAGTGGAAGAATCTACCTAAGCTAAAAATTTTTAAAACCCTTTTTTGTGGCAACCATCTGAACCGAAATACCTAAACGCTCACGCTGCTATCTAAGTATTCCGATTCTCAGCAAATGTAACAGTAAACGTTGAACCAATATTCAACTCAGATTCGACGTGAATAATCCCTTCATGTAAGTTCACAATGCGTCGAACAAGTGGTAACCCTAAACCACTTCCCTCGGAGTTGTGGGATTTGTCTGATTGGTAGAATTTTTCAAATATCCGCTTTCTAGCATCTAAGCTAATGCCAATGCCATTATCGATGACTTGAAATAGGATTTTTTCATTTTCTTCTTTCAAGCTCACCTTAATTAGTCCCTTGCTTGGCGTAAATTTGATGGCATTATAAATCAGGTTGAGCCATACTTGAAATAATAAATCTTGATTGCCGTTGTAATCTATTTCTTCAAGCTCAATAGCTAGTGTCATTTTTTTGTCCCCCCATTCTCGCTCAAGAGTAAGAATGGCTGTTCGAATTTGCTCTGCTAGGTTGAACGTATTTTTTTCAAGAAGCAGCTCCTGATTTTCTAGTCGTGATAATTTCAAAATATTAGTAGAAAGGTTGGTTAATCGCTTGGTGTTATTGATAATGTAAGACGTATAGATGTGGCGTTCTTTCTCGGTCAAATCTTCACTTTGAAGCAACGTTGCATACCCTTCGATGGCAGTAAGTGGCGTTTTAAATTCATGAGATACGCTGTTGACGAAGTCATTTCTAAAGACTTCAATACTTCCTAACTCTTCCGCCATGGTATTAAAATGAGCCATCATTTCCCTGACTTCTGCAACGTTACTTTTATTGTTTAAAGTCAGATTAAAATTGCCTTTTGCGACTTCTTTCATGGATTGATTCAAGCTGTTAATGGGTTGAAAAATCTTCTTGTTGACGAATCGCTCAATGACAGCACCAATCAGAAAGCAAACGACTAGCAACAATAAACGAAAACCAAATGAATTTCTAATCCCTGGTGCTCCCGTTGCTGCGTAGTAATCAACATTGACCACATTGAAAACAACGGACAAAGAGATAAACGACAAAAAGATGGAGCTAAAGACGATAAGGGCAAAAATCACACGAAGCTTCACGGTTTTTTTTTTCATGCTTTTTTCACCGCTTTATAACCAAGCCCACGAATGGTCACAATTTCAAAATCAGCATTCCCCTTAAAGCGGTCTCTAAGGCGATTAATGTGAACATCTACAGTCCTTGTTTCCGTGTCACTATCTATGCCCCAGATTTCATCCATTAAATGTTGTCGCGTAAAAATTTTATCTGGATAAGATAACAGCTTGTACAAGAGATAAAATTCCTTTTGCGGCAACAAAACTTCCTGATCAGTCGCGACGGTTAGTTCATCGTATTTCAGGATTGTGCTACCAACCGTTAGCTTGCGATTATTAATGACCTCAGCACGCCTAAGCAAAGCTTCCACACGAAAAATCATCTCATTCACATCAATGGGTTTTACCATATAATCGTCTATTCCGCTTGCGAAACCTTTTTGCTTATCGTTGATTTCGCCCTTTGCTGTGATCATTAAAATAGGTATTTTCGCATCATAATCACGAATCAATTCTGATAATTCATACCCATCCATCTTCGGCATCATCACATCAGTCACAACAAGCGAAATAGATTCCCTGTCTAAAATAGCCAACGCTTCCTCACCATTTTCTGCCTCTAACGTTTGGTAATGATGTTTGGTCAAAACGGTGCAAAAAAGTTTCCTTAAATCTCTGTCATCTTCAACTACTAATATTTTTATCATGCTCAACCCTCCGCTAAAATTTCTTTTTATGATAGGGATTATACCTAGCAATTGTCAACTGGACATCAACTGGGAATGTAAACTGTTTTGATAAAAAATAACAATTTACATTGGGTTGATGTTGGATTGATTTTCCCGTTACAAAGACGTGATATCCTATCTTCACAACAGCAAGAGAGCAAATCTCTCGAAGCCAATTTGAAAGCGAGGAAATTAAAATGTTACAACTAAAGAATATTAAAAAGAGTTACACAACTGGCGATTACACACAAATTGCATTAAATGAGGTTAGCTTAAGTTTTCGGAAAAATGAATTTGTTGCCATCTTAGGACCAAGTGGCTCGGGTAAAACAACGTGCTTAAATATTATTGGAGGTTTAGATCAATATGACAGTGGCAATCTTATTATTAATGGTAAGTCAACGAAAGACTTCAAAAGCAAAGACTGGGACGCCTACCGAAACAACAGCGTTGGATACATCTTCCAAAGTTACAACTTAATTACGCATTTAACCCTACTAGATAATGTAGAGATGGGCATGACACTGAGTGGCGTTTCAAATAGTACAAAGCGTCAAAAGGCCGTCGAAGCCTTAGAACGAGTCGGATTAAAAGATCACATCAATAAAAAACCGAATCAATTATCAGGCGGTCAAATGCAGCGTGTGGCGATTGCACGCGCATTAGCCAATAATCCTGATATCATTTTAGCAGACGAACCAACAGGTGCCCTTGATACGAAAACAAGCGTTCAAATTATGGCGCTCATTAAAGACATCGCAAAAGATAAACTGGTTATCATGGTAACACACAACCCAGAAATTGCAGAGAAATACGCTGATCGAACCGTTAATTTTAGAGACGGCGAAATCATCGACGATACAAACCCTTATCTTGAAACTAAAGCTGATGCGAACTATCAGTTAAAGGAAACCAGCATGTCATTCTTGACCGCTTTAAAGTTATCTGGAAAAAACATTTCTACTAAAAAATGGCGCACCGGATTAACAGCGTTTGCTTCTAGTATCGGTATTATCGGAATTGCCTTGATTTTAAGTTTATCAACTGGCTTTGGGGAGCAAATTGACGAGTTCCAAGCGACGACTTTAGCAGAATTCCCAATTATGATTACACAACAAGCGATGCAGGTCAATGCGGATGCACTAGCTGGTGGTCGCGGTGATTTAATCGGATTAAATGGTGGTGTCGATGATGAAGCTGTTGAAACTAATGCCGTTTATTTATTCGACCCAGCAGAAAATACAATGCTCCATACGAATGTTTTTACTGATGAATTCATGGCCCATTTAGATAAGCTTGATGCGAATGATATTAGTAGTATCGGTTTTGGTCGCGTGACAAACATGAACGTTTTACGCCACGTTGATGGCGAGTATATGAACGTAACACTTACACCTACAGCGGGCGAAACAGGATTAACATCGAGTTCATTTCCGCAGACAATGGGTGAAGATGCTGTTTCTTACTTAGAGCGTAGCTACGACCTGTTAGCTGGAACTTTTCCAACTAATAACACTGATTTAGTTTTGGTAGTTGATGAAAATAACGAGCTGGAATATTCGATTTTAGCAAGTCTTGGTTTTGTAACCGATGATACCCAAAGCATTGACTTCGACGAGTTAGTTGGAACAGAATTCAGGTTGATTACGAACAACGATTTCTTTGAACAAACAGAGATGGGGAACTTCTTACCGAACCGTGATTTAGAGTCGGTTTATCATTCAGAAAATAGTCTGACACTAGAAATCGTGGGTGTTGTCCGTTTGAATGCTGATGTGCCGATTGGCTTATTAAATCAAGGGATTGCGCATAGTGATGCGTTAATTAGTGATTTGATTGCGATTGAGATGGCTTCTGATATTGTGATTGCCCAACGCGATGCAGAATACAATGTCATGACATTTGAGCCGATGAGTGAAGCAGAAGTGACGACGTTTATTGCAACATTAGGTGGCGACGAAACACCGTTCGCAATCTCGATTTACCCACAAAATTTTGAGGCGAAAGACGCCATTATCAGCCATTTAGAAGCGTTTAATGTCAACCAATACGATGAAGCGGAAATGATTGTTTGGACCGACTTAGCCCAAATGATGAGTGATATGACAGGGGGCATTATGGATGGGATTACGGTTGTTTTGATCGCTTTTGCCTCGATTTCACTAGTGGTATCACTCATTATGATTGCCATTATTACTTACATTTCAGTCATGGAGCGTACAAAAGAAATTGGTATCTTACGTGCTCTTGGTGCAAGGAAGAAAGATATTACTCGCGTCTTTAATGCTGAAACCTTTATTATCGGATTATGCTCAGGTGCGTTAGCAATCGGCATTACCATTGCCCTAATCTTACCGATTAATACGGGACTTTACGCAATGACCGGCTTAGCAGGAGTTGCACTACTTAACCCAATGCATGCGATTATGTTAGTAGCTATCAGCTTAACATTAACACTACTAGGAGGTGCAGTCCCAGCAAAAATGGCAGCCAAGAAAGACCCGGTAGAGGCATTACGAAGTGAATAAAATCAACTTGGACTTGCAAAATAGAAATGGTTGTCTTTCGTGGCAACCTTTTTTGTTGCAGTTAAGCAAATGACCTAACAATCATTTTGGGGGCACATCAACAAGAAAATGACCGCAACACCCCCTTTTTCATGATTTATGGTCATTTTCAGGCACTCTTCAGGTAGTGTAAAATAGTATGTGTAAATAGAAAAGGAAGTCTCAATCTGTTAGAATAATGTTTGTCGAGAACAAAATTCACAG
>Ga0131853_10002057_pt1 | contig 36095 bp, 26 predicted proteins | sample TergutLab28metaG_FD_92764 | JGI IMG/M metagenome (GOLD analysis project Ga0131853, IMG submission 92764) | Labiotermes labralis P1 segment gut microbial communities from Petit-Saut dam, French Guiana - Lab288 P1 (version 2) (version 2) | ecosystem: Host-associated > Arthropoda: Insects >... | reverse complement strand
GGTATGCTCGGTAAGAGGTTGATCGGACCTTTTGTGTTTGACAACAATTTAACGGGAAACACATATGAAGCCTTCCTGAGGAATGAGTTGCCAGGTTTGTTGGAAGACATCCCGTTAATGATATGGAGCCAAATGTATATATATATATATATATATATGTATGTGTATGGGAATGTATGAGTATATTTATTGTATGTGTGTGTGTATTATCATTTCTTGACAATGTATGACAATTGTTGTTCAGTGGATCTGTGCACCTTCAACTGCATGACATTACATGCAGCAAGCTGTGTGGCACAGTGGAAGATTGCTTACAATACATCAGTCTCCACCTGTAAGTGTTGACAATGTGACACACAGCAACATGTCTTGTTTCCCATAGTAAGTTATGTCCTCAAGGACTTACATATGTACACAGATAACACTATGTGATACAATCTACAGGATCATGACTTCCACTCAGTAGAACTGACTGGCCCATGTTTTATCACTTTATATGTAATATTTTATACTCAGTATCTCACATAATTTTTATCAGTTTGTTCTGTATTTTATCTGTTATCTGTTACATAACTTCAAGTGGTATGGTCTGGAAATCTTCTCATATATAGATATATATATATATATATCTGTTTGATACCTGATAATGGCGATTAGCCCAAACATGTTCGATCTATAATAAATAAGCACTTTTAAATAGTATGCTTTTTTGGCCTCTCCATCTTATTACCTTATACCAGGGTTCAACTATGTTGTACACACTAAAGAGGTAAAGTTGTTGCTGTGCTTAGGCTTCATATCATGAAGGCATATGAAGGACCAGAGATATAGCTCCACATATGATTGACCTAGTTACCAGATGGATTTAAGTGGACAACTTTGTACTGCAGCTGTTTTACCCCTGAAAAAAAAATATCCCCATTACCCCTCGAATAGGAATGCAAGGGGATTCCAGAGCTGGTCTTGACCTTGGAGAAAAGAAAAATCTCTTATCCTTGTCATAAACAGAATTCTGATACACCGATCATCCAGCATGTAGCACAGTCATTATATGATAAATAACTAAGCTATCCTATGAAAGTAAAATATGTGGCACATTTCAGGAAGCCATATTCTCAGCACATCAGATATAAGTGTAAATGCAGAGAATAATCTTTCTTATAAAATGTATATCCATCCCTATGTCACAGTAACTGACTTAATAACAGATGTTAATGATGCATGCAATACATACAAAACACAGTTCTAATACCATTAACATTAATTAACACAGCTGTTGATCAGCTTGAAGAAATTGGACAGTGGTAGAGGAGATATCAAAATGAATGTTACAGCCTGATTAGAACTCAAATTTAATTCCACAGACAATTAAGTCACAAGTTTTGTTAATATTTAACTCAGAAATAATGAATATATAACTTAAAATTATTATTTGTTTGAAATGTTATTACAGTGTACATCTGATGACATGATGCTCTGACATGATACAGGAAGACTGCGCAAATTGGTGTCACACTACTCGTCTTTTCAGAAGACGCTGATTTCAGATCTTGGTTGGAACATAGTCTATTTGGACTGATCCTTTCCTTGAGCATCTTCATGCAGATGCCACGATCTCAATGAGGTCATAATTGTTTCCTTCCAAATTTTTTCCAATGCATCATTCAGTGATACACCCTGTCATCAGTGTTATATCCTGATGGATACCGACATAGTTGTAAAATAAACCTCAAACATTATCAATAAAAGTGTCTGGTACTGAAACCACTTGTTACACAACACATCGAAGGAATGGAAGTCATACTTAACCACAAGTTGCCTTTTCAAACAATGTACAGGGTCCAGCAGAAAAACCTGACGATTTTTAAGTTACAATAAAATGAAAAGTAAAAGTATACTGTCTTTTAACGTGAATTTATTACTAAAATTATCTTTATCTGAAAGCATTTTAATTACAATATTCACTTCCTAAATATAGTGTCTGTGAGGTGGGGTCCCTTGTTGTCAGCACCTTCCGCAAGCGGAGGACTCCTGACGAAAGCCTGACACAATCATTCGATGTTCTCAGGAGTTCTAAATGAAGGTTCTCTTCCTGGACGTTTTCTTTTTGTGGCAGACGTTGTTTCTGTGAAGCTTCTCACCCACAACAGTACAGTATGGCGACTAGGGACACTGTCATTCCGATGAATATTGAAGTGCTGACGAAATATCCCCTGAGTCATGACGCCAGAATCGTTGTTTTAGAAATACGTCTCCACAGTGAAATCCCGATGCTCTACCGACCAGTACTCCATGGTAACTGAAATGCTTTGAGTCTCGCTAGAAGGGCGCTCAAGGACAAATTCCCCATGCCAACAATTCCACTCACAGTTGTGTTGCCAAATTGTCAGGTGTTTCTGCCGAACCCTGTATATATACATTTAAAACTTAATGTGCATTTATAATGTACTGCTACATGTATTGTGTTATAATTATTATTTATCTGACCTTTCAGACAACATGTGCAGAAAGAAAACATTCAGACAGCCTACCAAAATCATTACTTGCAATATCCAAGTCCACAGCTACCCTCAGAAGTAAATCAATGGGCACCAGCAACAACATCTACACAACCCCCACCACCACCATCACCACAGCATTATTCAGTTTCTGTAAGCATTCAGCAGCCTGATGCCTTGATTCTGTTGTGCCAAGTGCAGGAACCACTGGAGGTAAATAAAACTTATACAGGTGACTATCTAGATCCAAAAATAACATGCCCAAACTGTCCACCATGTTTTTATGAGAAAAAAACCAACATGTATTTGAGATAAAGTATTTACATTTTCAGTGAATTTCACATTTATATTGAAATCTAGAATACAGCATGTGTGGGATTAATATATTACCACAAAACTCAAAGTTGTTGCTTCCATAGATTCTAAACATACTCAAAATCATCCACTATGATTATATACATTCCTTGGATCTTTAAATTATTTGATTTTATGAGACTTTTAATCAGTGTGCAATTATGCAGGAATCATGGCCTGCCTTTGTGGGCACAAGTTGGAAACATGACATTAATCATTACCAGAGCTTAACAGAAAAATTATACACTGTTAATTTATATTTCTTTCAGCATATTTCATGGCTTTGGTATCCATGCCCCAATCACCACTCAGCTGGTGAAGGAATCCTAATAGCTGATGGAACAACAGTTTCTAATACCTCATTATATGGAGTTAGAATAATAGGGCAAAATGGCTTATTCATCTCAGAGCTCCACATTCTTCAGAATCCATTGCAGTCAGGCATTGAAGGGCTGTACCGCTGTGAAGCATGGCCCCACAGTCCCAATAAAGATATCATCAATCAGACCAGTTCAAGATATCATGATGAATTTATAATTGGTGGTCACTTAATGGTGAAGAATTGTTTCTATGATCCTCATAGGGACAAATATTATTATCAACATTATGGACCAATGATCTATAGCCACAAGCTGCAAAAGCATTACCGAACACCTAGAAAGAAAACAGATCCAGATGTCTCTATAAACGTGGTAAATGGATAAGTGAAATAACAAAACATGTGTATATTAAGCCTAATGGCCAATTTTTCATTATGTTTGCATATTAAGATGTAACTAAATATCCCTTTGCTTCAAAATTTACATTGTAAACTATTGTATTTATTTAATGAACATATTCAGATAAGTAGCAAGAGTATGTTCTCTCCCACAAAAATTATAAGAACTGCCAGTGCCACTGTCATGAACTGTAATATTTTAAGCAAAGTAAAAATATAAATTGAGATTTGAGGTTCTCGTAGTAGTCAATATAAAAATTGCTATTTTCTGGTATATGATGCTGTGTAGTCTAGTAGTTGTAGCCTGACAATGGCTTTTCTGGTAAACATAAAACTCCTGGCCATGGGACTACTCTCCTCATGTCCTGGATAATCAGGATTTCCAAACATCAGATGTCAGATGAAAAGAATTTTTCTGTACTGTGCTTTTCTGAATAGGGTATTTATGATAAAAGTTGCGAAATCTTTCACCTCTTGAACCAAAGTTTCGCCAGATATAATTTTTCATATACTAGAAAGTTATACTTCATGTGTAGCTAGAAACCTTGTGGATAGGCCTAACTATATGTGTAACTTGTCACTGCATACATGTCCCCTTGTCCTTGCCACACTTTTCCTATCATTTTTGTCATTACTTTCATAACATGGTGTACACATAACCTAAAAAATATCAATAGAACACCAGTATTCCACACTTTTAATCATCATATTCACAACACTGCAGTGGAACTGTGAAATGTAATGGACCTCTTAGTCAATGTATGGTTAATAGAGCTTTCCAGAACATCCACTGCCAGAAATTGCAGCGTGTATTGTGTATGTTTAATATTATTGTCACAATAAACACTGATAATTTCCCTAAACAGCAATACTCAGTTTGTCTTACAAGTGGATGCCAAGTATGTTCTCTGTGGGGTATGAACTGTATTTTTACATGTGCTTTTTTATATATATTTATATCTTCAAAGTGTTAATATTCTGCCACGTTACAACACTGTGAGAAGTTTCCAAGTGAACTGGGAGAATTGATATTACAGCACAGCTTTCTAAGTGTTTTAATTTCTCAGCTTTCTATTAGGTGTTAGTTGCTTAAATCTTGTGTGTTGTAATGCCATGTAATCTCCCTTATTCACTTTTCTTGTTTGCCATAATTAATCACCTGGAACAGCTTCAATTTCTCCCCCCTCTCTCAGTGTAATTTCACTTTATATTCCAACTGCACTCTCAGTCTGCCCACTTAAATCCTGAAGATGCATACATGTTCTTCTGCAGTACTGATATCCACCTACAAGACTACAATGTGTCACAACTCAGAAGACAACGCTCTGAAGATTTTCGATATGTATTTCCTACGCTAATAACAGGATGAAGATCTTGCTTTTAAAATATTATTCAGTTTATGTTAAAAAATACATTCACTTCCAAGTTCATTTACACCATAACAGTTTTTTATGGCTGAAGGTTAGAAACCTTATACCAAACTTTCAAAAGCTGGAGAATTAACCCTTGTCCATGACAATTACAAAGATATCTAGTACATGGATCAGCATGTGGTATTGGCCCATAGATATGACAGTATATAAGGGATATGGGCAAGATTTGAGGTTCACTTATTCACTTTACATGTTTGTGTGGGCAAAATATATCTGTAGCTTCTCTTTGCTATTTTTGCTTGAAGAAGTGACATTTCATTACGTGGTGACAGCAGTGCCAGTTGACATGGAAAATTATACCTCCATCAACAGTGAATCCTAAGCTTGAAGTCAGGTCATGCAGGAATGACCTTGGAATTTTTGGTGGTATTGATATATGAAACCCCAGTTTTTGGTGTCTAGTTGAGCAGAAAACTCATGCTCCTTCCTGACCTGGGGCATACAAAGCTTTAAGGAACATTGTGGTATACAGTCATCCCCAAAGCTTATGTTATAGGTGGTTCCAAAACCAGTGAAGTTAGTTGAGAATATGTAAGTCGAGTCAAATTTTCCCACAAATACAACATGAAAATGGAAAGAGGTTTTCCAGACAATCTATTTATAACAATAAAAAAAAGATCTGTTCATAATTAAAAACATTTTAAAAGATATTAAGTGACAATTTAATGAGAATAAACTTCCTCTGTAACTGTAGGCAGGTCATCTGGATCATTGTTTCCAACAGTACAAGGGGCAATGAACCAGTCCCAGCAGATGATTTGAAGAAATCAAGCACCAAAGTCTGGTGAGACAAAGACCTCATCTTCTCTTTCAGAATATTCTTATAACAAACAAGCATCCTATAGTTTTCTCTGCTCATTGCTCATTTGAATCAATGCCCTCAAAGACCGTGATGCCAGCTTTGGTGAGCCCAAGCTCCTCCGTCAAGTATGAAACTGCCATGGTCTTCTCCCTAGGCTCTAGCAAAGGTTCCTCAGCTTCTTCAAGGTTGCTTTGCTTCCAAATCCAACAGCATGATTGAGCATGAGTCCATGATCATGGTAGTTCAGTAACTTAAAGACAACTTCAGCATTAATACACAAATTTGCATGTTTGCCTTAATATACTATGTCTGGGGGAAAATGGCCTCAGTGCAGCACAATGTAAGATGAGACCACAGAAGCCAGGGGATGAATGTATAAACTACATATATCATGCAGTTTATTCCCATAAAAACAGAGCATTTACTGATGGAAGGAGGAAACTTCCCATTATAGTCCAGCAGTTATAGTGGTCTGTCGAGACATTACTAGAGCATTAACTGGTCAGATTTATGTTTCTTTTTTAAATATGAGCAATGCGATAAATTGGACATACAGCACACATGGAAGAATTATAAATATGCACACAATTCTAACCGGAATAAATGAAGACCAGCTACCATTTGGGAGACCTAAGCATAGATGGGAGGATACTAAAATGTTACTTAGGGAAATGAGGCATGTGAATGTTCACTGAATTCAGCTTGCTATTATGATCCTTCAGTTTGTATACAAGGCATGATCTTGGTGACTCCTTAAACTTTTTAAGAACTTTAATGCATGAAATTAGTCACGAATTTGAAGTTGTTTAATGATTATTGGTTAGATTTGTTGCTAGTCTCCTAAAGTATATTTTTACCTTAAATGGTTCATTACTTGGGAAAAATTTAACAAAATTATATACACTCTGAACATGAAGTTACTCCTCCCCTGAAATTAAATTACAAAGTAAAGGCAATAATTGAAGCTATATTAACCACTAAACACAAAAATAAAGATCTAATATATTTGTTCTTCAATCAGCACTTTTCATTCATTCATTTATTCATTCATTTATTTTCATTCTGTAGATCCATACAGGGTTAAGTTAACCCTTAGGATATAGAACATGTCATAAGGAATAGATTTACAATTGTCATACATTTGAATATACAACAATAGCTATCACTATAAACAGGTTAGCTTAAGAACTACATTTGTCTACATTTGTACAGACATATTACAATATTTCATTGCTTTCACTTTCTTGTATTATTATGGCCTGATGATGGCCAAATCTTGGGCCCGAAACTAGTCGCCGTTTAATATACATATTCATAAAAGTATGTTGGCTGTGACTGGAAATTCTTTTAGATCTTTGTGAGTGATACACCAATGAGGATGTTCCACATACAGCTCTTCCAGCTCATTGGGACCTATATACAAGTTTACACAACTTCCGACACTGTTCAGTAGTCGGCTTTCAGGCTGTAAAGAATGTGCAACAGATTTCCCTTCCATGACATTTCCCCCACTCTGATGTCGCACAGCGAGAATACGCTTCGGCTTGGGTATTTCGATCCTTGAGGATGAGATTAACCCTTTGGCCCTGGAGCTGGACATTTAAAATTTAGCACATCATTTATTGAAACTCTGAATATTTTACAAGCCAAAAAAGGTAACGTTATGAAATACACGACATTTTATAGGGGAATAAATTGAGATTGCGCAGCAAGTCTCAAAAAAATATAATGAAATATATTTGTTGATTAAATATAGAAAAAGCGTTCTCTGGAGAGTAGCGGAACGCCTGTCCTATATAGAGTATGCATGGTGCCTAAAGGTTAATATGTTTGTATCGAAACGTCGAGAACAGCCTAAGCAGTGACGCAACTTCGTACCACGGAATAGCAGAACCTCCATATCAGTGGACTCAAGCCTATAGGCTTCATACATTATTGCAATATAAACCACATATCAGAATCACTGGCCAGCATCCTGCCATCTATCGACGTATTCAAGGATCACTGACAAGACACTGGGAGGAAAATAATTATTGCAAGTTAGAAGAATATGTGATGAATTGCTGACATAATTCTTATCGGAATTGTTCTAGACTTAACATTTAGTAAGAACATATTGTGCTTTGAAAAAAATGGAATACTTCCAGATTTGCACCTGGACACTTTTCAATTAAATTTCTCTCATAAATTTCACCAATAGAAATTAGACAGTTGGTCAACATGAATACACCCATTCTATTGTGATTGGATAAGCAGTGTGCTGTGCACATTCTTGATTGGCTGAATTTTATACGCGTGGTAGAGTACTATTGGTTTTTGGTGCACGAGACCGTAGTGTGTTGTCTGGAGTAGCGTTTGGCGTTTGGGGTTATTGTGCACAGTATCATTAAAGTCAGTATTCTGTCATCTGCGTGTAGTTGAAAACAGAAATGAAAGGGTTTCTGTTTTGTGTTCTGGGTATCCTCTTGGTAATAGGTAAGAATTTCATTTTGGTTTGAATTATAAGTATTGTATGTTTACCGCTAATGTAAACGTGAGATCAACGAGCCGGTATTTTGACTGCGACTAATGTTTTGGACTGTGTACATCGTCTAGTCACAGATCTGTCTCATCACTGCATTGAGGATATCATGGACGACTATTTTCCTTATTGAAGTGTATAGAATACGCTCAAATGCTTCGTCCTGTGAACTCGAATTCTGTACTGAATTGTACGTTTGACAGGAAATCGCATGTAAACTTTGACGCCATGTAGCTCTGTATTGTAACACTTTATTTTTCAGGATTTTCACGTGCAGACGATGCCGCAGAAACAGCGACAGAAACCGTGGACGCAGATATTGGATCAAGTAGAGAAGGATCTAGAACGGGTAAAAACCTTAATTCGTGTATTGTCAGTCTGAATAAGTGTCGTCAGTATTTTGTTTCGGAATGTGTAAATATGAGGGTGGGACATGCACTTATGGGACCGACAGGTCTTACATTGAATTTATAGTCGTATTGTCTTTGAAAGCAGAATAAAAGCCAATCTAACCTCATAAGAAATAGTCTGAGCCAAAGCACTAAGACCACCTAATAAAGAATAACCAGAATTAGAAGACCACCCAGCAATTATAACAGTATAAACACCAAGTCTAGTACAAGCCAGTACTACACCCCCACTCGGATCGCCGGGTGGGAATGTTTCTAGGGGAAACATCGCGCAGCAGTGTGGACGCTTGTGAGTGCGGTAATGAACCTTCAGGTTCCGTGAAATGCTGGGAATTTCTTGGCTAGCTGCAAATCAGTTAGCTGCTCAAGAATGACTCTGCACCATGGAGTAAGTATTGTCTTTGAATTGACACCAATATAGAAGACAAGTGGTTGTTTGTTAATGCTAGAGATGAAGGGAAACTTGTACAAATTGTTGCAGATAAGGTTAAGTGTAGACAGGAGTCTGGTAAGATTCCTGTTGTAGTTGGTGCAGGATCTAAACCTTTTCTAGGTTAAGGACCAGAAGCAGAATGATGTACCTACAAGGTATCCAAATCACTACAAGTAAGAAGACCCAAACTTTTAGTAATCTCACAGGTTACCATCAGAACATTAGAGGGCTTGTACACAAAATCCCTCTCTGTGTTAAAACTCTGTTGTATGCTTGATACAACATCATATTAAATGGCAAGAAATATGACTATGAAATTTTGGCAGTTACACTTTGGGAGCTGGCTTCTGCAGACAGGAAGTAGCAAAAAGGAGGCATAATTATTTTTATTTAAACAATCCCAGACATTTGGTCAGATGTAAAATGTCATGGCAGGGACTTTGAATGGTGTGTCATACAACTGGAATCAAAATCCTCTATCATATATGTTCTGGTGTATATAGAGCACCATCAGGAAATTCTGAATACTCTGTAGATGGATTAGACGACATTCTAAATTTTCTCTACAAACCCAGAACTGAATTTGTTATTTGTGATTATATGCATACTGACTTGCTGAAAGTTACCACAAATGTTTCAATTCTCCACTTATATTATTTAATCTTATATCAACTCTGAACTTCCCAACAAAGACTTAAAATGGCTCTAGTACTGCAGCTGATGGTATTGTTTATAGACAGTTCCAGGAGGATCATTATTCCATTAAACTAGTGATAAAAGGGCTTTGAGATTGTGATGCACATTTACCCTTGTTAGATAACAGAAGCCAAAGTTTTATGGAATTGAAGGTGTAGCTAGTTAGTGGTTTTAACTCATACCTTAATGATAGAAAAGACAATTGTTATAAAGTCCCCAAATTCAAACCAGTACACCTCTTCAAACTGGACAGTGTAAAGTATGGACTTCTAAAAGGTTCTGTACTTGGCCCCTGCTATTCCTCACATCAATTATCTATCTCACCTGTCAGTTCTCAAATCAAACCCATGCTTTTTCTAATGATACTAGTGTTATTGTTTATCGTCCTGAAAAGGAGCACTTTTAGAATTATATTAATGTCTTTGGTAGGTTGAACAAATTGTTTACAGTCAATAAACTTACATTAAACATTGATAAAAACGAATGTCATGAACTTAAGCACTAGCCAAAGATACATAAATTTAAATATAAGTTGTCGTAACAAAACAATTGAAGAAGTAACAACAATTAAATTCCTTGGCTGCATATCAATAATAACCTTAACTGGGAAGAGCATATTGAATATGTTATTCCCAAACTCAGTTATGTAATACATCATTATCTTATAGAGAAATTCAGCATACAACAAAAAAATATTAACCCTTAGCTGCCGAACAACATATATATATATATATATATATACATGTCGTGCATTGAGCCCTTTAAATGGCTGAACAGCCATTAAAGTGGACAGCGGGATGGGGATTTAATTCTGCCATCAAAGATTTAATTCCGGCACCAAAGGGTTAACAGTCTATAAAAAAATTATTAGAATAGTGGTGGGTGTAAGGAAAAGTGTCTCTTATAGGGAATTGTTTAAGAAATTCTATATACATCCACTTGCAAGTGAATATGTTATGCCATGATGTACTGTTGTTGTAGACAACATAGAAAAATTTCAAAAATCAGAAAGTACCAGAAGTAGACACATTTTCCATGTACCAGATTCTCAGAATACTCTGCACTGCAGTAATCAAGTTATTTAATACTCTGCCACCCAACACTGTAATTTTAAAACATGATGTGCAAGTGTTTAAGACTGCACTAAATTTTATGCCTTTGCTCACTCTTACTCTGTAGAAGAATTTACTTCAGCTGACAAGTCTTAAGAAATGCACACATTTGCAAAGGTGTTCTTGAACAGTGCTACATTATTCTGCCATATGTTATTATAATATAATACTCTTGCTTGATTGAAGTTAGAGAATTTATGTAATTATACTGCAATGGATTTATAATATAACATGTTCCATGTCTTGACTGTTGTATTATGTAGGATCTATAGAATGTAAATAAATTCTTTTCTTTTCTATTCAATTCTGCAGTTGAATAATTTAATGTCATTGTATTAAGTTTTCCATTCAGTATGCTGCACACTGAGCATGGGATGTAGAAAGTGTTAGGCCTAATAATTCTTTGAGATTTAAAGTTTCCAGCTGAATTGTCACACCAGGTGATGCTTGCTTATGTTTTGAGGTCCTCAGATCTTCATCTTGGAGTACTGTTATGGTTTTGCATGTCTGATTTTGTATTGTCTAGTGGCCTGGTTAACCATGAGGTGGCCTTTAGACTTGTAGTTGCAGCTGGCAGAGTGATCTCTGTGCTGCTTGCTGTGGGTTAACATTTTAGTATACTGCTGGAAACAGTAAAAAAAAGCTATTCTGTTTTCATTAATCAAAACTCACACACCCAAATGGTATCTCATCACAGCTTTGGTTTGGTGTAGTAATGACTGAGAATGACTATAAAAATTGTGTGGTGGCTGCTGGAAGTGAATACATAACACATGCTGTCTTTTGATTTACAAGGCTCATTTCATTATGTTTGTGATATTTACTTCATGTTTGCTTTCATATAAAAATTGTGATTTATTTTGCCCAGATGTGTTTTGAATTTAACTAGCAAAGTAAAGCAAAGCAAGGATTCAGAAGCCTTAAATTGTTGTGTAATTTGGAAGCTTTATAGTTGAACATTTTTGCAGTAATTTGTCAAAATAACTGTTGTCTGCTGAATTAGGTCTCCTCAGCGTGCTAAGTGAGATGTGGGGTAAAATTTTATGGGTAGTACCTAATATGTGTAATGGTAAAAAAAAATCCTATAATGCAAATAACACTGAAAGATCTTTAAAACACACATCAGCACACCATTCTATATTTATACTATTATATAATGTCATGAGTATTCTTGATTCTAGATGATGAAGTTGTAAAGAGGGAGGAAGAAGCAATAAAACTTGATGGACTGAATGTGGCACAAATAAAAGAACTGCGAGACAAAGCTGAGAAGTTTGCCTTCCAAGCTGAAGTAAACCGGATGATGAAACTGATTATTAACTCCCTGTATCGTAACAAAGAGGTGAGCTGAGGAACATGATTGTTGGGATGCTCTTTGTTAGTGGTTCAGTGTAGATTAGTTCAATTACCAACAGCTGTAATGGGGTGATATGAATAGTTAATTTTCTACATGCATCTCAGATGATGAACCTATACTCTGCATAAGTGCACAGTGTGACCTGTTGATGTAAATGATTATACCCAGCTTGCATTTAACTCAAAGACCTGATCTCTGTTGAATGATTTTTGGATTAGGATTCTTACAGAGACTGTCTGTGTCTTCCTGTTTGATTTGTAACGCTCATCCAATATATACCATTAATTTGCTCTGAAGTACAGTGTAGCCATGACAATGTTTCAAAGTAGTTTTCTTCCTCTTATCTTGTGGAGATTTGCATAACTTCTGTTGATTTAATATCTTTTACAGTATACAGAACATTGCCTTTTTATGTATTTGTACCAGTTCTAACGTATTTGTATTGCAATAGGACAAGAGTGAAGTGTATGAGTTTTCAATACACATTTTCCAGGTATTTTCTTTTGTGGTTTTCTTACCGCATTAGTATTGATGTTAGCTTGGCACTGCTGTATATCCACTGGCAGTATAATTTAAATTTTTTCTTCATATCTTTACACATATAGTATTGCAGATGTGCTTCTTGATTCAGGATCTCTGTGAAATGGATTTAACTCTTTTATTTGAGTTATCTTTCTTTACGTTTGGGTTGCTATATCCCAGTTACAATCTTGAAATAATACTAATGTATGTTTTCACTCACATTAACCCTTTAAACGCTGAATTAAATCCCATCTGTCATTTCCTGGCATTATTAAGAGCTCATCCTATTCTCCACGTTAGCAGGATAAGGGTTAATGATCATGGTGTTTTTGATGACACTGGTATACATTATCAAAACCAGTTACTAATTCCAAGCATAATTATCTTTTTTCTCCAGCAGGACAGTGAGTACAGGTAGTTGGTACTAATATGTTGCAAAGGCAACCATATTAACACTGCCTGGAGTTATATATCTCTTTTGTCCTTTGTTTTGTCAAGTTTCTACTAAGTAGAAGAATCTTCCAAATAATGATAACAGTATTTTATTTTATATACATATTTCTTTATGGTACTCTTGATAACAAAATAACAGTTTAGTTTATTTTCTGAACTAACTTTATCCTATAAGGGTGAAGATTTGTTTTGCCAGTACACCTCAGTGGCCAAGGGTTAGAAGCCAAGGTGAATGCTAATAGCGCATATTTTTGACATCTTCAGTCAGTGTTGGGCCACTCACCATTACAGTCTGTAATGGCTAAAATCACTGTAGAACCTTAAATAGTTAAATATAAATTTGATCAATAATGTTAACGTTTATGGAGCTGAAAGTCAACTACAGTCAATGCATGGTGTGATGCTGAGAACACTGAAGGTCCATTAAAGTTGTTGCCAAGAACGTGCAAAGTAATGGGTGGCATATGCAAAGGCATGTAAAATAGCACCTGGTAGAGATTCATTGTATATATTTAGGCAACAAGGAAATGTGTTGCATTTTAAGACATGCTGCACAAGCTCTGTTTTTATTTTCCACAAAATGCCATTTATTTAACAATTTTGTGTTTTTCATAAACCACATACTGAAAGTGAATACCAACCTGATTGTTGAAAGGTTAAATCCCAGGTCTTGTGCAGAGTACACCACGTGCTTAATTTGGGCACCTGGGTGTTAAGCATGAACTGAGTGGCCAGGCAGACACAATTTCACCATTGTGTTGTAACTTTATACACTTTGTGCAAGGAATGCATAGTAATATAAAATAGCTTCTGTGTATAATGGAATAAACTATCTTTTTGTGGTCTGTGTCACTGTGGTTTGTGAAGTGTTAAAATGTTACTTTTTGATTTCAGATCTTCCTTAGGGAGGTTATTTCAAATGCTTCAGATGCACTTGACAAGATTCGTCTCCTGTCACTTACTGATAAATCAGTTTTGGATGCCACAGAAGAACTCTCCATCAAAATAAAGGTAACTTTTTTTCATGACTACTGAAAATTTGAATCAGATCCAGAATGGCATTTTGTTATGGATAAATTTCATTCATGTTAACATTTTTACAAGAGTCTGGGTTCAGGGTGAAACTAGTAGGGAAACATTCTGTAAAACCTTTATTATATCCATATTTTTAATGCTCTACTGCCTTTTAAGTTACCCCACTAAACCAGGCAGACTGGAAAGTAGGAGCAATGAAGCTGGGTGTTAGTGATACACAACTGGCAATAATCCAGACATGAATTGATATTACTGAATGGAATGGTTTGATATTGTGGCCTGAATGCTTTGCATGATGGAGGCCATGTATGTGTAGTGACTAGGCAGGATGTCTGAGAAATCATGGTTCAATTCTTGGCAGGGTTGTGAAACTTTTCTTTGCACCAAAGCATTTGTAGTGGCTTTGGAGCCTACCTAGCTCTCAGTTCAGTGGGTCCTGGGGGCTCTTTCTCCAAGGGTGAAGTGGCTTGTCTATGAAGCTGGTCAATCCTTACATAGTGCTGAATTTAAAAATGGTGTTTATATACCTTCATTCCCCTGAATGTCTTAATGGTGTAAAGGTAAAGGTCACCACATAGCATGGCACGAGGAGGTGTAGCGCTACTCATGCTTAACCTTTTGCCAAGTCTGTCCTTTCAGGGTGTAGACAAGGACAACTGTACCTTTACACTTGAGTTACAATCAGGTTGTATATTAAATAAAATGTTTTTTTATTGTTACAGGCAGACAAAGATAATCATGTATTACATATTATTGATACAGGAATTGGTATGACAAAAAATGACCTAGTCGCTAGTTTAGGAACAATTGCAAAATCTGGAACAGCCGATTTCTTGAGTAAGATGCATGATGTTAGTACCTCAGCTCAAGATATGAATGACTTGATTGGTCAGTTTGGTGTTGGCTTTTATTCATCATTCTTAGGTAAGAAATTTCATTAGGTAAGTATTTCTTCTTTGGCTAAATGGGTATTGACAGATGGAGTAATGGTTATGGGATTATGAAACATGTGTTTATGGAAGACATGATGGATTACATATCTTTTTATTTCTGCAGTGAATGTAGGAATTGAAACCACACAAAAAAGCATTTCAAACCTCAGCCACATTCTTTATAGCATATACACGCTTGCTGATGCTGTGGCTTGGCTAATGCATTTGTTTTCTTTACTAATATTTCTGACATTGGCGGACTATAAGCACATTGCGTGATGTACCTGAAAGGATAATATTTGTTGGGGTGAAGTCAAGTTACCTGAGGTCTAATAACTGGTTCTGCTTCCCCACGTCATAGTCCTGTACTGTTATCAAGCAGCTGCCGCAGTGCTACACGGAAGTGGGGATGTGCTTCACTGTGTTGAAATCTCAGCCTCTGAATGTTCTGTAGTAGATGTAGCCACAGCCATTTCTCAGATATGTCCTAGCGGCCTGGTGAGGAGAAGCATGCAGAGTCCAGTCTTGTTGTATGAACTGAGCTGAATCAGTTTGTAAGTACAGGTATGGGATCTTACCTGGAATACCAGTGTCCAGAATGCCTGGAAAATTGGCTGTGTTCCAGATCAAGCAGATTAAGAATTAGCACCAACTTGTTCCAGGGTCATTGTCTTGTTTGTGTGGCACCACCAGCTCCTGTTATCAGTTGAAACTGTTCTCAGTGTATTACTCATGCATTTATGCTGCATATTTAGCCATTGTGTATAACCCTAGACAGTATATTACCATTTGATGTGGTGTGTGCTGAGACAGGTAGCATATGTCACTTAGCATAAAGGACACAGTACAGTTATTTAATGCCCTGAGATAAAAGTGCCTCAGTAAAGTAATGTAATAAATATGACAGTGATAGATAATGGTCAACAGAATGTCAGTGTGAAAGAAATTCTCTGTTGACAGTGATGAGGCTTACCAAAGGATTGATTTGTTGTGTGGGATGGAGGAACAACTAACATCGGTCCATAAAATTAAAGAACACTTCCCAAGAGAAAGGCCAAAACATACGAAACAACTTACATTATGGGAAATGTGTCAAAAGTCCTTCTGAGCAAGCCTTTAGCCTGAGCCTCGGCATTCAACTGCCAGTAGCCGTGTTTCTGCAGGTTTCCCTTCATCTCCATTTGTTCTTGAAGATGTATCCTCAACTGGTACCATTTAATTGGTTTGTAATTTTTAAAAGTGTGTTAGTATATTTTATGCATGGAAAAGCCCACTAACCAGACAATATCCAAGCATCCTGGATAAAAGGTCTCATGCCTGTACATGAGTACGTGTGTGCTATGAAATGACCACATTACGATGTTTGTGTGAATGTGATCAGTAAGCAGACATGTTTTGTGCAGTGGCTGATCGTGTTGTTGTGACTACCAAGCACAATGATGACAAGCAGTATATCTGGGAGTCCGATGCAGGCAGCTTCAGTATTGCTGAAGATCCACGAGGACCTACACTGAAACGGGGTACTCAAGTCAGGTGTGTTGGCACATGTGTAACTGAGCTTGTTGTCAGGTTTTTGCTATGTAGGTGGTATAGTATTATGTTATTTACAAATATATTGCATACTGGAATGCATCATTGCAAGTTCATTACTACAGCAATAACATTTGCATATTCAGTATCTTAGGCAGTGGCAGCCCTCAGAAGATGTAGAGTGCCATGCCATGTATGTTAGCACTTTGGCACCAAACGTGACTTTAATCCATGGCGCACTACAATCCTGAGAAAACCAATCATCACTTAAGCTCTCAACCAAGAACAAGCAAAGTAATGGGCAGCCATTTGAATCTCTTTTATAGTGTGCATCTTTGTGTTAGATATAAAATGGCAGCAGTCTGTACCAAACCATTTGTCACTTTTGTTGGTTTTTTCTGACCCTTCTATCTCAAAATATGATCATTTTCATGTATCCGTGAATACAGCATTCAGTGAGTTCTGCAAATATAATGCTGTTTGAATTTGTTACATGTTTCAGTCTTCACTTCAAGGAAGAAGCGTATGATTTTGTGGAAACTGACACACTGAAGAACCTGGTTAAGAAGTACTCTCAGTTTATCAGTTTCCCAATATATCTCTGGAACAGCAAGGTATAGCTCAGAACATATTTAGGATTTGATTTGTTATCCTGAACCTCATACTTAGGACTTGAAAGTAGACTGTTCATTTCTTTTCACATGCAGAAGTTACTCTGCATCAAACTAGCATGGACTGTTGGCCTATTCAGGCACATTGAACTAATCTGCATTTTGTCAGTAGCCACTTTTACATTTTAGTTCCATCTTTAGTCTGATAATTAGAGAAGACTGTTGATCACACACAACACCATTGCAGTGTATAGTAAGATAATTCATGCTGGTCAGATACTCTTGCATTGACATTTATTATGTGGTTAATATGCAATTAAATGTTGAATTATGCCACTCTGAGATCTCATCAAATTAAAGGTGTACTGCTCTTGCAGATTGACTGACCTACATTTTTATGAGATTTTAACTTTTAATTCATGAAAGACCTTAAAATTGTCACTATTCTTCTAAGCTGTGTACATAATACAGACCTAGTTACCCACTTCTAGCAGTATACATTTCATTGCTGTGATGGAACAGAGCAACTAAAACTTTTTATCGAGAAAGTGTGAATTAGTTTTACTACTGTAATCATGGTAATGAACCTTCAGGTCCCATAAAATGTGGGGAATTTCTTGACTCGTTGAGAACCTGTTAGCTTTGCAAGAAAGACTCTGCTGCATGGAGCAACTAAGCTATCTTACAGGAAATGTAACAGCCCAGTATGAAAAGTAAAATAGTAGATATGTCATTGTGGGGGGGGCACTGTTATGAGGAAAAGCCAATGTGACTTAAATCTCTCTATAGCATATATATAATGTGACCTAGTGATATACCATTTGTCCCTGGAATGAAATTTTTGCTTGTGTTTATATCTGTGCATTTGAGGTGTTCATTCATTTGACCAGTTTGCAGACAAAACATTATTGCCCTCAGCCTTGAAGTACAGTACTCAGCATGTAGGACTATTTTATTGTTGCTTTGCTTTGAGTATGGAAACTTTGCATTGTTTCCCTTATCCAAAGACTGAATACCCACCAGAACAAGGTGCCACCTTGCGGAAATTCAGGTGAAGTTTGCTGGCAGCATCTGCATTCAGCAGAACTACTGAGGTCAATATGTAATTGTTTTGGTTTAAAAAAAATATGTTTTACAGACTATAAAGGTAGAAGAACCTTTAGATGATGATGATGAACCGGAAACAAAGGATGAAACAGAAAAGAGGGATGATGAATCAGATGACGATGATGATGATGATACCAAAGTTGAAGATGATAAACAGGAAGAAAAGCCGAAAACCAAGACTGTAGAGAAAACTGTTTGGGACTGGGAAGTTCTGAATGATAGTAAGCCAATTTGGACAAGGAAGTAAGTTTTTCTTTTCTATTAGACCATCTTGATTTGTGTGTGGAAATTATTTATTTTAAACACGCTTATATTACATCTCTGAATTCATGCTGTTCTCTGTCAGGCAGGGTGTGTGGCATAATGTACCGTGAAACCAACAAGGGCAGATCCTCCAGCTTGGACATTGGTTGAGGGGCTAATAACTCCTTACTGTGAAAAGTTTAACGTTTTATGAAATGTACTGGCACATTGAGGGTTTTGCTGGGGAAACCAAGGGGAAAGATGACGCTTGGAAGATATATGCATAGATGGGAGGAAATTGGGTGGTGGGTGTGGGTTGGATTGATGTGGCTCATTATATGTATAAGTGGCAGGCCCTAGTGAACACAGTATTAAACCTTTGGGTTCCATGTAATACAAGAAGTTTCTTGACCACCTGAGGAACTGTTGGCTTCTCAAGAAGGACTCAGTTACATTTATTTAATTAGTTAGTTAGTCAGTCAGTTATTAAAAAGGTATTGCAATTACTAGCTATCTGCAATTTTAAAGTGTACACATAACATAATTTACTACTTCCAGGCCAACTGAAATCAGTGATAATGAATACAATGAATTCTACAAGTCACTGACAAAGGATCGTAATGATCCTCTAACCAAGGTTCATTTCATTGCTGAGGGAGAGGTGACCTTTAAATCTGTACTCTTTGTACCACAGAATCAACCCAGTGAGAGTTTCAACAAATATGGCAGCAAAACTGACCACATTAAGGTAAGGTCATGTGTAAAACTATGTTTTTAAGGGACTGGCAAAAATAGTCATGCATGTAGAAGTGTCATTAGGACAGTCATTAATTTGTTTTAATGTTTTTTTGCACTGTGTGTTGTAATATGATTATACAATATACACCAAAAAATGCACCTTTTCTAAACTGATATTTTAATTTATGATGTCATGTACATGTTTTGAACACAAGGGTTCTTCTTCAGGAAGAAGAATATTGGTTTAGAAAAGGTGCATTTTGTTGGTCTACATTGCATAAGACAATCATTAATGTTGGAATACTTGGTTGTGTGAGGACTTCAGAGATGGTTCACTGAACACAGGTTTGTATAATTAAATGTTTCAACAATACAGGTTAAATCAATAAGGCTCTGTTTCTTCATCTGTTTACTTAATTACAAAAGAAAACCATTTAAATTGTAACACTTGGTATGCCCAATTTGAGCTTCCCATGGCCATGAATGGAGATTGCTGTCTTCTTGAATGTGACACCATTAATCTGATGGATAGGAAACATTTGTCTCCATCTTCAGAGACTGTAGTTGTTTGATAGTGAATGAAGTTTGTAAGTCATTATATGGGAATGGAACAGATATTTTTTTTTAAATATTTATGTAGTTAGCTGTTTGCTCAAGGACAGTCCGGGCTATTGTGGTCAGTTTGGGTACTAAACTATATGGGCTGGATAATCTAGGGTTCAAGTCCCACCATGGAAAAGAGATGTTTCTCTTATCCAAACTTTCCAGACCGGTGCTCATGTTCACCTAGCCAGAGTTCAGTTTGTGCCAGGATGGATCAGCCAGGTGACAAAGCTGATCACTAGCCACAGTCAAGTGCTGAGGTTAAGAATGAATGGAGGTATACCTCTACTGCCCATATGCACCTTTGTAGCGTTCACAGGCACAACTTTGCATAGCAATTTTTACCTCTTTGTTCAAGATGAGGACAATGCACATTGTGCGATAAAAAGTAAGGTAAATTTTAAAAATTAAGGTACATTTAGAATAAATGATATACTGGTGATCAGTGTTATGAAAGTTTATATTTAATTCCATTATCAAAGGAGGACTTAATATTAAATGATTTGATACTGTATGGGATCTGAGCAGTACTTTGTTTTCAACAGAAGGTGGTGGAGGGTAACTTTTGGAACTTAAACATTCAGTATTATGACTTCCTGGATCAGACAAATGGACAGATTAGCAGGGTGTATATTGCAATCTTAGTACTTTGCAATATCTTGTTATATCTATTACAAAAGTTTAAAATTACATGGGTTCTGAAATTCTCCGTATTCCCTGAGCTAAATGTTAGCTTTGCAAATTACAAATTTAAAAAACTTTGTTTACAGAGAAAAAGTGACACATATTGTACACGATCACCCTTTGTACCTTATTTGCCCTGGCTTGCTTGTTGCAGTAGGTGAAACTTCTTATGGGAAACGGGTGAGGTTCATCGGATCCACACATAGTCTTCACTGTTTGTTTATATATTTGTTTGAGATATAAAGCCTACTCTTATCCACTCCAGCAAACAAAAATCATATTCTCACAACAGAAAAGAAAACAGCCGTAGCTTCCCTCCAGAAATAACACCTTTGTTTTTGTTGACCACACTGTACACCACTTCTGTTGTACCGCTCGCTTACCTGACTGCCAGTGTCAGTCACCCAATTCCGTTATCTGCTGCTAACCGTTACGCCACCTCACTCGTACCGCTTGCCTACCCAACTACCAGTGTCAGTCACCCAATTCTGTTTTCTGCTGCTATTTTCTCATTTAAATCTCTGTGTAGGTAACCCCTCCTACCTATCACCAATGGTTCTTGCATGTACATTGGCAGATTAAATTTATAACGGATGGCTATGAACCATCTGGAACTGAGGCCAGTAATCGCTCTACCTAGTGAACAAATAGACCAAAAATGTTCGGCTACAGTGTGGTATAATATTATGTCATCAATACGCATTGGGATTTCATCTCTTAGAAGAGTCAGATTTTAGGACTATAATAATTCCTCTCCAGAGATATCTTTTTTGTGTTTCAGCTGTATGTGCGAAGAGTATTTATCACAGATGAGTTCAATGACATGATGCCCAACTACCTCAGTTTTGTGCAAGGAGTGGTTGATTCTGATGATCTTCCGCTGAATGTGTCTCGTGAGACTCTGCAACAGCACAAACTCATTAAGGTTCGCTTAGGCATATGCCATCCTGAAATTTATATAGGAGTGTGTAAATGAATTTGTAATGCATAATTTTTTTAAGTTTTTTTAACAGATTTTAAATACTTTATGATAATTTTGTTTTTGTGCAGGGTTTTGTCAGTTTATCATGTTTTATGTAAATTTTAACACTTGGCTGATAAGTTATTTATGCAACAAATCCTGTAATTTGGTTATCCTTTACATTCAAGTAAAATGTTCTGTTTTTATTTATTGCATATCTTTCTGAGAAAAAATGTCAACTTTTCAGGTGTGATTTAATTTATTTTTGCTCATTTTATATGGTTCTGAAACTTGGTCTTCTACCCTTATGGTTGAAAATAGATTTACTGTGTATAGGAACAGGGTGCTGAGAATATTTGGGCATCGAATGCATGGGAGAGATAAGAAATATGTACAAAATACTTGGAAGAAATAGCCATAAATTGGGTGAATATACCAGAATTTGCCATAAAGAAATAGTAGAAAAGGGTGCATTCATACAGATTTTGTTGGCTCATTATACTGCCCATTAGCAGGCTTTTATGACCATTGTTGTGAACATTTTGGGTTATAAAAAACAGAGAAATATTTGATTAATTTCTCAACATTTAACTTATGAAGTGCCATTCACCAGGTCATTACAGTCCTCATATGTACAAGAATGTGTCAGTAAATGAGGAAAAAGTTGAGTTTTGACATTGTCTGTTCGTATACCTGCGTGTACGTCATGTGCATTTACTATATTAAATTCCAACAGTTTCTCATGTATTATAAAGTCACCACTTTAGTAACACTGTATGTCACTCCAACATGCTTCAACCCCCAAAGAGTCATCTTCAGGGAGTATAATTGATACACTGTAACAGCAAGGTCAACAAAATGAGTCAACCAGATGTAAAATTCAACTTAGTGTGTGTGCTGTGATATTTGTGCATGGATATGAACAAGATAAAGTTTACATGTGCATTTAGTTCCTATTACTGTAGTCATATGTGATTTATGTAATAACACTGTCTTGAATCATAGGATGATTGGTGAATTATGACTTGGAAATGTGTGGCAGGAAGTGGTCATGGCTAATTAACACATACAGGACTGTGCCCAGACTGTGTGCCAACTGTCTTGTGTTGCTGAAGGTTCAGATTGTGTCATTTCCATCTGAATTATGCAGTGAGACCATGTTTGATTCACGTATATAGGACTGTGTTTTTAGCATGCTTGAACCATGTAATCATGGACTTCTTTGAAAGTGATTTCTCAAGACCACAGCATAACACATTTGGGACACAGTTCTGTATGTGTAAATTAAAATACAGCATTCTGTCAGTGGTCTGTAGGTGACCTGTAGGGCATCCAAGCTTTCCTCCATTGTTTTGGCGTCTCTTGGTCACCGCATGGACTTTCATGAAGGTTGTCTCCAGAATGCTTATTGGTCAGAAATAGTGTTGCAGCTGGCTTAGAGTAGCAGTTGTTTTTCTGGTTACCATGTATAAAGAAGGCCTCTGCTCTACTGAGTTAAATTCCAGCAACACAAAAATTCTATTTTAACTTATTCTTGTGGACCAAAAAACTGTATTTATATTTCAAATTTTTGTAGGTTATCAAGAAGAAACTGGTACGCAAAGCACTTGACATGTTTAAAAAGATGGAGAAGGCAGATTATGAGAAATTCTGGAAAGAGTATTCAACCAATATCAAACTGGGAGTAATTGAGGACCCATCCAATCGAACACGTTTGGCTAAACTGCTTATGTTCCATTCATCCAATCAGACTGAGTTGACTAATCTAGCAGATTATGTCTCACGAATGAAGGACAAACAAGATTATATTTACTACATTGCTGGAGCAAACAAGAAAGAGGTAAATTAACATCAGATCATTTAATTATGTGGTAGTGACACAAACCTTCAGTGTGTTTCAGTATTAGAACAAGTACTATGAAATTTACTTTACAGCAGAAATTCAGTTTTAGGGTTGCTCATGCTTGGTGTTGGATCTGTATAATTCTGCTAAATACCTTTCCTTCAGAGCTGTAGAAGTTTTACCCTGTTCATTGTTAGCATTTATTTCCCACCAGGAGACTGTAGCTAGGGATTTTGCTATAATAAAATTAATATATTTCTGTGTTATGCTGAATTACCAAAATTTTGGTCTTCTAGGTCACCAACTGTTGCTCAAGGTCTGCATTTCCACATCCCTGCATATATAACTTCTCTTTGACTTGTTAAATACAATGTAAACACAATCTGGAATTAGTGACTTTATGTATTCTTTTATGTGTGTAATCTATACTGATCTCATGATTATAGATAGCCATAGAATGAAACAGTAACAGTTTGCTCCCTGAACAATACTGACTTGCCATTTTGTTTGCATTTTCTTAATGCATGAACACTGAGAGTGAAATGAATTATTTGATGTATTACTGTTAAAACATGTTTTTCTTATAGTATTGACAAGCATAATCTCTGATAGCTTTGAACTTAATGAAGTATATGTGGGGAGTATTATATTTCTGCACATACATTAGTTATATAGTTTTTATCACTTCTGTGTTTTGAAGTGACCACATTTTTTTGGGAAGGGTGGTTATTGTACTGGAGGCAAACTTAACATTGCCATCTTTTGTAGCACTTGGAAGGACTAGCTCTCAGTTCTGTGAAGTCTGTATTTAAGCACATTGGAAAGTATTTTGTTTTCCCCCCATCATGCTTGGCTTGTGTTTTACTCATCTGACCATGACTCTGAGTGAATGAAATTTGTGTTTTACTGATGTGCAGGAGGGACTAAGATTTTGTAATATTGCTAATTTATTTTTCCTGCTGCAACTCTGTAGAGGTACATAAGTATTAACTTGAATGTTATAGCATTGTTACTATCATGATAGTCTTATTTTGTTTCCCACCAAATTTTTTTGTTTTGCTGAATACACATTGAAGCAAGAGAATAATGAGAGTGAAATATAATAAAAACATTGACAGATAGAACAGTATGTGTTGATAATTTCCCTCAAAATATTCCTTCAGGCATACAATCTGAGTTTTTCCTTATTACATATGTTGTGTGTGTGTATGTGGGGGGGGGGCAAACTGCACAAATTTTTTCTTACCCGAATATGATAATTACCATTTCATAGTATACATTTAATTCACTTGCCGTCATTGCAGGTTCCCTTCAGTAGTATCTTGCATGTAAATTTTGTGTTGTGCCCATCAGTTGTGGGTTGGAAGTAATTTTCTTTTGACTGCTGCGGGGTCATTTTTATGTTCTTTGTGCCCTCTTGGTGTAGTACTAAACCACTGTAGTATTTAGTTTTGGACAGAGCATTATCCACATAAGCTGTTTGTAACATTTTACTGGTTTCAGTGGCCTTATTCCCTGACCTTAGAGAAAATTTTATTTTGATACTTTGTTCCATTTTGAGGTTCCTGACGGTGCACTAAAACATGAAGCACAGCATGATTCCATCTGATCAGAGCTTACTGGACTCTGAAGGTCACAGATGTGCATAACAGCCTATCACAGAACTGTACTTAAGCTGCATGTTTTACTGGAGCCTCATTACTTTCTTGCCGTACTGTGTTTGTAGTAGTGCCACCAACCATGGAGATAGCTTATAACATGATGGTACTTAATTGTGTGCTGTTGGTGTTGTCATTTGTCAGTAGGTCATGTGCCATGAATAATGATTTTGAGTTTCTGTTGATCACCCTTTTCAATTTTGTAGGTTGAGAATTCTCCATTTGTGGAACGATTGCTGAAGAAAGGTTATGAGGTGATATACCTTACAGAAGCAGTAGATGAATACAGCATCTCTGCTCTTCCTGAATTTGATGGAAAGAAGTTCCAGAATGTTGCCAAAGAAGGCTTTACTCTTACAGAAGGAGATAAAGCGAAGGAGAAGTTTGAGAGTGTGAAGAAACAGTTTGAACCACTTACCAAATGGCTCAATGAAGCCCTCAAGGAACAAGTAAGCCTGCGGAACTGTGTAACTAATACAGATTAATTGAGCTAAAAGTTAAGGGGCAGTATTTTGCATGTTGAATGTGTTCCAGACATTGCCTCTCTTCACTATAATAACAATGCTTTAAATTGGAGCATTCTCATTGTTGACCGATACTTCTGACTTCCCTCTTTTTAACTCCACGATTATTACTTTGATCATTTATGATCATGATTCTTGCTATAAATGTGATGGGATGAAATAATTACCCGGAGTGTGTTGTATTTCTGGTAACTGCATGTTGCAACTAGTCCATGCTGCCACCTTCAGAGTAGTTCTGGAATATGATGCAGTGCGTTTGGGGATTGTACCATTTTGTATTTGCAGAAGTCTTGTGTATTGAATTCCGCAGGTGCAACTTGAAATGATCTTGAATCATGATGATGATGCGTGAGTTCCACGTACGATTTCATCACCTTCGAAAATAATTGTGTGTTTGAACTTTTTCCGTTGGTTGCAGAACACACAGACATGTCAGTGTTGCTTTCCGTTCAGCACATGCACTGATTTTGTGGCAACCTGTCACAAGTTCAGATCGAGTCACACTGCTCTGTTATGATCCACATGAGACCTTATCTCTCTGCACTGTTGGACTTACCAGTACTTTGTTCACCATCAGATGCTATTGAGAGGCTTATCTGGTTATTCTGTTTGTGTGTGATGCATTTAAGAGCAAGGGTAGCTCAGTCAGTATAATAACAGGACAACTGGAGAATATGGGTTTGATGCCTCGCTAGATCACAAATTTTTCTCTTCACCACCACAGAGACAGGCTGTGATACCCATGCAGCTTCTTGCCCAGTGGTTAATGCGGACTTTTTCCATGGAAGTGAAATTACTAGGGTGTGAAGCTGTTTACTGTTAATGTGGAACGTATTAAAGGTTAAGGTTAAGTTGTCCCTGTTCATGCCATGAAGGCATAACTTCGCGTAATCTTAACCCCAACACTAGATGGATGTGAGTCATCAGCATCATACTGCAGCTACTTTACCCTCAGTACCCATTGAATAGGCTGGTTGGGCCCCCAAGCTGGCCTGGATGTTTCTAGAAGAGAAAAGTCCATTCACCCTATTGGGAATTGAATCCTAGGTCATCCAGCACATAGCCTAATCACTATGCCAGTGATGGCCACATTATGGCTCTCACATGTCACATTTACTGTAGAAATATCTAGGTATGTTACATGCACACGTGGCTGACCATCAGCAGCATTTTAAAAGGTTATTTAAGGAAAGGAGATATGTAACTAACTGAAACTAACCTACTGTAGTTGGATGAATAGAAAAATAAAAAGCCATCAAATAGGGATATTTTATTAAAGCATTGTTCTTGTCTAAGTTGCCTCCTAAAGGATGTCTCCCCGCAGCTCATCTAGCTGGTCACCCCGGCACTGTGGCACCCATACTCTCCCTTCTTGTATCTTGAAAATGGCACAGATTAAGTGTTGTTTCCATGTGTTTTCAGATTTCAAAGGCCACTGTATCAGAAAGGCTGTCAGATTCGCCTTGTGCACTAGTAGCAGGTGTGTTTGGATGGACTGGCAATATGGAGAGGCTAGCGATATCCAATGCTCACCAAAAATCGGATGACCCACAGAGGAGTTACTATCTGAACCAGAAGAAAACTTTGGAGGTTAACCCAAGACATCCTCTTATTAAAGAGCTGCTCAGGAGGGTGCAGGATGATACTAGTGATCCTACTGCAAAGGATATAGCAGTTATGATGTTTCGAACAGGTATGAGTTATTATGGTTTCTCAAAACACAAGATAGATTATTTATGAATGCTGTTGTCTTTGACCTTAAACATGTTACTGAGGTATTCATGAAATGTTTTTGCTCTTGTCAGTATCCTTTAGTCCCAATTTGAGTACAGTAAACTGGTTTATCTGGCACCTGCCAGACCAAAATGATGTCCAATACCATAGTTTTCCAGATTTTAGAATACCATATTTACTGAAATGCAAGACAAGGATTTTTTCTTTAGTTGCTAAATATGTCAATTCGTCTTAAATTCATATATGAAGCACTGAACAGGACTGCACCAAAACGGATCACTTTGAACTGGATCGTGCAGAGCCAAACCACAGCCTGCATCGCCAAATCATCATGTGAGATCTGCACTCTTCTGCAGTATTACACAGTGTAGAGTAGTAACTCCTTAACCACCTTTTCAAACAACCTATTGATCCCATCTTCAAAATCTAAAAAAGAGGTCAGAGCATGACTGAAGTCAACTGACAAAATTGTTCTTTTTGGAAGGAGGGGAGGCTTTGTCCATTGTTAATTTTTTTAAAAGAAGCATGATGTTTCAGAAGCCGGCTTTGTTTCCGATTACAAGTTAAAGTTGCCCCTAACCTGATGTACCCCTTAGATTGTGCTGTTCTCGATCACTGCGCACCATACAAACAGTAACTTGTTGAGATGTGCACCAGAGAACTAATTTAGTCCAAGGGTGGTAACAGGAAAGTGGCTACTGAAAAATTAATAATTAACTACAATGCTAAAAAATAAAACTTCAACCAGTCCACAAACTCGGACTGACCAGAATACAGACACCACACAAAAAAGCCAGAACATATATTTAAAATTCTTAACACCACTAATACCATCTGTGGAGAAAATTGTGAATGTTTGTGGGTTCAAGTAAGTTCATAATCCAAGAAATACGGATGTATTATGTAGTCAATGTGGATCATAATGGTATGGCAGCACGTCTCACTAGAAGTGGTTGTGAAGGGTGTTACGAAGTGCTGTATATCCAATGCAGTGATTGAGACTGATGATGATAGTTCTGGAAAGCCAGTAAAGAGGATGGGGTGTTGTAACTGAGTGTGAGGAAAATGAAGGTACTGACTGTGAAGATGGAGACAGTGACACTGGTTGGTACAGGCAGTTAGAATCGACACACTTTGTTTATTAAGTGTATTCAGTTAATAGTGAAATATTCTTCTGAACAGACATATTATTTTTTGGAGGTCATCTTAGATTCGGATACATCCGTATTCCCTTCACAGACGTATTTTATTTGGGGGATCATCTTAGATTGGTATTTGCCCGAATGTAAGACATTATATTCGGGTAAATACGTTATTATACTTAGTGCGTATCTTAGTGAAACTAGGAACCTCATGGATAAATGTAGCCATGTAATTTGTTATTTGACATCTTGTTATGTTGTGCATTCAAACTTTCTGTTCCGTTTTCATCACTACTTCAATAATATGCTTTATATAGAATCAAAAAACCGACAAGACACAAAGACACATTTTTGCAGTCACTACCTTCAACGTTTGCTTGCATAAATTTACCCTGTTTTCGCGATGACTTCTGCTTTCTGAAGTGCCTGAATTGGTCCTGGTTGCTGTGAGTAGATGGAATAGTGAATTGTATTGGACCTGTGTACATTTCCAGCCAGTAGATCTTTCTGGATCATCCAGCTTTTACTGTATATGTACATGGCTTTTCAACAAAAAATGTCATGAGTTACAGTGAAATTGTCAAATGATTATCCCTCATATTTAAGAAAGAATCTCTTATGAATGCATAACAATAAAATAATCTGTCCATACGCAGCACTTTATTACACTAATGTAAAAGACACATGTTTCAGCTCTACAAGGCAGCTGTCATCAGAATTGTGCTGTTCTGGGTTATCGTGCAGCGGTAGTGGTAATTTTTTTATCAACGTTTTGTGACGTAGGTTGTTTCGAACGTCTATAAGGAATTACCACTACTCATTGCATAATAACCCAGAATAGTGCAGTCCTCGTCTACTTCACGGCAGAAGCCTGAAATCGTACAGCCGAAACATGTAGCTTGTTAAATTACTATAATAAAGTGTTGTGTATAGGTGGATGGATGGATGGATAGATGATTGTTTTATTGTTGTGTATTGAATTAACACAAAGGGGATGGCCCACATTAACTGTTGTGAATGGTTGAAATCTCATAATTTTTGGAAGTAAAATTCTGAAATTATTTTTCAGTTTAAAAGAGAGTCTTTTGAAATACAGTAGATGTGCTCTGTGACATGCTGTGCCAGATACCTATGCAAGAATACAGACACACTCATAATATTTAATAGTACTTGCTTTTCCGTGGCAACAGTGGTTACACAAATGCACTGCAGTGATGTGTGTACATTGCCTGCCTTGTTAAATCTGTTAGGTACTTTCTCCTAGGGGGACCATGGTAGCACAGTGGTTAAGGCGCAGTGCTACAAATCGGAAGGTCGCTGGTTTGATCCCAGCTGGTGTCATTGGATTTTTCATTGACGTAAAATCCTTCCAGTCTCACTATGGCCCTGGGGTCAACTCAGCCTCTGACAGAAATGAGTACCAGGAGCATTTCCTGGGGGTAAAGGCGGCTGGTGCGTAAGGCTGACAACCTACCACCATCCTGTGCCGTTGTGACAAAATCTGGGAGCCTTAACTTCCTGGAAACCTCTGGGCCTGTAATGGGACTGCTATACCATTACCTTTTACTTTCTCCTAATATTACTTGTTTAAGAGTTCTGTTTAACTGAAACTTGGGAAGGTTTCTACATGTACCCTGCAAACCCTTCGTGGAATCCTGGTCTTTTGTTTTCATTTATCTTCTCTTTTATACATATTTACATGTGCTGTCTCATCGTCTTGATGAGTAAAATTACATGTGGTGGTGGATGTACTCTGGTCACGCAGATCTTTGTATTACATTCTGATGATTGCTGCTGAAGGCGATTGAGGGCAGCAGATTTAACCATTTTATGGCCTTCATAAACATTCATTAATTATGTTGTGTTTTCAGCCACTTTGCGGTCAGGCTTTATGCTAAAGGACACAGCAGATTTTGCAGAGAGTGTGGAAATCATGATGAGGAAAACTTTAGGCGTCCCGTTGGAAGAGCAGGTAAGTTGAGACACAAATATGTTTGTTATTTGTAAGAATTTGTCGAGCATTTTTTATTGTATTGAAATTTGAATAGAGTGATGACATTGAAAATTTTGTAATAAATTATGAAAGTAAATGAAGTACTGTTTGATAGAGATTACTTCAGTGCTTATGCACTGGATGTTCTTGAATTTCTTGGCTCTAGGATTAAAATTTGCTCGCTTTAGTAGCAATCATGAATGTATGAAACTCAACTCTGAACATCACACCACACATAAGCATTTATGAATTATGGTTATTAAACATGCATAGCAGTGTGATGATTTTGATTTTGAAACTGACAACATTTTGTGCATTCAAAAATGTGCATTGGTTTGTGATCCACATTTTCCTTCTCATATTTGAATGCTAGAGAACGAAGACCCAATCTGCATGGTCCTTCACATATGCTGAACTTTTTGGCAGTCCAGTAGACAGAGGCCTGTGGACTGTGATGTTGAACTATTGTTTGGCATGCAAAGTTGCAAAAAGTGTAGCATCCTCATGTCTGTCTGTCCATCTGACTGCACAGAGCAGCTAAGCTCCCACTGGATAGTTTTCCATGATATTTGGTTTAAATTAAAAAAATTACAAACACTTAACATGAATATTTATGAGCGTATGTGACTGCTTTGTTTGCAAATAGTGCCTTGGTTACCTTCAAAAGTAATCTCTTCTTTCTTCATGCAGTGTACATGCTGCATAATGGAGGAAAATAAAACAGTGCCATCAAATTTAATAATTATTACATTTAAGACTATGAAATTTGGTTTGTAGATATATTGTGAATATGCCAACAAATTGTGTGTGAACTATTGTTTTTATGTGAGCAGTTAAAAATGTTTTGATGGATGAAAATTTGAAGTTATGTATGAGTGATAAATTTTACATGGATGGAATCACTATAGACATTATTAATAATAAGTTCTGCACAGAATATGATAACCAACCTCAGAATGGCAATAACAATATGTGTAGAGTTTTGAACAACAACAAAAAATTGACACCACCAGTGGATTAAATGGTATGACTATGTGGCAAGTGCTGTGGAAGCATTGATCCAAATGTGCCTCAGTGCCACCTTATGTGTACATTTTGTGTCTTACTTTTGCTGCTTGCATCTTCTTGTTGGGGTCAGGGCACCAGTAATAGTGAAACAGACTTGTGAAAAAGGATAATTGAGATAACACTCTTTCTGTTGTGAACTGTAAATTTGAATGCTGTTGGTATGTATTCGTAGCTTTTCTGTCAAGTATAAAATTATGTTTGGTTATGTTATGTAGGCAGAAGAAGAGGAAGTAGATGAAGAAGAAGAAGAAGAAGAAGACACAAAATATGACGATAATGAAGTGGATGCAGAAAAAGATGATGAGGATGATGATACTCCAGCTCATGAAGAACTGTAGAAAGTAGAAGCCAATCAGTACCTCTGGAAATACTGAACTGTGTTGTTCAAATTTAAGAATATTAGCGTTTTATAGTGATATGGCCATAATGCAAATTACCTTTGCGTTTGAGTTGAATAAAAGGAACATAGAGTGTATTTTGTACCTACACAGACTGAATTGAATGCAGTGTACACTGACTGAAACTGTGTGCCAGTGGATATGTTTGTGATCCAGAACTGAGAATTAAAGTACTGATAATGGCTATGGAATGTGCTGCATGTGGGTTTGTTGTAGTCCATGTTCATACTGCAGTACCATACTTCCACATGTCATGTAACATTAACAGTTGCTTTCAGGGGTTGATCATTATCATTTTATTATAGTCATCTGATTTTTAAAAGGGTAATTTATTATTGGAATTCATCAGAATATGAGCGCAAGTGAATTTGTTTAATAAATACATAAAAACTGGTGTCATGAGAACACATTGGGATGTATAACTTTAAAATTGCAAGTGAATCTGTTGTACGACAACAGATGTGCAGGTTATGAGAATGATATTGCAGTTTTTTGCTTTGATATTGCATCAGAATTTAATGTTTAACCTTTTCGCATCGGCATTTAAATGGCTACAGTCCACCTCAGCGTACGACATTCTTGTCGTTAGACATTTAAATTTTAGCACATGGTTTACAAAAACCGTTAATATTCCGGGAACCAAAAAATATTGAATAATGAATTAAACAGCATTTTTCGGGAAATAAGACCGACATTTCTACGTGTGAACAAGAAAGCTGTAATAATTTTAGTTCATGAATAGACAAACAAATTGTATGGAATATGCAAAAATTTCAGTTTCGTTTACTTACATATTGGATTGAGTCCCCAGGTTTTCTTAAGGAGGTCACACCTGATGTTGTTAGAACTATACCTTTGTGTAGTAATCTTCAAAACATGTTTTTTAATGCACAGTCCCACTTCACACTTACGGCATTTCACAAACACTTTCTTTGTCACACCCCTGGCCTTACACACACGACTCCTCAGCTGCGTCTCAGATGGGATAGGCCAATGTTTGCTGCTGCAGACTTCAAGCCTGGCGACATGCGATTCAACATCAGGTGGTCTACCTAATGGCCTTGGTATTCTCTGTTCTGGTCCAGCATGTGCCAACATATTCCTCACTAGGGTATATCGAAAATCTCTATGTGACATTTTCTTACCCCCACACGAGGAATGAAGAATGTAGCTATTGAGAATGGCCAGGTCTAGCAGATGAAAGAACAAATTTTTCATCCACTTGAATGTGTGACGGTTGATGGAGTAACTGTTGGCCGTTCTGTCACCCTTATCCACATAGCCCATATGACGATTATAATCCATCACAATATGCGGCTTTACGGCTTTTCGTCCTTCATTGCAGAAATTACCTTCCGCTGGCACACTGTGAATATTAGTCAACATGCATACGTCTCTCTTGTCCCGCCACAGTATTGCCGTCAATTCAGCCCTGGTCCTTACACGAATGTCTCCCCTTTTCAGTTTTGTTGTCTTTGGTTTTAGGTCTTGTGGCATGCCTTTCCTGTTTGACCTGACAGTGCCACAACAGTAAATCTGTTTCTTCACCAAGTCATCAAACAATTCAGGGGAAGAAAAGAAATTGTCCATGTATAATTTGTGCCCATGTCCTTCTATCTTCCTCGTCAGTTTTGTCACTGTCGCATGGGTTGCTGTCACATGCTGTGCTGTGCGCTGTCTGTCCTTCCCCAAGTATCCTTTCATATCGTACGTGTATCCAGTCGAGTCGCAAAGTTTGAAAATTTTGATGCTGAAACGCTTACATTTTTTTGGTATATACTGTTTGAAAATCAGCCTTCCCTTGAAGGAAACAATAACTTTATCAATAGCCAGATTTTCGGAAGGGTTGTAAAATTTGGAAAATGTGGCATTTAGTATTTCAAACAGGTTTCATATCCTCCACAGTCTGTCAAAATTTTCATCTGTCCTATCAGGTTCATTCCTGTTATCAGTAAAATGTAAATAACGAAGGATGTGAAGGTATCAGTCCTGTTTCATCATGGTGCCATAGAAAGGTGTGTATAGCTGATCCAATGTTGACTAGTAGTATGTCAGTTTGTCTTTTACACCATGTCCCATCTGTATTGTCAGTACCAGAAACACAAACATTTTTGCTTCAGTAACGTCAGGTTCAGGAGAGGGTCAATTGTCAAGTCTGTCTGTGTAATCTTGGTAGTAGCGGTTAGTCTTCATCACCAGCAGAGTGATAATTTCTGCGAAATACAGAAGAAAAACGCTAAGTGGACTGGAGCCGTCATTTATGCGGGACACTTCATTGTCCTTTCCTCTGGGGCCCCCTGTGTATGTGTGTGCTACACTGCTCTGAGGGCAAGAGGGGTGCGTCCATTGTAGGGTTACTGGATGTTGAGTCTGTTTAGCTGGCCCACTCTCACCAGCATCCTCTTCATCAGAGGCACTGGACAAAATTGAACTGCTGGACTAATGACAACTGGCTGTTTGGTGGTAAAGTTGAGGTTGTTACAACCCTGGCACACTTTCAGAACCTCCCTCAACTAAACTGACGTCGCTTGATACTCTCGCTTCGTCACTATCAGTGTCGACAGTGAGTTCAGATATTTCGCGGGGCTGCAGCAACCTTGGCCTCTTGCTTGATCGACTCATTATGCCACCACTCATGCCAACTGTCAAATGATTACTGGGAAGAAAAAAAAGCTCTCTATGCAACAGTGGATCTAAACTCAGCACAAAGTCTGAGAAACGAAACACAATATTGTTGAGCTCTAAATGGGGCCCTTCAAAGAAAAGGATGGCAGATAAAGTTCTGCTTATTGTAATCTGTCACCATATTATTGCTGTAACCTAAGTGCTGCATAGATACACTCTCCAGACTAAACAGTCATTCACAAGCCAAATGTATAGAGCAGGAAAAATAAGCTTTGCATTGTCGCCACTACATCCTTACTGGCTGTAGGTACAAACAGCATCATATAAAAAATGGATACAGGGGGTTTTCTATCAAGGGGTAAATCAGTCGGAGCATGAAGCTGGAAAAAAAAAAACTTCTAGAGTGTTGCTAAGAATGAGTGAAGTTTCCCTTAATATCCCACGGCATCGAGAGCGAAATATTTAAATGGCTGAGGCTGTGGCTGTCCTACCGGTAAGATGCTCGAGGCCCGGGGGATTTTAAATGCCGTCCTACGGCTAGGACATACGTACTGTAAAGGTTAAACAAATATGTTATTGTTTAATTGCTTTTGTCTTTAGTTCTTATCGATTTAGTCAGCGGTTAATAGTCATTTCAAAAAAAATTCTTGTGCTAATACTACCAAACACTGTAATTCATCTCTTTCTTACAACTTGTGTTTCTTTCCAGTGTACTTGGCTGTAAAATATTTCCGTAATATGTCAAGGTGTGCTCAGTCTCCACCTGAAAAGAAAGGCATGGACTTAGAAAGTTACATTTACATTAACTTGAAACATCAGAGTATCACTAGAAATACATATTTCTCAGTACAAATTATGGCAGTCTTCTGTTTTTTTTTAATGTTCGTAAACTTCATTTCACTATTACTTGCTGTGAGATGCAGGTAAAGTAATGAGTTTGTTTTGGACTAGGCTGTTTGAGTTGATCTTTCACAGTGGAAATTTATGTATAGCAGGAATTGGCATTTTACTTCCATATCCGACACTGTCCTTTTAGTACTGTGGTAAGTAATATGATGCCTAATTAATAGTTAGCCATGAAGCTATGATCATCATGTTCACTCCCAGCCTGCCATTGGTAGCAGTACACCATCAGTTTGCAATATTTCACAAAGGAATGAATAACAAATGGTCTGTAAGAAATTATGAAAGGTTTGTGCATCAACGGACCGCCTCTGTGGTCTAGTGGTCAGAGTTTCTGGCTACAGATACAGAGGTCCCGGGTTCGATCCCCGGCACTACCAGATTTTCTGAGTAGTAGTGGGTCTGGAACGGGGTTCACTCAGCCTCGTGAGGTCAATTGAGGAGCTACTTGAAT
>Ga0131853_10002056_pt1 | contig 36100 bp, 18 predicted proteins | sample TergutLab28metaG_FD_92764 | JGI IMG/M metagenome (GOLD analysis project Ga0131853, IMG submission 92764) | Labiotermes labralis P1 segment gut microbial communities from Petit-Saut dam, French Guiana - Lab288 P1 (version 2) (version 2) | ecosystem: Host-associated > Arthropoda: Insects >... | reverse complement strand
TTGAAACGTGATGGCACACGCGCAGAAACCAGATTTGGTCTTTCAGCGAAACGGACGAGTCCATTTAAATTGGCTGGGGGGACAGCTACTGGCAGCCGAGGTGTGCGCATCAGCAGTAGTAATGCTGGATACACCATGTTCTGAGGTAGAGTGCGAGACTACTGGCTACCCACTCCATTCGCATGTTTCCCCTTCACTTCCCCTAACGTGTGTCACCGTGTGCCATCACATTCCAACTGGACTCTACCTGTGTATCTTGTATTGGTTGTTTGCTGGATTCCTGGGGCATTTAACTACGCCTTTCAAATGCAGAAGTTATGCCCCCTCCGATCGTGTGAATATTGCGAAAGATGACGTAGCCGTGACTATTTTAAGCCATTGCCCCATCGTGCGCCTGGTGGGACAACGCAAACACGAAAACCCCAGAGATTAGCCAACCTCCGGGCCGAAATCCAAACCCGATATTTCCCCTGACTGTGAAGCAGGAGTGTCAGCCACTCAATCTCTGCTTTCGTAAAGCGAAGCTCGTTAATGTCAGCCAAGGCTACCAATTTCAAGAAAGGATACTTTATAAACGATGGTTCATAATTTGGATGCGGACCTCAAGCAGAGTGCAACGGGTAAAACTGGGATAGCTGATTTTAGTATCACTCGTTGTTATTCATTGTCGAACAGTATCATCATTTTATCATCATAAGCGCTGAACAGCATTCTACATTTAAGGTTATCACAGCTCTGACTGTGAAGGCTGACGTCTTCCGGGGTGTGACTTCGTGCAGCCTGGTAGATATTGACCGACTTTTCGCACCCCATAAGGCAGTAATCTTAAGCGCTAACACTGTGTTTATTGGTAGAATATCGACCAATAAATTCATTTTTAAGTGCGTTCGCGTCCGTGTTCAGCGCCTGTTAAAATCTGTCAGTTCGCCCGGCTGTCCGCCTGTGCCCATAAAACAACTCAGTCACCGGACGTCTTCACGAAATTTTAGTTCAGTATTTTCATGTGAAATTGTCGTGTCATTGCGGGTTTGGTTAACGCCGGACTAAAATAACGAACGCTTTACACGGATGTGTATCCAATGTCGGCCGGGCTCTCCAGGTCGTATTATGCGGCCCGCGGCCATATCTGTAACTTATGTATATGCTACGTATATTACGCAATACTTTTTGTATACCAGTTATTATTTTTCCACGTGCGGCCCTCGAACCAGCCCACAGTAACGCGCGTGGCCTGTTGTCATAAATGGGTTCGGTGCCCATTCTTTGCGCGAAGACATACCCGCTTTTCTGTGCGTATGTGCATCGCTCTAAGGCTTACCGGTCGTCCCACGCAAGAAACAAACGAAAGCTTTGCTTTCGCGTAGACTGCATTAACGAGCGGATCGTTTTATCTCTCAGGGTATTTCATGTGTAACTTCAAACTCTACTCCACCTATTACAGACACTAAGTTTTTTTTTTCTTATTCTAACAACAGCGCTACAGTCTTATCGATGCGAATCAGTTGCTAGGATACGGAGGAAACTTGTAGTGTGTAATAACGGCAAAGAGTTTGAGTTCGGAACCTTGTTACAAAAAAAGGACTACATTAACACAACCATACATGCAGGCAAGACTGTCTTTTGTTTGCGCAGGGGGTGGGGTGGGGGGAGGGGTGATGGGTAAGCATATGCAAGGCTTTTGTTATTCGTATGTGAAGACTGGTGCAGGAAGTTTGCATAGATTCTTTTATCAGTAAATGGCGTAGACCTATATCAAACTGCAGAAAGTTTGTTGTATTCTTTCGACGTATGAAGGATACGATTAGGGTCTGACTGTCATATCTCTACTTATGAGGCATTTCGACCATATTATGCTGTAAATTGCAAAGAGTCGTATATAAACCAAATCGTATCGTTTTGTAAATAAGTTGTGTATAGAATTTATGAAGTCTACTTCAGGTTCAGTGTATGTGGTGAGGCTAGCGGGTACTCTATAAAGTAACATGACTGGCAGGAGACTACATACTCCATAACGCAGTGCTCAGAATTAATAATTTTAAGTGAATAAACTTTAAACAGAATTGCCTGATGACACTTAGTGATAGCCTCCTATACAAAATTTCAACAACATTCCTGGAACTTTTAAGGGCTACATTGTAAAGTCCGTATGTGGTATTATGCAAACTGGCCTGTATTATAGATTAATGTGCCCGCAGGCTAAATAGCATTCTACCTTTGTACTTTATTATCTAAAACAGTTCTTGTTCTTCGTTTCCTTTGACTGTTATTGAGGTTTTTTTTTTTACAATTGGAAGTTATTGTATTGTATTTGTTAATTATAGTATGTCATTTATACATTCTATTGACCATTCTCTGTCCGGGTAGTTAATGTCTGAAGTAAGGTGCAGTGTAAATGTTATTAAGTGTGTGTTGAAGTCTTTACGTAAGTGTGCCTCTCATTGTGTAATATTACCATCACTACATACTTTAATAAGACCTCTATTGAAAATAAGAAGGGAGGGTTATCATCTTACTTCTCTGGCACAGTGATATATTAGCGCCATTTAATCACTTTTCATATACGCCTAGATTTTTTAATGTGATAAATAAACACGAAGGCCCCTGAAGGCTACTGCTGTAAAAGAGAAATCATTTGGACTATATGCTTTTTCCTCTTACTTTTCAAGAACGTCGGTCAGGCCAACTTTTCCTGCAGCACCACTGTCGTAAATAAAATGTTATCGTACCGCGCACACAGTTCTTACGGGCCAGCTGATACGGAAACTGGCTTAACGTTTGTTTGAAGGTGTGATGTAGGCCAAGTGCACATAGCGTTTCTGCTCGAAGTTTTATCACGTGTTGATTACGTCATACATCTGTAACGTGTCGCATTCCAAAATGTGATCTGTTAGCCGCCATATTCTCAGGGCTGAACAGAACTTGATCCGTCTTCCGATTTGTGGCCACCATCAGGATTGCTCGGTATGTCTTTGTCTTGACTACCACGCAGAGTAAATGGCTTATCCTGTATTGCGCTTTGTTGTAGGATACAACTTAAGCATATGGTGTCTGAATCTTAGGCTGTCTTTCTTTCTTTCTTTCATTCTTCCCTTTCTTCTTTCTTCTGTTTTCTTATTGATAGACTTCGAACAAACGCATGACCAATTAGGCTGGTGCCTAGTGGGGAAAAAGCTATGTAATTGAGTGGTCGATTTGTTTAAAGTCGACTCTCCTTCTGTGGTTACTGGTGACTGGAAGCTAACTTGTGGTAAGGTGTATTCCAGTTCCGGTCCTGATAGAGTAATACTTTAAAGTGTTTCTCTGTGCGTTTTGCGTGTCGCATGAACCATGATGTTTTATTTCGTTGTTTCTTTATTGCAGAATACATGTGGTTTTAGAGTGCCACTCACACGGCATATCGAACACTGCACAAGTGCCATAATTTTTCGCCGTGCTTTGTTGTATACCAATGTCCTTTATTAGTTAATATGTAATGCAGTAGACCTTTCTGCGTAGCACCAGGTGTTTTATTTTAAACACATACCTCCTTGCCACTCAAGCATAAAATAAATGTTACAGGTCGTTACGAGATGTATATATTAATTTATGTGCCAAAATGTTTACTGGTAGAGGATGCTTTTTTAGGGTAATGAGTTAAATTAAATGCACACGACTAATTTATTATTTTTCCTAATATCAAATTTCGTCAAAATCCGTTGAGTGGCGTGAGAGCTGAAACATTCGGACGAATAGTCACGACTTTGTAGGTTACGTTTTGATTTTATGCACTTTTGTCCAATATTGCGTAATGACAAACGTTTGCCAAGTGAAACCATCTTCCGTGGTATCGTTTTCTGTACACATGTGGAGGTCTATTGATTTTTTTTTTTTGATGCGACGTTGTGGAGTCAGATATAAATGTACCCAAATCTCGGAGGAATCTGCTGCCTCCATTTTTAGGATAGTCATCATCATCATGAGAGCCTCCAATATCACCGTCACGCAACGGCTAACATAGCTTTGTTCCGAAAGAGCGTACAGCGTGAGAACATCGAACTGACATCCATTCGGTAGCTTCGGAGACTAACGGACACTGCTTCTTCAATTTGCTTTCATGTTGTGAACTTTATACAATGAAGGCATACAAGCATTTGTATCGATAAATTTGATCCAGTCGTGATGGATCTACTGAATAAACATAGCAGTCAGACGTGCGTTTTAGAAGTACCATAGAGAGCCTGATCTGCCATTGTACACGCAGATTAGATTATGGTGTCGAGAAGTGTATTTTCCTGAGTTTAATTATTGTGTTAAACTGAAAATAAATTTATCGGGGTCTTTGTTCGTCTGGACTTAGTATCTGGTTTTAGTTCTGCTCCGTATTCCAGATGTGTGACTTACTAGCGATACACGTGCTTCTGGTTTTGTCTGTCATTGTTACATATAGGAAATAAGGCAGTCAGGCTCCCCAACCAAACTCGAACCGTGGAATTCCTCTTTTTAATTATTTGAGAATTTTAAATATATGGAAACAACACGAACATAGATGCGGTTTGTGATGAAATCAGAATAATACACTACATATGCTTGTCATTATACGGTTAGAACACATCAGATTGTTTTGCAAAACCCTGACGATCAGGCACACGGAGAGACTTTTTTTCACTGTTGGAAATAGGGTGCCTGTTTGGGTATAAGAAGGACGAAGCAGTTGAGGAAATTAGGGTGTCAGACGATCAGAAACTGCATGAGTAAGTCTCCTGGTAATGTTACGAGACTGTAGTGATCTGGGCATGTGACTGGTGTACAAGAGACAAGGAATACTGTTAGAATTTTGGGTGGGAAACATCCACTAGGCAGGGCGAGAAGGAGACAGGAGTATAAAAGGAAACGGATCTTCGGGGGTTATATGCTGAGGATGGAGGACAGCTGGGATGAATTCACAGTCGTGTCCATTGGCGGACTTTGATACTAGCGGTGTTGAAATTCTGCTTCCATAGTGCTAGTTAATCTCTTCCTGTTTCCTGTTTTTTCTTTGAATGTATTCTCACAATAACCACCAGAAAAAAAAAGTTTGAAATGTTTGGCGTCACGTTGGCATCAAAATTTTGCTTTCCTATATCTTTATTCCTTTTTTAAGTTATACACTGCGTGACTGCTTAACACATGGGCTCATTTGCGGCACATCCGTATGCAGTGCATTTAGATATGTGGTTGATGCAGGGAACTCTCAATTATGCAATTCATTCCCGCTGATACGTGAGAAGCTAACTTGTTCGCATCTCTATGTCTGCTCGTCTGCCATACTCATAACCACGAGTGTCTGTATTAATGTACACATGAAGAACCTGAATAACTTGTTCTCATATGTCAGTAATGCTCTGCTAATTAATTGCAAATAGGAAGCTATCACTTTATTATGTGGCTAAGGGAGATGACGTCACAGAGTTCTGCAACGCACAGTTTGCCAAACTATTACAATATGAGTATCGCTGTAACGAAGTACTATGTTTTAAAGCTAAAACAAGGCATCGGACGGTGTTTTGTTTACAGAATGGTCTTGCCCACCGAAACCTTGTGCTTTGTTCTTTCCGTGCTCAGTGATACAAATTACATTCTAACTTGCATAATGGACCAACACGTGACATGCACGCATAACGAGAAGAATTAAGAGACAGAAACTGGGAAAGAAAGGGGGAAGATGTCATCATGGGAGATACAACGTCAAAAACAGAAGAACAGGACATGATACGCGTCAAGGTTGAATGTTGGAGTCTCAATATACGAGCTTGCCTCTGAAAATTAACGACATGAAACCTGTTCTGCCTCCATCCATCCATTGAGCCAGCCACTTGCAGCGCTCTCTGTTCAGGACGTTACAGAAGATACACCAGCTACGAAAGTCGCTACTGACATTTTCAATAACGTAGGCCTATTTTTTCGTCCCCATTCAGTGAGATGAATTCCTAAACAGCGCGACACCTCTACCTCAGTCTTACTATCTAACGTCAGTCTTAGTTCGAAATTTTCTTCACTCTCTCTGTACTAGGAGCCTAATTTCTTGAAGCGCTGATGGTCTTGTAGCTGGCCAGTCATTGTGCAGGCTTGCATGGCACCCCAAGGCTCGTTACCGCTTGTGCAAGAAACCATCAGTGGATTCTGTTGTGATTATAGTGCAAAAAACGTGAGTGTAGTTGGGGCGTGGAGTGGTGCGGTCTCCCCGAGCGGTAGAGTCCAAGGGGCGGCAAATGGGAGGCAAGATGAATACTTTAAATGAAAAACAAATTACTTTTTCCCTCAACATATTTTGAATTACTGAGCCAAATGAAAGTAAATTCAATAAATAATTTGATTTTTTTTAACAGTTCCTAATTTCTCTTACCACTTTGATTATTCGCTCCGGGCGCCAGAAGCCAAGCTATGCCGCTGGCAATGCGTTGTTCGTTCCGGCTGTGTGTCACAAGTCTGATACGTCGTCTACTGTACAGATGCGGGATCCTGTAATTTTCTTTTATTTTTAACTCCACCGTATCAAAATCATAAACGTATTGTTAAAATCCGAGACAAAAAAAAAGAGTCAAACTAGCATGGGGCAATAAGTGCGGGTGGTCAGTAATACATTAGTGACTTTCTCATTATAACGGTATTGAGGCGGAAGACAGTTTTTTAAACTGCCATGCCTTATTCTTCCGTATGACGTATTTAAAAGCACATCAGTTTCCTATTCTCTGCTGATGATTTTAATATATTAGACTGCAAAAAGTACCGTTTAAACAAAATAGGGAAGATTTCAGGCTTCTGACTGGGTGTACATGAGATCTGCGTTCTTTTGGGATTTTATGCAGCGTAGAATGTTTATTTGTCGAACGACGTTTCGGAACAACGTATGAGTGCCATTTGTTTTGACTGTTTGACCCTTGAAGATGGAACCGGTAGGTGGTGCTGAAACGTCGATAACAACCTACCATCCTAAATCCCAAAAAGAGCGCAGATCTCAAAATACTGGAGCTCGCCAAACAAAGTAGCACAAACATTATGGCTTGCAACTCGTATTCAGGAAATCTGCGTTCGAATCTCGGCCAGTGCAGTAATTTGCCGGAGTTTTTTTTTTTTGTGGTTCATTCCCCTTAGCCGAAAGGCTGGCTTGTACCTAGAAAATAAACGCGACCGCATTCTGTCTATTCCTTTCAGTTTCACTTAACACGAGTACCTCACTTCAGTCGACAGTAAATGACTGCCATCCTTGTGACATTTATTATGTAGTTATCACCACTGTCCTCGACTGACGAGAACAGCTGTGACTTTTACAGCATGGGTAGAATCCCTTATCTCCGGGCTAGCCGTGCAAAGAAAACATGTGGGTCCTGTCCCCACCACCGCATCCATCACTCTTCACTGGTTGTCATATGTCAGGCGTTCAGTGTATAAAAACCTAAGGGCAAATTTTTGCACAACTCTAACAACACGGAACACAACAGAAAGAAACAGCATCTAGAGGCCTTACTTGCGCCAGCTCCAGCACTTTCAATGCCAAAACTGTTCTCGTGCGTCGACAGCATTAACAAGATTGCTGTGAATAGATTGGCTAGCCCAGTGTTTCTCAACCTCTGTGAGACCGCGGCCCGGTAAATTTTTTTTTTTCACAAGACGAGGGCCCGGTCCCAACAGATTTACTCGTCAGTACCTTTCCAATTTTTTTTAAGTTCATACATTAAACCAACATAAGTATTAATAATTAATTATGGCATAATCGCGAAGACTATTAGTACAATTATGTGTACGGTGTGGCATGTTGACAAATATAAAATTACATTTAAATTAGTTATCAATTGCAGGAGAATCGTTTGCGACCCGATATAATTGATGCCAGGGCCCGGTACCGGGCCGCGGCCCGGCGGTTGAGAAACACTGGAGACGATTGGAGGGAAATAAGGTAAATACGCAGTAGGGTGGACTGGGCTATTGAAAGGGTGGATTCGAGGGACTTCTAGCCGTCGTCTTGGTACTGGAAGGAGGCTGGTCTAGAAATTTTTGAAAGGTATATTTGTCCTTGTCATGTGGCATACTTCGACGCTAGATGGAACTGAGTTGTCTGCTTCACGTCCCAGCCGCTTATCCCCCAGGAAGGATTCCCCGCTACCCATTGAATGGGAGACAAGGTGAGCCCCAGAGGCGATCTGGACTCCATATAAAGGAGGTTTTATAAAGAAACGAAGGAAACCAAATTTAGTTCTACGAGTATGTCCCTGTCTTATTACCCGCATGTACGATACATTTTGTCAGTATGAACAAAGCAAATAAGGATGTCACGGACTTCTGACAGATCGGTGGAGGGAACGCTTCGTTATAACGGGAGCAGTCCAAGAGCTTAAGGCAAGGCGATGATAGATACGTGAACATACTCGACAGCCACTGTCTTCATTACAAAGTTGGACAGAATGAGTCCAGACACGAGCGAAATTGCCTAATTTTTCTGGGGGGCCATCTATTTTAGTTGTGCAAAACAAAGAGCTAAATATGTTAAACTGCCGGAAGGGTTCCGTCACGTAATCACCTAACGCTTTAACATGGAGGAGCGAGCCAGTGCCTCTGTCTCGCCGCGCTGCGGAATTAGCAAATGGAAAGTTCTGTGCTGTCATGGAGTATACGCATTTAACATATTGCTTTAACCTTTTTTTCTGGGTCATTTTCTAGAAACGAAATTATCATTTACATGGAGAGACGCGGTGCGTAAGGAGGAGGTATTTAAATCGAGTTTGCATAAATTTTAGTAGTCCATTGTTGTTTGTACTTCGTGTGCTGTGTGAAACTTACATTTACAATGTTGGTATCCTGTTAGGGTAAATGTTTCTGGAACTCATGGTACAGAAATTATGTGTGTTTTATAATTTGTGCTTGGGTAACAAAGACACTGAAGTCACTGCTCAAAAACCGTAGACTGGAACGAAAGCAGAATAACAAGAAATATTAGGCAAGTAATAAAAATGTATGGGACGAAATCGTGGTTTCCTTCTTACCACTAGAAATTAGCTGTTATGATGTGCGGCCATTTTGTTCACGATCTCATGCTAGTTAACGTCTTCTTACTGAAACGTTTCGTTTGTCATTGCGCTCTGAGGAGGGGCTCTGCTTGCTGACCGGTGTGAACAACGGATATACTGCACCCAGGCTTGTCACGCTACGGCGGTTTCCGTAGAAACGGTTCCCAGAGTTTTAATTGGTCTGGAATTGGAAGTGTTTGGGCGTCCAGTTCGGCTTTAGTGACAGTACTGCCGGTGCAAACAGGCAGATTGGGATCATGTACGGTCCTTATTGGATTTGTGTTGGACGAATTGGCACTGGAAGAGTGCTTCGAGTTTTCTCTGTCATTATCCTTCCGCCCTTGTGCCAAGTTCATATTCATTCAGCTATCATCGACGCTAGACACTTAGTCCTGGCAGTGTCACTAAACAGACCGTACTGATCACGTATTAACAATCATACCTAACAACCAAACACATTCCAGTTTCTATTTTCTTCTTAATTTTTTATATTAGAAACGTTTAGTGTAATAAGTAAGTTATCGTAAAATCTGGGAGACCATGGTGGGCCGAATATGGACGAAAAATTAAACAGGCGTTGATGGAGGGGGAGGGGGGGAGGTCGAAAAGCAGCCACTTGAAAGACCGAAAATCTTTGTAGCGGTGTTTACCAACCAGGATTCCGCACAACGTCCTTAAAGGTTGCGCGAGAAGTTGTGAAATCAAATAAATAAATACAAACTTGTAAGTACCGTGAAAGATTTCAAATATACCTCGAAATACTGCGGGAATTTTTGTTCGGCATTCGGCAGTACTGGAGTAGTCTACGTGGGCTACTGAACGCGTCGTCATTTTGTTTTCGATTTCATAGGTTAGGGTTCCGCGGGATATGAAAAGTTGTTTTATGGGTTCCTCCACTGGGGGGGGGGGGGGGGGGGAGTTGGGGTGGGGGGGGGGGGGGGGGGGGGGGGGGGGAGGAGGAAGAAGAAAAGGGGGTTACAGCTGAACACCAATAACAACATATCACGCCCTCCCTCGTCAGTGATACGTTGCTAAATTTTAAGGGATGAACCTTACAGTAAAAGACAATTTCCAAGTAATACAATCACGCATTCGCTTCGTGGCACGTCGCTGAATTTGGACGGCCGAACTTCATATAATGAGCCTTTCCAAACAAGAAGCATCTGGCAACTGCATACTGAAGTCACGGAGCAAAGAGATTCTTGAGCATTTGGCATTCGCTCAACTGGTCAACAAATTCACCCTCCCTTTTATGAAATCCAAAGTTTCTTTACCGTCTTCGTAAAATCCCGCAACTGGACCCTAACCTGAGCCAGCTAAATCCAATCGACTCCAAATTTCTAAAAGATCAGATCCGTGCTCTTCTGGGATATTACACAGCGTAGAGTGGTAAATCCGTACCGACGTTTCGGGACAACCTATCGGTCCCATGTCCAGATGTCCAAGAAGAAAGATTGCCTAATATTACTCTCCCACCTGACACTTCCATCTCCCAAGTTGTCACTTGCTGTCAGGTTTCCACATTTATCTTTCGTGTTATGTGCCCCGCACACCCCGCTCGCCGTAATTCCTGGTAAACATCACAAATTAAAAAGATCATTACGTCATTTTCTAGATCTTCTTGCTACTTTCTCCTGAGGTCCAAATGCTCTGAGCAACTGTGATCTTCCCGTATGCTGGGCCCTATCCGAATAAAACCATTAATAGCTGGCTTTTCGATCAGAACCACGTTCCTACCACAGCACAAGAAAAGATTCTCGAGGTTGAAGGCCTGTCGTCCCCTCAGGATGTGAATTTGACAAGACGCTGACGAAAGAACAGGGGGGAACCGCAATGACTGCATGCACCATGACAGCAGGGGCCACGCCATTTTAACATGCCAGCTACTGGAATTCTATTTTTATTCGCGCCCATACTGCTTCCCCTGTGCGCGTTGTAAACACAACAAACCATTCCTACGCAAATACCATATGTTAGACACACAGAGTAACGTAAACCGGAAATTTCTACACAGTTTATTGATGAAAACTCCATTACTTGAGAATTACGGATTATACACTTCATTCTACACTTTGCTGAGTCTCCGAAGCATTTTTCCGAATAACTGCCAACACCAGGTTATAGATTATTATACACTTACAGTATTATTATGGCCACTCGGAGTAACAATAACTAAGATTACAGACTGTCAGCAGGTTCTTCCGAAACACTGGAACACATTTACCAAAACTACATGGTATCACAATCCATTACACTGCAATCTTTATATTCACCGCCGTTAGAATCTCCAGAATTACAATCATCAGTTTTAATTTACTTCATCGTCTCACCGGGCACAGCGGTGTAGCCATAACGTCTCGGACCTGTACTCGGGAGAAACCTGGTTCCAAGTCTCTAACAGAATATCGCCTATATGGTACAGTAAGGATCTGTCATATGCCAACGGCATCTTTAGGAGAACTAAATTCAACACCAGCGGTGCTATTGATAGGTTAAAGTTGGCCTAAATAGGAAACAAACATTTCTGCTGTGGTCTCTGGAATACGACGGCGCGCTGTAAGGCGTCCCTGCTGCTTTCATGGCAGGTACGCACCTACCAGCCTGCAATACGTCACCTTAATCCTGGAGAATGGAACGTGAAACCTCGCTTCTAACATCCTTCCGCCGTAATGAAGTGTACAGTTCAACAACCAGATCACGTCCCTCGCATGAGACCAAACTTTGTGGTATGTATGCTTCTCGCATGACATCTGTTTATTGGTCCCGTTTCTGTTGGGAAACGCTTAAATCTGAAAATCAACGGGTGTGTTACTCGCCACACACTTAGCTAGAATCGTTCACCAGTAACTGGAGTGACCTCGTAATTATTTCTTATTTTACATTTTAAGAAATCGTAACAATGAGAGAAGCAGTAGGTTTTTCGAAGATATTCCTTCACTGTAGAGAACTTTACATGTTCCTTGCCGGAAACGTCAGTTGTAGATATATGTCTACAGAATGGAAATTTCTGTCATCGCTTCACAATCATTCACCCTGTTTTAAAACTAAGACACAATGGTTCATTCTTGCCATTAACAAGCGCACATTGGATCTTGTCGTAAGCCAATTAAAATCCTCACCCAACATTCACTCCAACAAACTGACGGAGTAGGTGTGAGGTTAAAAGAAACAACGATATTCGAAGGGTCGGGGAAGGGGTAGGAAGAGAGAGAAGAAAGAACTTAGACACAGGGACAGAAAATAACCCGCCATCTAACTAACTCCAGGGAGCACAGTTCTTCCTAAGAAGCTAAAACATCCTCAGCTATTCGAGAAGCTCCCCGCATTTCATGGAACCCGAAGATTCATTTCCGCATTCACAAGCGCCCACCACCTGCCCCCGCCCTGAGCCACCAGAACGAAAATTAAATTTACTATCACAGTAAAAATTAGAATTCCCTCAGCAATTTAGATGGAAATTGTCGTGCTACAAAGAGGCAATTATCCACACCACCAACATTCCAGCATCGTAACGTTGCCAACAGTTTGCAGCAAAGCCATCCTAATTTCAGATTAAAAATAGCTTATACATGCAATGTGTCACTTTATGTTCCTCTAATTACGCTCAGACGCCATGGAATGGAAAAACCAAGTCACAGCAAATGTTGCTGTCAAACCAGAAATGAACCCACTGTCGAGTTTTTCACACCACGCGTCCACTTGGTTCTACGCAGCTCTCGAACCTAACCCCAACCCTACTGTACGCCTAATTTCCTCATTTTTAAGGACAGAAAAGCTTATGTGAATATCATGCGTCTTCATCCCCAACTAAATCTTCAACTGACGGATTTTTAATAAGCCTGCAAAAACAGACTACCTTTGGAGGCTGTTGCGGTGGCGATGACCGCCACGGAAGAGTGACGTGATATTGGAAACGAAGGACACAAAGAGCTGTTGTGAGACCGAACAGCATGACAACAGTACAATTTGCGGTCGCACATTAACTCCACTGAATGGAGACAGTCGCTAAATTTGTCAAGACATTTCCTGCCTTTACTTTCAATATCACATTCAGAAAACCCCGCCCCTGTACCCTTATTTTGCACGAGCTGAATACAGTCCATCCCCTCACATACGCACCATTACTTCAAGATCAATTTTCATGGTACTTACTCCTCGGTTTACCTTCACGTTTCTAAATAAAGTAAATGCAATATGGACAGATGGTAATTTTAAGCTGGTATTCATTCCAGGCACACACTCCACACTCCGTAATGTGTACCTTTACTGAGATATCATGGCAGTGGGGCCCACGTGGAGGCCCCGCCCAACGAGAACCGCAAAGTGTTTTCCTAGGGCAATGGTCGTCTTCCTATGCACAGAACTAGTAGAGATTCACCCCTACGCCCCTACACACTATACACATACCCAGCAGACTGATTTAGGACTAACGCTTTAGAGTGGAACCCATGAGATTTATGGAGACACAGTGCACGATAATATCGTGTAACACCATAAACTATACCGTGACAGTTTCCTCAGGAATATCTACATACGTAATATTTATTAACCTCGCCTAATGTTCTTCAACGCCAAGTTCAAGCCCCGTAGTTAAAGTACCACCGTTAAGCAATATAAAAATCAATATACGAGTATACACTCATTGCGGGTTCGTACTTCGTGGTTTCGCAAATTCGCGTGGTCGCCCCAGGAATAAAATACATTACTCGGAACCTTCAATGGTTGGGAGTATCAAAATGTTTTGACACCTCGGACAGGTCTTCGATCCCAACCAAATGATGTTCAAGGAGATGAAGGGCAACAAGAAGCAGCTCCCATCACACTAAGACAATCCTGAAACACTTGTCTGTTGGGAGACGATCAATTATTGGTAGTTTCGCTTTTCGTGGGGGTTGTTGGAAACTAACCCCCGCGAAAAAGCGTGGGATGTGTGTACTCCTATACGTCGACAGCGCGAACTTTACTTCCACATCTTACTAATGGTCGAATAAATAAAGTTATATAAACTTCTGGCACTGAACTTGAAACAAAATGCCACCGCCTGTCTGTTCGTTAATTCCACTGACGCATTTGCACTGTCACCGTGAATATGTGCGGTGTGCGCCATTAAGTCCGGGCTGCTCTGTGAAAATGGCAGCCTTTGGAAATGAAGCTGTCAAAGGGACCGTTCTTTCCTTCTTCAATCAATCAAGCATATCCCCACTATTACCCGAACAACACAATCTCAGTAATCGTTTGTTATTCCACTGACAGTTGGGAGGGTGGGCCTGCATGGACTGACTGGACGATCGTTTCCACGTCATCATGGAGACACCATTCCAGGGGCTGTCGCCAAAGAAGACAAGGATGGATGTCGGATACGTCTGGCTAAGTTTCCTTACACGGGATTCTAAGAAAAGTTTATTTCAGATTTCCTGTCATTAAAACAGCCATTTAAAAATGGCAGAATGGGCGAGGAGGAGGGATAACTACGCCTATGTCTGGAGTTCGACTGTCCCTTGTTCGTATGAAAATCTATAAATTCCCTAAGTGCAATACGCGTTTTGCTTACCCCACCCTCTTTATTTCCGACTACACTACGTGAATTTCGGATTAGTACGCACTGCTTTCCGCATGCGGCTCTTAGTCCCTCTCTGAGTTACGACATTCTGCCCAGGTTTGCAGCATCTGTTCTTCAGAGTTCAGTAAGACACGCAGCAACCCCGCGGGGGAACTCCACGAATGTACAGTCAGTCTACAGCTAATAATTTATGTACAACGCTCATACATGTTTGTACTACTCATCACCTTCCTTGTTCTGCTGGCCCTAAATCAGACGATTACATGTCATGTTCTGCTCGTTAACTATCAGTTCAGCAACGGGGTTACCAGGTGCATTCAATTACCATCAATGTTTACATCAGCTGTTGGCAGAACAACGAATTCAATATACAGAAGTGCGAAGCGGGACGCATGCAAATCAACTACTTTCAATCTGAGACGACTCCTCCATTATAAAGACGATCGTTCGGTTTTCGCGCAACACTCAGAAAGCAAGCATTATGTTACAGAAGTACACAGCGAAACCCGGTCATTAGGAGTTTTATAAATATTGCAACGTAGCTAAATAATAAAGCAATTCAGGCGTCACGTCAATCCGCCTTTCAGACAGGGTGCGAGTACTCTGAAACGGAAAAAACGCTGCTACGCGTCATCTTCCATCTGTAATTAAGGTGCAACTAAAATTGTGTTATCTTCCATAGGCGATTCCCCACAAACCTCTTCGTTGGGTCTGGGATCCGATCACGTGCATGACACCAGCCTTTCGAATGCCTTTAATTGACGTCTACTCATGATGCATGCGTTTAATGACAATGTATTAGCAGGATGTACGTTCTTAAAGAGTCTCATGGGCAATCGTAATTGAACATGTGGGCCTTAAATTGTAGCAGCTGTAACACGAAACATGTTACATACAACTAGCACGCCCTGTACTGTCGTCTACTGTTTCTGTGTGGCGATGATTTCCAGCATGTGGTTCTAAGGCCGCAAGAGGTTGGGTGTAGGGCGACCGACAGACATTAAGGTTGAGTGCCGAAGACACTTTCCACAATGCACACATATACATCAATCTTTATGGAAGCCATTCATTATATCTTCCTTTATAAGATTTTTGTACTGACATGCCTGCTTATGGCCTGAGAAAGGGCCGAAACATGTAGCATACAAGTAGAGGCGACACCTGAATTAAAATAAACCTGTGTTGTGTTCGAAGTTTATTTAGCACACTATACATAATTAAGCCTGCTCGAGGTTTGAACACGGGTACAAATTATAAGACATCTGCATGGAATCCCAAATACTCACACACACAGTACCTTACAGAAAAAACTGTCACTTCAGAAATTTGTGATTATCAATACACCAACGATAACGTAGAGGTGTGCTCCGATTAACATGTGTTTATTTTTTCCAAATGAGCCACTTTTTTTTTTTTTTGCTCGCTGGCCTCGATGTCCCATGCAAGGCTGCGAAAAACATTGTTGTTGCAGAGCTTACTACAACAAAGACACGAAACTGTAGATATTCAAATCAAATTTCTTTCCTATTTTATTTACTCATGCCTTATGAAACGGTGCAGTCAATAGCTCAGACTACACACAGTCATTCGACCGCTAGGGAAGACTGGAGAACAGTAGAATAAAAACGATTTGTCCGGAAGCGAACGTGAAATTCTGTGGTACTACCGTGGCATACGCCTGGCGCGACTGACACGAACCACGAAAATCCCAAAGGCAGGCGGGCCAAATTCAAACCTGGGACCTCCAGCACACGAAACGGGAGGGCTAAGCACTCAACCATGACGTTCGGTGAAAAACATTCAAACGAATGACAGACAAGTAAGACGAAGGCGTTGAACCTTCCGGTTTTCAAGATGCACTAAGTTTCGTTGCCAGCTGAACAAACTACGCACTCAAGAATATCGGAGAGTTGCTAACTGGCTCCTCAACAGACACAAAAAATCTCTCATATTTCTGTGGCAGGTGGCTGCACTGACTGCGAACAGCACACCACTGCCTGTCAGTACAGGACATCCCTAGCAGCAGTTACCTGTGAATTAGGAAGTCTAATGATTCGTGACAAACCTACAAATCGGACTCCCAGGCAGGTTCCGTTAGCCTTTTTTCTTGTTAGAGGGCGTATCTAACATCCGATGTCGGACTTAATGGCTCCAACCTTCGGAAAAAAAGTACTTGTTAGCCCAGCGCCTACTTTGAGAGTGTATCATATATGGAAGAAAGGTGTGGCGATTTGTAAGTGTTCTTTGAACAAAACATATATCTAAACGAAAAAGTGGACGACGTTTGTCGTCTATCTGCGAACGTTGTATCCCCGAAACTTGAGAAGGGATTTCAGTGAAATTTGGTATACGCCAACACTGTCGGCAAAATCTAATTTGTTTCGTAACAAAACAACAAACTCAATCTAACGTCAAGTAAAATAACACTTTATAAACTTTTTTTCCATAACCGTTCATCGTACCAAAATTTCACATATTACATGAATTGGAGTCATTACGACCTACAATTTTTTTTTTGAAACTTAAAGCTGCTGCGGTGTACATTCGAAGAAACAGGATAAAAAATCTGTAAATGCTGGCTTTGAAACAGCAAGTCTAGAGATATGCCTGAAAGAGCACATTGTTTCTGCAATACAAGAACATTTAGCCCAATGAGGTACACATCTTATTACAAATGGAAAATATATTCACTCCAGTATGAAGTATCCGTTTCACACAGCCTACACAGACGACCATAGAAGCTGCTGATGCACTGCGGTGTTATTTATTTACAGTCCATACACTACGTCACGACGTTGTCAGTAGCTCAGGCCATGCACTGCCCAACGGCATGATTACTAAATAATGTACTGGAAAGGATGTGGAAGAAGTGGTTTTGGCCTAATATAACATAGTGGCCTAGCTTTTCATTTGAGGGACTGTAAAGTCATGCGTTCACCATTCCAGCATGCTTGTTACCCTTCTGTACGAAATATAGTACATTTGCTTGGTTCCGTGCCTAACATAATAATAATAATAATAATAATATAACGGTAACTGCCAGTAATTTGAATTTTAGCCACAATCGAAGAACGTGAATTCCATTTTCAGGTACACATAAACACGTTTCTAATTATTATTATTATTACGTTCATCCTTCTTTGCCTGGGGCTACTTCGATTAACCTCGGGCTGTCACGGTGGTGGCCCATTCAATATTAAATACATATCTTGTTACCTTATTAAACCACTTGCATTTAACTTTATCTCAACCTATACCTGTATCTATCATGTATATCCACAGATTTATTAATGCCGCTTTCATATTCTCTTATAAGCTAGCTCCTCATTAATGACTGTAATAAACACTGAGGCGGTAGAAAGACTGAAGCCTTAATGTGGAACTTCTGTGTAACACAGCCTACTGTCATGGCAGTCTACATATCAACCGCCCAAATTTGAATTGGACCTCACGAAAAAATATGCTCCGATGGGACTTTCCACTGTGAGATGGATTTCCCGTGTTGCAACTGAATTATTACCGACTCTACAGAAATTACGTGGGCCGGGTAGCTCAGTCGGTATAGCGACTGACTACGGGATGGACGGTTCGGGATCGAATCCCGGTGGGGACGAGATTTTCCGCCCGTCCAGACCGGCCCTGGAGCCCACCCAGCCTCCTATAAAATGGGTACCGGGTCTTTCCCGGGGGTAAAGTGCGGTCGGGGCGTGCTGCTAACCACTCACTCCTTCTAGTGCCGCGGCCATGGAAGAGTAGAGCTATGCCTCTACCCACCCTCTGGGCCATACCGGGCCCGTAACGGGATCACTTTACCTACAGAAATTACCTTGTCCTTAAAGTCAACCAGTTTTTACTGAGAGGGAACCGGGTGATTTGTTAACAGCGATAAAAAGTCTAATCACTCTGAATATGGAACGGGAGAGGAGAGTATTGAAGAGAACCGATACCGCGACATGACGGTATTACGGGTGCGGCCACGTAGCAAAACCAGCAAAATATGACCACTAAAGGTTACGATGACAAACCACCTGTCAATTCCAGCAATCCAGTTCCAGATTCAGCCGTCGGTTACGGTTGAACTTACGATTACTTAGTTCTCAGGCGTGAAACGAGTCTCAGATTTAAAACAAAAGGGCATACAGTCGACGGGAACCCCTAATTAAATTATGCGCAAAGGAAAACAACGAACAGCGATTTTCGTTGTCTGCATGGTCAAGTAGAGGGTGGAGAGGGACGAAACATGTATACACTGACTGCGAATAGTGAAGGTTTCGATAAAAATCAACTGCGCGTTCTACTTTTAAAAGGGAGTGTACGGACAATAAACATGAGCAATTACGTCACCACTCGTGTTGCCACATGTTACGAAACTTCTATGTACACCAGCAGACCACGTAGGCGTTACACTGTAACATGCTACAGCACAAAACAGAGACCCAGTAAGCTAACATTACCTGGCTTTTACTTTCATATATAGTGAGGTTTTCTTTCCTATTACGCAACCAACTTGGACTTAACCATGTTCACACATTAATACTTTCGAACATTTACGAAGAAATTCAAGAGTAAAACAAATACGGGGGAGCGCTTGCTGTCATTCGATTCGAGATATTTTGTCTTTCGATTTTCCGTCTAAAAACGTAAATACTGAAGTGTACAAGACTGTATTTTTACCTGTTTTTAAAAGTGAATAAAACTTGTACTCTCGTCCCCCGATAGAATGCCCACTGATAAACTTCATGATACGTATCATCCACAAGACAATATTCATGTGATCAGTTGGGAATAGGTCGGAATGTACATGTGTAACGCATGTGACCAAAAATTCACGCAAACTTTAGTCATAAAACCCGAAAATAAGTGATCACCTGAGAGATCTGGGTGTAGATGGAAGAATACTACACAGCATAGTAGTCACTGTACAATTGTAACGCCATGTGTAAAGAATAAGGGTTCTGCATTTTGTCCACACGGTGTTTTTATTTATCCCGTATTGTTACAATAAACAGCCATTATTTCACTATACAACTTTCATTGACTGGGAGTGCTCATGGAAGCACACTCTTCTCTGAGGTAGGAGCTTTGTATAATGAGATTGTGCACAAAAAAAAACACCAGAGAAACTCAAACGGTGAAACCAAATTCATCTGTCACAAACTGGAACACAATAAAGACACGACAAACGCGGCGTTTATAAGCAACCCATGAAGAAGATAGGACTGTGAAAGCAGCAGGACAGAATAATTAAAAGTTGGGGGGGGGGGGGCGGAAACCGTGCCCTTCCTCGGCCAATAATAAACAGACGATACACTTCATAATAACCATCGTGCGTTTAATCTACCTAGGTGCAGTTCTTAGGATTTTGAATTCACTTTGTCGGAGATGCACAAAGCTACGGCAGTGTAAGAGCAAAACAGAAGTGTGCTCAGATCAAGAAGTTGTTCCGTTACATGACATTTAAATTTAGAGAACATTCGAATTCCATGAAATAATGTGAAATGCCAACTTGAAGCACCAAGGTAATTTCATTGATTTATTCTCAGCTCTACATGTTTCGGGCGCATACGCCCATCATCAGGAGCACTAGATGTTGAGTTGCAGCATATGGTTTTCTGCACCGAGTTTGTGGATGGATGGTGGTCTTGAAAGCCGCTGCACAGCGGCTCTCAAGACAGCGCCCGAAACATGTAGAGCTAAGAATACATCAATAAAATTACCTTGGTGCATCAAGTTGGCATTCCACATTATTTCACGAGGAAGATGCACGGTCTAACAACCCTCAAATTCGAATTCCAATTAATTTCACAGTGCAATATCACAGAATTTGTGTTGCCTTCAAGACCCTTTAAACAGCTTAAGATTTAAGTTTTCTGGGATGTGACGCTGTGGAACTGGGCGAGTGTTCCTGACATTACGGGGCATCGTACTGCCTTCATGCAGGGCCGATTAAGAAAGAAATGCTTGACCAGCTCGACTCTGAAGGTGAAAGCTCTACGATCCTTCGAAACGTTGGGAACAGCTCCCCAAACTACAGAGTCACATCCCCGCCAGCGATCACCGTCACTGACCCTGTCATGAGAACCTCTAATCTCACGAACACAATTCCCTTTAGTAATGCCCCTGTAGCACTGGGCGATACGACCGTAAATTTCTGCACGCCGCCGACAAATGTGTGGAATTTTGACCTCAATGCGACGAATGGATTTGGGCTAGTCTAGTTGTCGCAGCTCGGTACCTTACGTTCCCCTCTGTAGGTCACTCGGTACACGCGACGAACCCACATCCTCATAAGATCATGCTTTCTATGGAGCTTAATTAACAGCCCTGAAGACACCCAGCAGAGCCTCGCATCACGTCTTCATTATATGTATTATCTAGAAGTCGTTTCATGGCCTCTTTCAAGTCTAGCTCCAAATGCAGCAGCTAATAACAAAACGGGTGCAAGTAAGCAGACACCAACGGCAGTTACGCCCCTTTTGAAATCTGCCATTCAAGAGCACGGCCGTCATGGTCTTAGCGCCTCTCCATAGCAACAGAGTGGTGAGAGTGACTATACATACAATAAATAAATGTGGCGCCGTTTATGTCTCTGCTTCTTGGATTACTTCAAGTTGCTTCACTAGTTATGTGGCGTCGAGTGACAAGACTATGATTAATGAACTGAGAACGGTTTTCAAGGAAGCAGTGGTCGTTGGGACCCATTGTCTGTTCTCCAGGCGGACGGAGAAAACTACGTGTACACAACCGGGAACGTAAACTGATGTAAATGGTAGCAAACATAACGTAACGTAACGTAACCTAAACTTATGGCAGAGAACCTCGACAACAGACGCATGGATTATCAAGCGTTTTCGTTTCTGCACTCTCCGACATCGACAACAGCAAATGCACCGGTCCCTTCTAACTCAACGCATATGATAGCTGTCATTGTTATATGAATGAGCCGTTCTCACTTCTCACTTCTCACCCTCATATATTCGTATTCACTAATGCAATCCGACCGGTCCACACTGAACCGTATGTTACAATGAAACACTTACCGGACTCAACTGTTTTTCCCTACCCTATTTTAGGCGGACCAAATTTACTGCCATTTCACAAGGGTACTAATTTACAATCGCCTGAGAAACTTCGTGATTTGCAGCCTTTATTAAATATATGTAATTCCGATCGCCAATTGAAGGACTGTAAGATGGCCGGAAAATATATACGCATGGGGGACCTCAGAAACCCCCACAAAACTGACCCACAGACACCATATGGGAAACCTTGGCGTTGACATTTTGAAGACTATTATGATTAAGATTTACCTTAAGTACAGTGTGATAATGTGACTAGACTGGACAAACTGGCTCATGACAGGCTTCTGCGTCGGGCTCTTGTGCCCACACCCTCGAGTGCTATGAAACCCATCATTATCTTAACCGGTTAAAGCACTACCAGTTTCTTCATATAAACTCTGATTAGTGGACAAAGTTACCTCCTCCTTTCCTCAGGTTCTCTCTACTGCCTGCCGAAAGAAACGACAAGCACAGGTACGTCACCCGTACCCAGGCGATAACAAGAAGCACGAGCGATGATCAACCGACGATGGGCCGATACCAGACGAAGGAGTCCTACCCAATATCTGTGTTTCCTGGAATAATTCCGAATTCCGACAAGGGGGGAATAATGCATAACACTACACAGAGACACTGCTTATAGATCCCAGACCTTAAAATGTTATTTTGCCCCCCTTTCCTACACGGAGCACAAGAGATTATTCAAACAAAAAGATGAAAATATGCAGTAAGAAGGCGGAAAAAAACTTCATAACAACACATTCAGATTGTTACGAGAAAACTACAAATCCAATACTTTTTACTGTAATAATGTAACAAATTTTGAAACTCTCCTCGTAATAAATTCATCAAGCTTAATACCACGTTACCAATCCAATCTTGTACGTGTCACCACGACTTCAGACTAAAATATGTAAATAATATGCGAACTCTTCTGAATGTCTCAATGTTAGAAAAACACATTCTTGGCAGCTGGTAATAATTCATATTTATGGCTCAAACTGTACAGACAACTGCGCGCCCCAACATCAGGTTTTCGTACTACACAGCCTTTGTATCTACTTTTATGAACCTTGCTAATTAATGACCAAATCCTTAATCTACCAGCATGATTTACCAATATTAAAACATTCCTCCATTTCTTGTTGTCCTCATATCTTCCTCCCCATACTCTGTAATACTGTTTCCTTCTTTGTGTTGTTTTATTCATATCATTTACAAAAATTCCAAGTCTGTCCACTTCGTTCTTATGCAGTAACCTTAAATGCAGAAAATTCATCCACCATAGTCTTATTTGACTTCATATGTTCCGCTTAAATTTTTAGTTTAACCGTGACCTTACCACATCGTTGCTACTTCTGTTACATTTATAAAACTACAACAACTACAACCCCATATCATCTTACATTTAAGAACTACTTACTATATGTCTGTGTTCTTTGAGCTTACAAAATTATTAACGTTACACAGTATACGTCAGCACAATCTTTTTTATTTTTAAGCAAGGCTAAATGTTTCGACTAAAAGTTAGTCATCTTCAGGCCGTTACAACATTTTCCGTTACCAGATGCTTCGCCCACTTAAATTGCAAGCACATCGTGATGCCTTCATTCAGAAAATTGAATTACAAGCACATCGTGATGCCTTCATTCAGAACAACTGAATAACAAGCACATCGTGATGCCTTCATTCAGAATAATTACAAAATTATAATGAAACCCACATGTATGCTCGTTTAACGGCGTCTACTGTCTTTGGAACAGACAGCTTATGCCTTTTCATCTCTGCCGTAATTTCAAATCGAACACTTAGAAGCAACGAACCTCCCTCTTGGCAGCTGGCAATGATACTTCGACTTATATTCATGCTATTAATGTGTCCGTACATTAAAGTTATTACACGGTACTTACAAACACAAAAGGATATTCCAGAATGAATGCAGTTATTTCGGATCAAGTTTACCACGAAGGTGTAAGTACTACTCTAACCTTTAAAAAAGCCCTGAAAAATTAAAAACAATTTCAAAACATTGGGTACAAAGAAACCTTTATTTTACGAAACAAACGGTGGAACTACTCGTACTTTGCTTAAATTGCGGTTACGATTTAAAAAAATCTGCTCGATCACTCGCTATGCCCAGACAACACGGACGCACAGTAAGTAAGCCTACATGTCCACACTCCGTCTTAATTATTAAAATGTAATACAATATATCAGCATCTGAAACACCCACTGCGAGGCTTAAGACGTTAACTGCCGCCAGCATTAGCCGTCTTTTCTTTCAGCAACAGACCAATTCAGTCCACACTTATTAGGATGTAAAAGTCACGCAGATCTTCATATTAACTATCACGTACAACGCGCACAGAGCAAATTAAATAACGATTACTTAAAATCTAACAATCAACTCGAGCTCTCTACACCTTCCCACATAAATATCTGCATTGCGCATATGCAGAAAATACGGCGCGTGAACTGCATTAAGGTCCTGGCAATCTTAAGTGCATTTCTGGAACCTTTATTTCATCTCTTTATACACGGTGCTAAAGTACAACTTCAAGTTGTTCCTATACTGAAGTACGCACAACGACGTGAAGTATGGCGGAATGGTATGCAGCTCCAATCATTCTTACGCTTCAAGAACCGGTCGTTTTACTTCAGGAGTCTCCGATACATCAAACTCGGCTTCGTGGGTCCTGAAGCCGGTCTGGACCTATGAACCGGTCAGGAATCGAATCCCAATGTCCCGGTAGTCCAACCCAGAGCCTAGTCATTATACACAGTTGTACCTATGTCTCATAAATGTTGCAATTCTTAAACGTCCTGAATAGGCCACTGTATGCTCTTGAAAAAACTGGCTAGGATCTCTTTTCCCGATGACCAGTAAACGAGAAAGTTTATGAAACGTATACTAAAGCTATGTGATTGGCAGTTCTACAGTCCAAGCAAATAACCTGATGGCTGATAACTTGTTCTAAAGTGGGAATGAAATCACTTGTTTCGCCACACCGTGCCTCTGTGTAGATAACAGCTTGCGGCGTGTTTCATAACTGTATGAATGCACAGGCCTGAAGTAAAACCAACAGCAAGCAGTCACGGCTCAATTAAAGATAGGTGCAAATCCACACGTTTCTATAAAACTTGTTAACATTTTAAAGCCTACTGGTTACTTGATGCTTCAACAGGTTTAGACATTCAAATAATGTACATTCTGCCCACCGAATGTAGTGTGTTTTATATTTATTTCAGAACACACCGCGATTATTTCACTATACAGCATTAACTGGCTGGCATTTAGACGCGTTCGAAATATTGCGAAACGCGAATATTAGCTTCTTCATGTGTGTGTGTGTGTGTGTGTGTGTGTGTGTGTGTGTGTGTGTGTCCGTCTGTCGATCCGCCCGCAAGGAACAACTCGACTCCCAATGGACGGATTTTCATGAAATTTGATATTGGAGTATATTTCTAAAATCTGTGGAGAAATTTTCAAGTTTCATTAAAATCTGAGAAGAATAACTAGTACTTTAAATGAAGACAAATACGCATATTTGCTCATATCTCGCTCATTTCTTCTTAAAATGAGAAATGTTTCAGACAAAAGTTGTAGGGAAAATCAAATCACACATTTTGTGTTCCATAACTTTTTCTCGAAAATCATGAAGTTTATGAGATAATATGGAAAAATAATGTACAGCCGGACAAGCCACAGATGACATGACGCATTGCATGCTGGATCACTAAGCTTACTCTCACTCACTCAGAATTGGACTACGTTAATCTTATTGCTTTTCCACTGCAACAATGGCTGCACGAACACGCCTCAATGTTACGTTTATATGTATATGCTTGTCTTATTATAACCGAGATGAAAGGTGTTTACTGTGCGGTTCGAATGGGGTCTCTAAATAAAACAGTTGACGCTTCGTCTGTAAGGAATTAAGCATAATCACAAAGGGCAAATGAAACTCGAAAAATGAACACAATCTTTATGGAAAGTTTCCACGACGGACGAACACCGTGCAGGCTGCCTACGTTAGACTATAACTGTCTAATTAAAAAATTGTTAATTTGTTACGTTCTTCAATGGCGCTGACATCCTCAATGAATACACAGCTCTAACTGAAATGATCATTAATGACAAAGTCAGTAACGGGTATGGCACGAGAACGTCGTGACGAATGTCATTGTCACCACAGCGTGTATCTCGACAGAAGGTAAAATCACGCAAATCTTCGGACAGGACAGGTAGTAATGTGGTCATGGTCAGAACAGAGTAGCTCCCGAGGAACGCCAGGGTTCGCCATTGCTATCAACCACTGTTCGTAACCCACGACCTCATTTAACCAAATAAAATTAAGGTCAACGCTATAAAGCCACATCTGTCGTTTGCGCTTAATGTAAATCGGTCAGTTCATTCAAGTTATTTTCTTATATATAGCCCTACATCTGCTATGAAGGCATGTTTTCCCATTCGGGAACTAGGTTACAAACGTCATTCTGATGGTCACCTCTGGGGTAACGAGGTTAACACTGTAACTGGTAAGACAAATAAATTACAGTCGCTGTGCAAGATGGCAGGAGATGTGTTATATTACACATTTAACCTCTATAACCTCTTGATATTAGCAGAGGCATTCCGACAAACGACATGGTTGACGACTACTTCCTTCCGGGGACACAAACTGCCAGCACACGTGCTGCGGCCTGCATATTCCAATGTAAATATAACCTGTTTCCTGCGCTTCTACATTCTAGCACTCTACACTTGCTATCATACTGGCAAGTTTTATTACATTTCTTTTTCACTATTAGTGTCGACGGATGGAATCGAACACAATACTAACTGCATACTCTAATACATCAGCTAGATCGGAAGGGCGGCTAACGAACGGTTTCTGTTCGCTTCGGTTTAGATTTAAATATTTATTCTAGATTATTTAATGACATTATATCAGTCACATAAGTCACTCGGCATCAGCCATTGGTAGGATGTTTACCCGAGGTACTAAGCAGAAAGCTACCTAGCCTGTTGTAGGTTTTTTTCCCCCCTTTTCTTTGTGGCGCTGGGGCCCAACGCGGGCTACGGTCTCCTCATTCGTGTGGTTTCTAGATCACACACAACGACGCACCACAGTCGGAAGGACTCCTCTGGACGAGTGATCAGCTCGTCGCAGAGACCTAGACCAGACAACACACAACACTCACAAGACACATTCATGCCCCAGGTGGGATTCAAACCCACAAGCTCAGCAGGAGAGCGGCCGCAGACCTACGCCTTAGATCGCGCGGCGACTGGGACCAGCGATGTTGGATTATACAAACAATAAATAAATTTTGGACGCATGTGACACTGAGATTCAATCAATTAAAAAAGTGAACGAAATAAAACTTATGTGACAATGTTAAAGGAAGTCTCCTAATACCAAATGTCATCGAAATTTATGGATTGGTTCGGGGAATATCAGAAGTGCCCGACTTCCTTACAAGGCATCAAAACTTCGTTGTGCACAAAAACTCACTGTAAGGTACAGACAGGGTCCGTGGTTTTTCTGGCCTATACTGTCGGTTACGTCGTCTTCCTCGTCGTATCGAATCTGACTGACAGCCAGTCGGGTGCACCCGCGCCGTTGGTGACAGGTTGTTACTGTTTGTACTCGTCGACCGTCCTTGTCCCAATGGGAATACAATTGGAACATCGACTTTTCCTGTAAGACACACAACTACCGATACTACCATACGTGTCACCATAAATGCAGACGACAGTTCCCTGACGGGCCTGTCCCAAAAAACGACAACTTAAAATGTGTCAAAAGTTTCCAGCAACATATTCCATTCTACGGTACACGCGATCCGATTTGGGTGAAAATCGGTACAACAGATCTCCACATAATGTCGCTGAGAATTTGCAGGTTTCGCGAAAATAGGGGCAGGGAAATCCCTAGTTTTCTTACAAGCTTAAATTACCATACATGTCAGCCTTGCGCATGCCGGAAAGACCTAAGGAATTTTAAAAGCAACGAACGCCTTGGTAAAGCCTGTGTCCTACGTCACGGGAAACTATTTGCAATCTTGTTGCGCACATTATGGGAGCACTTTCTGATCACAACTTCGATTACTACAGAAACTAAGCCTTTTTTCGGCAAGACAATGCAACGTCGCACGTTTTTAACGTATCTATTACTTACCACGAGCCTCTGCATTCATTTAATGAAATATCACATCGTCACTGCACACATAATCTATTCGAAATCATAGTTATAACACGCCTCATACTCAATGAGCACGGGGTCCTTTCCCGGGGGTAAACGGGTCGGGGCGTGACACTGACCACTCACTTCTATCTAGGGCCAAGGTTACGAGTGAGTTGAGGTACACCTCTGCCCCCCCCCCCCTCTATTCGCTCATGGTGTGGTCAGGGACTAATTTTATCATCACAGCACATCATTTTGAATGCTTACTTCATATGAGATCGGCGATGGTTGTTACTACACAAGTTATGCTTTTAACACGCACCATAAACCAAAAAATCGCTGAAGCCTATCCCACCCGCCCACCACCACGAGCACCACCGCCACCACCACCACCACCTCCCGAGACTATAAATTCATATTCTGACACCACACATGGTATGATGCTATTATTTTAAGTTCAATTATATAGGTTGTTTACACAGTCCATTTGGTGACAATAGTAAGCAGCGCAGTGTGGCATCCACGTTCATCGGATCTGAAGCGGTGCGACATTTGTCAAATAGTGGGGCATGGTAAAAGGCGAAGCGTATAGTAATAATGCTCGCACTGGATATAGTATGAAGGAAAGCATTCAGAATACGATGTTTTCACTCTCACCGGCATAACTTCCACGTGCAATTAACATGTTTGTTACGTGCGACTCATGTTTGCACTGACCATGGTGTTTGTCAAGTATGGTGTGTCAGCAAGCCGACAGTAACCATTCCCAGCACCTTTTTAAAATATGGTGACTGAAGTCCGAATATTAACTGCAATGCACACAGAATTAAAACTTTATGAACCTTATTTAAATATGGTGAGTAAAAGCCCTAATATTAAGTGCAATACAATGATCTAAAGGGCGTGAACTCAGACTCGAAGAAAGTTTAATTGACAGGGAATCTCTGCGCTGTCTGCCGTCACTCGCAACGGTCTAAGGTCCCTACACAGAACGAAAACGAACATGGACTGAAAGGTCTTGAGATCAAGGAAGTGGAGCTCACATAAAAACATAAAGTTCCCACTTATAAAAATGAGTTACAAAGATAGACCTACTAAAAAACGGGGAAGGTTCTAGGGAGGCAAAATGCGTCTTACCCTTCTTAGACACAGTGATTTTCTTCTTGTTGTCTGAGATCCCAACCGGCAATGTTGCATGCTTCTGTTTCAACACCTGGCCGTTATTCTCCTGCTCTTCGCTCCTTACGCCATTTCTCTTGAAGGTACTCGACTTCATACTGGGGTTCAGAGTTCCATTCGCGCCCCCATTCTGCTCTTTCAGAATGAACATGGCAGATGCATTTTGGGCTGATGTCGTCTCAGGATTAGCAACCACACCGTCACGTGTCACCGTCTTCATCGTTTCTGTTGTATTATTCCAGTCTATCAAAAGGGGGGTATACTGTACACACCGAATTAAAACACAGTCACTCCCTCATACGGTTCTATAACACAACTGTTGGTGAATCCAATCCGGTTGGACTGAATTATTCCAGGTCAGACGTGAGACACAGAAACACACAATCTCTCATGTATTTTTTATATTTCTACCCCTCCTAAAAAGACAGTCTACGACTTAGCAGGTTAACTCGACGGTATCAAGCTGTATTCGGGACGCAAACAGCAATAATCTCAGCAGCAAGCCGAATATCTAGGGTTAGACAACAAATATGATGAATCCAGCCATGTGGTATTGTAAGCATGCCTACAGTTTTCAAGAGCCAGAAATTCCTTCTAATGACATATCCATACCCTGACCTTTTTTTAAAATGGGAGAAGGCATATAAACTTTATATACATTTCCAGACTTTACTTCAATTATCCCGCTAACCGTAGTTTAAACGGATAAAGATACTATGATGTGGCATGATGTGATATGGCAGTCAATACCCGGTGAAAGCAATAGGACATACTCGTACGTTCACTAAATTTTGTTACCTTCGTACCTTTAATACTGGTAACATAGTGTACTTGGAAAGGAACAGAAACCAGTGGTAACGGTCCTGGTCAGATACATAAGTTAACGCTGCGATGTGCAAAAATGAAACGCAATAAACCGTCCCGCCCAGGCACGCATTACTCATGAAACCAGGGTTTGGGTACTGAAAAGAATTACCAAAGACACTACGTAGGACTTCCTCTGGTTCGAAATGTAAAGAATACCACACTTTATCGTCACTGTTTTATTAGATCTAACAAACCAGACGGCATGCAAACATTTTCAGGTTTCACCGGCGAGGAGACCGAGAGAAACAACTTTCAAATCTGGAGATTAATTACGTAATACAACTTCAGACAAGAGCCCTGAAGATATTTGCGATCCCGACAAAAGACGTGGAAGGATGCCGTCATTCTGGCTGGCATACAACAAACAGCAGAACAGTCTGCCGACTGCAACTACGTACAAGTGTTTTAAGTCAGTCTGTTTAGTCAGCCCTTTGCAGACGACGAATGGCCTGCTGTGCCCACTTAGCAATGAATGACATATAGCAGCATGACTGTGGAAAGTAGCCTGTTTCAGAATAGTGTCTTGGAATTTTCTGTAGTGAATAACGAAAATCACGAAAACCCGATTCCTTACATGGGAGTCAGACATGTTACTGCGTTGCAAAAAAAAAAAATTGCATGCATGCAATGTGAAAACGCTTCGTTGAACACCTCAATGATATTAACACGTGATTAATGAGGTGGACACTTCACAAAACACATCTGCTGCGTAAAAGACATAATTGTTCATCTGTGTAATTTATATTCACTGCACTTTCACATCTTTCACCACAAAAGTTAGTACAAAAATCATATCATCTTTCGCAGAAAGACATGCACATCAGTTTAAGTTACCTCGTTGTACAAAACATTCTTTTTCCCGTTTTACAACATCTACTCAAAATCCCAATCTCTACCGAATTTTCTAAAGATAAACAGCGCGTTAAAAAACTGACTGAGAGGTGACTTGCTCAGCCGTAATATTAGATCTGACTGTAAACTCTACAATTCGTAAGAAATTTAATTAACGCCATGAGTACATGTCTAAAAAATGAAAAGTAACGCAGCATATTCAAGCATTCCTTAGAATTCGGCCCCACCCCTCAAATCCAGAACCGTTTATGCACGCATGTAGAGCGACTCTAAACTTAAAATACAGTCTCTTCGAAAGCTACAGTTTCAGAAAGCCGAAAGGGGGAATTCCACATTAGACTTGTCAGGCATCTAGTTTCGGTTTCTATGCAACGCCCCGAAACTTGCAACGCTCGCAGTCAGAATATGAATCCGCCCGGTTAGAATTTATATACGTAAACAATTATACAAAATATATAAATTAAAAACACAAAATATGTTGTTGATGTGAAGAAAATTAATCTGACTGTCGAAAAAAGACTTTAACAGTGTGGCATTATGGATCTTCTGCATTCACCGGAACCTTCGTGAAGCTCAAACGAGCAAGATAAACAGGACAGAGAGACAAACAAACAAACAAACAAATCACAGAACACTCCTAAAGTCCGAAACGTGCTTGTGTTTTAAGAGGCACGAAAATTTTATTACACCTATCTGAATAGCACTTTGTTCAACAGTTCACTGCGTGAAAGCGTGCACACCTTGCCACACCTGAACGATAACCAACACTGACCCGACTGCTGGCTGGACTGCCAGCACAACCACTTGCCACGGGAAACTGATTCTCCGCTGGAGAAAGAGGACAGAACGAAAGACCAGCTACCAATGTGGTTATCTTGTCTTCCTCCGGAATTCACCGCACAATTTATTCGCCGCCTCTTCAACAATTATCCTATTACAAAGGCGTGTCGCCATGACGACACGCTGCCATAGTCTTGGTGGTGACTAAACACAAGTCAGCTGTGAAACCTAATGACAAGTTACTTGGCAAAATTACACAAATATCTGAAAACTTGCTTCGTAACAGGACTGGTTCATTTGGTCTCTGTGTGCAAGAATACGAAACGGCTGATTCAGCTATCATTATAAAATACGGGACCTGACACCAAGATTAATACGAAGGCCTTGTCAGACAAATCCATGCACCGCATTATCGTTCTCCGAGATCTGTCTCTCGGTTCAATGATCAAGCACCTACGAAGTCTTGGATTTAATTGGAAAACCTTTTTTATAACATGACTCCTTCCTGTTCTCTCTGCCCTGTGACAGCATGCAAATTTATCCAACCTGAATTACAAAAGCAAAGAATATGCAGACGACCCACTAGATAAATCCGTTTACCACATTATCCCATTCTAAGAATTTTCTCTCGATTCAATGATCCTGATTTACGTAACTAGATTCAAACAGCTTTAGTTCGCAAAATGATACTAAAAACATCTGACAACTTTCTTCATAACTTAACTTTCCCTTTTCTCTCGCAATGTTAATTATAAAGTGCAGCGTTCAATTTGAATGAGAAGATAATTGTTACAACGTTTACAAATTCCAAGCGTCTGATAATAAACGGCCGACGAAAATACCTTGATGCCAGTGGGATGATGGTGGCAATTCAGAACGTGACAGGAGCAGGGCCTTTGTGTATTACTGAACGGTGCTGTCAATCCCTGAGATTATATCCGATAGCTTCGATAACGAATGAGCATGCAGCACAATTGGAATGATAATGACAGGGGATTTCCCGTCCCAGTCCCAATCTGAGGAGAACATTCGTGATTAACAATGCCACATAATATGTTCTGGAAAAATAAATTAATTTACAACCTGCACATAAATAATTCGAACGCAGGAGGCAAGAAATACATACCGCACGACCTAAGGGACACTGCTCTTGGCAAAATGACACTTTGAATATCAGCGAATTTGGAATACAACATTAAAATAGGTAGTGCAAGAGTTATAAGTGGATGGGCCTCTGCGGTGTTGAACCTTCGACTCCATTATCACAAAGATACTACTTGGGTGATTAATTCGTACGACACGAGAGTGCTGTCAGCGTACCACTCTACTACACGTGTTGACAGGCAGAACGGTTTGCCAAACCTTTCTTTCAGCTCATTGGTTGGTCAACTATGATGTAATGTGGCCTCGAGAAGTACCTCATTTCCCATATCTTGCTTCAACTAATCTCTCTTCGCTAAAGAAATTGAAAGATAAACCATATCTTCTTATAATGCATGATACGCTGCGTATCTACAAGCAGTTTACACACCATACGCTGACGTTAATACCGAAAATAGTTCGACGACCAAACATTATCAGATTTATTCGAGATACCAAAGTCACAGGGTTAAGTAACACACACACTGTTTGTGAAATTAACCGTCGATATTTGTCGCCGTTCTTACAAAAGCCTGACACGATACCGACCTGGGCCGGTTAAGTTCAGTTCATATCCTCTCAATACATTTTCAGTTCAGTTCGTATCCTCTCAATACATTTTCAGTTCAGTTCGTATCCTCTCAATATATTTTCAGTTCAGTTCGTATCCTCTCAATACATTTTCAGTTCAGTTCGTATCCTCTCAATATACATTCAGTTCAGTTCGTATCCTCTCAATACATTTTCAGTTCAGTTCATATCCTCTCAATATACTTTCAGTTCAGTTCGTATCCTCTCAATACATTTTTAGTTCAGTTCGTATCCTCTCAATACATTTTCAGTTCAGTTCGTATCCTTTCAATACATTTTCAGTTCAGTTCGTATCCTCTCAATACATTTTCAGTTCAGTTCGTATCCTCTCAATACACTTTCAGTTCAGTTCGTATCCTCTCACTACACTTTCAGTTCAGTTCGTATCCTCTCACTACATTTTCAGTTCAGTTCGTATCCTCTCAATACATTCAATTAACAAGAACTAGTGCCAAGGCCTCAAGTTAAGTATTCTTCCTGCAATAAGAAAATACGCGAAACATGCAAAATATACACAAAAACGTTGTCGCCATGTCCATCAGGTTAGTTTCGTGTTCCTTAAGGCACACATCCCAAGCGATAAGGCCCAAGAAACGTCAAACCCTGATGTAGTAACGTGACTACTATGATTTTAATTCATCAAATTACGAGGGCGTTTCTTCGGGCCAAGAGACGTTAAATACATTCATGTGGTGCAAGCCACTGATGACTGTTTCAGGGGTCTCCCGTCTATCATTTTCAAGGAGCAGTATTTAACAAAGCAGAATTACCGTGTATTGTTAAATACACAAAATATACGTGTGGCACTTAAATTTAAAAAAAAAGTGCGCGCAGCACCTGACCGTGAACATTAGTCACCAAAATATATACCAGAAACCGCTGAACTTTCCCGCAGTCGCGTGCCAAAGCACGCTCCATTACGTTATTGCAGTCCTAGTTGTAATATTTATGAACGGGTTTTTAAACTACTGCGATCATGCTCGATTAAACAAATACCGAGAAACGTATAACATAAAATGTCTTGTGAAACTGAAGAAAACGGCCAAACCTTTAGTTTTTTTAATGTTAGGTGTATGGTCAATACGCCCTGTCTCCAGCTCGTGTATGAATGGCACAAGAGGTTTCGAGAAGGAAGATGGGTTGTAGGCGACGAACGATCTGGCCGTCCGGTAAAGATAAAAAAAGGTAATGGAACTGTGAATAAGGGCAAGGACCCTTGTCGTAACAGATCAGCCTTTTCCGTCTGCCGCGTCAATACTGTAGATTCTTCTGACGGCGAAGCTCCATGTATCCGTCGCTGTCTGCCACCTGCTAACACCCACACTGCTTGAATCCAGACGTTCCTGCAAGTCTTCACGCTCCCATAGCCCATTATGGCTCTGGTACCACTACGAATTCTAAAGCGAGCAGTTACGTCGATAAATGAATCTGGAAATTAGAAACACAGGAACAGCTACACACCGTATGAATAGGAGGAGGTTTGAGTACATTCTATCGTTCTGTATTCCTATACTTACGACATATACATTACCATTTTTATGAAGGATAATCAGTATTATGCAAGTCAGTACCAGCATAACGCGACAGCAACACTTAATTGGTTGGCAGTGCATTTTGCGCGAGACTGGGAAAACTAGCCAAGCTTTCGTTCATCTGCCACTGAACTTTACAGTAGATGGGACTGCTCTCGTTTCTGCTGCCAGAAAAACCGACCACAAAACATACATGCAATATGTGGTATTGCCACAAAACTTGGCTATTTCGCGTGTAATCAACGTCTGACGCATCCTATTACAACAGTAGAAGTACAACACACAGCGCACAACTGGATTATCGACGTAACTGGAGTTACCCAAACACAGAACGACTTCAGGAAACGTGTAACTACCTTTGTCCTCTAAAATAATTCGGGCAAATCAAACTTGGAAATAGTTTTATTACAGCTAGAAGTTCGCAACAATGACGTGGCGGTCTTCATACATACGTTCGCAATCCGACTAACACCCCGTGGCATCCTAGTTTAACAGTGACTCATTCACTCTCTCTCGTTCCGCTCCCTAACCACATTCCATCTCTACTTTATCCTTCGCTTGTCTGTTCAGGGGTATCCAAGTCGTGCGGAACGTTTTAGTGTTGACGCAGACATTCACGTTCGCTACACAAACTCTACATGTTTGTGCATTTATTTGCACTTTAACGAGCCATCGGCAGTTCAGACTAGCATCGAATAGTTATATCACTGCGAATAAATTGTAAAGAATCTGGAAAGGATGGTCGCGTAATGGAAAAAGATACGACCCTGCATTAGACGCATTGAAGTAATGAATTAAAATGGAATCCATCGTGTTGTGTTGTGATATAACAATGCTACCTGTCTGCGTCCTTAGAACCATTATCAGGCACTAAAATGCTACCTGTTTGCGTCCTTAGAACCATTATCAGGCACTAAAATACATGACTTAAAACATTAGTAAATATGCATGTACATGTTTTCAAATTTGTGAGATCTCAACAGTTTTTACAAACTTTTACAAAGCTGTTGCAGCACTGAAGTGTGTGTGTGTGTGTGTGTGTGTGTGTGTGTGCATATACTGGTTATTACATATTTTTCTCCCTGTTCGCAAAATTTTTAAAATTGTTGTTTTTTTTTTGGTATTTCGATATTTTATAACGTTTATGTGCTAGTATTGAAAACGTTTATATTTCTTTATTTAATAATATACCAAATGATGCACGTACATAAAACTTTTTCACATTAAAACACTAAAACTGCTCCGACATGTTTCGATCCAAGGATCATCCTCAGGGAGCTACACTTTCCTTGCTAAAGTCACTTTTAAAAACTAGTTACTGATTGCT
>Ga0131853_10002055_pt1 | contig 36113 bp, 30 predicted proteins | sample TergutLab28metaG_FD_92764 | JGI IMG/M metagenome (GOLD analysis project Ga0131853, IMG submission 92764) | Labiotermes labralis P1 segment gut microbial communities from Petit-Saut dam, French Guiana - Lab288 P1 (version 2) (version 2) | ecosystem: Host-associated > Arthropoda: Insects >... | reverse complement strand
CTTGGAGCCCTAAGGACGACTACGGCGTTAATGCGGGTGTTTATGTAGTTCAATTTAATGGCTTTATGTCACTCATACATTAATTACATGTTAAGTACAGATATTAACATTACAGAAACCACACATTCCTGCCAGTTTTAATATGTATTTGGTAATCAATAAGCGTGTAACAGCTGTCAAAGTTTCAAACTTCTCTGGCCATTATCTCCGTAACCATTCAACTTTGGTTATGTGTGTTCTGGGTTATATCGGTATACTTTAACATAAGGAACACTCTCCCGAAGTCTGGCACATTCCTCCTCGGACACCCTGTATATGTACACCAAAGCTTTAGCCCTGTAGTATGCTGGTAACCGGCAAAACAGCAGGGACTTGCCAATTAAGTACGTCTTAGTGGTTGCAAGTACAAGATTCACTGAAAAAGTAGAGTACTCTGGTAGTTCTGCAAATTTTAAATCTAAAAGGGACTTACAGAAACCACAAAAAATATCAACTTCAACAAGTGTTACAACTTGTTTCAATATGAAATGTGTCTGAACAATGGAGAACATCACTTTCAACAGCTACAATATAACAAAATATCTATGAATCAATATAGTTTACCAATTCATTTAAGTAAGTTGTCTGTGTAATGGCATGTTTTCCAGTACCCTCCACAAATATGCCTTTTCTACCAAATTTAAATTTCAAACATAATTTACAAACTTACCGAAGATCCTTTTTGTCTTCACCGGATCCATACAGGAATTCCTCCTCATCATCTATGCTTTTACGTTTCCTCAAATCATCTTTAACACTAAGCTCCTTCCTCAATGCATCACGGAATTTCTTTGACTCCATCTGTTCCTCGAACGCTTTGGTATCAAACTTCTCTGTTCTCTTGCCACTTCTGTGTTTCTTCTTCTTATCATGATCCTCACGATCCCTCTTCTTCTTCTTACTCTTTTCTTTATCTCGGGACTTTTTGTCCTTCCTCTTTTTTTTTTTGGATTTCTCCTCTAGTGCCTTTCGCTCCTTTTTCCTAGAGAAAATGGGTAGCAGATCATTTTATGCACCACACACAAAGCTTCCAACTGCAATGACCTGACAAACACACCATAGAGGTCTAGTCATATCTTCTTTGAAAAATTTAAAAATAGTATCTGTTTAACTGAAGTAAATGGACCACCTCTGGGACGGGCAAGAACCGGATAAATCGCCTCAGAAGGAACCCACTACCAGATTCAAAAAAGGTCTGATAAAAACATATTTCCAGTTCATCTACAAACAAGTTACTCTGTAAGTTACCACCAGAGGTAATGGCAATAACGAAAAATTACCCATAATGTGTACTGATACTTCCAATCACATAAACACACTCCTTGCAATTGATTTATTGTGTTGTTCTTGTACAATCGGCCTGATGATGACCTGTAAGTAAGGTCGAAACCACACAATAATCGCATGTAGTGTGTTTGGAAGAATCGATACACATCATGAACATTACACCAAGGCAGACAGTCCATATAAAAAGAGACCCATTTGACTAACAAAGTAAGGTCAAAATTAGGACATCATAATTAGCAACAAAACTTTCAAGACAACTTCGTTAACACCCTACACCAAAGTATACAATACTGTTATTTTATTTCATAAAGAATACACACATTTTATTCAAGACTCACGATAGGGTACATACTAAGTAGTTCAAACATCTGCAGGTCCTCAGTTTCTGTGTTTACAGTCAATGTAAAGAGATGGCTCCCACAAATGAAAGCATTTGAGCTACTGAAATGATGAAACAATAAAAATTTACCAGATGGGACTTGAGGGTCTTGCAACGAGGCTAGTTAAGAATGAAATCTTGTGGGGTATGATGCTGTGCTGGCACAAGAATTAAACTTACCACCTTGCTGTTTCTTCCAGGAATTTTCGCACCTTCTCCTCATATTCAGAATCACCCTTTGTCTGCTCCAGGAATCTGCATACCCTTTGCTCATACTCCAAGTCCTTATCATATACCTTGGATATTGCATCAGAACCTGCTTGAAAAGCTGCAGCACTCCCTACAAAACCACCACCCAGTATATTTAAATTTCTTCTGTTAATTACCAGAACAAAGCAGCTCCTAAGGGGGGGGGGGGACATATACAGCAATCTCAATGTTCACAATTAACAGGAAATGAAGAAACTGCCATAAAAACTACACCCTGTTTTCGATGTGAAATATCTGTTTGGTTCCACGAACTCAAAAACTACCTGTAATAAGACTACAATCTCAAAAGCATTAAAAGTGTTAGTTAATTTTTAATGAAATGTAATTACTTCTGAAAGCACAAAATACATCAAATGATTGAAGAAGAGTCTCATCCCATACAGCATAACATTCAAGCTGACTGAAAAAAAGATAGGGCTTGCGTGAGCTGAGAATACCAATAGCAGGATAGTAGGGGAAGCTGTCTCACCAGCCATGTGATCTCATCCCAGTTTGAAGGAAGTGGTCATGAAAGGTCAAAACAATGGCATTACAAGACAAGCAATGTATGTGTTAACATGGAGGGGTGTTCATATAACCACTGTTGGTCTGGAAAAGCAGTAAGTACTAAACATTCTACGAGTGTTCACATTCTTGTCTTTGTTATCCAGCATGCAAAGCACATGCGCTGTATTATACCATCAGCTGTGGCTTGTCCCAATCTACCATATTTCAAGCACAAGGTTTGTGTTTGTGTGAGGATACTGAACATAAAATGTTTGTCTGATTTTGTCCACAACTTTTGCCTGCACCACTTCTCATTCTAAGACGGATTCAGCTAGATACTATCATAAATGTATGCAGGTACATGAAGTACCCACTATTCTTGTCAAATTCTAACCACATTTGAATTTCCTCAACAGATTTTCAAAAAAAAAAACCCCCCCTCAAATACCAAATTCCATGGAAATCCATCCAGCAGTAGCACAATGTTCCATATGGACAAACATACGGACAGTCAATCAGAGACACAACGAAGCTAGGCCACTTTTCACAATTTTATGAACACACAAAAAAATGGGTGAAGATAAAAGGTGAAATCCAAAACACCAACATTCACAAACTTTGGGACTCTATTATTTATGTCTACACAAATTCAAGAAAGGGAAAACAATCAGAATGAATGAATGTCATTACCTGTTCCATCTTTTCCTCAACCTGCATGGATACACCTTGGAGAGGAAATATATTCCTCTTTTACTCTATCACTACCTGTAAAGTTCCTGTATAGAAGATCTATTGTAAATTAAGTGGCATGTAATGAAGTCATCAACCAAGCCGAATCCTGATTTCTGCATATGTATTATATACACACACCTCTACCAGAGAGTCAATCAGTACTCAGAACACAAAACATAAAAATCTCTAACACATTAATAAGACCAGTGGCAACAAACATAGCAAAATCTTGGACAATGAATATAGGTATTACTATATGGCAGGCTGCTTTTGAAAGAAAAGTTTTAAGAAGAATGTTTGGCAAATGAAATAAATGAAAATTGTAGAAAGCAATATAATACAGAATTAATATAGATGTTTGGAGATTTAGATGTACTTTCATTTGTCTGAATAAGTAGGTTGAATTGGACTGCTCACGTTGACAGAATGGATAGTACAAGAAAAGTATTTAACACTAATCCTCAGAGAAGTCAACTATGATGATGAACAAAAAACAGATGTCAGATTGTGTACAAACAGACATTAATAAATGCAAAATTATAAACTGGAAAAAGAGGTCAAAAACAGCTCAGTCCATTGAGAAGGCAAAGGTTCAGATGGGACTGTGGCACCATCAAAGAAGATTATATATATAGAATGAATCTACATTTATTTTTAAAGACAGTTTTCTTCTCTGCAAAAGTTGAAGTCATAAAAACCATCCTCTCAGGTTATTCAGCTTTTACCCAATCCCACACAGAGCTGTTTTCCTTGTCTGAAATTAACCAAAACTTTGTAAATTACAATGCTGCTGAACCCCGTACACGGTAATGACCCTGTTCAGTGAAACTGTAAATCCCCTGATAGGGTAAACAAAGCTGCATTATTTATGTAAAAGGTGTGACATGAAAGCACAAAGGGTAACATCTCCACTCATTCTTAACCCTGGCACTGGATGGATGTAAGTGTTCAGGATCATACCTTACCATCTGTACCTCCAAGAAAGAACCCCTGTACCCATTTAGCAGGAGAAATATTTAGCAGATATAGTCATACTGTAATATTTTGTGCAACAATACTATTGCATATGCAAAGTGTTTACAAATCGACAACTCTGAATACATCTTCCTTAAAAATTTTGCTTCCAACTACGATACAGTATACAATATACCATTTCCAAATGCCAGCTCCTTTGCTGTGCACATTACCTTCCCCACCCACTTCACATACACCAACATGCTACTTCACATCAGACAACACTATTGTAACTGTTTAAACCTGGCTGCCTACTGTCATATTACATGCAACATCAAAAAGATACATGCACTTAAAAAAATCATTCACATATGTCTCTATGTCATATACTGTTGATACAAAAGAACACAAAAAAAAATTTTCACTGCAGAAACGAATCTTGAAAGAAATGTCAACTTCACTGTTACAGTATTTGTAAAGTTTCAGATTTTAATCACATTAATTTCCTTCCCCAATCATATTATACAAATTATGTCACACTTGGGAGAAATCCAACCAGCACTGTTGCCACAGCACGCAGAATAATGCATGGATAAATCTTATAATGCTCTGGGTAAACCAAACATTTGTTCACAGCACCTACTGAAGAGAAAATGTTTAATACTCAGGGCACAATCACTACACAAACAAACTGGTCATTTTATGTTTCTTGGCCATTCTATTGAAGACAGTTCATTCAGCTTAGACACTGCACATTATTCACAAAATATTGGGTTTTGATTACCTATATATTTATATCTGGCATTCCTTGAGCACATGTTGCTTTCTTTCATGTCATCAAAAAAGTATCTATTTCAATCTGAACATTACCCTTAGCAATTATTACACACATACATACATACACACACACAAATTCATCACAGACTTCTTACTACAGCGCACAAAATCTAACCACACAGGGTTCATACTTACGAGAAAAAGCAAACGGGAGTGCTGGTGGATTGTAGTGTGACAATCTTTGTGCCAACAGCCCAGTAATACCTGAAAAAAGATGAAATATTACAATCCTAGGACTGGAGAAGTTCCAACTGTCTGACCAAATACATGAATGCCACTCTTCGAGTCACAAATTAATTTACGAAAAGTATTGCAGAAAACGGAGATTTCTACATACCTGTTCACCACTGAATAATGGAAACTGAATGAATAAATAAGTAATAGTACACTTCCCACATCCATTTTCCAACAGTATTCATTATGCAGTGACAAGCATTCTATGGTTCAGTGCCAGAGCTGTATAAGTGTTAAAGGCCTGGTTATTCATCCATAAACCAGACCAGCCATGGATCAAGTCATCTAACAAACGAAACTTATGTTTGATAGAGAAAAAAATAAACATTTCTAAACATCCTCTTCAGAAATGTTTTTGACTACTGCAATCCTGTATTGTGTACCTTCTCCATCATTAGTTGGGTCCATGAGAGCCATTCGCTTGCTAAGCGGTGATAATGACTTCTCCCTCTTATCATCCTTCTTTCGTGAGCTGAAACAAATACAAAAATAATTATATATTAAAGGTGGAATAACTCTGATATTAACCTTAAGTCTGACCTGGTAAAACTGTTAATTAGTTCGATTTCAACATTACATGTGACCCAGCAAAACCAATCTTGTATAAGACCCACTAAAACCATACAATTATATACATAACTTAAATCTGACCTAATAAAACCCACGTTGTCAATGGATAAAAGTAACTGCAAACAGCAGTTTACAGTCTGAACAAATGTGGTCTTCATGGTGGCCATGACAAAATCATCTATCATGGTTTGTGTTAGCAAGTACACTTTCATAGTATTTTCCCCAGGACCCAGAAAATGTGTAGACCTTTCCACGTTACCTCTTCCTTCGTTTCTTGAATGACTTCCGGGACCTCGATGCAGAACGAGACCGAGACTGCGAACCTGACCTTGATGAACCGGAACTTGAATCTGACGATGATGATGATGACGATGAAGATGAACTGCGGGGACTTGAACTTGAGCTACTGCTACTGGAGGTGGAACGTCTACGACGTTTCCGGGACCTGAATATATCATACTCAGTATACTATCCAATTTGCTACCCTTCATATTAAAAAAGCAGAGAATACAAGAAAACTACTAGTATCAGTGATGAAACAGATAACTGTAACATTACAACTACCATGTGGAACATATACACATACACACATATGAGCATCATTATTTCCTTCAGAGCCATCCTACACGTTTACCATTTCCCAAATTTTTTACCTGACACAAACATCTCTCAATAGTAACAACTCATTTGTGTACTCCCCCCACCCACACATCCTGTATTATTAGAACATATATTATTTACCTAACCAATTCAGAGGTGAAAAGTATATTATTATCTTAAGCATTGTAGAGCACTACACACCTATATTCTCTTTGTACAGATCAGCAGGCTTGCTTGCAACACAACTACCAACACTGGCATCACACACTACCATCTATCACAAGTAGTCAGTGTTGCATGTCCCTGTTCATGAGACCTGTGGTGTGTTTATACCACAAATGTGAAACATGTGACTCAAGTGTAAAGGAATGGAAAGAGTTCATGTCTGACGACAAAGTACAACACCATGAAAGAAATTAAATCCATGAACAGAATCAACCATTATTAAAAGAAGTCAAGGGTCCCAGATATATGCAGTAGCAACACTACACCATTACAGAGTCTGAAACCTTTGCAAACTGTTAAATCTCCTTTGTGTACAGAATGTTTCAGGAGGAATACACCAAACTCTGGGAGCTAATTCCTTACACAAATGTACATCAATATAACCAAACATACCTATATATGAGGTTGAACAGTTACAGAGATATTGATACAAGTAAAATGTAATCTTGTGGTTCTATGTACTGTATGTTTAGCACGGTTTTATCCATACATTACGCAAATCTATCCTTAAGCCAACAGCCCAGCCAAGCCACATGCATGCAATGTACTATGTAAAGTACTTGGAACCCCATAAATGACTTTTAGGGAGCCTGCGAGTTCTTTTTGGACCCCAACAGAATTGGGAGAAAGGATACAAGAGATTTTGAAGCAAAAAGGAGATGAATGGAAAGGAGCATGAGCTATAGCTAATAACTGTGAGATACAGAAATCTCTTTATAAACCCCATTAAGCACAAGTGTTAACAACACATGAACTACAAATTTCTCCTATTTTCATATGTATTTGGTAACCAATAAATCTTATCTCAATATTATCTCCGTAACCACTCAACTCCAGAAACAGCTATTTTTGGTTATACGGTTGTCATTTCACCTGATAAGCATTCTCAGTGTGGCTGAATCCTCCTAACACCACACAATTAAAATAATAATGGAGCCCACATAATACTCAAAAAGTTTAAAAACATTTGCATCCGAAAATTTCTTTTTGATTTGTTTCCATCTAACTGAGAAATTTGCTTTCTGTCATGACACCTAGACATATACAGAGCAATATGTAATCCACGGACTTTCAAATCTGGCAAGCAAACAAATTCTGGTATTCCTTTTGGTTAGCAACAAACAGAAGAGATTCAATGCATTTTACATCAATAACAAACTTATTTCTCGAGCACAGGTGCATTAAAGTATCATCTGACAACTCTAGTACTACAGGGAATACAACATTTCCTTATTATAAAGCCAAATGTCTCAAAAGAAAAATTTGACTTTCAATAGTGTTCTACTGCATCCATATACTGTATTTGGCACCAGAAAAACCTTGTAATATTACTCTACAAAGGTTGCAAAAAGCTGTACAAAATAATCAAAGCCCATGACCTCAGTAAGAAATTTTTATACATACTTCCTGTCTTTTTTCTTCTTAGATTTTGATCTTTCTTTGTCCTTGTCTTTCTTGTCCTCATCATCTTCTCCTTTCAATAACTGTTTCAATGTCTCTTTCACTTCCAAAGTCTTGGATGCCAAACCAGGAATTGAGACATCCGCATCAGATAATTTGGTACTATTCAATATCTTCGTTTTCAGGAATTCAATCGAGTTCTGGGCTTCTTCATGGAATGGAATGAGAGCCAGGCAGTTTTCATACGACTTTAAAGCTTCCTCAAATTTGTTTTCATCTTCAAAACTGGAAGAAATTGAATATGATTCTTCAGTGTAACATGAATATATACATTATGAAAATACAGCACAAGTGAACCAAATTGTTGTGATGTATGGGCAAGTATTAAGTCTAAAGGCACATCCAATATCATTCTCAAGACATAAGCAAATTTTTAATCTGCAAGGTTTTGTGAATACATACAGAAATGAACATTTTACAATTTGGAAACTATAAACTGATGAAGCATTTTTTGATGAATTGAAGAAATGTAATAAATGAGGTGTTAACCTTACGTTAAAGCGTATCTTGAATTACCTGCTGTCATTTATAAAAAAAGACATGATGGGGCAAATGCAGTGTAGTGCATCCCACTTAAGGTTTACCTGTAATGCAGTGGAGGACGGGCACATGCACTGGGGTGGGAGGGAATGTTAAATGAAAATATTACCACTGAGATTAATGACCTATGATTGCTGAAACTGTATGTTAAACTACGAAAAACCTTAACATAAATGATGGCTCCTCTATATTAGCTTTATACTCTAAAAATCTAGTGACAATAATCAGAAATTTCTTCCAGTGACCCTAGTGTATATAAAAATCTAAAAGATGAATATAGGGAACTTGGAAATAAGCATTCAGAGTCAATTTCATTCTTTAAACAATCATGAAGTCCTCTAAAAATAAAACATTCACCTTCTTCCCAAAGCAACCAGAGTCTCTCCCATGTACTTGCGTGCATTCTGATGGTTTGGATTCAGTTTCAGTGCTGTCTCAAAATCTTCAATAGCCTTCTGGAAGCTGCCACTGTTTGCATATCTGTATGAAAGAAGACCACATTACTTTCTATGACATAAATTACAGTACAGCACAACTAACAAGACCTTACTCTAGTCATGAAATGACTTTAAATTTACACAACCCATGTTTCATTACTGTGTTTACAATAGCCTGCCAGTGGTCTCTATCTTGAGCCAGATAATTTCCCTTCATAACCTCCCACTGTATGACTAGATCTGTTACATTAACCATCTATTTTTCCCTACTACTTCCTAGCATTCTTCTTCCTCCTGTTTTCCCACCAAAATCCTGCGTGCATTTCTCCTCTCAGACGTGCTACATGCCTTGCCTATCACTTCCTTGTTGATTTGATCACTCTAATATTGGGTGAGCACTACAAACAATACAGTTCATTCAACAACTTTCTCCAGCCTTCTCATACTTCTCCACTGGCCCAAATATTCTCCTCAGCACCATGACTTCACTTACCTTCAGCCTACAACATTCCTCCCCTAATACAACAGCGAAAGTTTCACACCCAAACAAAACAGGTAATATTATAACTGTATATTTTAAGAATTGTATTTTCAGAGAGTAGGGGAAAACGGGGGGTCTCAAAATCATACAGGAACAAGCAAGGTTCAAATATAATCTGCTATTAATTAGTTTCAGGATGCAATTTCAATTTGTTAGTTACAATTCTCAAACACAATGAAAGACTGCAGCACAAGCCTGTAATATTGTAAAAACTGTCAAAATAGTAAATACTCAATACAGCCAACTTTACATGTGGTAACTACTGCATCCAGAATCCAACACACATTTTTTGAGTATCTCATTACAACTACTGTCAAGGCAGGTGTTTATACAGGAATTCAGAACTACCACGAAAAATTGAAATCTTGAGCCATTCATTCAGTTAAACCACAATACAATATAGCAACAAACAACTACCACAGAGGTTTGATAGCAGAATGAATTCCTATGGTGAATTTTTCAAACAGTTCAATGTAACATGGTATGTCTGCGTACGGATGGACAAACGTGACACGGTTTGAATATATTAATAAAGACTGCACACATGATGTGAACTGCTGCTGATTAACATCTTTAACAGTTACACTTTTAAATTACAGCACTTTTTTCACTGCTGGCCGTGATTTCAAAATGTCCGTCTTAGGTTTATTCATGTTCACCATGCCTTCAGAACACTACAAACTTGTAAACAAGATCTTACAGCATGAAAACTCACAATCATATGTACAATGTTACAACTCACTAACCAATGACAAGCAGACATGCTACTGTATAACCCCAACAGAAATTGCAGCTGTAAAAATGCACATGCAGTACAGAAGAACAGACCATTGCTATGCATGGCTCATCCCCCTTCAGTATTATTTGACTCAACCAATAAATAATACCACAAAACAAACAGAAGTTGAAAAAAAAAATGAAAAAAAAAACAGTACACTTACAATGCCCCACGTGCCACTAAGCCTTCTACATTGCGGGGATCTATGTTGAGTGCCTTATTCAGACACTGAAAAGCTTCAGAATGCCTTCCAGACTTGAAATGCTCAATGCCTTCTGCAACGCTTCTGAAGGCCCACTTACTAGCCTGAACCTGACGAAGCTCCATTGCATACTCCTGCTCTGGGAATCTTCCTCTGAAACAGTTTAAGATATTGTTGTTGATATCTCTCAAGAAGTACAAGTTCACTACCCTTTAACCCCAAGCAACAGAGTCCTTCCTCCAAAGCTAAAATTCAGCCAAGAATCGCCCAGCCTCTTAAGGTATCTGGAGGTTTCTTTATACTTTAAGCCACAATCTTATTCCATTCTTACAAAAACGAAACATGTCTGCATGTAAATGTAATGGCATTGTTGAATACACATGTTCTGACCTGTATTTCTGACAGCTTTTGATTACTCATACGCAGGGGTGGATTTACCATGAAGCTCAGGGTCCTGCAATTGCAGGGGCCCCTTCCAAGGTCCTGGGAGGGGCCCCAGCAATGCCCTGAAATCTTACAGCTCAAATATGAAAGAAACTTGAGAGATGTTTTCCAAAAATTGACAATCCCAAAAATGTACATGACATTACCAACAACTTGTTGTGAAGTTGACAGAAACTTTTTGAAAACATACATATAAAAAACTTTGATCAACCATGCTACAGGAATGAATTCTTCTAATCTCTCTACAGACTGTTACAACACTGCTGTCACCTGAAAAGGCGTGTCAGGCAGTTAATAAAAATCGCGTGTTATTTTTCTGCTTTTTTTGTGAGATTTTATATATTTTTTGTACGTTTTTTGTGAATTCTTTTCTCATTCTAAATAAATATTAACTTTCATACCTGACTTTCTGTTTGTAATTTTGTATTCTTTTTTGTAGAGGACCCCAAAAAATTGAATAAGCTTCAGGACCAAGAAAACTTGGATCCATCCCTGCTCACACACAGGCCAGACAACTTGTCTTGTTGTACTGTTCTGTAACAGCACACTTAAGTTTTATATATACTGACAGCGTTATGACCAATGCTTCTTCAAAACAGAAACTCATCAAGCCCACCATTATGGCATACCTCAAATAATCCATGATATAATTCCATTCCAGTTTGCTTCTGGGTGTGCCATGTTGATAAAACAGCCAGACACCAAAATGTCACATACAGTTGTCAACATAAGGTGGCAAAAACACATGGCACAGACACACATACTGCCACAATGTCTCTGAACAGATGTCAACTGTCAATACCCCTCCACTGCCATTTTCACACAAACTTTAATACAGACACTCAGTTCACTGGTCATCCAGATATTCTTCTACCACTACTTATATTCTGATTACTAACAGCAAATTGTATCAACTGTCGATGTAATAAAGCAACTTGTAAAGACAATCTCAAAACACATCAGAAAGGCCTCTGTTTCAACCACATCTTCAGCCTTACAGAAACAGTGCACTCTTATAGATTGTACAAAAGAAAAATAAAACTTTCAGAAAACCTTCATAATCATATTCCTTACCTCAATCCCAACATGTATGAGAAATTGATGTTCCCTAGTCCCATCTGGTTAGCCAAGTAGTTCATGTTGTTAGGATTGTAGAACCCAAGACTCTTCTCCAAAACTTTGTCGTAAGTTTCACCTTTCAACTCCTGCATTTTCCTACATATAACAGGATTAAACATACCTTTTATAAACTGAACACTGAATGACACAAGCTGTTAGAACTTCAGAGTGAAAACAACAAAACAGAATAAAATTACAGAGCTCTATGACTGTCAAGTACAGAAAACCTTAAAACAAATTGCAGCCTACAATTGCAATACATCCAATCTTGATGGTGAATATTATTCTTCATGTTGCTGGTGTATTCAATAACAAATATACTTAATTGCAGTCCACGAGTAACTGCTTCCAATCATTTCCCCAGAAACTATTAATGGCACAGCTATTAAAACATATTTCAAAGATAAACCATCCTACGTACATACCTTCCATATTACTAAAAACTTAGGTATTGTGTTTGTTCTTTGTGAAAGTTGCCTGCTGGGCTTCCTAGGGTACATACTTATATCCCATACAAGTTGCAAAAGAAACTTCCAATGTCACGTAACATTTCCTTGCTAAGCTGCATTTATACTGAAGTACAATCTCAGTGTCCAATAACAGATTCCAGGAAGTCACCAATATATTGTGAAATTAAATCACAAATAGCAGTCCCCAAATAACTGAAAACATCAGTCTGCAATTCTTCCATCCAACATTAAACAGCAACTTATTCTCTTCTTAAGAATATCTTCTCTTCATTTGGTCGATATACAAAAGTTCATCTCAATATTTCTTTCATACATCAACTTCTGCTGACGATACTAAATAATAGCTGCCACTGTGGGAAGATGATTTAATAACAATTAGTTCAGTTATTTTCTTATCTGTGTCATTAATAGTTTCACAAGGAAGAGACATTCATCACTTGGAGGGACATTCTGCACATGTTATCATAATTACAAGTTAAGTGATAAACTTTCAGACAATGATCATGGTGCATAATGGTTTTTGGTTTATTATCCTAATCACGAACTGACCAAGGCCCACAGCAAGACGAAATTTCATATTTAATCACAGGTACTTCTTAAACGGCAACTTTATTACACTCATGTTAAAATCAAATGAACAGACAACAAGATAGTGTTGTAGCAGAACAGTGACCTAAAATGGAACAGTAAAAATCTTAAACAGGGTCATGGGCCTGGTCTATGAACATAACCACTTAAAATTCATTAATATAATAATGATTTAAGTGTTACAGAACTGACTATAACCACACCTCAACCAATCAACCAACAAAATACCTGGATCTCACCTGCCATTCTGTTGGTTATAAAGCTGTTATGTTACTGTACTGGATTCTAAAAGCACACAAGTCACATGTCCATCATAGCTCTCATCATAACAACATTTCTCTATGTTTCAGTACAGCTGGATAACATGAAATGACATGACTGATGTTGATTTTCGGCAAGTTTCTGCGTTGTGTAATGCTGAAAAGGAAACCCTATATCCAAACGAAGCCTTTCCTCAGTGCCATTATCAGATGGTGTCTACTGGAATGTGCCTTGGTTTTGCTTTTTCCAACAAAACAGAGTATACTGGCCACATGTATGCAACCAACTGCATTATTTGTATCTCATTTGAGTGATTTGCTTTGTATTGTTTATACATGCTGTAATGTCAAATAAGAAGACATTAATATCAAAACTTAAAATTGGTTACCTATGCAATACAGTTTTTATATATGACACAAACATTTCAGTTACAATTTCTTGGTGGATATTTTAATAACTGCAATCTTAAAAACATTACTTCAATTGGCTGCACAACTTACTGTTAGTGGACAAAGAAAAATGGAGGAAAAATTAAATATTAAATTAACTTTTAATTTACAAGTCAGCTTAAAGGATGCGTACTTTAAACTTCAATTATTCTTATACATACCCCAATCTACCTCAGAACAATCCTACTGAAAATTTTCAACATTTGTATGGGCAACAGCTTCAGTATTACAGTAACCTATGGGCATATTTATAAAACACAGAAAGTATTGAATGGTGGTGTTAAGAACGATACTTTACAATCAATTAAAAAGTATTCCTTTATACAGCTAATGGCCTTGATTTTTCTGTATTGTACATTCATTTGAATACTTTGGGGAAGTACTTGGAATATATTAAGTTAAAATGCGTGAAAGGTTCTACCTGATTTACTCTGGTTATCACCGAAGTATGGGATTATCTTAAAGCTTTTAAGCTGAGCTCAATCACTAACAGACATAACATAAATGCACCAAGGTTATCTGTGATGTAACCTCTCCTTTCTCATTCCCACTTAAATTTAGTCAGCTGCAACAATGCAGCTAGCTTATACCAACCACAATGAGGACAATTATATACAGATCCTAAGGTATCTGTGCCAAAGTACTACCTGGATTAAATACTGTGTGTAAGTCCCTGTAGTTTACACTTTAGCTCAGAAATTATTTCACTATAGGTATTTGACAGAGAGAGAAGGGGGGATCCCCATTGCAATGTTGTATGTAGAGAATTCTCTTACCTATTATTAAATTTATAACATTCCACTTCACCACAAAACATCCATTTGAGTTTCCATCAACTAGTACTATTGAGTCTCTCTACAGAAATATTAAATGGGTAGTTCCAATAATAGACCTAACAATGCAGACAACTGAATACTTTCATATGTGTAATATGAACAAAAGTCACACACATGCATCCATCTTTTTGGTACGTAAAAACCCCCACTGGACCAAGTACATGTGCACCAAAAACACCTGACAGTTTTGAAATTTGCAAACAAGTGTGCTTGCTACGTGGTGCTTCCATACTCACACATCATCATGGACAGTGCATGTTGAGTTTAGCTGTCATGGAGCACTGTTCAGTGCAACACCACATTACAGAAGTCAAACTGTTTTTCAAAACACCGTGATAGAGTTACACAGCATTGTTTTCAGCAGCAGTCTGAAAGACATGATGCTACTAGCCTACTGTGGGTATCGAAATGGCATCAAGGTTAGGTTCGGTTAGGTAGTGAAGAATAGTAAGTGTCCACGTTCAGCACATACACCTGACAATACGAAGTCAGTATGAAATGCCACACTGCAAAGCCTGCACAGGTCAGATCACAGGCAAGTTCTCACACTTCACCTAAGGGATAATAATCACCAAATTCTCCACAAGGATTTGTATTACCATCCACACAACATCCAAGTTGCTCAGGAACTAGGTGAAGAGCACAAAGCAAGCTGACTATAGTGTAGCAACTAATTCTTGGAATTGGTGAATAACAATACCAACACAGAGAACACATTACTTATGTCCGGTATGGCTCACTTCCACGCCTGGTTATGTCAACAAACAGATCTGTCAGCATCTGGCTCTAAACACCCCACATGAACTTCAACACGTCCATTGCATAGTGCAAAAGTGATAGTGATGTGCAGTTTTTTTATGGCATTAGTGGTCACCATTTCTTTCAGAATGTGGAGAGATGTACAGTAACTGTCAATGCACAGCCATACAAAGTCACGCTGCAAACATTTCTGTGAAATATATCACATTGTCAGCTCTGTTTACTATGGCTCCAACAGGATGGAACAACCACTCACACAGCACATTTCTATGCAAGCGCTCAGGACAATGTCTCCAGGCAGATTCATTTCTCGTTTCAGGGACATCACCTGGCACATCCACTCGTCTGATCTTGCAGTACCAAATTACTTCTGTTGTGGTTATGTCAGAAGAAAGGCACATGTCCTGCCAGTACCAATGACTTAAGACAGAAAATTCAGGAATGTAAAGCATTCATGGGCCCCTAAGTGCCACAACTTATTACAATCTTTCCATCACAACTGCATTAGTGTAATGAGTAACATGGCAATGACCTGCAAAATATTACGATCAAACAGCAGTAATGCGGCAGATGAATTCCCATGGACAGAAAATGTACATTACAAAAACTTTTCCACTTTGCCTAAAGTTGCTTCATTTCAAAAACAGTAAGAGTTTTTGGTGCACCCTACACAATACAATCCAACTTTAGTTCTGACATTAAAACTGTAACCCTATGGCCATTCCTGCTGCTAACTTCAGACATCATTTGTGTCAAAGTGCAGAAGGTGGCTTACTGTACAGTACCACAGCCCTTTCCCTCTACCCAGCTACCTCAAATTATTAAAATTCATTTACACGTTTAAGATCTATCTAACTAGCTGGCATAAAGCCACACTAAATGCTCAATAATGAGGATACCACAACCTTTCCTCCAAGTATTTATGCCAGAATTTAAGATAGATACAGTTTTTTACATTAGGATTCGCCAGAATGGTTTATACAAACAACAGATGTGCAAGAGAACAGGGCAATGGAGAAATTTTTATTATTTCCTCCTGCCCCACTATTGACCTCCAACTGACAAGATTATTTGGAACACTCGCCTAACATACTGGGCATGTAGTTTATTTAATACGCCATGTCTATGCACATCAATAATTGTTGGCTCAGTTCACCAATCAGACAAAATTTCCACCTGTCAGACTTATCACAACAGAAAGCATTCTTATCCATTCTGCTGCAACTGTTTAATGCCACCTTTACTTACCATCACACAACATACAGTACAGTACACATACAATACTTTTCCCTTATATTATACAATATGAACACAAGATACCATTTACTGTTCAACATCTGTGAAGAAATAGAAATGAGAGAAAACATTAATAAAAAATTAAACTATTTTTTTCTCATCACAGACAAGCAGATGAAGTGGGTTTAAGTAACAACCTATACTCAGCAGGCAAACTGTATAGAACAGAAAGGAATGGGCAGTTGGACAAAAGGTCCACAGTAACTCCTAACAGAGGGAATCGAATGTTATATTCTACAACCAGTACGCATGGGTCTTCACTATGTTGAACAACCCTTCCTTTCTCTACTACTTCATTCATGCAGCAACTCATCATACTAGATATATGGACCACATTTAGAATCTTCCTGTGAGATGTATGCAGTCACAACATTTAGTTCCATATTTTTATTTATAATTCCTGATATTTCAGATCCTCCAAGTTTCCTAATTTTGTCACAGACTCTGACAACTACAGGCTGAGTCCTCTCTGCACAGTCCTCTTCCACCCACCTGTTTCACTACCAGTGCACTTCTCTTCCACCCAACTGCTTTACTATTGACAATCAAGTCCATAATCACAACCATACCATGCCCCCCTACCTCATTCATACAACCCAGAGACCTTGTTTCTTATGACCCTCAATCAGGAATTACTACTGACTTTTTAAAGGACAGATAAGAGTGTTTGCACCTTTCTAACACAAAGTTGCCCAAGAAGTTTTGCAACACTTTCTATACTGCAGTCAAAACCAAAATCAACAAGAAATGCTTGCACAATTTTTCCTGTGGTTAATTTTGAACGTCCTGCAAGCTACTGCAGCAAAGCAGAACAATACTTTTCTTGCTTATGCACAGTGGGTCATCAAAATGGCATGGTACGCTGATGCATTTTAAATCACAGGCTGCTACTGAATTTCCTGTGACAAAGAGGGAATCAGTAACAAATATTCACAAGTAATTAAAAATATGTACAGTGTCAATGGTGGTGATAAAAGCATGGTCACTGAGTTCAGGTTCTGTGAGATGCCAAGTGCAGCTCAGTGACATACATTGCTCTGGCCAAACAAGAGCAGTCACTTGCGCATTGCTTCAACATGCTGATGAACACATTCTGAACAGATGATTACAACCAGAAACATCAGAACAGAGTGCTCAGTATCCAAGGGAAGTGCAAGCAACATTACTGATGTCTTCGAATATTCAACAGTGTGTACTCATGTGGGTTCCACAAAGCTTAACTATCACAACTGTACCAAAAGAGGTGCTAACATTTGTTCTCCTGTTATGAGGCCGACTAAAAGCTTTCTGTCATGGATATGTCACTCTGAATTGCATAAAAGACACTCACTGGAATAGTATAATGTACCTTCTCCTCAGAAGAAGGTACCGGCTATTCCTTCAACAGGGAAAGTCACAGCCACAGTTTTTGAGAAGCAGAAGAAATGATTCTGGCAGACATTATGCCACAAGATAAAACTGTTTACACAGATCTGTACATTCCGACACTCAATACCTTGTAAAAGCATTTCAGGTGAGTATGACCTCTCAAATATTTTGCTGAAATCCTCCTTCGACATGACAAAACAAGACCACTGACAAGTTTGAAAATACAGAAAGCAATAATGTAACTCGGATGGACCATTCTTCCCCACCCACTATACAGCCCACAACTCGGCCACTCAAGATTTTCACCTCTCTGAAGCCCTCAAAGATGCCATCCATTGGCAGAGGTTCAGCAGATATGATGAGGTTACTGCAGAAACAAAGAAGTTGCCACGAGTACAGAGTTTAAACTGGTACAAGGAGGGGATAGATGTTCATGTTGGAAGTTGGAGATTATGTAGAAAAATGAGGTGTGTAATACATCCATCTAGTTATCCTATGAGCAGGTTCAAAGAAATATATAATAAATTACTAGCAATAAAAATATTGTGTTGCAAAACTTTTTGGGCAAGCTTACTGCAAAGTTCAGTTCTCAATTCGCAAGTCTACTTAAGTGCTTTAAAATTAACAGTGTAAGGAACAAAACCTGCAAGTGGAAACCCCTTATGATAATACAGAATATTCCCCACAATTTAACCTATCAGTGGGAATGAACATGACCCTGAACTAATTATCTTTTAAACTACTGGCATTAAATCGAAATAACTGTACCAGTGCTAATGGGTGGTGCCTACTGTATGAAAAAATGTGAATGTGTAAAATGAATAAGATAAAATTATGCAGTAAATTGACACTTCATAGGAAATGGAGATTGTGTAGCACAACTTGACACTAAAAAAAAGTTCTAGGGTTGTCGCCATGTGTGTCCAGTAAGGGACATTAGTATTCCTGGATTCACAAATTGTCCTGACTGTCAGGCGCATATAGGTTGAAGGTTAGGAACTAGAAACCTGCAGCTTTCATACAAAACATCTCACATACAGCAAAATCAATACAGGAATTAAACCACAAAGCTGCTGCAAATAATGTTTTTTTTTTTGTGATCAATGGCTTTCACCACAATGACACTTAAATTGTAGCTCTTCTGGGTTATGTCGTGGCATAATACTTTACAATATTTTACATTTTTACATTATGTCATGTCATAAACCAAAAGAGCTATAACACAAGGTTTTGTAATGTTTTCAAAATATAAGCTTCAAGGGTGATATGTTTTAAAACCTGGGTAACTTGCAACAACACAGACTTAAAGCAGATTGAACATAAATAAAGGTTCATGAAAGTGTTAAATGTTTCAAACCCAAACCAATTAAATTACATATCTTTGTACCCTATTAACACAAATTTAACAACCAGACCTTTTTACACCACTTAATAACAGTGTATGTGTATGTGTGTGTGTGTGTGTGTGTTTCTTTAAAAAAAAAAACTGGCATTTCTTAAAGCTACACAATTTTTATTAGCACACATGTTAACCCACACAAATGGCAAATATCAAACCTTACCATTCAAGACAATCAAAATCATATTATCCAGTGTTCATGTGTGTCTTTTGACCGTTGAAATAAGAACTGCGTATGTACAGAAATAGCAGTGTCCACAACCAAACTTGGTGCTGTAGTATCTATGACAACAGCAGCAGCAAGCTTGTGTATATTGTGTCGTGCATACATCACACAAAGATTTCAAATTTATAATTGATGATCACAGAACTATTTTACTCATGTATGCATTAATGTAAAAGCAATTAAACATGCACACCTATATGCACAAAATACGTGTTCATTTCTTTAAACAAGACAGGTAATGAACGTGTAATGTAAAGGTAATGAACGTGTAATGTAACAGAGGCACGTTCGTGCAACCGTTGTTGCACTGGAAAAGCAATGAGTATTACACAACCCGAGTGTGTTTCTTTGTAGCCTTAGGTATTCAGCATGCAATGCACATGCGCCATATTGTACTGTGGCCTACCCACTTCTACAATATTTTTTCACACTGTCTCACAGAGGGCGCGATTTTCGAAAATGTTATCGAACATAAAATGTATGCTTCGACTTTCTTTACATTTGTCTGGAACATTTCTCATTCTAAGAAGAACAGATCAAGACCAGATCAAAAATGTACATTGGTTTTCGGGTGAAGTACCTGTTATTCTTGTCTGATATTAATGAAATTAGAATTTTCTCAGCAGATTTTTTAAAAATCCTCAAATATCATATTTCATGAAAATCCATCAAGCGGTAGTCGAGTTGTTCCACGTGGATGGATAGACAGATGGACATGACAAAGCCAATTGTTGCTTTTTGCAATTTTGGAAACACACCTAACAAAGGCACTGCACAATATACACAAGTAACAGTCACACACAAAATTATGCTGGAAATATACAATAAGCATCCATTAATCTCAGATTTTATACGAAGGCGTAACCATGTCCAAAGATACACACACAAAATGATGGCTTAACCATGTCCAAAGATATAGACACAAAATATCAACTCCCTGCAAAACATGCAGAAGAATCACTTACTTGTACACTTCTGGGAAATCATCAGAGTGGATGAGGCCTAGCCGTGAGGCGTAATCTGAATTAGGTGGCAGTGTCACACCCTTCATTCCACACACCAGCTTCTCAGTATCAGAGTTCACTTCCAGCACTTCGCAGCATACTGTATCATTCATCAAGTAGCTTCGGTTCACAGACTTCTTGTCTGAAGCTGGGATTAAGTTGGATGTGGGACAGAATGCCTGATTGCCGAACACCATAAAAATTCACAACTTGATTCTGACCACGTAAAGTGTACACTATTAATTCACACTAAATACATAATACTCTGTAAGTGCACTAACAAAAATGACATTCAATTGTCTCAATTGCAGGCTATAAACAAAAGCATACAATCTGCAGTCCTAATTTTCATTCTTTGCCAGAAAAATACTGTCCAAAATGAACTTTAAACATTTCAACACATACATGCTCAGAGACCTAATTCCTACAACTGTTAAAATGAATACAACTTTCTGTAATATTTTCAAGTTTATTCTTAAAATGAACTTTAAACATTTCAACACATACATGCTCAGAGACCTAATTCCTATAACTGTTAAAATGAATACAACTTTCTGTAATATTTTCAAGTTTATTCTTAGTACTTGCATAACAGTAGATCATACAGAAATGCTTTCCCACTTAAATGAAAAGCCACTAGAGCACACAGCTCTAGGGTAAAAGAAAACCAGTTCTCATACCTTGACATTCACATCTGACACACATTTTGCCCCTTCACCATCTGTGCACAGCACCTTCAGCATCATTCCTGAGACTGACTTCGTGAGTACAGAGCCAATGATAATATCACCCTTCTTCAATGTCTGCAACATATAAGTACTGCACTGTAATTCTACAACTCAGTTCTTCTCCTGATCATTCTACACATGGGTCAATCAATCAAAAAAAAATCAAATCAATTTCCAAAAGGTATGAAAACAAGGGCAACAAATCAGTGTCACAATTACAGAGGAATATCATTATTATGCACAGGAAACAAAATATGAACCACAGTTCTCAACAACATACTTAAAAAATACACTAATCATATAACTGGTGAATGCCGGGCAGGAAAATCAATTATGGACCTAATTTTTACAGTAAAAAATCTGCTGGTAAAGGCCTTGGAATACAATGTAGAAATACTTCAGATCTTCATTAACTTTCAGAGTGCCTACAACAGTAGACGATGAGGCAAATTACATGAAATAATAAAATTTTTGGAATTCCAAATAAGTTGATAAGTTTAATTAAAGCAACAATGAATGATTCAACCTCCCATGTCAAGATAGGACAAATGATGACTGATGGTTTTAAGGTAGGAAATGGCTTGAAACAAGGAGATGGCTAGCATCCAACCTCTTTAATATGGCAATGGAAAACGTAATAAGACAGCTATCAGTAGAAGTCAAATCCACAATATTTTACAAAATCAGTGCAATTAATAGGATGTGGAGATGACATAAACATTATGGAAAGAACAAATAGAGCTGTTTCTGAAGTATACGAAGGCCTGAAAGAGAGTTGAAGAAACATGGCTCAACATCAGAGTTGAAAAAACAAAAGCAATGGTACAAAAAAGAACAAGAAAAAATAAACATAATATTGAAAATTAAAGATCCTGACACTGAAGTTGTTAGAAGCATTAAATATTTTGGGACTGTAAACAGAAACATTAGAAACTGAAACTACAAACCTAGCTGCTAAAACACCCTTTCCTCTCTGCAAACTATAGTTACATCTACACAAATCTGCCAAAATAATAAAAGAAGATTACATAAAACATTAATTAAGCCAGTACTGTGTTATGGAAGTGTAACCTGGACCCTAACACAAATGACAGAACAAATGCTATATATCTGAAGGAAAATGTTGGAATAATACAAGATAAAGGATGCTGGCATCCTACATGGAATAGTGAAATTTAGAATTTATACAAAGATCTAAATATTGTGGACGATATTACAATTCGAGAACTAAGCTGGTCTGGTCATATTATAAGAATGGAAGATGAAGATCCCAAACAAGGTTCTCAATGGGGAAACCAAGACTAAGAAGGGAATACATCATCCATACGGATACATTACAGATCCTACAAAAACAAGGGCTGAAGAGACAAGCAGGAGAGAGAGAAGAATGAATGCGTCTTCTGTGGGAGGCCAGGGGCTGTAACGCCACAGACGGATGGATCTCCAAATAGTTACCATACAATACTTGACCTATCCATAGAAATATATATTTACCTGGAAGAAATGTTTCACTCGACTTGCTTTATCCAACGACAGAAACATATCATATGGTGGCATCACAGCATAGTAATCTGCAAAATAAAAATCATAACTACAATTCATATATGATGTCAGAATGATCCATTCTGCACATAAACATATGTTTGTGTTTATTGCTTTTTGTTTTACAGAAATTTTGGTGTTTGCTCTTTGAAGGTGGCAAGGAAACTTATCAAACAGAATGTTACCACCACCATGTTGATAAAAAAAATGGTAACAGCAATAAATTACACTCAAATACATTTTCCTGTAAAAGGAATATTAGCCTATAATTATAAACTCACCTTCATCACCAGGAGGCTTATCCTGTGATTCATTATCTACTTCCAGCAAAGACGCATCAAACAGTGACGCAGCTTTCTTCACTACAAACTGCTGCAATTTCAACCGCTTACCTCTGTCCTGAAAACTAAAACAACAAACACTGACATTTATGAACTCCCTTACTGTAATCACTAAGCAGAACACTTTTCTGACATTTCCACACTTCTCAGATTATCATTTTTTTTATATCCAACATATAAATCCACCTAAAAATCTATTAGTATGAAAGTATAATATCTGCTTCTGGTGTATACTTAGTAACATATATGTAATCGCTTTAAAATGTTACTGGAATTTGCTGGTGTAATTTACAAGAACTACTTGCATGAGGGAAGAAATGTACATTGACATCCCTCGCCATAAGGATGTGATAAGAAGGAAACACCCCGAAATATGGAGGACAAACATCTGGTTTCTCCGCCATGACAATGCTCAGCACACCAGTCAGTTCTGGTCAAGGCTTTCTATGAAAAGAATGTGCCAACACTGGAGCTTCCCCCATACTCTCCTGACCTGGCTCCAGCTGGTTTCTACCTGCTCCCTCAACTGCAAACAGCATTGTAGGGATGGCACTTTTGTGATGCTACTGACATCACTATGAATGCAAAGGAGCTGAATAGTCTTTCACAAAATGGCTTCCAGAAATGTTTCCATCACTTTTACAGTCGCTGGCAGAGATTATAGATACACCAGGGGGCTATTTTGAAGAAAATGTAAGCTTAAATGATTGTACTCTTTTCTACTTCTCACAAATATAGAGATATTCTGGAATCTCCTGAGCTACCATATACTGTATAGTCACAGAGACCCACAAAAAATACCTACTCATTTTTCACTACTATCCATGTCTCCCTCACAGCCTCTGCTGCAGAGAACATACTAAATTTCTTCACCTGTTCATGGACCTCATCACCCAATGAAAATATGTACATTACAAATGGATGAAAGAACAATACTACCTGACATCTTCATTTACTGACTAGAATTTCTTTTTTTTCTTCCCTTTTTCAGTTATTTCAGTACTAAAAGAAACCTCTTCTATGAGCTCCATCTAACCCGCCTGCACTATGAATAGTAATGATTTTTCGTGCATCCCTGTCATTTATCCCATCAGAAATCCTACACCTTGACCAGTACCATACAACAGGCTTTGGGCAGGATGCCAGTTACCAGTAATGACTAGGGCCTGTATGCATATGCAATACTGGTCTTTGTGCATACAGTGACCAGGAATAGCAATTACCCCAAACTTTAAAATTTCACTTCTACTTGATCCATTAGGACATTTGATAAATATGGACCGCTTCCGATTAATTTGGGTACAACACACATTTTTAAAATTATATGGCAAAGGACACTGCCCACCTACGAACCAATCAAGCTTTAAAATCTTTGTGGACATGATGACATTAATAAAGCACCCTTCACTGACACCCCACATATTCCTTTGTACAGCTGTAGGACAGGTGAATGAACTGGATGTAACTTTTACACACAGACATTGATGTCACAACAGTGAGGCCATACAAGTAAATCCCATACTTACACTTCTACACATTCCTTGAGCTGTTACACTTGACCCTCTAGTTCTCTAGTAATTCTGTTAATACAAATGTTCACAGGGGATAACCTTCACTACTGACAAATGCATGGTATGATTACATGGGGACAACAGTGAGCAGATGCTGACAAAAATGAGGAAAGCATAAAAAGCCATCATCCCCACTATCAATGGCACCTCTTTCCATGACCTCAACATAACAAATGCAATAAACCAATTATGAGTCACAGATACAGGGAGCAAAACCTGGTTACAATAAATGCCACTGACTCAGTTACACCTGGATTAAAACGACAAACTTACCTCAACTGTTTCTGTCTCTGCTGATAAACACCAAAATCAAGTTCTTTCACATTCACATCATTCTTTGTTAAATCAGCCTCTCCTCTTTCACTATCCCACAGCTTTTGTAATTGCTGTCCATGAAAATTGAGTGCTCGAGTGATTAACTCAGCACTCAGTGGAGATTCCATCCCTTCTGTACTTGTATTATAAAGTATGCTGATAATTCAAAAAGACTGAAAAACAAAATTATAATTATCAACAAACTTTCAGTCAAGTAGGAAACATTCCTACCATGCAGTCAGAAAACCTCCAGTTAAAATATCAGCCATAAGACCAGTTATCCTTTCCTGCAGTGCATTCTGGCAAATGCTGGAACAATACATCAAATCAGGGCATGACTGCTTTCTTTCACAACCTTTCCAATTCACCATTCACTAACCATCCTACTATATGATACCAGTGTACATTACTGATACAAATACACAGAAATCCTACTAATGTATATCTCCAGCCCAATTTCGTCAAATACAGTGCACGTATTCCTCTATTCCAGTTTTATGAGGTAATATGACCAAACTCAAACCTTATCAAGTAAAATCCCTTTGCATATATCCATACAAGTGCAGACAGTTGCCATTTACAGCAAAGAAACCAATGCTGAACAAATCCTCCCCCTCTGGGAGACAAGACTCCAACCAAAATATTTGTGTTTATGAAATATATTAAATTCCTACTATATCAAGCACGCAAAACAAACACAAATCCTAGTACTTACAAGATTACATGTTATCAGCTTCAAATCTGTAGCCAGAACACATTACACTACAGCATCAGCTGGTGACCCAATTTCTTCCACACATAATTACAGTATGGATACACAATGGTAACAATAAACTGGTACGCTTTACAATCCTGGACTCTGGAAGACGTTAAAGCCTCTGCCCAATGTGTGTCACTACTGTCGTGGCATACTACCACTTTTCCAGATGGACAAAGGTTAGATTCGGTTTTAGGCTATTCCTATAAACACAATTCATTTCTTACCTCCTAGGCTATTTGTGTAATTAGAATTCATTACTCACTTCCTTTTCATTTCTTCAGGTTTTCATTCTTGCACATGTGCTCCGTTCACCCTTTCCCCGCATTATGATCCACCACCAACAATGCTACACACACACACACACACACACACCTGTACTTGTATTCGAGACGGACGAAGGTTAGATTGGGTTTTAGACTATTCCTACAATTACAATTAATTTCTTATCTTCTTCATTTCGCAAGACAGACAAAGGTTAGGTTAGGTTTTAGGCTATTTGTATAATTAAAATTCATTACTCACTTCCTTTTCATTTCTTCATGTTCTCATTCTGACACTTGAATTCCGTTCACCTTTTCCCTCGCGTTTTTTTTATGTACCACCCACAATGCTACACACCTCCTGTACCGGTGTAACAGGCATTCTTCGCGCTGAAACCGTTGTGTGCAGTGTGCAGTACCCTTTGTCTTGTTCAAACAATGGTGGAAAAATTGTGAAGTGGTAAGCGAGTACGAGAAACGCCTGCAGGAGATGCCGTTCGTGCTGAGGTCTTCATATGAATGCCCGATGTTGCGGGAAGACAGTGGTCCAAACAGGGATTTTCTCGCGTACCTGTTCTGCGATCAGGGCATTGCCATGCAGTTTCTAAAGGACATGGGCCTGCTTCGGAGTAAGGTGCAGTGCAACACCTGTGGTCGAGATATGACATGGTCCGCAGAACCTGGTATTCCTGCAGGCTTTAGGTGGCGATGTCGAAAGAAGGTTGCTGGAGTCAAGCGTTTCTCACCTTCCACGAAATTTTACTCATCACGTATGACACTGTGCACTGCACTTATGTCATCTGCTACATCACGCCTCCCTCCCAACACTGTCCCTGATGCTTCTTGCACTGGCAGCCATCTTAAGTCCAGGATTGTAAAATCGCCCCACAATAAACAGTGGCTGTCTGTATTACCAAAACAAAGAGTGGGGGAGGGGCAGGAGACTGGGACAGATGGATGTACAATTGTACATGCAAAGCACACTCCTGTTTATTAAGCTTTATGAGCCTACAATACCACACATTCTTAACTGTGGTTATTGCAAGGTGACTAATGTTAACAGTCCCACTGCCTACTTAAATTAAACTTGCCACACACATGTGGTGAGACAGGATACAGCTTAATTAAATCAGCAGGCAAATGGTCAGTTTCCTGTCCCAGATACCTTCCACAAGAGACAAGTGCCCACATATCCCTTGCATAGTAGGCTCAGTGAGGATCCCTGCATATCTGGACAATGTGAGAAAAACCTCTCCCTCCAATGGGAATCAAAATCCAAACCTCCAGTCATCTTGAGTGTAAACACATTACTATACCGACCAGGCTCACAAACTGCGTGTATATGAGCATTACTTAAAACTACTGTGCATACATTTCACGTTCATACCACAATTCCTATTTACATGGATGCTGCAATGGCACAATCGTATAGTAACTTGGCTATGGCGTAAGCCATTCTGTGTCTGAATAAATTGGTTGGGGCAAACACATCCAGACCGACTTTGGGGCCCACCCCAACTTCTATTCCAACGGCTCCGGGGTTCTTTCCCGGGGGTACTGCGACCGGTACTTAGCGCCGTAGTTACGAATGAGTGCAGCCATATCCCCAAACTCCCCACATACTTGCGTGGCATGTAGAGGACTTTACTTTTTCTATGCCATCCACGTTCGTCCTGCTACTCCCTGCCTTCGAATCAAATTACGCTGAAACAGCTCGCTACGCAGTTTGATAATGGTGTAAAATCTGCTACACCTAAATGCATTTACTCTACAACGTAATATAGCACGTTACATACTGATGTCGAAGAGCGCAACACCAACGCCCATGACAAGGAACTTTGCTCACTGCCTATTGTGGTGAACTGTAATTCTACTTTCATAATGCATTACGCAGTAAAGGGTTCCACATAGCAACTGGCGTCATTCCAACCACGGACACAACATGGCGGATGTTCGTGAACAAAAGACCTAATACACTAAACACATTTTTCGGCACTACACTACCTCTAATAATAATTCTTACCAAAGCGCATAATGCTCTAAAAGCGAAGTAAAAGAGAAAGTACATAATACAACTCTGGATTATCTGCTTAAATACTAGGCACGTCACACTTACCATAACGCGATAAACAACGCCTTTGCCGTTCAATATCTCCTGCATATCATCCAATATGGTTGAAACCACGGATTAGAGTAGATACTATGACGCCAAGACACCTGCGTTCATCCGTTGAAGTCGTTGTAACTGGGTGGTTACGTAGGTTACATAGTAATCTGTGGTTTACATTGCATCATCTGTAGTTGGTATGTCATCAGTGCTTTCTTTCCTCTGATCTCCCAGTTTTATTTATTTATTTACGTCCATATAGTTACATGGTAACATTAGACCTATCAATATGCGGAAAGCCATGTACACAATAAAGTCAATGTATAAATAATATAATAGTAATGCACTAATAAAAGGTAATTGCATACAATAGTTTAATATATGGTACTATATAGTTGATAAGGCTCAGTTGAAACCTGATGGCACACGGTGACGCACGGTTGGGGAAGTGAAGGGGGAACATGCGAGTGGAGTGGGTAGCCAGTAGTCTTGCACTCCACCTCAGAACATCGTGTATCGAGCATCACCACCATTACTACAGCTGATTCGCTCACCTCGGCTGCCAGCAGTCGACACAGATCATCTAGTAGGAACTGACCCCCCCCCCCGCCCCGCGTCAATGTAAATGGACTCGTCCGTATCGCTGAAAGACCAAATCTTGTTTCTGCGCGTGTGCAATCACGTTTCAAACGCGTTCTACTACAAATAGTAATCTGTAGTTTACAGCCGCCATTACGTATATTAGTGATGCATAAATGATAAGGGGCCCTGAAATGTTCCATCATCCTTGTGTTTAAATAAATAGGTTTTTAGTCATCTGTGGTTTTGATAATTACTACTATAAAGAGACGCGGCTGAGGAAGGGGGGTACCAACCCACCCGCACCAACACACATCATTTTTCTTTTCTTTCTCCTTTCCACAGAACCCATACGCTAACGCTCATCGACGATAGACATCGATGTTGGATAGACAATAAGCTGGAATCCCGCCTAGGACAGCTGCAACGAAAATAGACACCTACGTGAGCATTGCACCCCAAGTCAGCACAATACCCACATTACAGAACAACCCCCTCCCCCCAACCACTGCTCTTAATAGTAGTAATAATCAAAACCACAGATGATATCTCACCATCGTTACATAACCGCATAAATCTTATAAACACCTCTTTCGGATGAAAACCTGATCATGGCCGGAATAGACCGAAACATGTAGTTGTTATCAGCCTCTAATAAACATCATTAGAAATGTCTGTTGTGTTATTGACTAAATACCTGTACCTATTTATAAGGCGCCCTGTTTGACAGAAACAATAGCGGAATCGGTAAGAAGGGGAAAACGATTTTATTTCCACATTTTTACTTCTTTTCCAGCTTATAAAAGATCTTACATCGGCAAAAGAATAATTTTGAATAAGTCTGCAGCAACACAAGAAGGTTCTTTTGAACTGTTACTTAATTTTAAGCATGTCTTAACTACCCAAAATCCCAGTGCTGGACTATCGTAGTGAAGTATAAAATAGGACCAATCTACTCTACAAGATCGTTTATCAACTAAAAGCAAAAAGTTTAAAGTGGCATTCAAGAGTTCTTTTTTCTCACCCCTCCTACTCTGTTAGAAAAATTATATTACTAAAAAGTGATTGATTGTAATCAAGGGTCTGACCATAAACACTCTACCTAGATTTATGTTGTACAGACATTTTATTGTGTGTATATATATATATATATATATTGTATATTCCTCTTGTTAGGAATATCCTTATAATTTTTTACTCTTGTTATGGTGCATGGTCTGTGAATGTATTGTATATCAAATTGCCCTCTTCATTGTGTGTATTTATTTAGACTGTTGTATCCTACTTGCTAATGTCTATGGGATATATCTCAGTGTATCTATAGTCTGTTGAAATTATAGAACTTCAATTCAAGTTATGTTAGCACCAAAGGCACTTACCTGCAAGAGACATTATTTTTATCAGTCATGCTATCAGTTGGCAGAACAGAATGATTGGTATTGCACTTACTGTGCAGCATGCTTGTCATGTCAAACCTGCACAGTAGCAGGCATAAGTTTCTCACCACTATAAAATAGAATGTGTATAAATTACAACCTTCACTTAATGTATATAATATCAAATATGTAACTAATCTTAAGTAAAGTAAAGTCTTCTGGGACATGACACTGTGTCACTGGACAAGTTGTTACTACTAGGATTGCTTGCCCCTGATGATGAAGGCAACATGATCATTCAAAACACTGGAATCTGCTCTTGCAACAACACAGCATCATATTCCAGAAGACTTGAGTATTCAGCAACTCCACTTTGAAAACCTCAGATCTCACAAGGTTTAAGTGTATGGATCTGTAAGGACACATTAAATTGGACTGCAGTTGACTGTTTCTCTGTCTTAATGCTAAAAAGGCAGGGAAGATGAGGTCTACTTTACTACCCTTCTAAAATGGGCTATTTTTTTTAATAGATGCTTTCCTAACATGGTCATAGGCAGGGTATTTTTCAGTTATCTTCTATTGTAATGGAATTTTTCTATGAAGGAAATGTATAAGTAAAGAAAAGTCATAATTATTCATTTCTAGGAAACACAACATTGGTCTAAAATTATGCCACGCTCCCAACAGCAGAAAGCCACAAATTTATGAACAGAATGAAACAATCGTTATGACTGTTCCTCTTCACCAACATGGAGCCAACACAGTACTAAAGTCACATAAAGATATGAGTGGAAACAAACTGTAAACATATACCAAACATTATGAGATTACTCACTCCACCTAAATACAGTGTATGAATATATGGTGCAGTAAAATTTATGCCTTCATTCCACAAATATGTTTTGGTTGCAGGACCATAGATCTATTCACCTTATTAAAAAAAAATGGATGTCACTTCTGCCAGACATTTATTACAAAGGAATTATTACACTATACTTCTTACCTCAATTCAATGTTTATTACAAAGGAATTATTATGTCATAATTCTCACCTCTATTAAAACAATATTTATAGGACTAATTTTACTTCATTGTCAGTTGTAATAGCAGAATGCAATACAAACAGCATTGGCTATTCCTGTATATCAAAGTGGACAGTGCAGGACTCCAAATGGAACAGTCAGGCATTAGCATTAGCACAATTATGCAGAGGCATTGTTGTACACAAGACTGTCACACAGAACAATCAGGTAAAGTGTGCTGAAAGGTTGCTTACAGGAAGCAACATAGAATTATGTCATCATATGCTGAAATTAATACAAAAATAGCCACTCATACATCAACACTACCAAGTGCAGTACTGGTAACAGCTAGGACATAATATGTATGAAGTGAATAACTACCTAGTGAAATCCAGCAAGTGGGATCTTTCTTGAGAAGCTAACACGTGCTCGTCTAGTCACATGTATGTATGTATGTACATGTATATGCTTTGAGTACATTATTGTAAGCTGTGATACTGTGGCCAGTAAAGTGCTTCATAGGCATGTCTTGACTTCCTGCTGAGGCAGCATCAAATCCAGTCCCACTCCAGTATCTTTTCCCAGTAGATAAAAGGATCCAGAACACAAAATGGCTAATCACCTCCGTTAAGGTTTCGAATTGGTGGAGCTCTTATTTTCATGACCCTGAAAATCACTTGATGGCATGGTGTGTACATACACAGATGTTACCTGTATTTCAAATAGTGACATCTTTAGGTGCTTTTCCAAATTATGAGGCATCTCATGCTACAGAAGACATGTGAGGTAAATTTCTTGATTAGAAAACAGACTGGTAGATTAAAAGTAAAGTTGTTGCCCTTTTTTATCATCAAATTCATAACACAGGAACTAAAAATGCTTTCGCAAGAGTTGTTAGTGTGAACAATACATTTACCTAATCATCTTTCTCAATGCAAGTGATGTTATCTACTGCTATTTCTAGGTACAGTACAAGAAAGAGATGCACAACTTACCCTGATCAGCAACAAGGATACACAAGGATTTGGTGAAACAGCCAGCTGCCAGCTGAGGAGTTAAAGGGCTTGTAGTATTAAGAAGTGTTAACACTGAAAGTGAAAAGAAAGGGTTGGACAAACAAGGACACTGCCTACAAGTATGCTTGAATTTCTGTCTATGCTAAAGTTTATAAATGCCTGGTTAGCAAGACAGAGAAAGCAAGCCATTTTACTGCTATCATTAAGTCTTGTTAAAGGGAATTTAAGACAATTCGTACAGAAATTTGTGCACTGTTCTTAATGGCGGTTCTCTTTATGCAGTTTAGAAAATCTAAGGTTTATTATGAAGCAAATACCTGTCTCATAATTATGTACATTAAGTACAGAGATTACATGGTCAGGCAAAGCTGAGTGTATGTAATGCTTAAAGCAAAGTTTCTTCAATTCACAGCTCATGTTAAGTTACATTGACACTACCTGTATAAATAAAAACAATTTGCCATGCACAATTTCCCCCGTAGTTTGTGCCCATAGGATCAAATGGTTCTAAGCCAAGAGTCTCCTGTAAAGTAGAAATGGGAAATTTGATTTTCCAGGACACAACTTCAACCAGTCATAATATTGTATTAAAAATCCACATATTACAACAGGATTATGAATGTTCTCAATATACCACACATTAAATTTGACACATATCAAGGATGTTGGTAATTTGATGTGTATAACAATGTAAAGTACAAAGGCTTCAAAGTATAAACCTCTATGATGGTATGCAGTCATTGTTCTTATACTGGAGTGAACAAGAAAGCAGTACAATAGAGATATTTGCCGAAGTCAAGTAAACAATCTCTCTTTATCTAATGCCAACAAATACATACAATATCACGTCATTTATATAAACAAATTTCATTACTATCTTTCTATTCCTTTGTTGTTTCAGTTTCTCTTCTTTCCCTTGCAGTCAGAACAATTATGTTGCAGACTTACAGACCAATAAAAAGCTGCATGAATTTATACCAAAAATAAACTTTAAAAGAAATGTTTTTCATTTATGCTGCAGAAGCACAGATAAAGTAATAAGTCAATACTTTCAATGACAACTCTGCACCTTGTTTCCTTTAAACATACTGAGAAAATTGCTAGTGAAATTGGACAAGGATGATGATAAAACAAGTTCTAGCAAGAAGTGAAGTAGAACTTCAAAGACAAATATTTTCAAAGAGATATAAAGCCACCATTAGTTGTCCTGCATGAATAAAGTATGCAGTTTTGAAACTAAAGCAGTTGGCAGTGATGCAGTCAGTTTCTTGATACAAAACATAGCTCCAATATGTCGCTCAAATTGAAGATACCATTCATTAATTCTCATAAATACAAAGAAGGTAATGTAATGAAACTAGAGACAGTGGATAGTAATGAATACATAAAATATAATTAATTTTCTTTTAATTCTTCACACTCACACACAACCTATTATAACACATTCACTTCAACCCATTTCTATCTTTGGACTTTGGATATTATTGCAGTTATGCCATATATATTTTCAAAGCTGTGATTGAGCAATAATATCTTGTAGATACTGGCTACATCCCTGTTTGCATTACAGAGTTACTGCAATGTGATCAGGAGATGTCAGATGGGAACAAGTGTATTATGAACTGTCATCTTTATACTGGTATATAATATGTAAGACCTGCACACAGCAGATAAACCCACCAGTCAAAATTCCAATTCTGTAATTAGTAAGAAGAATTAAATAAAGTAACTTTGTTGACTTGATGTCTCTTTATGCCAGCTATGGGGCTAACTGGACGGAACTAACGAGTGATGTAGATCAGTGAACAAAATTATGACGGAAGTAATGTATTATAATATATCCAAAATAGTGGTCACCACTCTTCCTTCAGATAAGTGTCTTTGCAGTATCCCAATGAAGAACTGTGGATGAACCAAGATAATTCCAGACAGTGTTTGAAATGTAAATATTCCCCATGTACAGACAAGTCTGTTACACAAAAAGTTTCAAAGTTTTCCATTTTTCTTGGCAGTAGATATTCAGATGATGAGTCTGTTTCCTTTTGAGACGATAGTGGGGAGTTAATTTTACAAATAAGTTATAGGAAACCCATAATGATTTTGTCCAACTACATTAATAGTTAAAAAAAAAAAAGAAAGAATTTTAAACCTTTGGAAGTTAATAAAAATTTCATATACTACTGATTAAAAAATACACTAAAATTTCTTCAACCCCACATCTGATAACTCAGCACTCCTGATAATCTGGCACTTGAAGAAAGTAGTACTCAGTGTTTCTACGAAAAAGAAAAAGCTTAATCAGTGAAACAGACGGATCTGAGGGTCATGTTCAAAAAGGCCTCCAAGAGTGACTGTACCTCAAATGTTGTGGTATGTCCTGACCCATCCATTGACTTTTTCAACTTTGAAGATGCCGAACCAGAATGAAAGAAATATCCAAATGAGATACCCCTGTGATTAGTGGTATAGCACTAGTATAAGAGCAAAAACAAAAAATTATTTGTAAATAATTATGTCAGTAGAGACACTGTTTGATAATCCAGAATATCAAATAATCCAGCACTGTCCAGTTCCATGGGTGATGGACTAACGGAAATTTACTGTATTATGCAATAGAAATGTGTACTTTATATAACAATATACTGGAAAAACCACAAAGGCCAACAAATCTGACACAATGTGTGCTGTATTGAAAGTATGCTGAAATGGACAAATTTCTTAACTTCAGATATGATGACACAGAAAGCAAGATTCAAAACGTTTTGCAACAGAAGATAAAAACATTATGTTTATATAAGCCAACTTATCTTACGAAGGGTACACATTAATAAATACCATGTTCTGGCAGGTAGTTATCATGTCAGCATGTTTTAGAAACCTGGTACTATGCCCTGGCATATTTCATGATCAACACATTAAAAATTCTCATATATTTATCTTTTTGATTAATTAGAAAAGCTGTACTATCCAGTGTTGCTTATCACATTCTGAAAATGTACATTGAGTGGGACCTTGCCATATAAACTGCCTGTATCAGTTGACTTCCATCTGAAACTGACATTTGTGCTGCAACATTAGTGGAAGTCATATCACTACACATCAGACACATCTTTGCTTGGTGTGTCTGCACACACGCATGCACACACACAAGCACACATACATACACGTACACCCTAACACACACTAACACATCTTTGATGATAGCAAGAACATTTCGAAGTTCCTCTTATACATAGCAGTTTGTTTATAAGTTTGTTTTTATATATATATTATTAAAAAAACTAATATCTTTATTAAAACACAACCTAATGTTTTGTGTATATTTTTTTTCTTTCATATGCATGTCTTTGCTCAATGTTTGTATACCCAAAGCCAGTGTATCAAATTGTTTCTTTGGTTATTACTCTAATCACACATGAGTCATTAGTTGCAGCAGTCACTTGACTTGGAGCACCACCAATAGTTTCAACAGCCGTTCGTTAGTGCAGCTGACAGACACAGGAACAGGAGTAGCTCAAAGCAAGGAAGGGATCACACTAGCACTTTCTTTTGTTAATCACAGGTTAGTGGTATCAAGTTAATGACATTTTTTTCTTCTTTTTTTTTTTTTTTTTTTTTTTTCTTAAGTTTTTTTCTTTAAATTAAAAAATTTTTATCATTTTTTTATTGTTCCCTCTTTTTCCATTTTTGTTTTTGTTTGTGGTGG
>Ga0131853_10002054_pt1 | contig 36113 bp, 24 predicted proteins | sample TergutLab28metaG_FD_92764 | JGI IMG/M metagenome (GOLD analysis project Ga0131853, IMG submission 92764) | Labiotermes labralis P1 segment gut microbial communities from Petit-Saut dam, French Guiana - Lab288 P1 (version 2) (version 2) | ecosystem: Host-associated > Arthropoda: Insects >... | reverse complement strand
GTCTCAGATTCTTCTTTGGCACGATATTCCTTAGAATAGGGTAATCGACTGTCAAATAAATAGTATTTGCCGATATATTGAGATAAAGCGTCCGGCATCTTATACTGCGTACAGCCCACAATGCACACAATAATGGATTGACTGTCTTTAGGGGGAGTAACCAATCCATACAGCGGCTTATAATATTCCTCTGATTGAGGAAAGGCCGCAATCCGCTGATCCAAGTATTTACGATACTCTTCAAAAGGTTTTGCCGGGATGATTCCGCAGGCGGTGTAGCCTAGCTCCAGGGCTTTTTCTTTGATTTGCTTGGCGGTCATGTTAGTCCTCCTTTCGTACACTGTTGGCGTATTCTACTATTTCTATATAACGCTTGAGTTCTTGAATTTCGTACCCGATGATTAATTCTGTAAGCAAATCAGGGGATTTATCTGAGTCGAAGAAAGTATGGAAACATGCATAATACCTATCCCTGCTTGCAAATTTTATGTCCACAGGTAAGTAACCTGCCTTTATTAATTCCAAATTAATGATTAACCGTCCGGTACGTCCATTCCCGTCAATAAAGGGGTGTATCCCTTCAAAACGCAAATGAAACTCCGCTATGGCCTCTATGATGTGCTTATCTCGCTTCATCGCTTCATACGCTGTCATTAAAGCTTCGATTTGAGGCTCAATCAAATATGGTTGAGGCGGATGATACAGTGCGCCTCTGATCATTACGGGTACATCTCTATACCTGCCCCTGTAACTTGCATTATCTATCAATATGAGACTGTGTATTTCCTTTATCCTGCGATCCGTTAACGGTTCCTTTTCGTCTGCTAAGGATACTATGAAATCAAAAGCATCTTTGTGACCGATTACTTCCAAATGCTCTCGCATGGATTTTCCGGCGATAGTCATACCTTCTTGTATAATAAGGGCAGTTTCTTGTAAAGTTAATGTACTACCCTCTATCGCATTAGAATTATAGGTGCTTTCAATCATAAAATCTTCGAGAAGCCGCTGTAATGCTTCTTTACGCAGAGGGCACATTGCTGCAAGTTTTTCTTTTAAGCCGTCTATCTCCGTTAATTCTTTATCAAATCGCCCCATTTTTATACTTCCCTTCCAGCTCCAACAACCACTGCTTTGCGTCCATCCCCCCTCCATATCCTGTTAAAGACCCATTCGTTCCAATCACCCGATGACAGGGGATAATAATAGATATAGGGTTATTATGATTGGCACCCCCCACTGCCCGCACGGCTTTAGGGTTGCCTATTTCTTTTGCAATATCCAGATAACTGACTGTTTCACCATAAGGAATTTGCAAAAGGGCCTCCCACACCCGCTCTCTAAAAGGCGTACCTACCGCTCGTATAGGAACGGTAAATGTCCGCAATTTTCCTATGAAATAAGCCGCCAATTCCTTCTCGCACTGATCCAATATGTCTTCCTCTTGTGATCTTTTTTGCTTTGCGTTTTCGGGTGCCCCTTTGTCGGCACTGTTTTTCATTGAATTTGCTATAGCATCTCCAAAATAAAGGCCGGTAACAGCTCCTTCTTCCGCAACCAAAGTAATAGTTCCAATCGGAGAGTCAACTAATCTACTATACATTTGTACAACATCCTCTCATAATAAATGGAGTTATAGTCCCGACACAGGCAAACCGGCCACTAAAATAGAAGGCATCCCAAATGCCCCCGAACTTGAAGGCACATCAAAACGCAGGTCATCTCCTACACATTGGATATCCTTTAATAGGTTGTAGAAATTTCCGGCCACCGTGATCTGCTCCACAGGCCGGGTGACTTTACCGTCTTCTATCATAAAACCACTGGAAGATATAGAAAAGTCGCCGGATATAGGGTTGATTCCCGCATGAAGCCCATCCATTTCTGTGATGAGTACGCCGCGTTTAATATCCTTTTGCATTGTCTCCAAAGAGATATCTGAGGGCACGATGTAAAAATTAGTACAGGCTGTGGCTACTGCCGCTCTAAAAGAGGGTTTAAAACCGTTACCTGTGCTGATTGTGCCGTCTTTAGCGGCTGATTTAGTGTTATATAACAGGGTTTTAAGGATACCGTTTTCAATAACGGCTTTTGACTTTGTAGCCACACCTTCGGAATCAAAGGATGAGCTGTCAAAAGTTTCGTACTTATGCCCATTGAACACCGGACCTTCCGGATCATCCCTTAAGGTAATATGAGGCGCGGCAATGATTTCCCCCTCTTTATCCTTAAGCAGAGAAAAACCTTTTTGAGCGTTTTCCGCAAAAAAGACAGAGGAAAAAGCCGCCATTAAGTCGCAAGCGCTTCGATTGTCAAATATAACCGGATATGTGCCGCTTTCCACGCTTTTAGCGCCCAAATATGATATCGCGCGTTTAACCGCAGCACCAGCCACGTTTTTATAAGAAAACTTACCTAAATCATTCCCATACCATACTTCAAAACCCGTTTTAGTAATACCTTTATCTTCTACTCGAGCCACCACATAAGCATAGGCAAAATTGGACTTATTGGACAGATCCAGTCCAAAACTATTGGCAATGCTCACGGTGGACTCCAATGTACCCAACTGGCAATAGTCTATTGATTTAACTCGCGGGTCCTGGGCATAAGTACATTTTTCCATGGCCAGAGCCAGATCTATTTTTTCTTTGGCAGAAACATGGTTTAAAGTCGGATTGTAGGATTTTATCTCGGGATAAGTCGAATCTCCCGGATACAGCTTTTCGATTTCATCACTTTCGATGACACCGGCATTATCCGCCGCATTTTTGATTAAACGCGGAATGACCGACGGATCTAATTTTTCCGTAAAGGCATAACCCATGCGCCCGTTGTAGGTTCCCCTAAAAGACAACCCGACAGAATCGGTGTTTTTATATTCCGCGATTTCACCGCCAAAAACTTTTACGGAAAAACTGTTTCCGGCAGTGTAGTAAATTTCCCAATCGCTAAAACCGTAGATTTTAGCCTCGGCAAAAAGAGCGTCTTTAAAATCAGTATAAGTCATCTCGCGCTTCCTCCCACTGTCATTTCTTTTACTCTGATCATAGGCTGTCCTACATTAGTAGGTACCGCGCCACTGACAGAACCACATACGCCTTGAGCCTGTTCCAGATTATTGGCTACTTTATCGATCAAAGGCAAAATCTCCGCACCTTTTCCTATCAGCGTAGCGCCTCTGACAGGCTCGGCTATTTTTCCGTTGCGTATCAAATATGCCTCTTGCACGGCAAAATTAAATTCCCCCGTGGCCGGTTGAACAGAGCCCCCTCCCATCTTTTTTGCGTACAATCCATATTCCGTATCTGCAATCACCGCTTCCGGTGTACTGTCTCCGCCCTCAATATACGTATTGGTCATCCTGGAAGTTGGCGCAAACTTGTAAGATTCTCGCCTGCCTGAGCTTGTGGATGGCATACCCATCTTTAAACCGTTCAGATAATCCACCAGATATGATTTAAGCACACCTTTTTCTATCAAAACATTGCGTTTAGCCGGGGCCCCTTCATCATCTATATGCATCGAACCCCATTCGTTAGGCAGTGTGCCGTCATCAATCGCCGTAACCAAGGGCGAAGCAATCTCCTCTCCCAGCCGGTCTGTAAAGACCGATGCCTTTTTGGCTACACTGGTAGCCTCTAAGCTATGGGCGCAGGCTTCATGAAACACAACACCCCCAAAACCATTTTCAATCACTACAGGCATACGGCCACCGGGACACAAATCGGCTTTTAGCATGGTCACCGCCGTTTGGGCCGCTTCTTTTCCCAAGGCTGTCATATCCAACTCATTTAGCAATTCAAAACCCTTCATTGCGCCGGGAGTACAAAGGCCTGTCTGCTTTTCATTTTCGGAAGAAGCCACAGCGGATACAGTTACCCGGGTACGTACTCTACGGTCCTCTGCCCACAAGCCATGGGAATTGGCGATGAGTACATCTTGAATTACAGACATATAGTTGTCGCTGGTTTGGGTAATTAACGGATCATAGGCATAAGCACTTTCATTGGCCACGCGCAATTGATTAACTATGTCTTTTTTTATGACTGTATCCGGCATAATGGCAATGGGATGGATTTGATCCCAAAACAGACGCTCAAGGGGTAAAATCCTTCCAATTTTGCCGCTACTTTTAAAGACCGCCGCCGCTTGGGCGGCTTCCATAGCAGTTTTAATGAGATTATCTCTATCCAATCGGTTGGTATATGCATAGATGGCATTGTGTCCGCAAATGATGCGAATACCGCAGCCGTAATCTATACCCCAATTAGCCCGCTCCACTAACCCGTTGATCATCATAACGGTATTTGCTTCGCTATTTTCTACAAACAGCTCTGCCATATCGCCGCCGGTTGACATGGCGGCGGTCAGCACATCGTTTACTAAATTTTTGTCTAACATAGCAATCTCCTTTATAAAATCCATTACACCATAACGGCCCCGCCACAGACGGGGATATTAACACCGGTTACATACGATGACAGCTCCGAAGCTAAAAATAGGACTACATTGGCTATTTCCTGATCCGTACCCCGACGGCCCAATGGGATTTTTTCGGAATATGCATGAGATATTTCCGTACCGTTTTCACGATCCCGGTCACTGATAGTCCATCCCGGGGATACCTGATTGACAGTGATGCCGCTAGGCCCAACTTCTTTGGCTAATACTCGGTACAATCCGTCCATACCTCGCTTGGCCGCTGCATACGCACCGGAATTGGCGTTGCACAAGCCGGAACATTCTGTATTAATGCCAATAAATCTCCCTGCCTTTTTTTGTGTCATGGCAGGCAAAAAAGCTTTGGCAGTCAATACACTTTGCATGGTACAGGATTCAAATTGACTGGCAAAGTCCGTCAAATCTTGTTCCAAAATAGATGTCCATTGATATTGGACCACCGCATTGTTGACTACAATATCCACATATCCTAACTTTTCTGTGACTATATCGCGCATCTGGTTGACAGATGCCTCTTGAGTGATATCTGCCTGTACCGATATAGCCCGACGGCCCATCCCTATAATTTTTTCGGCCACATCATCTGCCATGGTTTTATTATGAACATAATGCACTGCCACATCGGCTCTGCAGGCAGCCAATGTATGAGCCATTACCCGGCCCAACTGACCGGAAGCGCCGGTAACTAAAGCGGTTTTACCTTTTAAATCTATTGTCACGGTATCCCTCCTTGATAAAAACACAGCCCTTAGCACTGCTTCTTAGCACTGTTTCAAATGAAATTTTACTATAGTATTTGTCATATCTGCAGTGATGTCAAGTAAATTCGCCGCGACTTTAAAACTGCTTCTTATTGTATTTGTTATATGTCAAGTATTTGTCAAGTGCTTTTCCATATGGACAGTCTAAGGATGAATGGATATAATTGTTTCATGAGAACTGTTACAATGAAAGCATGGGCCAAAATTAACCTAACATTAGATGTACTTGACAAACGCCCGGACGGCTATCATGAGTTGTCTTCGGTGATGCAAGCCGTATGTCTCCACGATACTCTGTTGTTTAAAAAGGGTGGCCGGCAAGGCATCGAACTTAAATCCGACTGTCCGGCTTTGCCTACGGATCAACGTAATTTGGTGTATCAGGCCGCACAATGTCTGCTTTTGGAATGTGGCGTCAATCAGGGAGTTTATATAGAATTGCAAAAGAAAATCCCTATAGCCGCAGGCCTTGCCGGAGGCAGCAGCGATTGTGCTGCCGCTTTATTGGGTTTAAAAGCTTTGCTGGATCTGGATATCTCCCCAAAGCAGATGTTTGAAATAGGCCAAAAACTTGGAGCGGACGTGCCGTTTTGTTTGTTGATAAACGACAACAGCGCTCACTTTTTCGGCACTGCTTTGGCAGAAGGTATTGGAGAGCGTTTGACTCCCCTCCCCCCCCATCCCGAGACTCACCTTGTACTGGCAAGACTACCGATTTTGGTATCTACCAAAGATATCTTTGCCGGATGGGCCACTACCTGCAAATGTTCCGATACCGCCGGAGGATTCGATAATAATAAATGCACACCACAAAAAAAGACCCCAGCTATGCTGGAAGCCTTTGCCGCAAAAGATATTAGCAAAATTGCCGCTCATTTAAGCAATGACCTTGCCCCTATCGCCACAGCTTTACATCCGGAAATCGCCGCTTTAATCGCCGCTTTTTGGACACAAAATCCTTTAGGGGTAAATATGACAGGCAGTGGCCCTACAGTGTTCGCCTATTTTTCTACAGAATCCGACGCCATCGCGGCGATGAAATATATACAACAACATTTTTTCAACTGCGATATATTTTACACAAAACCCAAGTAATACATAGGTAAATGCTGATTAATTCTTCGAGTGGTTTTACCTTAGAAAGTCAGAAAGGATGAAGAAATACAATGAAATTTTTACAATTAACCGTGGTTCTCACAATAATTTTTTCCATGGCTTTTGCAACCACAGTCAGTGCCAACACGTTTAGTGATGTACCATCCAATCACGCTGCTTTGGAAGCTATCAGATGGGTATCCAGTCCCGCCAACGGCAGTTATATGGTTGGAGACGCATCTAATAATTTTAACCCGGATCGGGTCATGGACTCTTTTGAAGCCGCCATTATTTTAGCCATGGCAGCAGGGTTTAGACATTCTCCCGTAGGCCTTACCCCGGCAGATCAGGCCGCATTTGACCAAGCTTATGAAAATCATAGCCAGACTCTTGCCGATATGGCCGCTCAATACTCTAGTTGGCGCAGGGTTGCAAATCGTGAAATTGCCTTTTTATTGGAACTTGAAATACTGACGCCGGAGGATTTGACTCGTTTTATGGCGACAGGCTCCGGCGGCGTTCAGTCTGTCGCACCGCTAACCAGAGAAGCTGCCATCGCTTTTGTATTGCGGCTTGCTGACAAACAGGAGCAAGCAAATGCCGTTGTTTTACCGGCTGCGTCTCCGTTTAGCGACGATTCCGAAATTAGCTCTAAGTATAGAAGATACGCCTATCTGGCTCGGGAATTAGGCTTAATAACGGCTTCGGCCAGCTATTTTTATCCCAGTCAATCCGTCACTCGGGCAGCATTTGCCCAAATGTGTCACAATCTCAGGATAGCGGCACCCGGTACTTCCGGCAGTACACCGGCGACTAATACCAATAGCCCTTTTGCCAGAACTTTTCATGGGACCATCGCCGGCCTCCAGGGCAACACCATTAATATAACTACCAATGGGGAGACAGACAGTTATACCTTTAGCCCTAACCCAATTATAGTCATAGATAATGCCCGGCGGGAAGTTTCTGATCTTGCACCGGGGATGCTGGTGGCTGTGGGCCTTAATCCAAATCAGCAAATCATCAGCTTACTGGCCAGGACAAGCTCAACGCCAACCCCAACGGCGACACCTACGCCAACACCTACCCCAACGCCAACAGCCCCCCCTGCCCAGCAAAATGTCCCACACACGATACAAGGTAATTTAGCAAGCCGTCATCTTGAAGGCCAAACTCCCGTATTAACGATCGAAACCGAAGGCGGAAATCTCCATAAATTTCTTATACAGGAGGATACATATATCACCAGGAATGGCGAGCCTCAAGAATGGACAGATTTACGCATCGGCGACACCCTATCAGCGCAAATACAATCGGGACGTCTTGCCAACATCCAGGCTCAGGGCCAGCGTGCTACCGTTCAAGGTATCTTAGAAGAAATACACATCATCGAAAACCTTGTCGATACGATTACAATCCTCAGAGCCAACGGCACATCTGCCAGTTTTGTTTTGCCACCAAATACACATGATATATACGACTTGCGTTTAGGCATGGAGTTACGGCTTAATTTAGAAAGCCGCGAAATTTACGAATTGTTTATATTAAATGATCCCGACGATCCGGAACCAGATAGCACTGCTAGTTTTATAGGTCAAGTTCAATCCATCCGCCACGGCCACACAATAGTAGTTGTTCGGGAAGATGGCGAACGCCAAACTATACGAATCATCGGCAGCACCATAAACACCGCCACAGGCCGGGCCGTCAATTTTAATAATATCAGAAATCACATGAGACTTTATATTATAATGGATTCTGACAGTGACACCGCGCAATCCATTACGATTTTGCCGTAAGAGAAATAATTTTAAGGGATCTGGAGGTGAAAATCGGTGCCGGATTTTAAACCATTGCCTAAGCCGGTCAAAGCACAAAGGTCGACTCATAGCAATAAACCTAAATCAACCGCAAATAAGCCGTCTGCAAAGGAAAAACCGATTAAAACGGTTAGTAAATCTCCTGTAAATAAGACAATACCCGCTTCTCGCCCAATAAAACCGCAGCCGGATCAGCCGCTTCAACGAACAAAACCAAATACATCACTGATCCGGAACCGTGCCAATCAAGCAGGACGTTTTTTGCGCAAAAAATCTCGCCGGACACTGAGCTTAGTCATCGCATTGATTATAGCTGTACCTTTGTTGCTATTTTTAGTGTTGTCACTGAGAGGACATAACGCGCTGGCAATTTATCTCGGCGAAGATCGTGTAGGTTATATCGCTTTTTCCCAAGAAATTAACGAGACCTCTTTACGAGCAGAAGCTATCCGGATGTTAGAAATCAATGAAAATGCCCAAGTTCAGGTGAACGAGCAAATTAGTATTCGTCCCATAAACACTGCACAGCGAAATATCATTCCTTTTACCGAAGCTATTGAACAATTGGCGGCTGCCTTCACCTTTCAGATTGTTGGTACCGCTATAGACCTAAACGGTAATAGAATCGCTATACTGCGCACTCAAAACGATGCCGAGGAGGTTATCTGGCGGCTGCAATCCCCATATTTACGAGGGCGTGCTGAAGATTATTATCTTGTAGAATTTGTGGAAGACCTTCGCATGAACAATGTCACCGTAGAAGAAAGCGATTTGTCCACCGTTCAACAAGTCCTCCAGCGATTGGATGGCAGAGCCGTTGTCGTGGATGAATATGTCGTACAACCCGGGGATACCTTAGGGGGTATTGCGCTGCTCCACAATACGACTCTCACCAATCTATTTGAGAATAATCCCGGTTTCTCGGCCAACACTGTGCTACGAGTTGGAGATGTGCTGCGTATAGAGTCCTATCGCCCTTATTTGTCTGTCCGTACAATTTTGGCAGAAACCAGAAGCTCACCAATCCCAATAGAGGATGAAATATTGGAAAACCCAGGGGAAGTAAACACCTTTTCGCAAGTTATCCAAGAAGGCCAAGAAGGCGAAGCGGAAATAGTGGTGCATACCACCCGGATAAACGGCATACAAACAGAAGCCGAGCAGATAGTAGCCACTCGTATTATAAGGGAAATGACACCACGTATCACTGAAGTAGGTACATCAGAACGGTAACTATGCGGAGGCAAGTCTGAAAAAAATTTCATACTTGATTTGAGGGTCAAATGGGAGCACAAAGATTCCCATCGGCTGATGGAGGTAAATAATGAGTAAAATCCTAATCGTAGATGATGAAAAAAATATTGTAGACATCATCGCTTTCAATTTGAAAAAAGAAGGACATGAAACCATTGAGGCATACGACGGAGCAACCGGGCTGGAACTTGCCCTGTCTGAAGATCCGGAACTGATCCTATTGGATATCATGATGCCTAAATTGGACGGCTTTGAGGTATGTCAGCGCATTAGAGAAAAATCTCATGTGCCTATTATCATGTTAACGGCCAGAGTAGAAGAAGTCGATAAGGTATTGGGTTTTGACGTCGGCGCCGACGATTATGTCACCAAACCTTTTAGCGTACGGGAGCTGATTGCCCGAGTCAAGGCTAATTTACGCCGTAAGAGCAGTCAGGGAGAGTTATTATCCGATTCCGACCAAAAGAGTTCCCTCTTAGTTATTGGAGATTTGACTATCAATCCGGATTTGTACGAGGTGCGCCGTGCAGGCAAGTTAATTGAACTCACCCGCCGGGAGTTTGAATTGGTAAAATATTTAGCTACCCAAAATGACCAAATATTCTCCAGAGAAAATCTCTTGGAAGATGTTTGGGGTTACGAATATCTCGGTGACGTACGTACAGTTGACGTGACTATCCGCCGTTTACGCGCCAAACTTGAAGTTAATCCTAATGAGCCTAAGTATGTATTGACTAAACGAGGGCTTGGCTACTATTTTATGAGTGATACCAATGATTAATATCCGCAATATCCGCATCAATAGTATCCGCACTAAAATGGTATTTATTTGTGCTGCTGTTATACTCATAGTAATGAGCATAAGCGGGTCTTTTATGCTACTACACGTTCGCGATTCTGAAATACAAACAGCTCGGGAGCAATTGATACGCCGGGCTCGTTTTGTAGATGAGCAAATTATACAGAGTTTTGAGCCGGAAGAATGGCCAACGGAACTTCAGACCCTCCTTGGCGGGATGCCTGCAGTGGCTCAAGATATCGAACAAGTCATATTAAACGCCATAGGTTTGCCCATAGCCCCTTGGGAATTTATCCGAGAGGCTCATTTTCATTTTAACGATCAAGCGATCATATCAGCCATCGCGGGAGAAGCCAGCTTTTCTATCGGAACCCGAAGCCCCGACCTTAACGGAATGGAACAAGAATGGATCGCTTATGCCATGCCTATAGAAAAGGATGGCATTTTATATATCGTCTACACCCGTATGAACGCCCGTCCAATGAATGACCACCTCTCTCAATTGACCACTTCCATTATGATGATGGTGCTTATGGCACTGGTTATAACGGTTTTATTGTGGTTTTTATTTGCAAGCACTTTAAGCGGCCCGATCGTAAGCCTCACCCGCCACGCCAAGGAGATGGCCCAAGGTCACTTAGACAAGGAAATGATCGTCTACAGCCGAGACGAAATTGGCCAGTTAACAGAAAACTTCAATCATATGGCCAAAGAACTTAATACTATGGTTTCTGCGTTGGCTTTGGAAAAAAACAAGCATGAGGCGGTTCTTCATAATATGACTGATGGAGTTTTAGCTTATGATGCAGAGGGGCGTATCACCCATGCTAACAGCGCCGCCGGTGCCCTTTTACAATTTGATGATCTGGACAAGCTGACTTTAGAAGAAATGCTGCCCAAACTGGGCTTTAATCCCGAAGAAGTATTTGCCTTAATCCCAGAGCAAATATTGGAATCATCCCTGGCTACCGATGGCCGGTATATTACTGCATATTGCTCCCCTTATACGGATCAGGAGGGGGCGGTAGACGGTTTCTTTATCGTGCTTCAAGATGTCACCAGACATACACGATTGGACAATATGCGCCGAGAGTTTGTTGCCAATGTATCCCATGAGCTACGGACACCTCTGGCTTCTATATGCAGTTATACTGAAACATTGCTTAACGGCACATTACAAGACACCGACACTGCCGAAGGATTTTTACGGGTAGTCGATGCCGAAGCCAAGCGTATGTCTCTGTTGGTTACCGATTTATTGGAACTGTCCAGAATGGATGATAATAATCCGGCGGATATGGACCGGGAAATCGTAGACTTGGTAGGACTCACGAAAATGGCAGTCACCCAATGCTTGATCGCCGCCCAGGAAAAAAGCCAGCAAATCCTTTTTAGCGAACCCAATAAACCCTATTTTATAGAAGCATCCCCCGGCAGGATTAACCAAGTTTTGGTCAATATCATATCCAATTCCATCAAATACAGCCCGGTTCAAACAAAAGTAGAGGTCACCATGGAAGAAACAGACCGCTATTACCGGGTGATGATACGAGATCATGGGATGGGTATTGATAAAGAGGACCTGCCTCGTATTTTTGAGCGTTTTTATCGCGTAGATAAAGCCCGGTCACGGGCAATGGGCGGGACCGGGCTTGGACTGGCTATCGCCAAAGAAATTGTGGAAGCCCACGGAGGTAAAATTACTGCCACAAGCGAACCCGGCGCAGGTACGATTATGGTGCTGCGGTTTTCCAAACTGCTTGACGCTTAAAATCCATCAATTTCCACTTTCCCAATCATTTCATCAAATCCCTCGCGGGTACACATCAATGTCCCTTCCCGCACAAGGGAAGCCGCTGCTGCCGCCACAGCGGATTTAAACAGCCCGCTTAAAGACGGACAAGACGACTCGGCTAACACAAGGGCAAGACCGGCTACCATAGCATCCCCCGCCCCTTGTATGCCTCGCACCTTAATGTCCAAAGGAGGCGCATATAGCACCTCTTCTCTGCCAATCATTAAAGCCCCTTCTGCGCCTAAGGATAAGCATATCACTTCCAGGCGTTTATGCTTATGCAGCAAATCCCGCCCCGCGGATATTTGAGCATCTCGGGAAGGCAGAGATGCTCCTACAAGCCGCTCCATCTCCTGATGATTGGGCTTTATAATATAAGGCCCCGCTTCAAGCCCAGCAAGCATAGCCGGGCCATCCGCATCTAAAATAACTTTGGCCTTTGTCTGTTTTATCATCTCTCCATAAATCCCCTTATCCACACCCTGAGGCAAACTTCCGCTTAAAACCAGCACATCTGTTTGTGTCTGTACCACTTTATCAAATAAAACCGCCACAGATTTTTCGGATACCGGAAATCCCTCTTGGTTGATTTCAGTCATCCGTTGGCAATCTTCCTCAAATATCTTGGTGTTGGTGCGTATCGCACCGCTGACAGACACAAAATCATAAGGAACATCCGCTGCTTCAAGGGACTCCTTTAACAAGCTGCCATTTTCAATAAAATCAAAGCCCAGCAGCTGACAAGGCTGATTTAAGTTGCGTAAAGCATAAGCCGTATTAACCGCTTTGCCGGAAATATCCCGGCGCGTGTGTTTTACTCGGTGACTTCCCCCAACGGTCAGTTTTGGGATAAAAATAGTCATGTCTATACTTGGATTCATGGATACGATGGTAATCACTGATTATATCCCCCTAAAACTAAAGGAAAAATGAAGAGGTTCGTTTACAGGCAGCAGATACTCATCATGGGTTCGAGCGCCCCAACTGTTGTCCCCTGCGATACCCATTTGCTTCATATTGACCCGTACCACAGTGTAATGCTGGGCCGGTAATTCATAATGATGCATCGCATTTTCAATCTCATGAGGTGTATAAGGCAGCGCCGAAAACTCCATCTTTTCTTCGGGCAGCGGCCCTTTTGATGTGAAGACTATCCCTTTACCGGAAGCATCCGTCAATTTAGCATACCGTACCCCTACTTTATTTCCACATTCTTGAGGAACCAGATAGGCTGCCATATTATCGGCAACTTTATTGCGATAAACTCCCAGCTTTGCGCCGGTTTCCTTATCTACATAAGTCTCTTCCGGCCCCAAGCCATACCATTCCAGATTTTCGTAATCCCCGTTGAATTTGAAAAGCATCCCAAACTCCGGCATTGGCGGCAAATCTTTTGGAGTACATGACATATCTACTTTAACGGTACCATCACCATAAACAGTATAGCTCACACAACAAGTGGCAACCGGTATGACAGGTAAAAAGTACGTGTATGTGACCGTAACAGAATGGTCTTTAATTTCTAAAGTCGGAGCTTCCATACGTTTTTCCGCTTCATTAAAATGGGTGCAGTATAAGCTTGCCAATTTCCATTGTCCATAACGCAGTGGCATAAAGTTGCCCATATCGTTGTCCACCGGTGCCCGCCAAAAGTTAGGCATAGGGATTTTTTCGATCATCTCCCGGCCTGCATAACGATAGGATGCAAGACCTCCCTTATCTTTTGAAAACAACAGGCTAAAATGTGTCCCTTTTACACCGATATTGTCGGCGTTGTGGATGACCTTTATTGGCATTGTACAAAGTGCTGCATCCGAGGTTAACGCGCCCGGGATTGTTTGCATCCCCTTCGCTTGAGATTGCACGACAACTTCCTTTTGGCCAAAGGCCACTTCATGACCCTGCCGCTCCCAACAGTTAGCTTCTTTTAGGCGGAAGGATACAGTGATCGTATATTCACCTACCCCAGCCGGTGTAGAAATATGTTTCGGTACAGAAACAGGCAAAGCATATGTTTTTTCGGAAAGGGGCGGCACATCCGTAGCCATCGCCTTGCAGGCAATCTCTTTTCCGCTTTTTTCTAGTATAACCACACAATCGTAAACAGATGTAGGGGTAAACAAATGCTTGTTGGTGATTTTAACCTGTCCGTCCGAAAGAAAACTCACTTTAACAGGCTGATAATTATATTTTACCGTCTGCATCTTTGGAGAAGGACGGCGATCGCCATACATTATACCGTTACCGCTAAAGTTATAATCGGTAGGCCTATCTCCAAAATCCCCGCCATACGCTTGAAACACTTTGCCGTAGCGATCCTTTTTAGCAATAGTTTGATCTATAAAATCCCAAATAAAACCGCCTTGATATCTGGGCTGACGATCCATCAAATCGATATACTTATGCATGGCACCGCCAGAATTGCCCATTGTATGCAGATATTCGCATAAAATGCAGGGTTTTTCGGTGTTTTCTTGTAAGAACTTTTCCAGCTCAGCCGCACCGGTGTACATCTGCGTGTACATATCCGTTGTATCCGGATAACGCGGATCCCAATGTACGCCTTCGTAATGTACTAAGCGGGTAGGATCAAGGGAACGGAAATGATTTGCCATATCCAGCATAACCGTGCCGCCGTAAGACTCGTTGCCACAAGACCATATGATAATGCTGGGATGATTTTTATCCCGTTGATACAAAGACTCTGCCCGATCTAAAATGTTGTCCCGCCATTCCGGGCGGTCTCCCGGCAAAGCAACTTCCAAGCCTTTGCCTTGAACTACCTTATCCCACTGACCATGGGTTTCCAGATTCGCTTCATCAATCACATACAAACCATATTTATCGCACAACTCATACAGATAAGGATCATTGGGATAGTGAGAAGTGCGCACCGCGTTGATATTGTAACGTTTCATGGTAATAATATCGTATTCCATCATTTCCTTTGGTAAAGCCCGGCCTGTGTCGCATGAGAACTCGTGACGATTGGTACCAAAAAAAGCGATCCGCTTTCCATTGATACACATGAGACCATCTATCATTTCGAAGCGCCGGAAACCTACCGGCTGAACAATTACTTCCTGTAAAGCACCACTCTGATCATATACCTCCACAGTTAATGTATACAGATGCGGATATTCCGCGCTCCACAGTTTAGGGTTTTGCACTATAAAAGAATGGCTATCTGCTTTCGAAAGATCGCTTTCGCCGATAAGCTCGCCGCCATAGGTTAGGCGGGCTTTTGTCAGCCCGCTATCAACTATATCCATAAAAACCGACAACGTTCCCTGAGAAAAATCCTTAGACAAGGTTGCATCTACCTTCAAATCCCATACATGCACCTGAGGTATGGAAAATAAAAATACATCCCTAAAAATACCGGAAAAACGGAAAAAATCCTGATCCTCAAGCCAGGAAGCCGTCGTAAATTTAAAGACTTGCACAACCAGCTTGTTTTCGCCATTTCTATTAATGTATTCCGACAAAGCAAACTCAGAAGGAGTAAAGCTATCGGTGCTATATCCTACATAATGACCGTTTAACCACACAGCGAAACCGGATTCTACACCTTGAAAGGAAATATATATCTGCTCACTGGCGTCCAGATGCATCCCGGCTTCCGCTAACGTAAAATATTTTACATAAGTAGCAACCGGATTAAAATCCGCCGGAATATCACCGGGTTCAATATCTTCCAGGCCATCCCATGGGTATTGACGATTGGTGTATTGGGGGATATCATAACCCTGCATTTGAATATGCCCCGGTACGGTAATATCATCCCAGGCACGGCAGCAATAATCTGCTTTGTAAAAATCCCGAGGAGCCAATGAATAATTTTTGGCATAGTGGAATTTCCAAGTACCGTTTAAGAGGTGTTTATAGCTCGATTCTCCTGCTTCAGCTTCTTCGAATGTCCGATAATATTTATGGCTCGAGTGGGCTTTCAGGCGATTTTCCTTAAAATAGCCTGGGTCTTTCACTTTGTTAAAATTGAAATCCATTTCTTTTCGTCCTTTCTGGAATGTTGATTATGATGTTTTTAATCAGTGACATCTAACTCTATTCGAAATACTAATATGTTGGGAGGAAATTTGCAAGGGAAATTTTATTGTGAATGCTTCTTTGGAAGAGTCATCCGGGATTCTATTATTTGCACGACAAAATATCTACGGTTTGAAAGGTAGGATGAATATGGATTTGCTGACCAATCTTGATAAAATACACACTACAGAACTGGGCGTAGAACGAGTCAGAAAAAACCTCGGCTTAGTTGATGTAGATGTTGTCGAGTGGTGTAAGGATAAAATCAGAGAGGCAAGCAACATCGTCAAGCGCGGGAAAAATTGGTATATTGCTATAGATAATGTCGTAATAACTGTTAATGCTAACAGCTTCACAATTATTACAGCGCATCAAGTAAAAAAACGGTGAGCGGTAAGCTGCTTTTTTGAATGCGACATCTTGAATGTGACATGCTGTTGTCTCAATTTACGTGATATCATTAAATCAAAAAATGGAGGCCTTTTGATGAGTGACAGAGTGTTTCATGATGGTGTAACAATCCGTAATATGGAAGAAAAAGATTTGCCTGTTTTTAAAAATCTTATTATAGAAGCATTTGGCGATGGCTGGAACTTTGGGCGCTTTGACCAAAACACAGACTTTTTTCAAGCATTATTAGAGGTCTATCAAAGCATGTTTCTAAATTCCAGTACCTTCGGAAAAGTTGCGGTGTTAGACAAAAAAGTGGTTGGAGCGGTGCTGGCTTCTGTCAAAGGAGAAGCAGAAAAATTTAGGCACTGGCAAAAAGATATACCTCCAAACACACTTGCATTGTTAACAGCTCCGGAAGCCGAGCGAAAGGATATTGTAGAGCACCTGTCGGTATCCTTTCAAACCATAGGTCAGCTCCTTGAGAATAGGATTAACACATATGATGGAAGTTTAGAATTTATTGCAGTGTCTAAACACGCACAGGGATTGAAGATTGGGAAAAAGCTGTGGAATGAAGCTATCGCTTATTTTAGCGCCAAGCAGGTCAAGTCTATCTATCTCATCGCTGATTCGGCATGTAGTGTTGGTTTTTATGATTGCAATGGATTTTCAAAAGCAGATGAGCAAGAGGCAGTATACAACTACGTGGCAGGGCAAAAAAGATCACATGTGTTTGTGTACGAATACCGGTTTTAGATTAAAATTTCGGCGATACTTCTCGTGATGATATTGTGCATATTAGATGATATAAACTTGACTTTTTCGTTAAAACAATGTAAAATCGGTCAGTAAAGGGCGATTAACTCAGCTGATAGAGTGCTACCTTGACGTGGTAGAAGTCGGGGGTTTGAATCCCTCATCGCCCATTTTTGGATAAAAATAGCCCTGAAAACACGCTTTCAGGGCTATTTAATGCGTTAAAAACACTCACCTATTTCTCATAGCGAAACCATTTGAAATTTAGTATAGTTCCGGCACAATGCTTTCCGCATCCACAAAGCTAAAAGCACGAATGCTAAAAGGCTCACGATCAAAAAATCCATGAACACCACGCGGCCTTCTTCCGTACCAATGAAAGCCTCCCCAATTATCCGCTATACCATCACCGGCCACAATTAAATAGTAGGATTGTCCGGGAAAAACAAAACCGCTTATCTTCACATCCGAAAAAACGATCTGCACATCGGGATTTCGAGAAGCCCTGATTATCTGGATTGAAACTCCGTGGCTGTCTATACGTGGCGCACTTATTTCCATGACATCGCAACCGATTATACTTACATTCCCTGCGCTAAGGGAAATGTGATCCGCCACACCCCAACCACGACTGATGCCGCCTTCAACACCAAGCCATATTGTATTGCCCACTTGAAGCGCACCATATCGGATTTCGGTAATAATAATGTCGCTTATGCCTTGATTGCGCACAAAACCAAAGCTACTTGATTCATTCCATGGGATTTCTATATATGCAGTCCCTATTTCTATGGAACCTGTAGCTCTAGCCTGTACTTCCTGGCTCGCGGAAGAAACGAGCACAATTAGCACCAGAACCCCTAAACACATCATTAATTTCTTTTTCATTTGAACGCTTCTCCTCAGCTGCATTATTTTCAAAAGTATAACAGTTTTTTTTGGTTAGCGATATGACAAATTTAAACAAATGCTATGTTTTGTCTTAACCGCGTGGCACTTCATAAAACGTTCTGTGAGTGTCTTCAACAAGTACAAAACGCCTGATATAATCAATGCAAGCAAGTCGTGGGCGGTGTTTGGCCGGACTCCTTGAAAGGGAGCGAGGCCATATGACCATATTTGAAGTGCTGTATTTGCTTCTCATGTGCGCGCTGGCAGTTTTGGCGTATCTGTCATATAGAAATGCAAAAAAATAAGCCGCCCTCAACATGGTATGGCTTATTTTTTTGACTTAAAATTCATTTATTGAGTCCGGTCATAACCGCCGAACGATTTGCCAAGGGAAGCGTATCCAGCGTTCCCCTTGTTTATTATATCAATATTATACTCTGAACATACTCAAATGTAAACCCGTACCTCTGACCCTACCCTACCTCTGAACCCGTCCACTGGCATTACCACCAGCTAACGCATTGACTTCTGCCACACTTACCACATTATAGTCACCTTCACTGGAATGCTTCAAGCAGCTTGCAGCCACTGCAAATTCCAAAGACTCTTGGTTTCCAAGCTCCGATAAAAATCCGTAAATAAGTCCGGCACCAAAACTATCACCGCCGCCTACTCTATCTACAATATTACGTATTTCATATCTCTTAGAAAAATACGCCTGGTTGCCGTCATACAGCATGGCTGACCAATTGTTGTGATTGGCTGAAATAGACTCACGCAAAGTAATCGCTACATATTTAAAACCAAATTGCGCTTTTAGTTGCTTCGCTACATCTATATAGCCATCATGATTTAAGTGCCCGCCATCCACATCTGTACCGGAAGATGTAATGCCAAACACATCTGAGGCATCTTCTTCATTGGCGATACAAACATCCACAAAAGGCATAAGCTCTGTCATTGTTGCTTTTGCTTCGGCTTTTGTCCAAAGATTTTTTCTATAGTTTAGGTCACAGCTTACGGTAATATTCTTTTCCTTGGCCTTTTTGGCAGCCGCTTTACAAAGTTCTGCCGCTGATTTAGAAATTGCCGGCGTAATACCCGTAAAATGGAACCAATCCACACCTTCAAATATCATATCCCAATCAAAATCTTCCATTGCGGCAGTACTGATAGCAGAATTGGCTCTATCGTAAATTACTTTAGAAGGCCGTTGATTAGCGCCTTTCTCCAGGTAATAAACCCCTATTCTGTCACCGCCTCTTACAATCTTGCTTGTATCCACGCCATAACGTCGCATAGAATTGATCGCAGCCTGCCCTATTTCATGTTTAGGAAATTTCGTAACAAAGGCTGCATCTAAACCATAATTTGCAAGCGAAACAGCAACATTAGCCTCCCCGCCTCCAAACGTGGCTTGAAAATGTCCACATTGTACAAAGCGCTCATACAAAGGCGGTGCAAGACGAAGCATGAGTTCTCCAAAGGTTACAACTTTTTTCATGATAATAGTTCCCCTTTCTGGTTGTTTGTATTTATAATTTAGCTGCATGGTGAATAAATTTCATCACACAGCTTATAATGTAACGCCATCTTTAAATATTGCAATTTCTCTGTAATCGTTTAACTCGTTTTTAGCTTTTACTTCTCCGCCGGCTACGCTGATGATGTAATCAAAAAATTGGTGTGATAATTCTGCCGGGTCCACATCATGCACCATTACTCCTGCGTCAAAATCAATCCAATGAGGCTTATTTTGGGCAAGACCTGTATTGCTTGAGATCTTTACCGTCGGTACAGGTCCACCAAGGGGCGTACCTCTGCCTGTGGTAAACAGCACCATATGCGCCCCAGCCGCCAACAGATTAGTAACGGCAACAATATCGTTACCCGGACCTTGCAGTAAATTAAGACCTGGACGCTTTAAAGTTTCTCCATAATACAGCACATCTGTGACGGGACTAAACCCTCCTTTTTGTGTGCATCCCAGGGATTTTTCTTCTAATGTGGTGATACCGCCGTCTTTATTGCCCGGTGATGGGTTTTCGTAAATTACTTGATCATGTCTCATAAAATATTGTTTAAAATCGTTAATCAGATCAACGGCTTTATGAAAAATTTCCTCATTTATACAGCGATCCATCAGCAAGGTTTCGGCTCCAAACATTTCCGGCACTTCTGTTAACAGGCAGCTTCCCCCGTTAGCCGTAATCGCATCGGATAAACTGCCTACCAAGGTATTGGCAGTAATACCGGATAAGCCGTCGGAGCCACCGCATTTTAAGCCAATAACCAACTCTTTTACAGGAACAGGTTCTCTGCGAAAATCTTTTGCGTAATCAACCAGCTCCTCAATTAAGTATAAGCCTGCCTCTACATCGTCCGACACATCTTGTGCATTTAAAAATTTTACCCGTCGATCATCCCATGTGCCAAGGGCTTTCTTAAATTCTTCTATCGAATTATTTTCGCAGCCTAAACCCAACACCAGTACTCCGGCAGCATTAGGGTGATTCACCATGTTTTTGAGGATGTTTTGGGTATAAGTGTGGTCATCCCCCAATTGAGAACAGCCGTACGGATGGACAAATGTAAATACTCCGTCTATGCTGGCATTATTGACATCGGAACACTCTATCTGGTCATTAAAACGCTGATTGGCTACTTGAGCAATCTTTTCCGCTATTTTATTGACGCAGCCAACGGTATTAATAATCCATATTTCATTTCGGATACCTACTTTTCCGTCAGTTCTTCTATACCCTAAAAATGTATTTTGCGTTGTTTCTACACAATTATCTTCAAAAGAGGGTTTATACTCATAATTTTCAATCCCACTCAAATTGGTTTTAAGATTATGAGAATGTACATGCTCCCCTAATCGAATATCATCCGTAGCACTGCCGATCGGATAGCCATATTTTATAACCTGCTCCCCTATTGAGATATCAGACAAAGCTATTTTATGTCCGGCAGGGATATCACAAAGCGCTTCTACACCAAATACAATGTGTCCTTTTGTAATATCTTCAAAAGCCACAGCTACATTATCATTGGGATTTATTTTTATGGCATTACTGTCCCTCAACATGTGCTCACCACTTTCTCAAGTGTTTTTTTCATACCATCAGTATCAGCAAGAATATCCGTTAAAAACGCAGTTGCTTTTTGAGAGAATCCCGGTAGCTCATTTAAATTAGCGCCCCAGTACTCGGTTTTGGCGCAAACAGCCTGCACCAAATGCTCACTGTTTCCTTTAGTATTTTCTCCAACATTACCCCACAGCTCTTTAAAAAACGTTAAAATCTCCATATCATCTACTATTTTGTAAGGCTGCCCGTTTCTTGAACCTATCAGCGCCCCCTCCTCTATGGAAGTTCCTCTGTAAAACGCTATAAGCGCCGCAAAGGACAGGGTCAATATTTCCGGCAGTTCTCCTTTTCCTTTATGATATTCTAAAATAGAAGGCAAAACTCTGGCTTTATACTTAGATATGGAGTTTAGGGATATGCTCAGCAAATAATGTTTAATATAAGGATTGGCAAATCGATCAAATACAGAATTGGCAAAGGATTTTAAATCCTCTTCATCTAAATCCAAACCCGGCATAATCTCCTGAAATATGCCTTTTTTAAGATAATCCACAAAAAGTGGCTCATCCATCATTTCGCCAACTGTATCTTTACCACACAAAAACGCCGCCAAAACCGATATTGTATGCGCACCGTTTAATATACGCACTTTACGCAGCTTATAAGGAGTTACATCCTCCGTTAACACCACATCCAGTCCGACTTTATGGAATGGAAGCGTTTTGGATATTTCGTTTGCAGTTTCTTTTGATGCTTCTATAGCAAAAAATTGAAAGATTTCGGCTGTAACCAGTAAATTATCTTTATAGCCCAATTCCTTTGTTAAGTTATCCGCTTCATCTTTTGGATATCCTGTAACAATCCTATCCACCAGTGTATTGGTAAAGTGATTAGCGTTATGTATCCATTCTATAAAAGCATCGGGAAGTTCCCAATTTTTGGCGTTTTGTAAAATGGCTTTTTTTAGTTCGGTACCATTATCGTCAATCAGTTCGCAGGGGATAAATATAAAGCCCTTGGAGGGATCTCCGCTAAAGTATTTGTATCTTTCATACAACAAAGCAGTAACCTTTGCGGGAAAGCTTACCTGAGGCTTATCTGTCAGCTTGTCCGTTTCTAAAAAAGCGATACCGGCTTCTGTAGTATTAGAGATAATAAAACGCAAATGAGGGTTTTTGGCAGTTTCTAAGTACACCTCATAATCTTTATACGGGTTTATCCCGCGACTAATACTGGTAACAATCCTTTTGCGGACCACTGGTTTTTGATTTTCCAAACCCCGCAAAAGCACTGTGTAACAACCTTCTTGGGCATTAAGTACATCTGTTAAGCCATGCTCGATAGGCTGTATGACAACAATAATACCGTTAAACAGGTCTTGTTCATTTAACATATCAATAAAGGAATCCACAAAAGCCCGTAAAAAATTTCCTTCACCAAATTGAAGTACGCGCTCTTCCAATGCGTTAACCGCAGTATCGGGACCCATTTCTATATCTGATAAAAAAAAATCCGCCTTTTGGGCCAGAAAATTTCTGTTTAATTGTTTCATACGGACGCCTCCCAAACCTCTCAGCAGTGTTATATGGAAGCATTCTATAGGCTCTTTTCATATCTGTCAACATGCTTTCCGTTTGGCTTCTGTGTATATAGCAAAATGATTTTAAAATTTGATATTTCCGGCCAAATCAATCATAATGGAACCAAATCTCAAAACAATAGTTTAAAACAATTTACAGTCCATGAAAATGCGGCGGACTTCATTATTCAAGGAGACCTTATGCTCATCTCACTGCCAAAAGACGTACAATCCATCTTAAACTCCCTATCTTTAGCAGGCCACTCTGCTTATATCGTCGGGGGCTGCGTACGGGACAGCCTTATGAAAATAACTCCCCAAGACTGGGACATAGCCACTTCTGCCAAACCTCATGAAATCAAAGCGATCTTTCCCCATACGGTTGACACAGGTATAGCTCACGGCACCGTTACAGTGGTTTTTAACAGGAATAATTACGAAGTCACTACTTTTCGTATAGACGGTGTTTATTTAGATGGACGCCACCCAAAAGATGTCACCTTTACCACTGATTTGGAAGCGGATTTAAGCCGTCGTGATTTTACTATCAACGCCACTGCGTATAACTCCGATACAAGGCTGGTAGATCCCTTTGACGGCCTAAAAGATATCCATAAGCAAAATATCCGCTGTGTAGGCCATGCTCCTTCACGTTTTACAGAGGATGCTTTACGAATGATGCGAGCCATCCGATTTTCGGCTCAATTGTCCTTTACCATTGATGTGGATACCTATCAAGCGATTGCCCCTTTATCAGAACGATTGGGGCTTGTTAGTATAGAACGTATCCGGGAAGAGCTTACAAAAATCCTGTCTTCTTCTAACCCCGGCGCGCTTCCTTTATTAGAAAAAACGAATTTATGGCCTCAAATATTACGAGATGCTCCTTTTTATGGGGATTTGTCTCAGACAGTTTCGTGGTTAAAAGAATGCCCAAAAGAACCTGCAATGCTGTACGCCTTGCTTCTTTTCAATGAAAAAAATGCGGCGGATTTCATGGGGCATCTTAAATTTGATAATCTGACGATCAAAGAAACTGCCCTGTATGTTCAGTGGCTGCATAAGCACATTGCAAATCAGCGGTATGAGGTTAAAACAATTCTTAATGTTATGGGTGTTGACCATTTAAAGAAGCTGCTTATTCTTAAAGGCATCCTGGAGCCGCATAAACGGGAGCATTGGGAAGCTGTCCGCGTCACTTGCGAAGATATTATTTGCTCGGGAGAATGCTTTACATTAAGGGATTTAGCCGTAGACGGTAGAGAGCTTATAGCCATTGGCATTCCTCCTAACAAGACCATTGGCAGGGTTTTGGCTGCTCTATTGGATTTGGTTATGTCTGATCCTTCATTTAACCAAAAAGAAGTATTACTGGACACCGCTTGTAAACTTAGAGATGGCTGTAAAGTGAATTCAATGAGAAACAGCCCAGACGGACTGTAATTTAGTGAAATAAAAGGTTTATCAATATCGACAAAAGCAATCAAAAACCATAATTTGACGCAAGAACCCTTTAAGACCAAAGAAAACCACAATGAAAATTGCCGCCGATCCGGACTAGTCTCATCAAATCCCGCATATAGTCAATTATAGCGGAGTGACTAAAAGGAGGGCGTTATGAGCAGCTTACCCTATGCAGTAATCGCGGCATTTGGCTTATCCGGTATTTTAAGGGAAAAAGGCTATTACAAAACATCGGATAATACACGGATAATCCGTAAAACGAAAGATGGACCCAAACAGATTTTAGCCCGGCATCAAATAGCCGAGCATTGTTACCTGGCCGGATATCCTTGGATAGATAGATATCACTTGTCTCAAAACGGCCAACCTTATGTGTTTACCGGTGGTGAATACTATGTAATGACTGACCTTATTGAGCATAGAGAAGTCAATTTTTCCGACCCTCAGGAATTTTTGCAAATTGTAAAATCGATAGCCCACTGGCATAGCTGCGCAAGAAACATTTCCTTTAACACTGACGCGGACCTGTATAAAAACCGTCCGCCCATCCCTTTTACGGAAACCCTGCAATTTCAAAAACAAGCCCTGGATACCATACGCAAGCGTATTCGCAAACAATCCCAGCTTTCCGATTTTGATGTTTTATTTGTCAAACATTATCCCGATTACCGGGCGCGCATTCAACGGACGCAGCAACTATTAAAAAGTACAAATTATCTAAAACGCAGCCAAAAGGCCAGACAATTAAACTATATCTGTCATGGCGGTCTTAAAGAAGACTGTTTGCACATACATAACGATCACATTTATATTACAAAGTTAGATCAAGCCAGTGTTGATTATCAATTAAATGATTTATGTGCATTAATCCGCAGAAGAGAAAAGAAGCGAAACGATCTCGAACACAATCAAATATTTGAGGTTTATAACAGCGTAATCCCTCTTGAGTCGGAAGAAGAGATTATCTTAGAAGCTATGCTTTTATATCCTGCCGCCTTTATCAAAATAGTGACTGAATATTATCAAAAAAAGCGCACCTGGACTCCGGTAGCCATGGCAAATAAGATACAGGAAATTTTGGATATAGCCAAATGACCGCTTTTCCCCAAAACGTCAAAAGCGGTCAGCGATCCTCTATTTGCAAAGCGAAACCAAGGATTCCCTTGATTATTTCAGTCAAAAGCAGTATACTATTGACCAACATTCAAAGATAAATTGAATATTGAGTAAATCATATTTACCACAAATTTAAAATGACTACTAAGGAGCGAAAATATACTATGGCAGACCGTCCAGATCGCACAGACGGCTTAAGGCGAAGCAGTTCATCCGGAGGTTCATCCAAAGGGAGGAAGCCATCCAAAGGCAATAAATCTAAAGGCCATAAGAAAAAAAGCAGTTTTGCTATTTTTTTTGTGATAACAATGATCATTGGCGTTGTCGTTTGTGTCACTCTATTTGCTTTAGCCTATCAGACATTAGTTCCCGACCGTATCATCGGCGGGTCGCCTATACCACGCGACCCCGAAGTGGAAGATACAACTCGGCCCGCATATCACGAGCAAGCTTTAGGCATGGTCACCGCTATAAACCATGCATCTCCTCAAAATCTTACGCTGCTACTGCTGGAATCCGGCCTTACAGACCGTTTTAACATGGACGACACCACTACCGTACGCAACCGCTATGGAGCGCAAATTGATTTTAGAGAAATTGATTTGGGTCAAATCGTAGAGGTTGTTTTTGATGCCAACACCAGAGACATGTCTGAACTTTCCCTTAGCAGCCACGCAGTTATAGAGCGAGACCGCAGCAATGTAAACATCAATGTGGATGCCTCCACCATCACCATCGGCAACCAAGTATATACCTTTAGTAACCGTACATTGGTATTAAACCGGGGCGAACCTTTTTCCATCAATCTGATCACTCCGGAAGATGTCCTTACACTCGTCAGATATCAGGATAAAATATGGAGCATTCGTATCGATACCGGTCATGGTTTTATCCGTTTTGACAACGCGGCCGATGTAATTAACGGGACCGTAGCCGTAGGTACTTCTGTCTTTACGGGACTGGATCCCGACAGGCCTGTTTCGGCACTTGAAGGTTCTCATCGTGTTATCGTAGAAGGCCAAAATATTGAAACTTATATTACCGATGTTGTCATCCGTCAAGGGGAAACCATAGTGATTGACCTTGCCAATGTAGTATTTAGACAAGGGACGCTGGAATTGGTCATCAACGAGCCTCAAGCCTCGATATTGATTAACGGCGAAGCGGCAGTACCGGTGGATGGATTGATCGAACTTGATTACGGCACTCACCAATTGCGGGTAGAGCGGACAGGCTTTGTCACTATCAGCCAAGAAATTGAAATAGCCCAGCCTTTTACAAGACTTGAGCTGACTTTAATACGGGATGTACCGGTCGCCGCCATTGCTATTGAAACATTACCTGCCGGCGCTCATATATTTGTAGACGGCACATTTGCGGGCAACTCGCCTATTACAATAGAGGTAGAGCATGGATCACGCCATGTGCTTGCCCAGATGCCGGGATATGATGACTGGCCTCTTCATATCGTTGTAGACGAGCAATCCCCACGCCAATATTTCTTGCATCTGATCCCAACGGCTATGCTTCCGCCGGTACCTCCGGCCGATGCAAACCAACCGGACGACTCATTAATCCCGGAAGAACTTGAGTCATTACTCGATGAGCTTCTTAATGATGACACCAACACTACCCAGTGAGGAGGAAACCCATATGGCTATTCCAGATTTAGTATTGCCCACAGACGAGCCGCAACCTATCGCCCAATTGCAACCGATCAATGCGGAAGTCCAGCCGGTCAATACCGAAATACAAAATTTAGGACCTGAAGAACAGAAAGTGGTAAAGGAATTTGCTCAAAAAATAAACTTGAATGATCCGGCGGTAGTTTTACAATACGGTGCCGCCGCACAAACTAAAATCGCCCAATTTTCAGATTCGGTACTTCAAAGTGTCCGTACCAACCAAATGGGAGAAGTGGGCAAAAGCCTGTCGGATTTGGTGGTGGAGATAAAATCTTTTGACGCGACCACTTCTGAAGAAAGAAAGGGCCTATTAAGTATGCTGGGCGGTTTTAAGCGCCGCATGGAAAAAATGGCCGCCAGCTACTCTAAAGTGGAATCCAATATTAACCGGATACAATCGGAACTGGAAAGCCATCAGCGCCAGTTAATGAAGGATATCCATACCCTCAGTTTACTGTACGACAAAAATCAAGATTACTTCAAAGAACTCACCATGTATATTGCTGCCGGTGAAGAAAAGTTGGATCAATTTTTTAGCCAGGAAGTGCCGGTGCAGCGCCAAAAAGCGGAAACTACCCAAGATCAAATGGAAGCTCAAAAACTAAATGATATGTTGCAATTGGCAGATCGATTTGAGAAAAAACTTCACGATCTGAAACTAAGCCGCACCATCAGCATCCAAATGGCTCCGCAGATCCGGCTTTTGCAAAATAATGACGGCGTATTGCTTGAAAAAATACAGTCCAGTATAGTCAACAGTATTCCTTTGTGGAAAAATCAAATGGTACTGGCCGTGGGCTTGGCTAACAGCCGCGCCGCTTTGGCGGCTCAGTCAAAGGTCACAGATATGACCAATACCCTGCTGCAAAAGAACAGCGAAATGCTGCGGCAAGGCACTGTAGACATCGCCCAAGAAGCCGAGCGTGGTATTGTTTCCATCGATACAATTAAAAAGAGTAACGAAAATCTGATCGCCACTATTTCCGAGGTATTGCAGATACAGGAACAGGGCCGTCAGGATAGAGCCCAGGCTGAGACTGAGCTTGTGCGTATTGAAGATGAATTAAAGCAGGCATTGCTGCAAGCCTCAACTGCCAGGGCGTAAACACAAAAAAACGAACCCACCGCAAATTATAAAAAAGCGATGGGTTCGCTTTTTTTATTCATGTATGCCAAGCATCCAACGGACCAGATTGCTTACCGGTCTTGGCAGCTTAATCACTTTAAAGCGCATGGGTGCCCCTCCTTTATAAAACCAATGTTTCCATAATGCATTTTATGAATCCTGAAGAAGATGTGTCCCTCTTGACACATCAATCAAATAAAAGGTAAATTGGTGGTACGAAATTTAACTGTCAAATATACCATCACAAGGAGGCAACACCGATGCAAAAATATTTTTTAGGCGTAGACGGCGGCAACACTAAAACCGATTATCTGTTATGCACAATAGAAGGCGATTTTGTAGACGTATACCGCACAGGAACCTGCAGTCACGAACGATTTGAAAGCGGTTACGACGGTATGGAGCAAGAGATGGGCAAACAGTTGTCACATTTATTAAGCCGCAACGGTATAACCATTGACCAAATTGCATCGGCGGGCTTTGGCCTTGCAGGTGCCGATTTACCCAGTCAAATCGTTGAGTTAAAAAAGCGAGTAGAAAAGATCGGCTTTACTTGCTACGGATTATCAAACGACGGTATTTTAGGCATTAAAGCCGCCTCCGACAGCGGAGTTGGCCTATGCGCGGTCAACGGTACAGGCACCGTCATTGTTGGCATAGACGAAAAGGGAGATATATTGCAGGTAGGCGGCGTCGGTCCTCTCTCCGGGGATCATGCGGGAGGCGGATTTATTAGTCGTCAGATTGTATCCGTGTTATACGACTTTTATTACCGCTTTGGCGAAGATTCTGTGATGTTTCCGCAACTAATGGATTTGTTGAAAGCAAACCCTGCCGATATGCTGACATTGGTAAGCGACTCCGACCTGCTAAGCAAGCATACAATTAATATTATCCAAATCGGTTCTAATGCTGCGGTGGCCGGAGATGCGGTGGCTAAAGGCATATTTGATAATGTAGGTTTATCTATCGGACGCAGTGCGGCGGGTTGTATACGTTCTCTGTCTTTTGAAGGGTTAGGCACTGCCCAGGCTCCCATTGATATTGTGCTGGTAGGCAGTATCTGGCATGAAATCCCATATAAAGGCATGCAGGCTACATTCATGCAAACCGTACAGGGTTTAAGCGGCCAGCATTGTCGACCTATTATTTTACAATCTCCATCTGCCACAGGTGGGGTGCTATGGGCCAAGGAAATTGCCGACGGCATTCCTGTAACCGCCGACTATCGTAAGAAGTTGCTGGATGCCATCACTATGGAAAAATATGAAGCTTTGGCGTTTAAAAAATAAAAAGAAGCCATTGGGAAGCAACATCGCCTCCCAATGGCCTTTTTTATTTATAGTGATTTAATCGCTTTACCCAGTTTCTTAACATCCATTTAATCCACTGTTTTAATGCTGTAAGGTGTTGAATCCGGCTTTTCTAACAGAGACCAATCTCTATTAGGCATGAGGCCTGTCCAATACTTATGGATACCGTCTTCATCCATCCTATACACGTTAGAATTGGTGGCTTCTTGTATGTCCAGATAGTACCATGCAAACGGATCCATGTTATCCGGCCACTCTTTCATGCCCGGCATCATGCCGTTTACACGTAGACGGCGTCCCAGCATACGGTTGATGAGTGCCGCTACTTCGGCTCTTGTAATTGGGCGGTTAGGCTCAAAATCATTGTTATCGCCTATACCTGTGACCCATCCCAAATGCCCTATTGTATTAATCTGCTGCTGCGCCCAGTGTCCGTCGATGTCGGAAAAAGCGTCCGGCATACCGTAAATGGAGGCTATTTGTCCCGCATCTAAAAATCTGGTAACGGCTCCCGCAAATTCTGCACGGGTGATGTGACGATTTGGCTGGAATGTACCGTTTGGCAAACCTTGGAAGACACCTGCGTTTACCATGGTAGATATTGCATTGTTATACCATCTGTCAGATCCTACATCCGTAAATGAATTTTCTTGCATCCATACCTGTGCCCGAAAATCGTCGCTGATCAAGCGGAAGAATATGGAAGCCACTTCTGCACGGTTGATATTTCCATGAGGCCGTATTTCTCCGGTCTCATATCCAATCAGGTATTGATAATGAACCGGGTTAAACGGAATGATAAACTCGGGTTCGATAAAGTTTGTGATTGGCGCAACGGGGGCAACCGGAGCCGCATCAAGTGTAGTGCCGGGAATATACGCCTCACTTATAGGTTCTGCCGGTCTGGCTGCGTACCGATCTCCCGGATACATTGGGCCGTCATCATCCGCCCGGTCATAATCATATGTTGGCGGGTATGTGGGTGGATCTACCGGCGTAACCGGATCAATCACTACCTCAACATTGTCGGTAGGGCCGCCCACAATCGGACGCTCCTCACCACCACCGGTATCAGTACCGGATGGTCCTTTCAATACCGCACTATTTCTAACCGTTGTGCCTGCCGCTTCTTCCAGCACCGTTACCGGGAAGGTGATCGTTGTATTACCCGGAGGCAGTTGTGCCAGATATACATGTAATATTCCCGCTACAAATGTTGCACTATCAGGCATAGTCACCGGTACACCGTTGATTCGCACGCCTGCAAGGCTAAAGGCTACCAAACCGGTATCTATCGCATCACTCATTACAAAGTCTTCAAGAGGACTCATATTAGGATTTGTTATTGTAATGGTGTAGTAAATGATATCCCCTACCGCCGCCGTCATACGGTTGGCGGCTTTTGTCAAGGTTGGCGCTGTGGGATCAACCTCTATAGGCTCCCATATGGCGTACATATCCGTATCCATAAGCAGTTCGAAGTCAAACTCATACTCAAACAAGAGGTCTCCATCAAAGCCCAGCCACCAGCCCCTAAAGGTATACCCCGGGCGTACTGGATCTGCCGGTGGATCCGGTATGCTGTTCCAAGGAATCTCTTCGCTGAAATAGATACCATCGTCAGTTCTTTCATAATTCCAGTGGTATGTGACAGTGATGGGGTCGTCTCCATTGTCGTCATAACCGCCGGGCTCCCATATGGCATATAAATCTACATGGGCCGGAGGCATCGTAAACACATGTTCCGGCTGGAACAGGGCATCGTACACAACAAATACGTGCTCCGGCAGCACTGTCGTCCTGTATTCGGGGTTTGTAGACCAACCCATAAACATATGGTCGGTTTTATATAAGGTACCGTGATGTTCTACTGTCACATCCACACCGGCTTCGTAGGTTACCTGGATCGGCGGCTCGCCGCCATCGTGGTCGTTACCGTGGTATGTTACAGTGTACAAGACAGGCCCGGGCTCCTCCCAGGTATTTAATACATATGCATGCAATACGTCACCGTGCCACATGATGCCCGGATGCTGGGTGATTGTCGCTTCAAAATCTCCGGTAAGTATCTCTGCAACACGATACATACGGCCTGTCCACATATTTAATAAAGTCGCAGGCGCACTTTCACTTATCGGGATAAGCTGGGTCACCGTTGAAATTTCCTGAGGCGTTAAAAATTCACTTAAAGAACTGACGTCGTTACCTACGCACCACCAATGGTTTGGCCTGCCATCACGGTCGGGAATCCATAATAACCAAGTGCTGTCGGTATAGTCCCTGACTCGGATATCAAATGTTGTCGTCTCGGTTACACCGTCCGGCAGATACTCTCCCAGTTGTTTATTGACAACAAGGGTACCTATGCCATGCTCCCATCGATTGGTCACTGTAATGATCAAGTTACCGGGATCATCAGGGTTACCGTGGCCTCCCTCAAAAACACTACGATTAGTTTCGGTAATGACAGATGAGAACAAATGATTGCCGCCTGTATCAAAAAACCTGTCGTACTCCATAATCGGAACCAGTATTCCGTTTTCGTCCTTAATAAACTCCTCAAAATCTCCGCTGGCTCCAACAGCAAGCCTCATAGTATTAGGCACACCGGTTAAAACAATTGAGTGCTCTACACTGAGTGGAAGGTAAATTACCGGCTCGCCTTCACTAGGCTCGTCAAATGGTATAAAAGACTCATCCGGTTCGAGAGTATCCGTAGGACCGTAGAAAAGGTCAATCCATTCATATGAGTTGTCGCCTCTGTCAACAAACTCCATAAACCCTATATCTCCGCCAAGGTTAGGATCATATCCTCTTATCCGGATATAGAAATCGGTTTTTTCATCTATCCCCCAATCTTCCGGGGAACCGGCCAGTATTTTGTTAATAACCACCATACCTTCACCATGTGGGAAGAAGTTGTGGACATTGACGATGAGGGCATTGTTTGTATCAGCAGACACCCCTGTCGGAGGTATCTCCCTTTCGCCTGTGCTTGTAACATACATAACCGTTGTGATTATGTGATCACTGTAGCCTGGGAATATTTCTTCGACAATGTAGTTATGGTTAGGTCCTGTGGGCAGATTAATTAATTTCGCCGGTGCATTTACACTAAATGACATGGTATCTACAAAAGCAATACCTTCATCTCTTTCTTCGTAGATCACAATTTCACCGGTACCGTATCGTCTATGCCCGATATTACGCCAGGTAACAGGGCCTCCACCTATTTGTATCCTTTGGAATATCAACTGATTTCTTTGACCGTTTTGCAATGGATCACAAAATACTTGTGCATGAAACACAGTGTCATTAGTTATGCCCCAGCAAAGCAGGTGGCTGCCCGGGTCAAGTACTTTGTTGATATACATGGTTCCCGCATTGTATTTATACCGATTGGTTACAGTAATGACTGTGGTATCGAAAAAGCGTAATTCTTCTACGGCATTGTTTGCAGAATACTCTACTCCCCATCTCCAGTCTTCGTTTTCATCAAAGAGCAATATGTCGGTTATTTCGGGGACCATTTCCCAATAGGCCTCCCAACGGGCAAACCCACCTGTTGGACCTCCAACATCCGGTACATAATCATACCATGGGCGACGAATCATACCCGGATCGCGGTCAATACCGGCCCACCAATCAGCCCACGCTTGGCTTATCTGAGCAAAGTTGACGCCATCCCTTCGTCTGACTTCACGTACTTCATACGCACCCCATGTCCATAAATTGGAAAGTATAACCGGATTGTTAACAGATATTGGTATTTCCAACATGACAGGGCCGTCATATGGCTCCGTAAGACCAAAATAGTGATTTCCAACACACCAGAAAGAGCCGGGAAATAAACTGTCAGACGGTTCTGGATTTTGCTTAAACAATAAATAGTTTTGGGCTTCAACATCCCAAATACGTACATAAAATACGGTATTATTGTTTACAGCCCAATCCTCCGGAAAGCCATCAAGCAGTTTATGAACTTCTAAAATCCCTATACCATGAGAGTATGTGTTTGTTACAGTGACATCTGTAGTCTGCCCCTCAAGTACTTCAAACCCTATCTCCTCATCAAAGCTATAGGATATTTGTATCAGCTCATGAGACTCAAACATTAAAATTTCATGTAAAACATAGTGTGCAAGATCACCTGTGCTTTGAAATATTCCGGTTACCACATCATGTTCGGTAGTAGGGACACCGTTAAGCTCAGCTGGGTTGTTTACGGAAAATGCAATTTGCGTTGCATTTCTTTGCTCTAATGTAAATCCCACAAAGTCATAATTGAAGGGGGTACTCACCGGATCATTCTGCCTAAATACCAGATATTCCTTTGTAAGTGCGTCTTGCATTATCACATAAAACAATGTGTTGTTGTCTACTCTCCAGTCAGCATAAAAGTCAAAATCTCTAATCGGACTTTCCAATTGCTTATGAATCTTTACCGCACCATACTCAAAATTTTCCCTTAGCATAATTTGCGCAATCGCGTCCATATGACCCACAATGGCATTTCCATCCCAGCGGATAGGTGTATCAGGGTTGTCCGGATAATATTCACGCTTGATCAGGTGATCAGTTACAACGGTTCTTCCACCAGCTAAGGAATCGTTTCCGCCAGGGCCGGTCACAAACACTTGGTATCTGACATGAAAACCAACACCCTCTAAGTCGCGAACGGTAATATAACGGTTAGTAGTATTACCCCATTCCAGATGATACCAGAAAGTCCCTACCACTTGGTTTGTACCTGTCACACGAACCGTGGCCGTATGAGCCCAATTGTTAGGAAATACAGCGGTTGAAAAATGTTGATACGCAGGGGCAGCATCATTCCGGTCTAGGGTAATAGTATATCCAAGCAATGTGTCTATAATGAGTCCGCTTCGCATACCCCATCCATTGTTCCAGTTCATTGTTCCCGTTTCAAAGGCGTTGTCCATGGTTTGGAATCTTTCCCAATATGAACGGTTTTCCATGTTGGGGTAGTATCTTACAGAGTGTGCAGGCCCACTGGAGTAAATATGGTTTGTCAAATAAGTGGCTTCGTCCAGGTAAATTTCAAAGGTAAGGGAAACCGGCGCATTTCTTTTAGTACCCAGCGTTTCCATCCCTACAAATGTGTCCTGGTGGACTCGCCAGATTATTTCCGGCAGGTAGTATAGATTAACATCCCAATCCAGATCGGGATTTTGCGCACCCAAAGGATCTTCTATAGGATCCCAAGAAATCGTTAAATTACTGTCGTAAGATAGTAGCAATGTACTTTCATCTAACTTAAACTCGCCCAACGTATCTGTAATGACCAGGTATTGGTGGGCCAAATCAAGGGGCGGAAACTCTTGCAGCGCCAAAGGGACAAAAGATGTAGGTATGTTTAATAGCGCGACTACATCATAAGATTCCACATCCCCATAATCAGCGGTGTCTTCGTCATCTATTGCTGTCGTTGGAACTTCGCCATTTTCGTCATCGCCATCAGTATCCGGACCGCTTTCGGTATCGGCATCAGTAGTTGGAGCTTCGCCGTTTTCGACATCCCTAGTGAGCGTTTCATTTAATTGGGGCTCAACTATATCTTCAGAAGTTTCTAATAATGGAAGATCGTCATACCACGTTGCCGTCAAAGCCGTAATATCGATGGGTTCCTGCCAAAATGTGTTACCCCACGCATAAAGTGTAACGGTGGCTCTTGCCACTTCCGGTGTTTCGCGATGGTGTACCACAGATTTGCCTGTCCACACCTGTCCCTCTAATAAATCACTTGACTTGGGAATGTCGGCAATAACATCCTCAAAAAATAACACATCATATTCCGAAACGTCAGGCCCTGCTGCAATTGGAATCGATGAAGAGCTTAACACCAAGACAAATGCCAAGGTGACCGCAACAGCCTTTTTCATTTTCTCCATAATTTTCATATTCATCATCTCCTAAAAACTACATAAATGTAGTCAACAAGTAGTTTGTAAATAATTTTGATAATCTTAATACGCTACATAGCAAGCGTACATCTTATGACAATATTTGTCAACGCTTTTTCGACAAAATGAGTGTTTAAATTTCCTACAATTGTATTACCGTTCAGTAACAATTCCATTAAATAAATGCTGATTTTTTCTCTGCAAAATCAGGAGTAGCTCTGTAAAACCCCGTTTAATCAACATTTATCGCAAAAAAAATCTGCTCCCATTCAAGTATTTAGTAGTTTTTTTACACTTTTTACTTGAATGGGAGCAGATCACTCTCTGATCATGATCTCCACTTTGCGTTTTCCAATTTTAAACTTTTCAAGCCGTACATAGGACGGATTGCTTATCCTCTGACGCTTATCACTGCTAACCGCTACAACCGCCCCTAAATCTAAATTAGGCTTTATATTTTCAAGCATGACATCCACTGTAAAAGGGTCCGAAATTGCCCTATCAACAGTTGGCCGGCCATCTGTTGACCAGCCAACCAAATTCCCATAGGGAATATCAGTTATCACTATATCGATATTGTCCTCATCCATGCTCTCCGCTAAAGGCACTTCTTTCTCAGCCAATACATCTCGCCGAAACACTTTACAGCGGATACCACTTGCCTCACTCATCTCACGCATTGCCAAAAGCCGCTCTGCGCTCTTGACCGCTTGTTTATGCGAGTCTTTTCCATAGGCCT